>Ga0315903_10010628_pt1 | contig 10934 bp, 4 predicted proteins | sample LakEriMetagenome_7_FD_203524 | JGI IMG/M metagenome (GOLD analysis project Ga0315903, IMG submission 203524) | Freshwater fungal communities from buoy surface, Lake Erie, Ohio, United States - Buoy 2 MA119 | ecosystem: Environmental > Aquatic > Freshwater > Lake | place: USA: Lake Erie, Ohio... | reverse complement strand
CTCCTCCATCTTGATAGTACTTTGCATTAGGATCATAAATCTTATTTTTTCTAGATTTAGATTTTGCAAAGAAAGGATGCTGTGCAAGTAATCTGTTGGTTGCTTCAAGACTTTTTGAGTATGCTTTTGAGTTTTTCTTTTTAGGAAGCTTTGGAGTAGAACCTCCTTTCTTCTGCAGAGGTAATTGATCAATAGATCCACCAAATTGATTTCTAGAACCAGGAATACTAATTAACTGATTGTATGCATCAGAACCTTTAAAAGGAGTATCTATGTCTCTTTTCCATCTTTCTACAGCTTGATTATACATTTTTGTAACAACCTGCTGTCTCCATTCTTCTAATTGTTCCGGTGTAGCATTATTAATGTCTTCCATTTTTAGCCCTAAACTCCCCCGAAATTCCATAACAACCATTTTAGGATCTGCAGTGTTTAACCAAGTATTAGCTTTTGTTGCATCCAGTAATTGTTTATAAGTTCTAGGTAAAACATCTTCTCCTTTAGTTAAACCTTTTAAATAACTTTTATTCAACACACCTTCATTAGTAAAAGTAGGGTTAGACAATCCTGCATTATTTAAGAATGTTGTTTGTTCAGGTGAAAGAAATTTACTTCTAAAATTTGGCATGTAAGCGTTAGGAAACAGATTTGAAAATAACTCATCTCTACTTCTGTCTCCAATAAAAGCATTGAACATTGACATAGCAGGATTTTCTGGATTCATTTCTTCAAATGCATTCCAAGCATTACGATACTCTATCTCTTTGTTAACAAGATCTGCAACTTCAGAATCTGTATAAAAATTTTCTTTACCCGGAACCCATTGAGGAACAGCTGTCATATTCATCATAGCTTGTCTTGCAGCCCAGCCATCTGAAAAATCTTTAAAGTCCAAATTACCTAACTGTTGAGATATCTCAGGAATACTAAACTCTGAATCACCGGTTAATATATCTAATCTAGGATAACTTAATAAATCTCTAGTAGCTTGATCTAATAAATTAGTAGGAAGTTTTTGTGATATAGTCCTTAAAGAATTTGAAACAACCGGTGCCATATTTGCACCTGTAATAATAGCAGGTGGTAAAGCTAACATTCTACCAGCTTGTGGTATAAATCGTGTTAATCCTCCAAGTTGTTTTTTCTTTAAAGGAATTTCTCTAATAACAGATGCTCCAGGAATTTTATGTAAGCCAGAGTTTTTCTTTACATTTTTAATTATTCCATTATTACCAACTAATTTTAAATCAGTAACAATATTATCTGTATCTATTGTATCAGATTCAACATCAATATATGGAAGATTTTGAAAAGGAGAATATGTTCTATAACCATCTTTTTGAGGAGTCATTTGACTACCATCTTGAAAATCTTCAGGTTGTTCTAAATCTGGTTGCATTCTATAATTAGTAGTAATCTCTGTTCCTGGCATTAAATCTACAGCTGCAACAAGATATCTTTTATTCCCTTGTTGAACATTAACAGCCGTTGGATTTTCTTCAGAGTGATTATGATATTTTCCTACAACCGGAGTTGCTTGATTATTAACATGAGCCAAACCAATTATCTCACCTTTCTTAACTGGTTGATCAATAAATAAACCTTTGCCTTGAATATTCGATTTTTTTACACTCAACTTTTTGTCAATAGTGCTACCACCTTTTTTCATTGTAAAAGCTAACATAGGATTATTTGATCCTACAACAACATCTTTCTTTACAGCAGGAGCTTTTGCACTACCAAGATTTTTAAGAGCATCAATAAGTACTTTTTTATTATACATTACCTAGGAGAATATTGATTTTTACTATTGGTTAATTTTAAAATCATGTTTACATCATCACATTGATTTCTCCTTAAATTTAAGAAATTCAAATAGTGTCTGAATTTTTTTCTTTGTAATTCAGGCTTGTTGTAATTCATGTTATTAGGATTTAAAATCCTAGTATGTCCATCCGGACCTGTTATCCAAGTATTTTCTGAAGAGTAATTACCTTGCAATACAGTTGTGCCAGGAATCAATGGCCCAGTTGGTGGATAATCAGAACCTATAGGGAACTCATCTCTGTCTTTTGTAATATCCCAGAACTGATTAAACCTATACTTCTGTTCCTCTTTAGATACAAGAATATCATATGAAGTCTGGTTAGTATTTAGTCTTGGAAATTGTAATGAAAGATTTATATCATTCTTAGGATACATATTAAGATTTAAGTATCCAGAAACTTGTTCTGTATTGTAAACAATAGCTTGATCAAAGTTATAATCAAGTACATGGTGTTGATCAATACAACTTCCGGCACGTCTTCTATAACATTCTAAGACATATTCAAAAGATCTTGTTGTCATTACTGACTGACCAGATACAATTGGGAATTCTATTTCCCAGCCGTATTGTTGACCGTAGTAGTTACAGAAGCCATCACAGATAAAGTTATGTTTCCATAAACCTGCATTCTTTGTACTCAAGAATATATCTTTAGTAGGAATGAGTAGATCCGGATGCCAGTCATGAAAACTTAACCAGAACTGACTTTTTGGATCATAGCTGATTGTCCATGAAGCATCATCAAAAAGATAAGGGTCTCCTAAATTAAATCTAAGATTTATATTACCATCTAAGATAAAATCATCTCCGGAACCATCAGGGTTCAAAGATCTGTATTCTACTCTACCTTTAAATTCATCTTTAAGATGATAATCTTTCTTAGCAAAATAAAGTATGGTACTTGCACTATCATAAGTTGCTTGACAACCAATACCAGCTACTGGATTATCTTGCCAAGGATAGTTAGGAAAATCATCTACAAGTTGATATGGCATATACAATATAAACCACCATTTCATACCGGCATTTGATATTTCCTGAAGACCATTGGCATATGTAAATACACGACCCTGATTTTGAGACATGTAGAATATCCCTACAGGAGTAGAAATAACTGATAACCTATTCTGAGAAGAACCATACTCATATGCTTTATCTGCATTAGTAACTGCTTGTTGAGGTTGACTAAATAATCCACCATCTCCAATAGTGATCTTAGTATTAAGTTCTGTCTCAAGTGTATCTACACCTTGGTACATCAAAGGACTTTCATTCTTGAATGTAATGAATATACCACTTTTGTTAATTGCTTTAACTCCAGAGATTTGACCTTTGAATTCCTTATAGTTATTTACTAAATAGATAAACCAACTATCTTTTATTGCTTCATCCTGCTGAGGTAGAGAGTAGATGATTCTATCCGGGTAGTATGTGTAGCATAACTTAGCAACTTTAGGATCATAGTAATTAGACTGCACACTACCTGCTGAAAAATACTGATTGTACAACTTAGATACACTTAATGAGTAGTCATAGATGTATTCACTCAATCTTCCCATGATTTGAGGGTTCATATCAAACATTGCAGTAATGTCCGTATATCTATATGGGTCATAATGTTTACCACCCTCCCGAGTACTTTGTTTTCTAAAGTCAATCAATACTTCAGATTCTACAAAGAAATCTCTGACACCGGAATTAGCAAGATAGAAATATGCTTCTCTTACAGACCATAAACCTCTGTAAGTATCTTGAAACATATTTAAACCAGGTAAGGTAATACCTACACCTTCATCTGTATCGTTAGTATAATTATAGTACCTATTACTATTTACATAATAGTCAAGATTATAAAAAGATCCTGGCCAAGCACCAGATCCCGGAATTGCTGGTGAAGTAAAGTTAAATACTTCAGATAATGCACTTACATCATAGTTAATACTATTTACAGCAAATCTAGATTGAGGAATCATGCTACGTAAATAGTAATTATATTCAAAACCATCTGGTTGTTGATATAACCAATCATAGAAGAACATCATATTGTTCTTTTCTGTATATCTATTAATGTAAGTATCTCCTCCAAATAGTAATGAAGTTCTAGAAATAATATTAAAACTATAAGACTTTGAATCTCTTGGGCACACCCAGGTTGTAGTTTGAATATTATAGTTACTTAAATGTTGTTCACATGGAGTTATTACAATTTGATATTCACTACCAAGTTGACCATACTGATTTCTTACTCTACCCTTAAGTCCTCCATAGTGACTAGCAATTCTTAAACTAAATTGCTTGTCTTTATTATTTTCACTAAAGTTAGGAAGATCACTTGTAATAAATGCCGAACTACCAGAGTTCTGAACAACAGTACCAAGAGTTACTAATGATTTATCAGTAAAACCACTTGTAATTAAACTAGGGCCAATATTTACACCATCTGGATAAACAGCGTTATAGTATGGCCCAGATTTGGTTCTTACTACAACAGCATCTGATCTCTTTAAGTTGTTAATAGAATAACTTTTAAAGTTACCTAAGTTATCTTGATACTTAGAAACTTCTTGAATATTGTCTCTTATATAAAAACTATCCTCAATACTAAACCTATTAAGATTGCCAGAATTTAATCTAATCATATTGCTGTAGTAGCCATGACTAATTTGTTGTAATCCATACTGTCTATATGGAGTAAGTAAGTAGAATAATTTTAAAGCTACATCAGCACCTTCTGAGAAATAATATGCAAGTTGATTTAAAGCCCCAAGAGTTGAAAGACCTGCCGGTAAATATGCATAGTTTGGTAATTCAATAGAACCAGCAACAGTTATTGGTGATATACCAGCTTGATTAGCAGCACCATTGATAGCACTTATTAATGCATCTTGAGCAATTGCTACTTGGGTTGCATCATATCCTCCAAGTAATGCTGCACCAACATCAGCAAGTGCTTGACCTGAACTGTAGTAAGAACTTAAAAATGTATTATATGCTGTTACCGCAGGACCGATAGTAGTTGATAATGCTAGATCTTGAGCAGTGCTATCTTGTATTGTTGCGTTACCACTTATAAAAGTAATTGGCCCAACACCACCAGCACCGTTATAAATTGTACTATACTCACCAATACTTGGCTGGTTAATTGTTCTTTTACCAATCATAGATACTATAGCTTCAGTAAGACCTAAGAGTATCATTGGGAGAACTACACCATCAGCAAGCAATTTCCATTTTGGATGTCCATTAGGTTCTTGGAAATTCATATCAGCATATCCATTCAGTGTACCATAGACTTTGAATTCTGTGGTAGAAAGGAATGGAGTCCTAAACATTGTATCCGGAGAATGGAATGTAAATATATCTGTAGGAATATCCTGATTAACTACATCATTATTTGCATCTACATTTTTTACATAAGGATCGTTATAAAGATAATTATGATCAGTTGAAGTAGTAGAGTAACCTAATGGGTAAATTGTATTGTATGGATAATTTGCATAAAGACCTGTTCTGTTTTGTGCAAGAGCCCCACGTAATTCAAAAGTACGGAAATTGTTTACCATACCTTTTGCAATTATAGTTTTGTTACCTTCTCTAGAACCTCTCAAGATTTCATAACCTACTATACCAGGGATATCATTTCCATCTTGATCTTTTGGTAGAATAATGTTTTCAAACATTACTCCCATTAATCTTATAAAATAATCATTACCAGATGTAGCAGTGTTTGCATTTGGTCTAAAGTGTAATGCATTTGTACTACTACTATTAGCAATAAAGTTTTCTGGAAACTTATGTTGTCTAATAAACTTACCACACAAATCAAAAGGGCCTTCTGTTTGATCTAAAGGAATTTGAGCAGAAGGTCCTGTCCAACAATATGAGCTAGAATTCCAAATGTCCGGTCTATTGTCAGGATATCTTTCTGTTGATTCCCAATATCCCATTTCACCTGTAGCAAGAAGAACTCCTCCATCTTCTAGTACCCACTGACCATTTGCATTTAATGTTGCTCCCGGTAATGTTGTAGGATAGGTTAATTGTGTTGCAGTATTATAGATTTCAAATACTTTATCATTTGTAGTTAAAGCATTTTGATCATTTAAATTTGCAGTTTCAAATACTGTACTTCCACCAGGCACATTAAAGTTTCTTGGTGCTCTACCTGGAATATGATATGAAGCAGATTTATCTCCTGTATCATAAACCCATCTGATATAAAAAGTATAAACTTCGTCTCTTAAATAATTTGTTTTGTTACCACCTTTCATATAGTAATCAGCTGGATACTCAACACTAGCCCATCTAGTTCTAATCATGTTGGCTAATGGTTGGTAGTTAAAATCAAATTTTGATCTAGGGCCTACACGTAATAAATATCCATTAACATCTGTCATTTGATCAGATGTTTCAAATACTGGAGTAATAATAGGTAGCTGCTCAAGTGGAATTTTTACATTGCTTGGATTGATCTGATCAATTGCAATAGTTGTTGTATTAGTTGAATAGAATCCCATTTGAGTAGCAACAGTCTGTTGATTTGTTGCTTCAACTATTGCAAGAATAAACTCATCAAAATTTTCAGAGTCTGCATTTACTTCTAATGTTAATGAACCTTCTAAGTCATTAACATTATATATAAATTGATAATTACTTTGTGAAAACCAATCTGTTACTCTTTGTCCTTTTATTGTATATGCAATAAGAGCAAAGTATGTTCCATTAGCTAATGTTCCTCCTGATTGACCTAATGTTAAATTAAGACACGGAGTTTCCATTAACCTAGCTAATCTTATTTTATCACAATTAAGAGAGTTATTAAAAGAAATAAACTCACAGTCATTTACTATAGCTGAGTTTTCATTCCACTGTACTCCCGGCCAAAGTATTTGATTAGTACCATTGGAATAATAGTTCATTGAAGATGCCCCTCCACCTAACCACACATAATCACTAGCTGGCCAAGTTTTAGGATCTCCAACATTTAAATATCTATCAGGATTAAATCCATCTGCCCAATATACTTGCCAAGTACAATCTTCTTTTTCTCTAGATCCTCCAGAAATAAGATATCTCTTATCAAAATTTAAACAAGGATCCTGAACAATCTCTCTATAGATACATCTATCTTCTTCTAACAATCCTATTTCAGAAGTAATTCTTTGACCAAGATCATTATGACCAGCTGTAAAAATAATCCACTTATCAGAATACATATAAATGGCTCCGATAATATATTTTTTAGTTGCTGTAGCAGGCATTGTTTTCCCAGCTTCACCACAAATAAAGTTTGATGTTTCATTTGATAATGTACCTACGTCACCTTCAATAGTATTGTTAACTACATTAACAGCATGTGTCCACATTCCTTCTTGTACAAAAGAAGGGTCAGAGTCTTTATTTAATCCTTTAATAAAAGAATTAGTAATAGTCTTGGACGTATCTTGTAAGCCTTGATCCTTTGCCATAATTAAATAACTCTGTTATTTGTATTACCTCTGCGGAAAGGAGCATTTGGTGAATAACTCATAAACATATAATAGTACTTACCATACATTGCTTTTCTGTTTGTCCACCAAAGTTTTTCCATTTCTTTAAAGTTTGGAGTATTAACTAAACTCAATGCATTATTTCTAGCTTCTCTTAATCTAGCCTCAACAACTTGCATTCTTTGAGCAACATCCTCTCCATTTAAAAATAAGTTTTCAAATATTCTTTGCTTTAAAGCATACTCATAGTAATCATTCAAAAGTTCATGATCTGGTACAAGTAAATTACCATTATCATCAGATAGATCTCCTTGATAGTTTAAATACACTTTTCCAGATTCAAATGTTGTGTTTAAATATCCATCTTTAATCCAACCTTGATCTAAAGTATTATAATAAAGATTTGGGCATTCACATTCAATCTCTTGACTAGATTTCATTCTCAAAGGTTTAAGAGATCTGAATACTCTTGTAGTACTTGGATTTATAATTTGAACTAATTCATAAGCTTCTCCTTTACAGTTTAAGAAAACTCTTGGTCTGATACAAGTATCTCCATAAGGATTTAATGGATCTACTGAATCAGGAATAGCTACGGGAGTACAAGTTGCCGGACATGTATTATCTGGACATGCTGCTGTATGATTACATGGATTAGAACCACATACAGAACAATTAACTGTTGGTGTAGCACATTGATTTACACTTGAAGGAAATTCTTTATATGGTACTTCTTGAATATTTGTACCACCAGCATAACCATCATAACCAATTACTTCATGATACTCTCCACAAAGAAGTGCATAATTAAATGTATAAAAGTCATCAGGTAGTTTTACTTTATGATGACAAACATCTAATACCACTTCTTTAGTTTGATTTATTCTTAAGCCTAGTTGATAGTTTACTTTTCTAACAAGTTTAATCAACTGTTGAGGCTCTATCATATTTTCTAAAGCAAATGTATGGAGGTCAATAGTAACATCTTCCAGCAACTGATCAAATGTTCTATATTTAAGTGTGTAATTGAAATCCATTATCTAAGTACATTTTGACTATCATCCGGACCATCTGTAGGTACTTGCATAGCCATGGTTAATTCTTTAACTACAAACTGTTCAATCTCTGAAAATAAATATTCAGGAAATGGTAGTGGGTCATCTTGTCTAACTGTACATTTATCTTCGTCACAATTATACTGAGATGTATCTCCTTCAAACACAGCCTCTATTCTAATAGCATCCCAATCTACATTAGGTACATATAGATATCCGTTTAAATACCAGAAATAAGGTTTCTTATTATATTTAAAAGTGGTTGACTTAGCAATAGATACCCAAGTTCCAGGATCTGTTCTAAACATTTCTATACTACCATCTATTGAAGATACTGTACGTATAATAGGACCTAGAGCTCCATCAAATATTGTTGGTAATTTATCTTTTGATCTTTTAAAATAACAGCCAGAGTATACACCAATACAACCGGCCTCAACTTTATCTACATCTATGAGCTCAACATAAGGAAGCACTTTGAAGATAGAACTTATCTTCATTAGCCGGAACTGATTATCTTCTCTCTTTAAAAGAGTCTGACCATATTTTGTAATAGAATAATATATGGTTCTATCAGTTAAGAATGGATCTTCTTTTACAGCCTTTAGAGTATTTCTTACTCTTGATATTGCTTCCCCAATTGTTGTCATATATCAAATTCATTATAGCTTTGTAAAGCTTTTTTATTAACCTTATCTAAGTAATCCTTATAGATTACGTTGTTGTAAACTTTATCTATTTTTGCCTTTGGTAAAACTTGCACATACATATTCCAATTTTCAGGGTATGTTTTAGCCACAGCTCTTTTAAATTCTCTACATGCGGTGAATCCCCAAAATTCTCTATTCTTCATTTTATGTTTTGGAGCATAGTTTGAAAAGAAAATTTTAGCAAGCTTTCCATCTGTTTCCCAGTTATTATTAGTTACTTTTACTCCATACTTATTGGATTTTGCATAATCAACATTATCTTTCTTACTGCGTTGACATGTACCAATAAATAACCAACCTAACTGTTCCGGCAATTGAACACCATCTCTTGTATCAATAACTGTTTGATATATCAATTGATTAAATCTTTTGATAATTTTTCTCAATAATTTATTATCTAAGTTCTTATACTTAGGATGTGTTTTTTTAAAGTTTTCAAAGAACTCTTTATCTAAAAGTGTTGTTACCTCTGGTCTATACCTTGAAGCCTTTACGTTTGGTTTGTTAAATTCCTTCATATTAATATACTAAAAATTAATGACATTAACAAATGTATAAATAAAACAAAACCCCCACAAGTGTGAGGGTCTTGCCTTGTTTGTCACAGAAACCAACAAACCTGTAACTTCTTTAAAACTTCTACGGGTAAATGGTAAAAGCTATAATACTATTGTACAAATGCTGTTAATCCGTCAAGACTAATGTAGAATCCTCCAATGTCTGTTGGTTCTGCTGCATCAAGATATGAACCATCTAGAAACATAGGAAATACAGTTTCTTCTGTAGGAAACGCAGGATCTTTATAAAATAATCCAAATGACTGAGTTGCTACAGGTGTTGCAATAAGTTCAGTACCATTAGTCCATGTGGTTGGAATACTTCCTGTAGCAATAAATGTTGTTCCTGCGCTATTTACTGCACCAACATTGCTAAAATCATCTCCTGCTCCATATGTTTTAATAAAATACGCAAAACCTATAATTAAACTACCACTGGTAATAATTGATTGTCCTGTAGAATTAATTCCACTCTGACCAAATAGATAATCAGAAAAATTAATAACATTAGCTCTGGTTGCAAAACTTGACGTAATCTTTCTTAAAGTACTAGATCCAGTATAATCAACAGGAAGAACTCCATCATATTCTAATGATGCTAATGTACGTAATTTAAGATACTTTAATGACTCAATAGTTACTTCAACATATGAATGTAATAATAAATATCCTTCTTCACCAGTAGGTTGACCAGATGATTCTACAACTATTCTTCTTGAAGCTACTTCTCTTGTAAGCTTATAGTTACCGTCTAACATTGTTCCAGCATCAAGTACAGATGTTGGTATAACAGTTGATGCAGCTGATCCTGTACTATTGAAGTACATGTTTTTATTACTGTCTACAATAACACCACCTGCTCCAAGGAATGGAGTTTTTCTATTAACTGAGTCATATGTAGTTGGTGCTGTTAAGTTAATTACTGTTGAGCCATCTGTTAGCGGTACATATAGATTACCTCTAAAATGTACTTGTTTTCCAATACGTCTTACTTGAGGTCTTTGATTAGCCATTGCTCCTTGATAAAAAGCAAAACCTTGTAGATCAACCCATCCAGTATCATTAGAACCTGTACAAAAATAATCAACTACTAACTCAATAGCTTCAGGTAACGTAGTATCTGCAGGCACAACTATATCTTGTCCACACAATATATTTGCTGTAATTACATCAGAACTATTACAAAAATATTCAGTCATGGATTGAATAGCTTCTGCAACTGTCATATCTTGAGAAACTACTACATCATCATTACATGTGATATCTTCTCCAGTATAAACTACGCACTGAGCATC
>Ga0315903_10010625_pt1 | contig 10936 bp, 12 predicted proteins | sample LakEriMetagenome_7_FD_203524 | JGI IMG/M metagenome (GOLD analysis project Ga0315903, IMG submission 203524) | Freshwater fungal communities from buoy surface, Lake Erie, Ohio, United States - Buoy 2 MA119 | ecosystem: Environmental > Aquatic > Freshwater > Lake | place: USA: Lake Erie, Ohio... | reverse complement strand
AGTCTGTTAGAGATTCTCTACAGATTTTAGGATACAATGAGTCTGACCTTCCTAAACTAACAAAAGATCTCATAGAAGATGAATTTAACAAGTTAGGGTTTCATTCTATAGGAAGGAATAGAGAGAACCATAAGATATACGTCTTCACAGATACAGGAGAGTATTATTCTGAGTCTTCTCAAAAACGTGTGCCTATCTCTTCAATGGCAAAGCCACACATTGCTAACGTTCTTAGAAAGAATTATGGCTCTATGACAATTAATAAAATGCTTGATGAAATTGGAGCAGCTCAAAGTACACAACTGTTTAAGTTGTTAGAAGGGTATTTTAATGCAGACCTAAAGAGCAAACTAAAGAAATATCTCTAATGGCTTATCTAAACTCAAATATACCAACCATTACGTGTCTTATAAGAAATGAGTTTCTTTTTAATGGAGAGAAAGGGTATGGAGAATTTACACCTTGTGATGTACATTCTGTCGCTTCTATCCAAAAAAGAACTCCTCTGTTTGAAGCGTTTCTAGAAAATGGGGTAAACTGGACAAGAAGACCCATACACGCATTTTGTTGGAAAAAAGATGCAGAAGTTCTACCTCTTACTGAACACGCATATTGGGATTGTTTTTCCCACTACATTGATGTACAAGTGAGGGAGCGTATGTCAGGACTTAGAGCAGATCTTATCTCAATCTCGGGGGTAAAGAGACAAGGTACATATCTCTTTACCTTAGATTGGGCACACGAAAACAGGAATACCCTTGACACTAATTTTTCAGAGACTCCAGAACACAAATGCGGTCACGTATTTAAAATGGACAATGGAAATTATTTTATCTATCCTAACAATCGAATTATATGGATGGATAAAGCTTGGACATTCAATCGTATAGAGTCTAATCCCGGATACAAAATAGATATGAATGTTTACTCTGTTGAAAATACGTATGGATATGAAACCGATTATAACTATTTTACAAACTTTAAACCTGTAAGTAATGAGCAAGATTAATTTAATTACACGAGAAAACGCAGAGTCTCTAGGATTTGACTTTGAGGAGATTGCGGATATGGCTTTAGAATTTGAATGTGTTTACTCAGAGCATCGTAAAGGAGATTCTTTTTTTGTTGAATACGTAGTTGAGATTAATGAAGAAACCTTCCCTGAATTTGATCCTAAATTTCATGGGTTTTGGAAGACTAATACTTTTGTCCATTCATCTGATCACGGTTATTACCGCGATGATATTACAACTCTACAAAGGGTTATATCAAAAGTAAAAATGATAGAAGTTCAAGATTGGGAACCTGTAACTGATTAACTTTAACTTTAACTTATGATTGATAGAGAATTTGAAAAGCATTCTGAAAAAACGTACCCTCCAAAACACGCTTATACACCTACTTGGGAAGAGACCTATATGAAATTGGCAAACTATATTTCAGAAAGGTCAAAAAGTAGAAGACTTCAAGTTGGAGCAGTTTTGATTAAAAATAATCGTATCATTTCAACGGGATATAATGGATTAGTAAGTGGAGTAGAACCTGACATCCTTGAGGATAAAGATGGTAATACAAAGCCCGATGTAATTCACGCAGAACTAAACTGCATTTTATCTTGTGCTAGAGAGGGTATCAGTGTAGAAGGGTCTACACTATATATAACACATTCCCCTTGTCTTGCCTGTGCTGCTCTTATAGCACAATCAGGAATAAGTAAAGTAATTTATCAAACCGACTATAGAGATATGGAAGGTGTGAAAAAATTAAAATCTTATGGAGTTGGTGTATATAAGTCAAAACCCTTTACCTTTGTGTAAACTAACATATGATGAATCGACTTAATCCTAAAAGTAAAAGCTCTAAGAAAGATCCTAAAGAACCAAAGCCACCTAAAGCAAAAGTAGAAAAGGTGTGTTCAGGTTGTAATAAGGTGAGACCTATCTGGAAGAATAAAACCGTAGAAGGAGAGAAAAAAAGTTATTGTCAAACTTGTGCAAAAAAAGTTGACCTTGAATCAAGTAAGAAAAAGAAAGTAGAAGCAAGGCAAAAGAAAGCAAACTCTATTTCTAAACTTACAGAAGTTCTTGACAAAACATTCTCACTCTTTATTCGTTTGAGAGATACAGATAGGAATGGAAATTTTACTTGCTGTACTTGTGGAGAGAAGAAAGAATGGCATCAATTAAATGCCGGACACTTTATCTCTCGCAGATTTATGGGAACTAGATGGGATGAAAATAATGTTCACGGTCAGTGTTCTAAATGTAACGTAATCCTATCAGGAGAACAGTTTAACTATTCTCTTTTTATGGATGCTACATATGGAGAAGGAGCTGCAAAAAGAATGCATTCTAAAGCACAAGAAGTGAAGAAATTTACAGCAGAGGAAATTAAGGAACTGATTACTTATTATCAGAATGAAGTCCGAGAGATGGTCAAGTCTAAAAGCTTTCAAACACCTAAAGTATAATTAAATAACAAACTCTTTATTTATGTTTTTTCAATATACCCATTTTAACAAGAATAATGAACAGCGAGTTGCTGGCATTAACACAGATTTCATTGCTAATTACATTTTTCACGAAGATGAATTAGGAGAAATCACAGCTTGTCAAATTCTCTTAAACGTTCCTACTACTTCAGTATGGCGTGAAGTTCCAGAGAAAGCAAAGATTGATAAGAATGGAAACATTATTGTCAACAAGCAAGGCTTTCAGGAAGTAGGATTTACCCGCAAACAAGAACAGCAACACATCATTATCAACATTCTAAAGGAAGATGAGATGAAACGTTTTGCAGAATTTGTAGGTGCAATCCTTGATGGAAAGAAGTTTAGCTCTCTATTAACTGCTCCTGAAGTAGAAGTTGAGCCAAGCCTAGAAGAAAAAAGTGAATAATGATTGATGTTTGAATGAATGAATGAATGAATGAATGAAGGAATGAATGTTTGTTAAAAAGCAAAGACCTCCGATGTAATATCAGAGGTCTTTTTTTTTTTTTATTGGGGCTAATAACCCCCTTTTTTCCCACGCCCTTTTCTTGTGTTAGGCAGGATCAGAAATGTCTGATGGGTCTTCAGGAAAGAGAGGTGTGTCTTTTGTAGGCTCAACAGTAGTTTCTTTTACTGCACGCAATTTGCGAAGTACAATTACAAAATCTACAGCAAGAACAAATAAGTCTTCACTGATTTCTTCCATATGCTCATCACGAAGGTCAAGAAGTTCTTTTACAAACAACTTAAGTTCGGTAGCTTCTTCTGTAGTAAGATCCATAATTTCTTGTGGAACTTTACTAATATCTGAAATTGCACCAGATGCAAGGCGTAGTGGTTCAAACAAAAGAGCAGAGTCAACAATAGAGACTTTACCATCAGCCATTGCTTTGTCCGCATTGTTTACCAATGTACCAATAAACTTTACAAGTTCTTTGGTTTCCTTAATTGAAAAGAGATTTTCCATAGTTATAAAAATTTGAGTTAAGATTTAAGATTTTAGAGTTGTAATTTGATTCCAGTCAAAGTTAGGAGAAAGGTCAAACTTATCAGAACGAAAATTAATGTGCGTAGTAATTCCTTTGAAAGGGATAACCTCTTCTGTGGTTTGATCAATCTTAGGAAAGATTACATCAGGAATACGATGTACTTTACAAAGTGTATCCTTTAGTTCCTTAAGGGATTTGTATTGTTCAGGAGTGTACTTACAAAAATACTCATATCCTTTCCACTTTTTAATCTTATCGTAATACTGTGTGTCTTTTAAAGAACAATATAAGGCTCCGGTATAGGTGTAGAGGTTTCCATCTTTTTCAGTTAGCCATCCAAAGTTGGACAGTTCTATACCAATACTTGCTTTAGATTGAATTGTGTTTCCACCTAACGCAGCTTTGCCAAGATGAAACGCCCAAAAAGCTGGATTAAATAGCATAAAAACTGTTCCTCTTGGACTAATGACAAACGATACACTAACCTTTGATGGTGTAAGTAAAGTGGGAATATCACCCCATATTGCACCCGCAGTGTGATGAATGACAATCTTTGTTTTAAAAGTTTTTTCCTTATTAAAATGTTTGTTTGCATTTGCAAGATATGGGTTTGATAGAACATTCAGTCCATTAAAGTTTGTCTTTGTAAAACTGTAAGACTGTATTAGTTTGTTCTCATCATACTCTTCAATTTTTTTGGCAAGCATAGTTATTCGGTTGTTTTTGGTTTACGTTTTAGTTTTTTGATTAGATTTTTGATTGGTCTTTTTTTCTCTTTTACACTCTCTTCTACTTTTTGAATAGACTCTTGTGCATATTCTGCTTTTGCTTTTACACGGTCCATATCAATAGTGTAGTCTTGTTTGAGTTCAACTTGTTTTTCCTCGTATGCTTTCTTGTAAGAGCTTGTTCGTGGAGAAGAGAAAGATAAGCCACCAAGAACAATAATAATAAATGTATCTACTTCTTCAGATATATTTATGATGTCTGCACTAAATACAATTAAAAGTCCAGTAACAGCCGTTTGTACAGCAAAATAAACAGCCGGTGCTTTTACTTTTAATTTGTCAAGGTAAAATCCTAATATCTCATTTAGTGATTTAGGATTTAGGAAGGATGGGATTTTGGGTGTTTCCATATTATAAGGGTAGTGCTCCTGTGACTAAAACTCTATATGTATATTCTAGCCCACAAGCTTTTATTTTTATATCAAATCGGGATGAATCAAGAAGAGGGTCTGTGAGGATAGAAGGGTAGTTTGTAGTGATACAAGAGTCTGTAGTGGCAGGTAAAGTATTGCTTGAGAATCTCACTCTAAAAGACCTTCTATCGCTTGAAATAAATGGGGCTAGAGGACTGTTCCCACCGTATAGGGTATAAGATACCTCTTCTATAGTATTGTTGCAGTAGAACCAAAATTCTAAGTCATCTAAGGCAGGATTATAGTCTGAGTAAAGGACAAAATTAAGGTTACAAAAGTAAGGCTCATCATAATCAGGATGAACTGCTAGAGGGTCAGGATTAAGTGTGACAGGGACAAAACAAGGTTGACCGCAAACACAATTTAATTTTTTTCCTTTTGGCTTTACAATTGGTCTATTGTTTACATATTTAATCATTGAGTCATTTTACTTACGTTTGAATTTCCAGTTGACTAGAATCGTAATAAGATTCTTCCAATCCATATCAAGAAGGATTGTCATTACTTCCATTCCAAGTAAACCAGATAAGAAAGAGATTAAAGCAAATGGAAGCTTAAATGGTTGTGCTATTTCAAATAGAAATGGGGACACATAAATAGCAAAAATTGACCCCATAAAAAAAGAAGCTACGTTTTTACCCACAGGCTTTCCTTTGTTTACGTGATTATAAATGCTGTATATCAAAGACCCTATTAAAGCATCTTTAATCTCTATTAAATGATTTACTATATAGCTAAATACTTCGTATAGTTTCATTAGTATAAAATAGTGATTTTTGTCTTAAGAATCTAATAAGTCATTTAATTATTTTTGTTATTAATTAGAGATTAATTAGATATTAAGGACATAAAAAAAGGATGCTGGTAGAACCAACACCCTTTTCTTAAATCAATCAATCAATCAATCAATCAATACTACTTACGAGCAGCAGCTCCTAAGTTAATGCGGTAGTCTTCACCCAATGTAAGATAAGCAGGAATTTTCAAATCAGAGTTGAGGAAAAATTCCATATTGCCTTCTCCATCAAATCCAACCAAACGAATGTAACCGGGAGCATAGTGAACACGCTTCCAAGTACCTGTGGCTTTTGTGAATGACCACTGTAAGCGACCTAGAGTTGTGATTTTACCATCTGCTCCTACTTGTGTTTGAGTAATACGGAAGGAGATTTGAGATTGAGTAGGGTGGTTTTTCAGCTCAAATGTTTTGCCTGCTAGAGAAGTCCAACCTGTAGTATCCAACATATAAGTTTTAAATTGGTCTTCAATTGCAGTTGCATTTTTAATTACTTGACCAATTTGAGCCTTATAGCCTGACACTACTTTATAATCAGCCATACGACGTACAATTTCTTGTGTGTATGCTTGACGATAAATATTCAATTGCTCAACAGTATCAGTGATAGGATCATCAATGGTTGTCTTCTTACCTGTAGCTGGATCAACAGTTACAGAGGTACGATACAACTTACCATTTGCATCTGCACTAATATAGGTAGTGTCAGATACTTGAGCAAAAGAAATAGATGGGATTGCAACAATAGCAATCAAAACGATGAGAGTGAAAAAAAGATTTGAGAATTGTTTCATAGAAAAATTATAGATTAACGTTAATTGATGCAAAGATAAGAAAATTTTAAATTAATAGCCACGACTTACTACAACCCAATTTGTTCCATCAGAAACAAGAGTACAGGAAGCATAAGCTATAGACAAGATAGAGTTTACTAAGTTTCCATTTATTTCTATATTAGTACTTGCAGAAGATACACTTATTTCTCCATAAGACCTAATCATAATTTCTCTGCGAGTCCAAGAAGAAGCTGCTGGAAGAGTTAATGTAACATTAGAAGTGGAAGATAAAAGGATATAAGTATCATTATCTCCTACTGTGTATGTGGTTGCACTTGTCTTTACCATTGTGCCTCTTCCAAAAGAACCGTTTACTTCAAGTTTATTTTTTGGAGTAGTTGTTCCTACACCAACAAATCCTCCACTTTGTACTGCTAAAAGACTTGCATCTGAACTATTGATTACGTTTAGAGCAAAGTCAGAAGAGCTACTTGTAGCACTCTTAACATGGAGTCTTGCGGTTGGAGTTGTTATGCCTATACCTATTTGACCTGCTATTGTAGTTCCTTTTCCTGAAGCTTCTAATCCGAATAGAATATTTCCAATATTAATTTGATTAGAGCTAGATCCAGCAGGAACACTAATATTTGACCCAATTAATATATTATTAGAGGCATCTCCTGAAATATTATTTGCTGTAGAGTCTCCAATTATAACATTTCCTGTTCCTACAAAAGATCCTGCAAGTCTAATAGTCTCATTACCTATAACTACGTTTTTGCTTCCATTAGAAACAAGCATAGTATTTTTACCTATTGCTATGTTAGAATTACCATTATAAGAGTCTTTCATAGCGGCCCTACCAATTGCAATATTTCTATTACTAGAAGATAAAGAAGATAAAGCCTCGTCTCCAATAGCAATATTATCAGATCCATTTACAAACCTTTGTAAAGTAGCAGACCCAATTGCTATATTATAGTTACCGTTTGTATTTGAACTTAAAGCTAGATTTCCAATAGAAATATTAGGATTTACAGCTCCTAGAGTATGGCGGTTATTATCTCCTAATGCAATACTACTTACTCCCGGAAAAGATATTGGAAAACGAGAACTTGAAAATACAGAGTCTTGAACTAGTATAGTTGGCTCATTATAGCTAGACCAAGTTTCAATAGAAATATTATCAAAGTTTGCAGTTAAAGAGCTTCCTTGTATTCTAAATACAGTACTATTTGCAGAAGGAGTGTATACAAATTTAAACGCAGTTTTAGTAAACGGATAAATAAATCCTTGAGTAGTTCCTCCGGTATTTACAGTGAATGTTCCAGAGGTCCATCCAGAAATATCCATTGTAACCAAGTAGGATTGTCCTGCTACAAAATTTATTGTACCACTATATGTAAGATTGTCAGAACTATTTGTAGCTACAGCTTGTCCTCCTGTAATAGCCCATCCTGTACCTGTAGTCCAGTTAGTAGTTGTTGCAAAAGTCTGTGTTGCTAAAAAAGAAGTGAGAGAAGTAGGAGCAGACCTAGCTTCAATCATATGGATTTTACCTAATGAAGATGTAGTATTTAAACTTAATCGACCTGTAGTATTATTCCAATTTAATCCCGAACTAGCTAGAGTTGTACTACTATTAAAATAAGGAATTGTATTTACTGTTCCTGACACTCCTCCTCCTTCATTAGCAAATACCCAAGCAGTACCATTCCATTTTAAAATTTGATTTGTAGTTGCACCACTTGCACTTATTTGAGATTTATCAATAAGAGTTGCTTGCCCATAACTTAGTATGGGCAATAGAATAAAAAGTGTTTTAAAAAGTATTGATTTCATATTATATAGTTTATAGTTTAACAATTACAATTCTATCTGTTGAGACTAGAGGAGTTGAAAAAGTAATTTCGTTTGTTGTTGTATTCACAGTGAAGTCTCGTGCCGGACTTGGACTGCCACTTCTAGTTAATCTTACACCATTTTTATAAACGGAAAGTCTTGCTAGGTTAGAAGGGTAGACAAAAGTAGCATTACCTCCATCTATAGTCTTAACATTACCAGATACATCTAAATCAATAGTAGTAGCAGTAGATCCTTCAATAACAACTTCACTTGCTAATACAGCAGCACTAGAAGAAACATCTAATACTCCACTTGAAAGAGTAAGACCTTCTCCTAATACTACATCATCAAGATCTCCATCAGCATCAGCACCTACTAATTTAGTCGAAGGATCTGTACTTAAATCTGTTATACGTACTTCACCTGCTACGTGTAGAGTTCGAGCTGGAGCTGTAGATCCTATACCAACATTACCATTTTGTAAAAGAGTAATTCTTTCTAAATTATTTGAAAATATAGAAAGAGGTTGATCTGTCATAGCAGATATTCTTTTAGTGTTTATATTTCCATAAACATTAGTTCCAAAAGTGGTCACACCTTCTTGTCTAGTTACAGCTTCAGTTGTTGTTTTTATATATGAACTAGGAGCAGTAGATTGTTCGAGTTGGCCTCCCCATATATAAAAAGTTTTATTAAGTTGATTTGTACTAAACACGATGTCAATAAATTTATACCCTGCTACATTTCTTGAAGTACTAGATACAACGTATCTTTGCCAAGTAGTAGTAAGATTAATAGTTTTTTCAGATACATCATCTATATCAATTCTTACTGTGCAAGCAGAGTCTGCACGCATCCATACTGAAAAAGTATAAGGAGTATTCAATAGCATAGAAGGAATAGTCTGCCTTACTCCATAATTAGAATTACTATTTGATAAAAATCTATCTGCTGTGAGTGTACCATCAGGAGCAGTAACAACATTAGCAGTTCTTGTAATAATAGGAGCTCCTAAGTTTGCCCAAGCAGTAGTATTATCAAATTCTTCACTTCTTAATGCAATATTTGTAGCAGTAGGTTCTACCTGTAATCCGTATAAATTATTGCCTTCTATTCCAACTACACCATCTCCTGTAGAATAAATACCAGAATTAAGATCCCCATTAAAAGTTAAAGAAGGTATAGCATCAAGTGAAGAAGGAACAGATAAAATACCATTCAATAAATTAGGTGCAGTACCTGATCCGTAAAGGCCGTATCCAGTATTGTTAGTCCATTCAATAGATCTCCAATCAAAAGCAGAGGTTAATGTAGGGTTAATTAAAATACCTCTTGTTGTACCTGTAGCTCCTGTTTGAGTTATAGTTCCGTTTAATTGTACAAAAGTGTAATTTGCATTTCCGCTAGTTGGATTAAATGATTGTCTATAATCTATTAAAGTCTGAGAACCTGATGTCGCTGATAAAGTGTTAGCTCCTTGAAAGTAAAAAGCAGATTGAGCTTGAGTACTTACATTATGTGTAAATCTAAGACTTCTTCCAGAAAGTAAAGGAGTGTTAGTACCATCATCGTTAGTCCAAAATCCTACATTAGATTGTGTCCCAAAAGAAATAACTCCATTATCCAATATTCTAAATATATTATTACCATCACTATTTTGAACTGTTAAAGCATTTGTTCCTGACGTATTACCTGTACCTCTTACTTGTAACCTTGCTGTAGGTGCAGATAAACCTATACCTACAAGTCCTGACCGGAATAAAGCTGCATAGTGATTAGTAGGATCTACTGTAAATAATGGATCATAATCGTATCCAATAAAAGTAGTAAGTGCATATTTAGGATTATATGAACTATACAAAGCTGTGAATGATGTTAAATTAGTTGTTCCGCTTTGTAGTTGGCCTGTAAATGTAGTTCCTCTAAAAGAAGTAGAAGCAGTTCTATTTATCAAAGTACCAGAATTAATAGAAATTCCTGTGACATCAGAAGCATTATTATTATTTCCACTTTGCATTATAAGAGTTCTATTTGACCCTGCTGTACTAAACCCTACTCCTGTTGTGGATAGACTTGTTCCGTAACCATTATATTGTATTCCGCCTACAATTAACCCATTGGTATTGTTCCAAGTAAAAGTATTGTCACCTGTTATAGAATTTGTACCATTCCAAAATGTAACCTGTCCTGCTGTCCCACTTCCTGTATTTAAAGTACTAGAAGTATTTAATACTCCACTTGTAATGGATAATCCAGACCCTAATGAAATTTCTCCTAAATCACCATCTGCATCTGCTCCAACTATTCTTGTAGGAGTATCAGTAGTAAGGTCTGTAATTCTTGCTTCACCTGCTACGTGGAGAGTTCTTGATGGTGTAGCAGCACCAATACCTAATGAGCCTGCTAAGTAATTTCTAGTATTAGCGTCTTCTGCATAAATACTATATGGTGTGTTTGTCTGAGTTCCTGTTGTTATATCACCAATGTAAAGTCCATATGTATTTGTTAAAGTACCACCTGTATTTGCTAAATCTGTAACCCTTACTCCGTATAAACTTGTAATTGTTCCAGTTCCCGATTTATTCATGGAAGCTTCTAAAGCAGTTGCATTTGTAATTGTTCCAGTAGAAGATGATTGCACATCTCCAGTTACCCCTACAATATTTGACCCTTGCCCTGCTGTTATTACCCTTGAACTAAAATATCCCCCGCTAAAATTATTAGTTGTTGATGTATTGTTATTTGATAGAATAAAATTAAAAGCTCTTGAATTTCCAAAAGCAGTAGTACCACTATATGTTATTTCTGATCTAATAGCCCCAACTACTGAATTATTAG
>Ga0315903_10010623_pt1 | contig 10937 bp, 9 predicted proteins | sample LakEriMetagenome_7_FD_203524 | JGI IMG/M metagenome (GOLD analysis project Ga0315903, IMG submission 203524) | Freshwater fungal communities from buoy surface, Lake Erie, Ohio, United States - Buoy 2 MA119 | ecosystem: Environmental > Aquatic > Freshwater > Lake | place: USA: Lake Erie, Ohio... | reverse complement strand
CGTGTCCGCGTCTTGGGCCCTTCCTTTGTCGCCACCGGTCAACGAACGGGAGCCGGTCGAAAACGAGTCCGACGAATTTTTGTCGGCCAAGTTCCGTGAACTGCAGCAGTATGTGGGATGGCAGCCGTCGGACCAGTTGGCTCTCCGGCGGGCCCATCCTCTCTTGCAGCCGGATTTTCCGGGAATCATCGACGATTTTTATGAGGAGATTGGACGCCACCGGAGCACGCGGCTGATTCTGGGAGACAGTCCCCTGCGTCCCGAGATTCTGCGCCGCACGCTGCTGAACTGGCTCGATGAGTTGTTTACCGGAACACACGACGCGGCCTACGCGCTCACCCGGTGGCGAGTGGGGCGGCGGCATGTGGAGATTGGTCTGCCGCAGGCTTATACCAGTGCGGCCTTGTCCCGCTTGCGGCAGTGCCTGGCCGAGGCGATCGAACACCGCATCGAGAAAGACCAGGCGGTGGAATTGCACCGGGCGATCCACCGGGTGATCGATCTGGACCACATGCTGATTCAGGAGGCCTATCGCCATGAATGGGCCCGTTGGCAGGCGGAACTGGAACGGCGGCAACGACATTCCGAGAAACTGAAGACGCGGCAGGCTCTCGAGGCGGTGTTGAAGTCGGCTCCCTGCCTGATCGTGCTTGCCGATTCGGCAGGGATCATCCGCGATTTCAGTCCGTTTGCCGAGACCCTGACCGGGTACACGGCCGCCGAAGTGGTGGGGCGGGACTATTTTGAGGTGTTTATCCCGGAGCCGGAGGTGGCCAGCCGGGTGCATCAGGAATTTGTCAGGGCGCTGTCGACACCGTTTTCGACCGGTTACACCAATCCGATTCGGGTCCGGGACGGTAGCGAGCGGCTGTTTGTCTGGAACACCTGCCCTCTCGTGCAGGAGTCGGGAGAGATCCTGTTGTTGGCGGTGGGACAAGACATCACCCCGCTGCGCGAGGCGCAGAAGCGGGCCTTGCAGACCGAACGGCTGGCGGCGATTGGTGAGATGATCACCGGCCTGGCGCACGAGAGCCGCAATGCGCTGCAGCGCAGCCAGGCGTGCCTCGAAATGCTGGCGATGGAGGTGCAGGATCGCCCCGCCGCGCTCGATCTGGTCGCCCGCATTCAAAACGCCCAGGATGCCCTGCATGCCCTGTACGAAGAGGTGCGCGACTACGCCGCCCCCATCCGCCTGAAGACCGACGAAGTCAACCTGCGGCGGCTGGTGGAGGACACCTGGGAAAACCTCGCGGTCGAGCGCCAGCGGCATCCCGCCAGTCTGACGATCGGTGCGTGCGAAGGCATCCCCCGATGTCGGGTGGATTCTCTGGCTCTCGAACGGGTCTTCCGCAATGTTCTGGAGAACTCGTTGAGCTGTGGCGTGGTCCCCGTGAGGATCGAAGTCGAACTGACCAGTGCCACATTCCATGACCGTCCCGCCTACCGGATGATTTTCAGCGACAATGGTCCGGGCATGTCCGCTGAAACCCGGTCCCGGGTGTTTGAACCCTTTTACACGACGAAGACCAAAGGGACGGGATTGGGAATGGCCATTTCCCGCCGTCTCGTGGAGGCCCATGGGGGACGGATTGAAGTGGGAGAGTCATCCGCACCGGGGACCAAGATTGTCATCACGCTTCCCGTTGAAGGACCGTTGAGAGAAAACGCATGAATACCGGGCTGAAGATCGCTGTCGCCGATGATGAAGTCGATATGCGCGACTATTTCCAGAAGATGCTCCCGCTGCTGGGACACCAGGTGGTGTCGACGGCCGCAACCGGCCGGGAACTGGTCGATAATTGCCGCCGCAGCCCGCCAGACCTCGTGATCACCGACATCAAGATGCCCGAGCTGGATGGGATCGACGCCGCGGTGGAGTTGTACAAGATCCATCCGCTGCCTGTGATTCTGGTCTCGGCCTACCACGACGCTGATCTGATTGTGCGGGCGGAGAGCGGCCATGTGATGTCGTATCTGGTCAAACCGATCAAGCAGGCCGATCTCGAACCGGCGATCGCCCTGGCCGTGCATCGCTTCTCGCATTTCCAATCACTGCGGAAAGAGGCGAGCGATCTGCGGCAGGCCCTGGCCGACCGCAAGGTGATCGAACGGGCCAAGGGAGTATTGATGAACCGCACCGGCATGACCGAGCCCGAGGCCTTCCGCCGGCTGCAGAAGCTGGCCAGTGAGAAGAATAAAAAGCTGATCGAGATCGCCACGATCATCGTGACGGCCGAGGAAGCGATGGGGGGCGTGCTGTAGACGGTTGGTGCCGGGATGGCGGATTCGGCCAGTGCGCAGGTGAGGGCCCGTCGCCATCAAACCTTGGTCACGAGTCAGCGCCCCTGCCGGTGAATCAGCACGTGCAATTGTGTTGACCGCTCCATTGCACTGGCCGACTCGAAGTGAGAATTGGTCGCTTGGTCCCCCCGCAGCCACGCCCGGGTCGCGGGTGTGTGGTAGATGTGGGGAGCCCGGGCGAGAATATCTTCCACCAGCAGGCGGAAATTGTCGGCTGAGCCCGCCATGCGCCTTGACCCCAGAAATTCATAGTTCAGGTGCGGAGCCTCCAGCCGCAGCACGCGGAACGGATCCCGGCAGACCAGCAGCATTTCGAGCTGGGGCGGGCTGGAGACTGTCAACTCGGCCTCCGCCAGGTGTTGACGCCCGGTGGCGAGAACACTGGTCGATCGGGAGGTGACCTGTTGCGTTGCGTCGGGTGGAACCAGCCCCACGGACAACAATTCGAGATGGTCCCAGGGGAGGGTCTCGCCATGGGTTCCAAGGGTGTCGAGCACCAGCAGGCCCCCCTCCGGCCACCGCAGATGATGCACTCGATCATGGGGATGCAGGACTGGCACATCCGGGCTGGGAATGGCCCGGGCCTGCAGGCCCAGCCCGAGGATCGCCGCCGCCGCGGCGGCCGCCTGCTCGGGCGAGTACTCGCCCCGCACGACCCCGGGGGCCAACCGGGCCTGGATGGTCGCATCGGTCCGGGTTAGCCCCAGGTGTCTGACCAAGGCGTCAGCGAGTGCCTCCCGGTCGTCCGGAGAACAGGCGAAAACGACAAGCTGGTGCATGAACAATCCCGGACGGCGTCTGGAAAAACGACCCCACCAAATCTCTCTCCCAGTCTATCCGGAAGACATCGCTCAGGCACGACCTGGGCACCGGACACCGGCAGCGGGCGTCCCCACGGGCTCTGTGTCCAAACCAAGGGGGCTTCTAACACCTCAGTCTCTCGGCTCAGAATCTTTCCCGCGAGTGCCACGCTGGTCCCGCCGCGGTGAAGGATTGGCTGGGAAACGCCCGAAACTCCCGCAAAATACCCCTGCCGCATTTCGCGGACCCGGGTCCAGACGGATGCGCCCAAGCCTCCCAGGCTCTTTCCCGGTGCGGGACCGACGGGGGACCGCCCAGAGGGAAATTGTGTCGGATCGATTCCTCAATACGCCACGAGGCGCGCCCGTTGGCCCATTCTGTGTTCTCCCTGGGTTCGCCCGGATGAGCGGTTTCACTCCGCCACTGCGAACTCCGCCATTGCGAACTCCGCCACTGCATACTCCGCCAGTAGACACTCCGCCAGTTGGGCTGGTGCCATCGCCGGAACCGAAACCTCCGGGAGCATCCATTGACGGCAAGCGATGCCGCGCCGCCGACGGCCTGAGCCGTGCTCAGGACGCAGAGAGCGGATTGACGCTCTCTTCTGTTGCAGCAGCGGGCAGATCGCCACTGGGGTCCGTCCCCAAGGTGTCCCCCGGACGTCCGGTGTCGGGGATTCGCTGGCCGTCAAACAATCCGGCCGTGCCGTAGCGATTGCCGCCGATTGTGATCCGCGTCGTTGGCGTCGAGAAACAACAGACCGGCGAGGTAGGCCGGAAGTCGTTCGTTGTTCAGTTCCGAGAGCTTGCCGGTGTTCAGGTTGATGTCATAATCGGTATGGTCAGCCGCCCCATGTTGGCGGGCCTGCCACAAATCTCCCCGTCCCCGACTCAGCACCTCTTCCATTTCCTGTTGGATGGCACGCACCTGAGTCGCTTCGGCGACAGTCAGCTCGCCACGCTGCCAGGCGTGATCGAGGTGACGGTAAAACCAGGCTTCCGTGGGAGTTCCGTGGGGGTGGACGATGCGAACCCGCACCTGGTTCGCACCGGCAATCACCATGTTCGCGAACTCACGACACACTGTGGCGCGGATGGTATCGACATCAACGGTTTCGCTCATAATCATCGCCTCAGTCAGAAAAAAAACAGACCGCCCCGGGGGTACAGAACCCCGGGAACGGTCTGGATTGCGACCATCTTCCATCGCTGCCCCACGTGAGCATCGATACGGAACGGTACGCCAGCACGGGTTGAAGTCAACCCCCTATTTGGCCCAGGAATGGAAGCCTGGGACCAGCAGCCCAATCCGAGACAGGCTGGTGTCGACAGTGATGTACAAAACCTGTTTCTGGTCGCCGATTCCAAACGTGACGTTGCTCGGCAGCCCCGTGGCCGACTCCTCGGACTGGTTGGGTTGCCCAGTGGGAATAAAGGCGACTTCCTTCCCCGTCGGGTCAATCACCAGCACGCCCGGGCGCTTCACACCGCGTGCCGTCAGGTAAATATTCCCCTTGGAATCGACGGTCATCCCGTCGCAACCGGCCTGATCGCCGAAATCGACGAGAGTCCGGCGGGGGCCATTCACCAGTCCGTCGGGGCCTAAGGGAAACGCGTAGATCTTCATCGCCCCTTTCTTCACCGGTGTCTTGTTGTCCGGATCGATGCGGTCGACTCCATTGTTGTGATCGGCCAGATACATGGTCCGCTGGTCGGGACTCAGGGCGATGCCATTCGGTTTTTCAACTTCATGAGTGATTTCGGTCACCCGGCCGTCAGGGTCCACCCGATACACGGCCCGGTGCTCCAGCTCCCGCGGTTCAGTCCCCAGGTAACGGGGATCCGAGAAATAGATCCGCCCGGCCCGGTCCAGGACCAGGTCATTGGGGGCGTTGAACCGCTTCCCCATGTACTTGTCGGCCAGAACCGTGCGCTGCCTGGTCTGGGGATTCCAGCGGACGACAGCCCGCCCTCCCTGGTCGGAACCCTCGCACGCATAGAGCATCCCGTCGGCACCAAACTTCAACCCATTCGACTTGAAGCTGTTGTCGATGAAGACCTCCGTTTTCTTCGTCTGGGGATCGAACCGCATGATCATTCCCCGGTCGTCCCCCACCGGAATGTCGGAGAAGTAAATCGCCCCATCGGGACCAGCGGCGGGCCCCTCGGTCAGCCCTCCCCGAATGGGGGCCGATCGGGTGAAGAGCTTTTCCAGTTTGGCCCCGGGGGGGACGATCGTGTTTCCGGCAGGGGTGGGCAGTTCTTGCGCCCAGCCGCACGCCGGGATCAGCCAGGCCAGCAGGAAGGTGGATACGCTGCGCATCGGCATCACTCCAGAGATTGAGTGTCGATTTCCAACCCCCCACCCCGGTGGCCAGGTCGCCTCGGGGAAACGGGTGGGTCGCCACGGGCCGGGTTCCCCCCCGGCCCGCCTGTCGCGAGGCTACCTCCCCGGGGGTGAATTCTCAATCCGGGGGAGATACACTCGCGCCGCGACACGGCCCCCGGTTTCCCCCTGGCCACCAGCGGCGGGGGTGTGTCACGCGGCCCGGCCAGGCGGCTGGCGCCCCGCTCACGAGTCATCACCGCGCGAGGGATTTTATGACACATCGCAGACTGCACTCTGTCTGGCTCGCGGCCACCCTGGCCGTCGCCTTTCTGGGACTCAGCTCCCCGTCGTCGGCCCAGGAGGTCGAACCGGGGTTCAAGAGCCTGTTCAACGGCAAAGACCTCTCTGGGTGGGATGGCGATCCCAAGTTCTGGTCCGTCCGCGACGGGGCGATTACCGGCCAGACCACCGAGCAGAACAAGACCGCCGGAAACACGTTCCTCATCTGGCGTGACGGCAACGTCGACAACTTCGAATTGCGGCTGTCGTTCAAGATTGTCGGCGGCAATTCGGGCATTCAGTATCGCAGCAAGGACCTGGGGAACTGGGTGGTGGGGGGTTACCAGGGAGACTTCGAGGCGGGAGAAACCTATTCGGGCATCCTCTACGAGGAACGGGGTCGGGGCATTCTGGCCGAACGGGGCGAGAAGACCGTAATCAACGAGGGGGGCAAGAAGCAGGTGGTCGCCTCGCTGGGGAACACCAAAGACATCCAGACGGTCATCAAGAAGGAAGACTGGAACGACTATGTCATTCTGGCCGAAGGAAACCAGCTGACCCACATCATCAACGGGCGGGTCACCGCCCAGGTGACCGACAACGACGCCAAGAATCGGGTGATGTCGGGCATCCTGGCCCTGCAGCTGCATGCCGGCCCGGCCATGACCGTGCAGTTCAAAAACATTCGCATCCGCCGGACGCCGCTGGTGGCGGGCTTGAAGAAAGTGGTGATGCTGGCCGGTACCCAGAGCCATGGGCCGGGCGATCACGAGTTCAATGCGGGCGTCCTGTTGCTGCAGAAGTGCCTCAACAACACTCCGGGGATCCAGGCGACGCTGTACAGGGGGGGCTGGCCCAAAGACCCCAGTGCGTTCGACAATGCCGACGCGGTCATGTTCTACGCGGATGGCGGCGGCGGACATCCCGCCATCCAGGGAGATCGGCTGAAGCAGCTCGACGAGCTGGCCCGCCAGGGGGTGGGAATCGCTTGCCTGCACTACGCCGTGGAAGTCCCCAAAGAGCGGGGGGGGGCCGAGTTCCTCGACTGGCTGGGGGGGTATTTCGAGACGAACTGGTCGGTCAACCCGCACTGGACCGCCAAGTTCGAGACCCTGCCGAATCACCCCATTACTCGCGGGGTCAAGCCGTTCGAAATCAATGATGAGTGGTACTACCACATGCGGTTTCGCGACAAGCTGGAGCGGGTCACCCCTATCCTGACCGCGGTCCCCCCGGCCAGCACTCTCGAGCGGCCCGATGGTCCCCACAGCGGCAATCCCGCCGTCCGGGCGGCCAAAGGTCAGCCCCAGCATGTGGCTTGGGCGGCCGAGCGCGAGAATGGCGGCCGAGGCTTCGGCTTCACCGGCGGCCACTTTCATCGCAATTGGGCCGACGACAACTTCCGTCGCCTCGTGCTGAACGCCCTCGTGTGGGTGGCGCACGGCGAAGTTCCCACGGGCGGAGTGAACTCGCAGGTCAGTCAGGACGAGATGCTGGCGAATCTCGATCCCAAGAAGTAACTCGCGGGCTGATGGACTTCGCGGATTCAACACGCGGACGGTTCCGGTTGCCGGTGCCGTCCGCTTTGTTTTTGCCTCATCGCCGGAATCTGCGGGTGAAATCCACCGCGGGCAGGTTCCCAAGGTGATGAAATCAGGCGATTTCGAGCGTGTTCAGCGCATGAAATCCTGGTGTCGCCGGCTCTTCTTCCCCTGCAAGGTCGGTTGCTGGCTGGGGCGAACAGACGTAGTCCTCCGTTTCCAGGCCATACTCTTGCCGCTGCTGGGCCGAGAGGGTGGTCGCGAAGGAGTGCACCACCCCGGCCAGGCGTGCGAACACGGCGGTGTGTTCGCTTTGCGACAGGGTGTTGGTAAGGCCGGCTCGGATCGGGTTCAGATCGACATACACCAGGCACGCAGCGACCGCCCATTCATCGAGCAGCCGCTGCATCTTGAAGCGTCCTTCCCAAAACCGGCCGGTGGTCTGGTCTTCCCGGTTGGCGACACGGGCCAGCTTCTCGGTCACAAACCGCATCAGCCACGAGGGGTTTGAAAGCCGGAGACGCAGTTGTTTCACCCGGCCAGGATTATTGAGAATCGCATCCAGGTCGGCCTGCGAAGGAGTCTCGGCCACCTCGCGGGTCCCGGGCTTGTACGGCGGACACAACTGCAGCCACTTCCGCGCGATCTCTTCGGCAGACCACTTTCCGGCCACATCGGGCCGATTGCGGACGATGAGGTGCAGGTGATTCCCCATCGTGCAGAACCCTTCGAGATCAATCGCCATGACCGAGGCGAGGAATATCAACCGCTCCTGCAGCCAGACCTGGCGGTGTTCGTACGACCGCTGGGTCAACGGATCCCACCCGCACAGCATCGACCGGCGGACACAGCGGTTGATGCAGTGATAGACGCCCACCTCCAGCGGATCGAACACGAACTGGCGAGGCAATCGTGACATGGACCACCCGGAACGGAGCGAAAGGCGAAGGGGAGTAGTGACGAGAGCAGAGCACCGGAACCACCGGTTCTGGTGGATACTGTGTACACGCGATACAAAACACATGCTAGTGTACACACACCAAAAATGTTCAGTTACACCCAGATTCTCGTAAGACGATATCCAGAAACATTTTAAGGTGGATTCTTGCGGCATTTAAACAAAGGGTGGCCCCAGATTTTTTCAGATTTTTTGGCGGCCCCCCTCTTGTTCTCAACGTAGAAGTCGCCCGGGACGTTTGACGGATGCGGCTTTTGTTCCGCCATGAGACATCCTTGCGCTGTGATCGCTAGGCTAATGGCACCGTTCACCGGGCCGCGGCGAACGACATTGATTTCAGAACCCGCGCGGCCCGCGGCTCCGATGGAACGCATTGTTAGCCTGCCGATTCGAGCGATGAGCAATACCACGCAACAACCTCCGGATCATTGCACTGCTCGATGAACCAGAGACGTTCGTCGTCGCTCATGTCGCCAAAATCCACGTAGAGCATAGGCCAGGCTGAATCTTTCAATTTTGTATGTCGAAGCTTGTGTAGTGCTGAAACGAGGATGTTGTAGAGCGTATCGATATGAGTTGAGAAAGCAGGATCGTCGACTTCCAGCGTATCGACGTATGCCATCATGGATTGAAGCCGCTCGTTGACGGATTCAAACGCTTCCTGAATGTCACCACAATACGGCGTATCTGCGACCGACCATCGCAGATCGCGTTCCAACTGATCGAGAGGTTCATCGTATCCGTGTTTGTTCTTGTAATCAGAGGCGACCTGTTTCAGGCCCTGCTCAGTCAACACGGACACGGCAATCGTTGACACGAGCGATGTTGCGTAAACCACGTAGGCGTAGATGTCGTCGGTCGAGTGCTCGGCGGCCCACTGCTGATAGTGAGTTGCCAATGCATCGGCGACTTCGTCAATCAATTTGTCATATGACGGTGGAGCAACCATTCGACTATCAATGTTGTGGGCTAACGGCAAAGATCAGAGGCTCGCGGCCCACGGGTCAGCAATCATCCACGACGATGCCCGCGAGTCCTTTGCATCGTGTGGTTAGCCCCAGAACTTCCACCACGGCTTCTGAGGGGCTGGAGCCAGCCTGTACTGAGCCGGATCCTGATCCACTTGCTTCTGTAGATCCAGTGGAAGGTTATCGCAGACAAGCCCCGTTTTAAACTCGATCAGATCCAACTGGATTCCGCGATCCTTGCCTCGGTAGCGAATGCACATCAGTTCGGCACAGCGGATAGCGTTCAGCATCTTCGTCATTTCCGCAGACGTCTCCGGTTGCTGCTTGACGAAGCAATGAGACCCCTTCGCATCTTGGTGCTCGCCGAATAACTCTGGGGCCTCGGAGAAAGGCACCAAGCACATGGTGCAACAGCTGTCCTCAACGTAGAAGTCGCCCGGGACGTTTGACGGATGCGGCTTATGTTCCGCCATGAGACATCCTTGCGCTGTGATCGCTAGGCGAACGACAAAGGTAACCGGGCGGCGGCCAAAAGACTCCGAAGACAGAACACGCGTTCCGCATCACCCAAACCCCGCCAGTCGTCTCAACGACCACTCCAGCGCCAGCAGGCCGAGGAGGGTGGCGAGGATCCAGGAGCGGTCCCAGAGGGGCTGTTGGCTGACGAGGGACTCGCCCGTGGTGGCGGGGAGTTGCCGGAGCAGGTCGGCCAGTTGGGCTGGAGTGTCCAGGACCTGGCCGCCGGTCAGCCGGGCCAGAGTGTGGAGTGTTTCCGGACGGGATTGGGGCCGTGCCAATTCGTGCAGGTCGGGCAGAATCTGGATCGGGACCGAGACCCGCCCGATCTCTCGCCCCGCCTGGCTCGCCACAACGTCGATCGTCCGTCGCATCAGCGTCGCCGAACTCTCCTCCGCACCCGCGTCCCGCCGGCCCACCGCTTCCTCCGCCAGCTCGGCAAGTTCCTGCGAGTCGAGGGTGCCGGTGTATCCCTGGCCCGACCGATTCGCCACGAAGAGAATCGGCAGAGGGTTCCCCGCCCCCCCGCCGGCTGGCCCGCCCGGGGCCGGTCGGCTCAGCTCGGCCCGCACGTCGTAGTCTGTCGTTTCCTCGGCCTGCTCATTGAAGGTGCGGGCGGTGATGACAACCGGTTGGCCGGCCCGGTAGAGCACCCGGTCGGTCTCGGCCAGCACCCGGCGACTTCCCGCCTGCGAATTCTCGCACAGCCACTGGACCAGATTGCGCCAGAACCGGCGGAAGTAGCGGTTGTCTCCCTCGCCCCAGAGCCGTTCAAAGTCGCGGCCCCAGTCGGCCGTCGTGTCGGGCGAGAAGGCGAACGTGCGCCCTTTGCCGTACGACTGCACGGCAAAAATCGGCATTGCGGCCCCGAGGTTGGGAATGGGCTCGACCGAAGTCGCCAGGACCGTGGCGGCGGGCTTAAGCCGCTCGATGTAGTTCGTGCCATAAAACGGGGGCATGCGACGCAGAATCTCCCGGTTGGCTTCTGGGTCGTCGACGATCCGCCAGATGGGATGCGAAAGTGCCTCGTCCGGGACCCGCACATGGAACCGGAACCAGGTCGACCCCCGCCCCAGCGGCCCACCCTGCATGGCGACGGGAATGAGCTGATCCCAGATGGTGCGATCCCAGCCCCCCGCTCCAAAACTGGTGTTCCCCCCCACCATCACAAACCCCCCGCCGCGCTCCGACACCAGTTCCGAGACCCAGGCCAGGTTCTGCTGGGTGAAGGCCCCCTGGGAAATG
>Ga0315903_10010618_pt1 | contig 10939 bp, 18 predicted proteins | sample LakEriMetagenome_7_FD_203524 | JGI IMG/M metagenome (GOLD analysis project Ga0315903, IMG submission 203524) | Freshwater fungal communities from buoy surface, Lake Erie, Ohio, United States - Buoy 2 MA119 | ecosystem: Environmental > Aquatic > Freshwater > Lake | place: USA: Lake Erie, Ohio... | reverse complement strand
ACCTGACCTGCGCTTAGGTGTGGGAGTTGGCGGTTAATGCCCTGACCTGCATCGCCTAGGTGTGGGAGTTTGCGGTTAATGCCCAGACCTGCATTGCCTAGGTGTGGGAGTTGGCGTTTAATGCCCCGACCTGCATCGCCTAGGTGTGGGAGTTTGCGAATATCAACCAGCGTTTCTCCGTTATGTACCCATGGGCCAGCGCCGCTGCACCATCCGCTACCAATCCAGTTACAAAGTCCCCAGCACCACCAGCCAGCTATCTTTGAATCAAACCATTCAGGGTTCCCATGCAACCGTTTTTTTAGCTCTTCTTTTTGACTCACTAGCCAGCTATGCCTCGCAAACAAGTCGTTTTCGTTACATGGCCAGTCAGCGTAATTGGCCACTGCCTCTGGGTCGTAAGCAACTGCGCGCCAAAAGTTAGCCACAAAGCCATCAAAATCGTTGATAGTTTCAACTCGGTTTTCAACTGGAGCACCTAATAGCATTGCGGCGCTGCCAGCAAAAGGTTCAACATAGTTTTGCACCGATCCAAACGCCTCCCAAACTTGGTCACAGGCTAGAAACTTTCCGCCAAACCACGGAAAAGGTGCTGTTAAAGTGGTTTGCTTTGAAATGTTATTCATACTTGTACTTTTTCGAGGGGAAAAAAAAGCCGGTGGAGATCAACCCACCGGCGCGTTAGTCTAACGCTTAAAAAATCTCGTCGTCCTCAACCACGGCAGCCTTAACCGGAGCCTTGCGTACTGGCTGTGTCTCTGGCTCGTAGGCTACTTCCTCGGCCACCGCATCCAGACCCGCAGGACGTGCAACCCAGCCCGTCAGCACAAACTGAGGTATGCGAGTTGTTCCCTTGCCAATCTTCTCTGCCTTACTGCCTTTGTACTCAAGCACAGGCAGCTTGCCCGGGTTAGCCTCACGCTCGGCTGCGCAGGCTTTGTACATGATCTCCAGCCCCATGTTCGGGCCTACACCATTGGATGACCACTCAGCAGCGCCTATCTCCTTGTTGTACAGGACAACCTGGAACCCGCGTTTGTGTTCGGGGCTGGGCTGTGGACCCTTCTTACCAACTGAGTCATCCTGCACCCAATCGCGTACACCAACACCCAGCAAGAGCCAGCCGGTGTGAATGTTGTCGATGTCAAAGACCACTTTCTTGAGTTGGATTTCCTCGTTGTTGTTGTTCGTCCAGGCGTTTGCCTGCGGCGAGAACCGGATGTAGTTACCAGAGCCGGATGAGCTTGATAGGTTTAGCATTTGCGTTTAGCTTTCAGAGTTACAAAGTGACTTACGTCACGGTTAAAGGACTGTGCTTTCGCCCAGCCCACGGGATTTAGATAACGTAAGTCCAGAAGAAACTTTTGTTGTCACGCTATCCAAAACTTGTTTTTTATCCTTACCCAGAATCTTCTCTGCTGCGGAAGGAGATATGAGTAATGTTTCATACAGTTGCGTCTCAGGCACGCCAGCCTCCAGCAGCACCTTAACGGCATCGGCCTCCTTAGACCACTGCCTGGTCGCACGCTTGGGAGCCATCTGCCAGCCGCGCAGCACACCGCCAGCCTCCAGCGTCTTAGTGGCCTGCTTGCGCAGCGCAGCAATGAAGTCCTCCACCAATTCCGCTTTGTCCAGCAAGTCACTCACCTGGTCAGGTGTCAGGGTTGTAACGTCAGCGGTGACCGGCACGGCTGCCAGCGCCTTAGTCTGCGCTGGGCAGATCATCTTGGCGGGGCAGTACTGGCAGGCCGCTTTCTCTGGAGTAGGGTCGCTGCGTCCATCGGCGGCAGACACGACAGCAGGTATCAGGGTTTCTGCCTTCCACGCCATGAGTTCATTGCCATCCATCTGATGCGTGCGGTTTTCTCCAGTCTGGGGCTGGACAATGGTGAGGCGCACAGTGTCAAAGGTCTTGCCCAGCTTATTCATTACACCGATTGCGTAAATCTTCATTTGCGCACTGTCAGCGTCCACCCACTGCCGTCCTGTTTTCAAGTCCGCAATCTCAAGTATTGACCTGTCCAGGTTGTACGCTATCACGTCGGCAGTACCGCCAACCTTGGCCAGCAAAGTCTCATAAGCAACACCAAATTGTTCGACCTTGACAGTGCCCAAATCCGCTTGCAGCGCAGCCACTGTGCGGACGTGAGCAAGTGCAAACTCAGCGTTTTCTCGCGTCATCACGATGCCCTCTACCGTCTTGCCAATGAAGTCCATCGGGTCCTGATCGAGTTGCCAGCAGGTTTCAGAAAGCGCATGGATGGCAGTGCCTATCTTTGCAGCCTCACCTGATTCCTCGTAGGGTACTTGCAGGGACAGTCGTGCTGATGCTGGGCAAGCAATCCAGCGTGCTGCCGATGATGGACGAAGGATTAGTTGTTTCATAAATCGTTTCACTGTTCGTTGATTAAAAGTTGGTATGCAAGGTTGCGTACCTCTGCACTGACTGCATGGCCTAAATCCTCTGGCGAAACTAATCGTTTCAAGAACTCAGTTTTTGCTCGTGATGCGATGCGCTCGTTCTCTATTTGCGTGGCCAAGTAAACGGCGTGGTTGCGTAGCGTTCGTAGGTCTTGTAGGTTCATTTTTGCCCCTTCAAAAACCAGGTTCCAATGAGAACGGCATCAGCACGACCGTCATCCTTGACCCGTGCAAATGACTTCTGGTGGCTTGGATACAGTTCGCAGGCTCGTGCGCGTGATGCGTCCTTGCCTGCACCTCGGCCTATGCCCTTTGTCCAGACTGACGGCATGACATAGGTGGCAGGTATGTTGTATGCGGCAATGATTCCTTCAATGATTCCCAGGCTGCGCCCGAAGCTAAACATACTTGTCACGCCCTGCCCTGGCATTGCAGATACCTTTTCCACAATGACGTGGCGCGGGTCGTGCTGAGTGAATATGCCTGCCAGCGCGGAGGCTGAAATCTGCCGCTTGGCTTTGCCGTTGCGGGTAAGTTCATGAGTGGGCATATCAATAATTTCAATGAGTGCGCCGCCCTCAAACACAGCAATCGCGCCACTCAGTCCTGGGTCTATGGACATGACAATCATGCTTGCGCCTTTGCTGCAATCAGCGCTTGCACGGCCTGCTCCAACTTCACGATATTGGAGTACAGCGGGACAGTCTTTCCGGTATTCCAGCGCGATAACTGTGCAGGGTCGATGCCTGCTGCGTATGCGATGTCGTTCATCTTGAACCCGTTTTCCTTTGCTCGAAGGCGGATTGCCTCAATTGCTTGCTCTGTTGACGTAACCATAGCTTCTTAACCTCCAAATTGACGAATGGCGCAATTCTAGGCGTGTTTTTTGACTAGAAATACAAATATTTTGCACTACTTAGGGAAAACACCTAGATAAATCTATTGATGAAGTAGTCAATTGGTGTAGCATATGACCCATCAACAACCAGCCAAATGGCATTTTTAGGAGAGCAACTATGCGATACCGCGAACACTACACCATCCAACCCGCAGCCCGTAAATGGGCAGACATTGCCCTGGCTCTGGCCATCGGCGTCGGGTTGGCTTTCTTTTTATTCATGGGAGTTTGAATATGTCCGAGTCAATGCAAAAAGAGATTGATCTATTGGTGGCAGAGCTGTCACCCAAGCCAGGTAGCCTTGGCATCCTGACCACGCATGAGATGGTATCCCACTTGCGCATGGCAGCTACCAGGGGCACGCTGATAGGTTGGTGCGCTGCCGAAAAACTGACCAGCGCCAGGTACAAGCAGGAATACGACAACCTGGCCCAACACTGCAAGCAATTGGAGCTTGAAATCATGGAGCTAAAGCGGTGAGAAAGCGCAGCAGTTACCGGCCAAAGCCGCAGCTACCCAACCCTGTGGCTTGGATTATCAATGGCTTTAAACCTGTCTCACAGGCTGGCATTGTCAACGTCCAGATTAAGAATCACAACGCCATTGATGCGCTGAGAAAGGGAGTTGCTGACCGCGAGGACATTGACACCATCATCGAGGCGCTGAACATTGCCGAGGCCTTGCAGCGTCTTGGCATCGGTGACGAGTACAAGGGTGAGCTAAGAAGCGCCCAGGACGCGCTATACGCCGTCTCAAAGCGCGGGATAGACCGAGAGTATCGGTTTGTGTTGAAGGCGCAGGAATTGTCTGCAATCAATCTGGGCATGGAGATACATGATGCGCAGATTGATGTCACCACCGTTGAGCAGATGGAAAAGGCAATGAATATTGTGATATTAGAAATCAAGAACCGCAGGGCGCGGATAATTATGGAGAAAAAAGCATGAAATTTTTTAAGTTTTTGAAGGACTACTGGCGCGACCTGACGCCAGCAGAAGTTATCCAGCGAGAGCTTGCACAGTCCCACTTAGACAGGCTTGAGGCCGAGGGCGCAGTCGAGTATGCCCAGGCTGTGCTTGACCTAAATCTAACCCGTATTGAGCGTTTGAATACGCGCTTGAAAGAGTACAAATGAAAGACAACCAAGAGATTGCAAAAGACTATACCGACTGGCACATCAAGACAGGCGGATTTGCAAGGGACATGACCTTGCGTGACCACTTTGCTGGGCTGGTTATGCCAGATATTTACCAACGTGTAGAAACAGGTGGCTTTGAGCGTGTAGCAAAACTGTCTTATGAAATGGCAGACGCCATGCTCAAGGAGAGAATTAAATGAATGACGAAAAGTTTTGGTTATGCGTGTGGGGCATGGTGTTGTCGTTTCTTGCAGTGCTTGTGTTATGCATCACGTTTAACGCTCACTGGAAACGGGACAAGTGGGAGAAGGCTGTTAGCAATGGCGCTGACCCGATGGTTGTATCTTGTGCGTTGAACGATATAGGTGGCGGTGCAGACGCAGCTATTTGCACTATCTTGGCGCAAGGGAGGAGCAAATGAACTGCTGTAACGCAAACGGAGACTGCACACAAGGTAAAGACTGCCCTGTACGCAAGCAGCGCATCAAAGAAATCAATGATGCCTACGCCAACGGGTTTAAAGACGCACAACTGAATGACCCAATAGATGACATTGCCTACACGTTCAAGGGTTTGCTAACCGTGATGACGGTGGTGCTTTGCGTGTGGGTTGTGTGCTTACTTATTTGGGGGAAGCCATGAACGTAGATGAAATTACTCTTATGGCGCGAAAGGCTGGAACGCTACTGCCATGCTTACCCATGCGCTAGAGCGCATAGCGCCTGAGGAATCTTGCATTGTGCTGTTTTACGAAAACGGCGAACTTAAAACACTTTCGTCCCATGTAAATAACCAACACGCCGTATGGATGTATGAACTGGCGAAGCTATCTACATTGCATGAATGCATTACCCACTAAAGGAGAACACATGACTATCGGACGTTTTGCAAATGGCAATGACTCTAAGCGCAGAATCCTCGGACTTGCTGGTGAATGGTCACCACGCGACAAACTGCCAGGCGAGGCGCAGCCTCCCACAATCTCAATCTGGCGTCAGCCGGTGTATCAGCCGCCAAAGATGGATACGCCTCGGCCTGGTGCTAATGACCATCTCAAAGTCAGGAGCCGTGGCGTATGAAGTCAGTAAGGGAGCCGCGCATACTTGACATCTTGCAGCGTAAAGAGATGTCAACGTCCGAGCTGTGCGTCCTGGTTCACTGCACGCAGCGCTCTGCGCAAGAATTGCTGGCCAGGTTAAAGCGTAAGGGGTTGGTGTATAGGTCAGGATGGCGAAGGCAACCAGATGGCATAGCGGCACTATTTAAGGCAGGCATTGGGGTAGATGCGCCAAAGCCTCCAAGCAAAACGAACAAGGAACGGCAGCAACGAAAACGCGCCAGGGAAACTCAAGAGGACAAAGAGTTTCGCCTGGCGCGTGAGAAAGCAAAGAGCATCAAACCAAGGCGCGATCCTTTGATCGCTGCGTTTTATGGCGCGTATAACAGTCCTGATTGACGTTATTGACCATATGGCCCTGCTGGGCTAAGAAAGTTAAATTGCTCATTTCCTACGCCAGACCCGATTGCTGGAGACGTAACGCGGCCAGCTTGACCAGCCGTATACGCACCGTAACCTGCTGCCCGTGATCGTGCCTCGTTCATCCTGCGAATCTGGTCTCCAAGTTCAATAAGACGCTGCTGCTCACGCGATAAAAGCAAACGCCCCATCTCAGCCCTAACTGGCTCTGGCGTACCCAATTGCTTAAATACATTCATGGCAGATGCAGCCACGCCTGGAACATTTCCAGTGCTTACAGCCTGTCCAGCCGCCATCACAGCGGGTATTCCAATGTCCTCAATACCAGCCAAGCGAGGAGCAGTTGGCGATCCACGTCCAAGAGACTCAAGACCTTTTAAGCGCGCTTCTTTTGCAACTGCTGACGCAAACTCTCTATAGTCATTATTGAATACCGCCTTCAATCGCTCCTGTGTGGCTGGCTCCTTCCACATCTTTAGCAGTGACGTTTGACCAGCTTCAGTTCCAGTTTTTTGACGTAGTGCCTGCAATGCGCCAATGCGAAACGCATCCATCTCAGACTGCGTCAATCCTGCCAATTCTTGCTTGAAGTTAACAATGTCGCCAGTCATAGACTTGCGGCCAAGTTCTGCTGCGTCCATCATCTGCGAAGGACCAGCCCACTTTTCCATTGCCTGCGCATACGCAGATTGCCCACCGACTTTTGGTGATTTTGCGCTAAGTACATTTATTAGGTCTTTGCGAACATCATCATATGCATTAGCCTGTTGTCCACCACCGGCACGCTTTAACGTCTGTGCGGAGTCGTATAAAGATTGCTTTAACGTATCAAGTACGTTCATTGGTACAAAGTCACCTTTTTGCAGGTTTGCCAAGTCAATTGTTTGGCCCGTCTTTGTCTTGTACAACAATTCAGCAGGACCCTGCAATGACTCAGAGCGTTTTAGCAGTGCGGCCAGGCTATCGTCAACCTTGATAGTTGCATTGTCTATAACGTCATAAAAGGGGCGTGCTTCAGCCTTGCGCTGCGCGTTAAACGCATCAAGACTCTGCTGAAACTGCGCACCCTGAGTGCCTAAAGCCTCATCAGCAGCAGTCATTAAACGACCTGCACGTCCAGCCTGGCGCTCACGAATGGCACGCTCAAGCATTTGCTTTGTCTCACCAGGTAGTGTGGCAATGGTATCTAGCAATTGACGTGTATTTGCACCACCAACGTCAGCAATACGCGCCTCCGGTCCTAGCTTACCCATCCTGGCCTGCGCCATACCCAATGCGCTTTCCAGCAAATCTGGTGGCGTATCACGCAGCAATGCCTCAGCAACCTTTTGCTGGGCATAGGTAGCAGCACGCTCTGGAGATACACGGGCAGCAACTTGGCGTCCAGCAGCGCCTAAAACACCCATTACAGGCTGCGTAATAGGTCCAAGCACCGCACCCATCAAAGCGCTCTTTCCAGCGTCTGCTGCAATCTCTCCAGTTGTCTCACCCTCACTGGCTCCAATCCCTCCGAGCAGACCATACCCGACGCCTCCAGCACCGGCCTGCACCATGCGCTGACCCATACCCATAACCTTACCAGCCTCTGGTGCGGCAGTTAGGTAGCGTCCAATGTTTGTAGCAGTCTGCGCCAATTTTGGTGCAGCGTACTCAACCGCTGGCATAACCGCTTTGGTGGTCAATCCAGCCGCCCGTGTAGGCAGACCTGCAAGCATGGTGGGAATTGATGCAACACCCTGCAAGCCAGCAGATGTCCAGGGGTTTTCCTTCATGTATGACTCAACAGCGCCACGGCGTATGTCACGCTCCTGCTGGTATGCCTCAGACAATGGCTTTCCAGTCTGAAGCGCAGTAATAGGAGCCGCCAATGCACCGGCAAGCTCGTCATAGAAGCCAAATGTCGGACCCTGCATCGCAGTCAAGAAACCTTTTTCAAGTTCCGACTTTTTGGCTCCAGCCTCGTAAGCAGGAGACTTTCGTTCAGCTAAAAATTTCAGTATCTCTGATGGCGTGTACTGGTTTTCGTATGCTGACGTAATGCTCTGAGTTAGATCAGGCATTGAGGCAAGATACTTGACAATTTCATCGTCTTGATATCCAGCAGATTTAGCCTCTTTGATCTTGTTTTTTAGATCATCCATGATTTAATCCTTTTGATATCTAACGCGAAAAAATATCGCCTAATGGCTTCCTTTGCGCACTACCAGTAGCACCACGACCACCACCCATCAAAGATGGAATCTGTGCTGGAGCACCCAATGCCTTACTAGCATCAAGTCCAAAACTTTGACCATAATCTTGATATTCTTGACGCTTTTGGTTGTACGCTTGACCAGCGGCTGCGTACAGTTCATTAGACAATTGCTTAAAGTCAGACCTTTGCTGCTCAGTCAATTTATTACCTGACTGCCACATATTGAAGTAATTTTTCAGTCTATCCATGCGACCAGATGCCGCCATAGCAATGCCTAATTCAGACTCTCTGACAACAGAACCAGGATCAAGCAATTTCATTACCTTTGTGGCTCCAGCTACATCACCAATTGGAGTACCTTGGTCAAGTGAAGTCATTACCTGACCGTAAGCAGACTTCATGTCGTTGTAGTCTTTGTAAATTGGTTCTGCATTGAACGTTTTCTTCAATGACATTGTGTTCTCAAAACCCTTTTGACCTTCCCCAACACTTACGTTAGTAGCACCAGCCCTGCGAATAGCCATGATGTTTTCCATTGTTATAGGTTTACCAGCAGCCTGTAACAATTTAACTTCTGTCGGATTTGCTTCTGGGCTATCAAGTAGACGTAAATTTGCCAATGTAGGCTCTAAACCAAGAGAGCGTAAAAGACGAACCTTTTCAGGCTCTTGTTGAGGCTTCTCTGCTGCACTTAAAACTTCTGGCTTGCCAGTCTTTGCATTTATCACCGCCGACGTTCCAGGCGGTAATCCATACGCAGCCAATTGCTCCGGTGTCATTGGCGTGAAAGAATCAGCCTCTTTACGTCCCAATTGCATCTCAAGCACTTTAGGAAGCAATGCTTTCGGATTCATTGCAACAATGCGAGCCTGTTCTGGAGTAAGACCCAAACTTGCACTCGTATCTCCAGACGCTAATGACTCCATCAACCGCTTATCTGCGGCAGCCTCCTCCATCTTCTGCTTTGTCATCATGGCGGCAAGACCTTGCTGCTGCGCCTGCTGGTAGCCAGCCTGCCCAGCCTCATACGCGCCACCAAGAGCCTGCCCAAGGCCTATGCGCTGCGTGCTAGGACCGGATGCCTTGAGTAAAGCCATAGCCGCTTGCATGACACCCTGGTTGCGCATAGCCTTTAACTGCTCTGGGTCTAAGTAGGACTCAAATCCTGTAACTGGCGCATTGCCAAACAGCAAGCCGCCTAAATCAAAATCTGCCATGATTTATCCCCTTTAACCAAAGTATCCAAGCAAACCACCAAGCGCAGCGCCCAAAGCAGAATTTTCTTTCCCGCCTAATTGATATCCAGCAGCAGCACCGCCTAATGCACCGCCTATGCGATTTTGATACATCGGTGTACTTGTAATCCGTCCCAAGTCCGCAGGAGATATGCCAAGCGCACTTTGCTGAATGCCAAGGCGCTGCATACCCAGGTTGCGCATTGCATCGAGTTGCTGCTGCTCCAACTGCTGCCTAGCACCACCAGCGCCCATAACCGCCTGCGCACCGCCAAGGCGCAATGCCTGTTGCTGGCCACCAATGCCACTTAATTGCTGCGCCCCCATCAATTGACGGGAAATATCTTGTTGCTGCGCAGCCATAGCCTGATTAAATGCCTGTTCATTAAGCCTTGCAGCTAGGTCGCCGTACTGCTTGGTAAAGCCAAGGTTTGTCTGAGCCTCTGCAACACCCTGGCGCGAACCACCAAAAGCACGAGCCTGCTGCGCTTGCTGCGCTGTCTGGCGTAATGCAGCTTGTCTTGCATTTTCCAAATCACCTAAAGCATTTTGCGTTACCAACTGACTGTACGGGTTCATGTAGCTACCAATGGTTCCTGGCCCTTGGCCAAGTGACAGATTACGAGGCATAGATGCCTGCTGCGTCATCTGAGCCGCCTGGTCAACTGAGCTTAGTCCCTGTCCAGCAAGCGCGGCATTTGTTAATGCCTGTTCACCGCTTTGGTACATCGCATTCATTGGCGCAAACTGCTGCTGCGGCAGTGATGCCGCCACGCCCTGAGCTTGCTGAAGGTTTTGTAAATATGCAGTCTTGATTTCTGGATCAACGCTGCTTGTCGTAGTTTGTGTTCCGCCGCCTTTACTCATGATATTTTCCTTTAACTTAATAAACCAAGTTGCGGGTTGTACCCGCCAATTGCTGTTCCTGCCTCAAAATTCGCGTATGGGTTAACTGGCGCTCTCATTTGCGACATGATTAGTTCGTATGGACTCATACCGCCAGGTGTCATAGTTGGGTCATACTGGCCAGCAATCCTTGTTGGCGTGTATGGCGCTGCGATAGGAGACATCGCAATGTTTTCATATGGCCTGCCAGACGGCGGTACATACGGAGCCATCTTAAAGGCAGGCGGTGCTGGCGCATTACCTGCTCCAACTGCACCACCAACAATGCTTCCAATTGTCACCGCATCTTTGATGTTAGACAACGATGGAAGAGATGATGGCAAAGAACTTAACAGTCCACCACCTGCTCCAGCAACTCCTGTGGCGGCAGCCAACTCTGCACCAGTCAATGCCCCCGATGCAGCTCCATAAGCACCAATTGAACCTGGCGTAAACGTACCAGATGCAATCATCTCTGGAGTAAACGCCAATGGAGTTGTAGCAGCGACTTGCCCAGAGCCAAGCGCAGCGGTTTCTGATAGCAAACCGCTACCAGTTCCTATGCCTAACGATGGCAATATAAACGGCAATGCCGCAGCGCCTAAAATTCCCAATGCCGCTGCACTCCCCTCATCTCTTGTCTGCGTGTAGCCGTAATTGCCCTGGGGATCAAAATTAACATACTGGCCCT
>Ga0315903_10010613_pt1 | contig 10941 bp, 20 predicted proteins | sample LakEriMetagenome_7_FD_203524 | JGI IMG/M metagenome (GOLD analysis project Ga0315903, IMG submission 203524) | Freshwater fungal communities from buoy surface, Lake Erie, Ohio, United States - Buoy 2 MA119 | ecosystem: Environmental > Aquatic > Freshwater > Lake | place: USA: Lake Erie, Ohio... | reverse complement strand
GCCAACGTCAGCCGCGAGCAGTACGCGATGCTGGAGAAGATCGCAGCTGCGACCGTGGCGAGCATCAACCAGACGCTCGGCAGCAAGGCTGGCGAGGAGAAGCGTGAAGCCGCTCTTGCGCTCGTGCGCTCCGAGTGCGCGAAGCGTGGCATCAAGTTGGATGAAGAGGCGATCGGCAATGCGGTCGAGGCGGCCGTCTATCGCGCAAAGTTAGGGGCTTGACAGCGTTCTGACGTTCTCTCAGGATGCAACGAGTAGGCAGTAGTCAGCCTACGTAGAGGGGGGAGAGATGAATCAACTCAGCACAACGGCGCGCAAGGGGCCGCCTTGCAAGTATCAAGTCTTGGGACTTCCGCAAGAAGATCGTGCCGCGCTAGACGAGGCACTCGGTCGGAAGGACATCACTGGCAAAGCCATTGAGAAGTGGCTCGCTGGCAAGGGCATTGACTGGCGGGGATTCAACGTGAACCGTCATCGTCGTGGCGACTGCGGGTGTGCACGATGAGCAGGGAACTTGACGAGATTCTCGCAGTCCAGCAGGACCTAGACGCAGGCAAGAAGCCGAGACGCGAGCACGCCGAGGGCTGGGAGCCTGGCGTTGCGTGGAACGGCAAAGAGGGGACGATCACCACTAGCGCGCTTCCAGCTGAGAACGCGCCTGACTGGAACACCGTTCTGAAGGTCTGGGGCTTGAACCCTGATCTCTTCGAGGTGGTGGAGCCAGTCCTCTTCAACGTCTGGGGCGATCCTCTCGGAACGCTCAACAGGCAATGGAAGGGCAAGGTCATCCAGAAGCGCGTCGCCATTGACGGCGACATCAAGACCCTGATCGGCGAGATCAAGAAGTTCAAGCCGAAGACGCCAGTCGTGAAGGTTGGCGGCTCGGCGATGTTGGTCGCGTTGTCTGACTTCCAGATGGGCAAGGGTGAAGGTGGCGGCTCTGCCGGCATAGTATCCCGCTTCCTGTCGGGGATCGCCGAGGTTGAGCATCGCTGGAAGGAACTCGTCAAGGCAGGACGGCCGCTCGACAAGATGGTTGTGGTCGGACTTGGCGACTTGGTGGAGTCCTGCTCTGGTCACTACGCGATGCAAGCGTTCCAGGCTGACCTAGATCGCCGCGAGCAGGTGACCGTGTTGCGCCGAATCTTGGTGAAGGCACTGTCGCACTGGGCGACCTTCGCGCCGCAGATCATCGTCGCAGCTGTGCCAGGCAATCACGGCGAGAACCGAGCGAACGGCAAGGCGTACACAACCTTCGGAGACAACGATGACGTCGCGGTGATGGAGCAGGTGGGCGAGATCATTCGCGCCAACCCAGCCTATGACCACATCAACTTCGTATTCCCGAAGAACGAACTGACGCTGACGCTGGATGTCCACGGCACCATCGTCGGATTGGCACACGGCCATCAGGTCAAGGGTTCAGCCGAATCGTGGTGGGGCAAGCAGGCATTCGGGATGCAGCCAATCGGGGATGCCGACATCCTCGTGACTGGTCACTATCACCATCTCGCGGTCAAGCAGTCTGGTCAGCGCACGCACTTCCAAGCGCCTGCGCTCGATGGCGGCTCGCAGTGGTTCACTGAGCAGGCAGGGGTGGTCGCTCCTGCTGGGCTGCTGACCTTCACGGTGAGCGCCTACGGCTGGGACGATCTCAGAGTCCTGCCGTGCCTGACAGAATCCAAGTCTCCGCGAAAGCCTTGATCCGTGCCCTTCCTGAGTGGTCCTCCGGCTCCAAAGCCAGAGGACATCGGGACCTGCTCGCCGTGCGGGGAGACTCGCAGAGTGTGGAAGTTTGCCGAACAAGAGGTGAGCCTCACGGTCGGCTATTCTGCGCTCCTGTCTTACGCTATCTGCCGGGCCTGCATAGAGGTGGTTCTAGAGCTGCTCGATGAGGACGATGACTACGCTGGCCCTGCCAGCGACCTCCCAGACTGACCTCCTCCAGTCTGGGAGGCTACCCCTTGACAAGCCGTGATGTCACGTTCTAGGATTGTGACAGCAGGGAGGAACCAGCCAGAAGGCTGATCCTGCTGAGGAGGACAAGATGATCAAGGACCTCGGAAAGTACGTCGCAATGAAGAGCGTGCCAGCGAAGCACGGTCACTTTCTTCCGCGCGGCATTGTCGTGCGGATTCACAAGGTCGGCGGGATGACCGTCGCCGACACCGGCAGCGTCAAGGTTCGCATCACGAATCTGCAGCTGCGCCACGACTTCATCCAGTACGCACTGGCTGAGACTGTCGCGGCCGAGTCAGTGGCGGTGCGCTGATGAGCCAGACACACGGCTGGGTCAGTCGCAGCGAGCGCAAGGGTCACGCCGTCTTCGTAGTCGGCGACCCTACCTCGACCGAACTTCCATCGCTCATCTTTGAGCTTGGCGTTCGTCCGAAGCGCAACGAGAAGCCAGTTGCAGAACACGCGCCAATCGCGTGGAGCGAGATCGCTCGCATCTCTGCCGGCGAAGTCACCCTTGAGCAGTTGAAGGAGGCAGCAAAGTGAAGACAATGATCTTGGACACACTCGCAGTCGTATCGTTCGTTGCAGCAATGGTGCTGCTCTTGGCGCTGGGGTCAATGCGATGAGGCTGAACCGAAAGACGCAGCCACTGGTCTACACGCGAGTGGCAATCCGCAGCACCATCCTGGACGAGCAGAAGAGGCGCGCACAGGGCTTGATGGACCTTGCCATCGGCATCTGGGGCTTTGCGTTTGTGGTGTTTCTGTTCGCGGTGCTTGGCTAATGCCAGTGTACGAGTACCGCTGCGGCGACTGCGGACACCGAGAGGAACACACGCACTCAATCCAGAACGTCTACAACCCGCGCTGCGAGAAGTGCGGCCGCTGGATGCGGATGGTCTACACACCAGCGGCAGTGGTTTACAAGGGCGAAGGGTTCGCCAAGAAAGACAGAAAGAAGGAGGGCAAGTGAGCAAGCAATACGAGTTCGTCAAGGCAGAGCAGCGCAGTCCTGAGTGGTTCGCACTTCGGGCTGACGGCATCACGGCGACCGACGTCTCTGTCATCGCTGGGCTGAATCCATACAAGACGCCGTACCAACTCTGGGCAGAGAAGTTGGGCAAATACATTCCAGACCCAGTGGGACCAGCCGCCGTTCGCGGCATCCTCCTGGAGAACGCGGTGGCAGAGTTCTATGAGATGGAGACTGGCCGCGAGTTGCGCCGCAGCAACGGCATCGTCCGACTCAAGGAACTGCCGTGGGTGATGGCATCACTCGACCGCACCATCGTCGGCGAGGAGGGCTTGGTGGAGATTAAAACCAGCACCTCACCGCGCTGGAGTCTGCACCCTGTGCCGCCAGAGGTGGTGGCGCAGGTGCAGTGGCAGATGTTTGTGACTGGCGCACCGTGGTGCGACATTGCGGTCCTGCTCGGTGGTCTCGTCTTCCGCATTGAGCGGGTTGAGGCTGACGTGAACTATCAGACGCAGCTCTACGCGAAGGCAGTGGAGTTCCGCAACGCACTTGCAACAGAGACGCCGCCAACCTTGCAGGGTGAGGACAGCGACGCGCTCGCGCAGGTCGTGCCGCAGACGAGCGAGGAATACGCGCAGGCTGACACCTCGCTTGACCGGCTTGCGGGTCTCTACGCTGAGAAGCAGTACGAGTCGCGGCTGCTGGACCAAGAACTTCAGAACCTTGCCATCGGACTCAAGGAGTCTATTGGCGAGAAGGTCGGCATCGTCGGTCAAGGGTGGTCAGCCACCTGGAAGCAGAACAAGGCAACGGTCAAGACGGACTGGGAGAAAGTTGCAGAGACTCTGCACGCAGTCGCGCCAGAGACCTACGCCGAAGCGGTCAAGCGCCTCACCCAAGAGAAAGCAGGCGCACGAGTGTTTAGGTTTAGAACAGAGGAGGGATCGTGAGCAAGGACATCGCAGCAGCACTACTGGCTCCATTCGAGGAGAAGGACTTGAAGCATCGCCCAGGGCGAGCAGGGATGACGTTCACCTACGCAGATGCGCGAGCAGTCGCGCAGCGGCTGGATGACGTTCTCGGGATTGAAGGTTGGCAGTTCGAGGTCAAGGTCGCAGACGGCGCTCGCAACGTCGTTCACGGATCGCTCGCCGTCGTGATCGGCGGGAAGACCACCATCCGTCAGGACTTCGGCTACCCAAACTCTGCTCAGGACGACGAGCCGCTGAAGTCAGCGGCCAGTGATGCGCTCCGCAGGTGCGCCGCGCAGCTAGGAGTCGGCAGGAGCCTCTATTCACCTGAGAAGGGTGTCCCAGTGCCACTTGGCAGGGTTGCGCCCCGCTCCGTGGCTCCTACACCCCTCTCCGTTGATTCTACGAGGGGGTCTGACCCTGCGACGGATGACGCAATCCTCGCAGCAAAGGCTGCGATGCTCTTTGCCGAGAACGTCGGCGGCGAGACGTGCAGCCACGGTGAACTCTGGACCTTGAAGCCAGGCGGCGTGAGCAAGGGAACTGGGAAGGCATACAACCCCTTCTGGGCCGCGTCGCACCGCACGCCTGACGGCGGTTGGTGCAAGGACAAGCCGAGCCGCGAGTTCGTGGCAAAGAACAGCGGTCAGGCACCGAAGCCGAAGATGGTCCCAGAGGACACGCAGAACCTAGAAGACCTGCCGTTCTAAGCGGCAAAGAAGGAGGAGGACACAATGGCTCTATGGATCAAGTGGTCAGCGCAGGCACACAAGGACGCGATCATCTCCAGCTTGAGCGACATCGAGTTTCGTGCGTTCGTCACGGTTCTTGAAGTGGCAAAGGAAATGCGCAAGGGTGGCGAGTTCCGCGACCGGCGACACCTTGCAACGGTGATCGGGCCGCGCCTCTCAAGGTGCGTTCCCCGACTCATCGCCGAAGGTCTTTTGGAGCAGTCTGGAGACGGTCTCGTCAAGGTCTCGAACTGGTCTCGATGGCAAGTGGACGCCACGTCGGCGATTCGGCAACAGAAGGCTCGTGCGGGAAAAGGGCTTGAGTCACGGTTTAGTCACGCTATAGAACTAGAGAAGAACCAGAACAGAACTAGAGAAGAGAAGACTCTTACTAACGGCGTGTTCAGCGTTGGCGAGATTATTGCGAGAGGAGGGAGACGATGAACGAGGAGCAACTGCTACAGCATCTCAAGAGAACGAGTGTGCCGAACCTTGAGCGGATGGAGTACGGCTTCAGCCACTGGGACTGCACAGCGTTCTACGAGACGCCGATGAGCAGAGTGGACTATCTCTTGGAGTTGAAGTGCAGAGAGACGCACTACCCTGAGCTGCTGATTGAGCAGGCGAAGTACGACTGGCTCATCGAGGAGGCTGGCAAGCGTTCAGCGCGTCCGGCGTACATCAACTGGACGCCGCAGGGCATCTTCGCGTGGGACCTCTACCGCGTGCGGGAACCGCACTGGGAGGTGAAGGAACTTCCAGCGACAACAGCATTCGAGCGCACTGACCTCGTGCCAAAGGTGGTCGGCTTCCTCTCGGTGGCAGATGCGATGGTGCTGCCGTGAGGTCGCTGGCGATCCTTGGGCCGCAGGGAAGCGGCAAGTCCACCATCGCGTCGCTCTTCGTGGAGCATCGTGGCTACCAGCGCCACGGCATCGCAGACGCCATCAAGCACATCGCGGCGATGGCGTACAGCGACCTCGGCAAGAGCGAGATCCTGACGGTGGATCGGCACTTCGGGAAGACCACCTTGAGCGGTCGTGAACTCTTGCAGGACCTCGGCGCTGCGCTTCGTGGCGTGGACTCGCACTTCTGGCTGAGGGTCTGGAGGCGAGACTACTTTGAGCTGCAGCGGATGGGATACGGCGTGGTGGTGGATGACGTGCGGCTGGACGCCGAAGTCCAGTATCTGCGAACGGTTGATCCGAGCATCTTCATCGTCCGGCTGACGGCTTCGGAAGAGGTCAGGCGGGAGAGGATGGGCGGCGTCCTGCTCGGCTCGGCTGACATCACCGAAAGGGGATGGACAGACAGCCGCTCAGACCTTACGCTCGATACCAGCAACCTGTCGCCTGAAGACGCCTACCGCGTCATCACCGACAAGATGGAGGAGGGTTGATGTTCAAGGAGTTGGAGATTCTTGCAGCGCAAGCAGGCTACCGATTCGCCGAGGCCGTGAAGGACGGCGACAAGTGGTGCGTTATCCTTGACGATGAAGACGGAGAAATCTCGTTCACCGGCGCAACCGTCCAGGAGGCGGTTGAGAAAGCAACAGAAAGCCTTGTGCGTCTGTTGAACCAGTTTGACCGATGAGCGCGTGGGACACGGTTGGCGCCATCATCGCGTTCTCGCAGCTGGTGATCGCCTTCCTCGTGGCGGCTAGTCTGCCGAAGGTGAGCAGGGCTGGAGCCGGCGCAGCCGCTACCATCTACCTGATCGTGGCGTTCGCCTCGGTGGTATGGATCGCAAGGAGCGCAATGTGGCAGCAGTAAAAACGCAGCGAGGTGGACCGAGCAAGGCGCCTGTCTTCGCCGCGACGACGTGCGGCGCGTGCAACGGCGCGCTCAACACGCTGAAGGAAGCGTGGCGAGTCAAGTCCATCTTCTGGGTGAACGAGAAGCGCCGGTCAAAGTTCTCCTGGTTCCATCGGAGCTGCGTCAAGTGACCCGCATTGAGCGAGCCGCGCCGTTCCTTGACGAGAAGGTCATCGCCGTTCAGGAGGGCGCCGACGCCTGGTGCGAAGAGCCTGGAGTCGCTGGCCGCGTCTGGTGCAACCTGTCCATCCGCTACGCCGACGCCATCGCTCCAGAGGGCTGGTTCTTCCTGTACGAAGGTATCGGCAACCGCAAGACCAACCTTGACCTGATCAAGCACGGACTGATGGAAGTCGAGCAGAGCCGCTTCACCCTGAGCGATGGTGGCTCCGCAGCATTGGCGAGACTCATCTGATGGGTCACTTCAAGGACGAAGCCATCAAGAAGATGATTGACCCGGCAAAGAGCCGACGCGGGAAGAACGCGCGCAACCGAGGCAACTCATTCGAGCGCGAGGTCGCAGCCAAGTTGAACGGTCGTCGCATCGGCTGGGCAGGTGGTCCGACTGACGTGGCGACTGGCGTCTACGACGTGCAGTGCAAGGTTGGTGGCTCATACCCTGAACGCATTGACACGTGGCTCCGCAAGGTCCCATTCCGCTACGAGAAGCTGCGAGCCGTTGTGCTCGGCGACTCGCCAGGCGCAGGCACCAAGCGCCGCGCCTTGATCGTCTTTGACTTTGAGGAGTTCGTAGACTTCTTCGGCGAGACGGAGACGGACGACTGATCGCGCTCCTGATGGCGATTCTGATCGCCGTCCACCCAAGCGTTCCGAACCGCACGGAGAGCGGTGTGCCAGTTCAAGGCGTCGCATCTTGGTACAACGCCGCCTACGTCGCTGGTCAGGGTCACGTTCAGACAACGTGGTACACGCGAGCGGGCTACAAGTTCTACGCAGCGGTCGGCTCGTACAAGTGGGGCGACGCGCCCTACTCGCTCAAGGTCTGCCGCGCTGATGAGAAAAGCCGGTGCGTCATCGTCTCCGTCGTTGATCGCTGTTCGCGCTGTCGCGCAGACCTCAAGAGGCCGTGGACGGCACGCAGCCGAGCCATTGACCTATCGCCTCACGCATTCAGCGCGCTTCGTGGCTTGCATCTTGGCGTCGTTCGGGTGATAATCGAGGAGATTCAGCCAGGCACATAGAGGGAGGACTCGTGTTCACTGTTCGCAGCATCCGTGGCGATTGGATGAGGATCGTCGCCAAGCACGCCTTCCCGCAGAAGTCCACGCGCGGCCGCATTGAGGCACTCGCCGAGGCGCTGAAGATCAGCCGCCGCAGCTGCTACGCCTACGTCGCTGAAGAGCGACGCGTGCCAGAGGACGTTGAGCAGCGATTCATCAACCTGTTCGGTGAGGTGGCAGAGGACGGATGGCGGACGGTGGACTTGTATCGCGTTCGCGCCGTGCAAGAAACCAAGAAGGCGCCGCGTCCGGCGATCAGCCGCGAGAAGACAGTCGAGGGCAGGCTGACGTGGATTGACCAAGCGATGCGCAGCAGCAGCATCCTTAGCCAAGACCTGCTCGGACACATCCTCGGTTGGGAGCGCAACAACATCACCTACGGACAGATCGCAATGGTGGAGGACGGACTTGACGAGCAAGAGGCTCGCGCCAAGCACCCGAACAACTTTGACGGCAAAGCGATGGCAGATGACGTCGTGGCTGTCTGCAAGGCGTGCGGTCTCATCGGTGCGATTGACGCGCAACTCAAAGAGGTGAACGGAATGGTGTTTCGCGTGACGTGCCGCACCAACTCCTACAAGATCAGCGAATGAGCCTCGCCGAGTTTGACCGAGCGTTCAAGAGCAAGGTGGGCGAGGATCGCCGCTGGGCTGGCTTCAAGTTGATCGCCTACTACCTGCTCGCCAAGCAGGAACCAGTCCACATCGTTGAGACTGGCTGCGCTCGTCAAGTGGACAACTGGTGCGGTGACGGCCAAAGCACGCAGGTCTGGAACTGGATCGTGGAGCGCACCGGCGGCAGCATCACCTCGTTCGACATCAGCCCAGATGCCGTCGCCTACGCGAAGAGCGTCGCGCCTCTCGCGGACGTGCAGTGCATTGACTCCGTGCAAGGGCTACGGCAGCTCCAGAATCCTGAGCAGTTGGATTTCCTGTATCTAGACTCATACGACCTCACCGATGGAATCGAGTCCCCGACCCACCACCTCGCTGAACTGGCATCGGTCTACCCTCGGCTCCGTTCAGGCTGCATCATTGCTGTGGATGACTGTATGGGCGACCACAAGGGAAAGCATCGCTTCGTGGCGGCGTGGCTGGGCAGCCTCGGCGTACTTCCAGTGTTGCAGTCCTACGTCACCGTCTGGCGCAAGCCGTAGACTAGGCGGACGCCGCGCTTGCGCGGCTCAAGCCTGCCGGTGGAGTCCTCCCATCGGCAGGCGACCAACTTGAGGACTGGAGGACACGTGAAGAAGCCAGATCGCTGGACGCTGTTGGAGGAGTGGCTCATCGAGTCACAGACTTTGCTCTTCCTGTCCGATTGGAAGGTGACTGTGGTCAGAGATGCAGCCGACGTAGATGCGTGGGCAGACATTGACCCGCATAGCCAGAACCTGACGGCAGACCTCCGCGTGGCTCACGACTTCTGGAGGCAGGAGCCAGAGAAGCAACGCCTGATCCTGACGCACGAGTTGCTGCACCTGATCACCTGCCGCACCGATCGCGTCGTTGAGAACCTTGAGGATGCGCTCGGAAAGATCGCGTGGTCGGTCTACGGCCCGCAGTATGAAGACGCCACTGAGCGGATGACTGAACACCTCGCCACCGTGATCGCTCCGTTCCTCAGCGTTCCAGAGTTCCCGAAGGCGTGACCTTCCAGCGACCCTGCCTTGACTGCGGCGTCCTGACGGTGGTGGGTAACCGATGCCAGACGCATCGAGCTGCGGCGCAGAGCCGGTGGAAGGAGAACCGACCGAACCCATACTTGGACCCAGCCTGGAAGAAACTGAGCAGCCAGATTCGCAGCAAGCGTCCGTGGTGTGAGGTGTGCGGCAAGACCAGCGACCTGACCGTGGACCACCTTGACCCGATCAGCAAGGGCGGTCCGCTACTAGCGCCAGAACACAGGCTTCGGGTACTATGCAGAACGTGCCACGGTCGCCTGACCAAGCACAAGTAGGAGCAGAGGAGAGGACAATGAGCCGCATCGCGTGGTATTCCAACGCCTGCCACATCCCTTCGGGTTATGGGATGCAGACGGCGCAGGTCGTTCACCAGATGATTCAGGATGGACACGAGGTCGCAGTCACTGCCAACCACGGCGCCGCCGTGATGATGAACTGCTCGCACGGTCATCCGATCTTCCCTGAAGGTCTGATCCGCTATTCGCTAGATGCAGCTCCTGAGAACATCAAGGCGTGGGTCGGTGATCAACCAGGCTTCGGCGTGATCCTCTTTGACCTCTGGCCGCTGAACGGCATTGAAGCGTTCAAGGAGTTGAACCTCGCCTGCTGGACACCTATTGACCACGACCCAGTGCCACCCGGCGTTGCCAAGTTCGCATTGGAAGGGAAGCACCACGTCATTGCGATGAGCCGCTTTGGTGAGGACAGACTGCTGAAGGCTGGCGTGCCAAGAGAGGAACTGACCTACATCCCGCACGCCATTGACCGCAGCGTCTTCTACGACCGAGGGAAGGGCGCGCGGGAGGCAATGGGAATCCCAGAGGACGCCTATCTCGTCGTGACGAACGCAGCCAACCGTGGACGCATCCCGGTGCGCAAGGCGTTCGGTGAGATGGCTGACGCAATGGCAACCTTTATGCGCGACCGACTTGACGTCTACTGGATGATCCACACCGAGCCGAACGGACACAGCGAAGGCGTGAACATCCCGCGCCTGATCGCACACTTGGGCATTGACCCGCAGCGCGTGCGCTATCCACATCCAGTCCACTTCCGCAACGGCATCCCGCAGGACGCCATCGCACAGATGTATTCAGCCGCTGACGTGCAGTTGCTCACCTCGATGGGCGAAGGCTTCGGCATCCCTGCAGTGGAGAGCCAAGCCTGCGGCACGCCGGTGATCGTCTCTGACTTCAGCGCGCAGCCTGAGCTGATCGGGCCGCACAGCAAGGCAGTGCCAGTGCAGCGTGTGTGGGATGAGTTCCAGACATCGTTCTTCGCAATCCCGAACGTGCCTGCCATCGTCACTGCGCTGCAGGAAGTCTACGAAGAGACAAAGGGGGGGCGGGTAGACAGGGTGGCGGTCTCCGCTGCGATGGAACGATACGACCAGGTGAAGGTCTACGCCGCTGACTGGAAGCCGCTCATCGAGTTGATGACGGCGCGCAAGAAGCCGAGCGCAGCACCGACCCCGAACCGCGCGCAGCGTCGCGCATCCCGAACAAAGTAGAACACCTGTCCTAATGGGAGGGGCGGTCAAGATTCTATTGAGCGTGCGTGGCAGGGTAT
>Ga0315903_10010609_pt1 | contig 10943 bp, 8 predicted proteins | sample LakEriMetagenome_7_FD_203524 | JGI IMG/M metagenome (GOLD analysis project Ga0315903, IMG submission 203524) | Freshwater fungal communities from buoy surface, Lake Erie, Ohio, United States - Buoy 2 MA119 | ecosystem: Environmental > Aquatic > Freshwater > Lake | place: USA: Lake Erie, Ohio... | reverse complement strand
ACTGCCGCCACGTAGTCGCCCCCGGCGGACTCGAACATCCGCCGCACGACCGAGCTCGGCATCACGACTGCATACCCCCCGCGGACGGCGGCCACAGCAGACTCGACCGCGACGGGAAGGTCGGCAGCCTCGTCGAGCGAGAACGCGAGATCCGCGACGTCGGTGACGTTGCGCAGGCCGAGGGAGTCGAGGTGCTCGCGCGTCCGTGCGCCCCGTGCGCACACTGCGGCGAGACGCGGCAGCACCAGACGGGCGAGCAGACGGTTCAGCGGGTTGCGGAACGGACCGAGCGCCTGCGCCGCCTTGACCGTCGGGGTGCCGAGGAGCAGCGGCAAGCCCGTCATCAGTGCGTTGTAGACGGTGATGGGCACGCCGCGGCCGTCGGCGAAACTGATTCCCGCCACGTCCACCACCACGTCGGCGTCGAGAATGGCGCGTGAGGCCCGGGTGCGCACCCAGCCCAGCGGGAGCCGGGCGAGCCGCGCCACGAATGCGAGGACCGCCACCGGGAACTCCACCAGGGCGAGACGCAGCGGCTGCAGCCCCACCACGCGCGCGTCGGCACCGGCCGGGACGAGCGGTGCATCGGCCTCTGGGTACGTGGTGAGGATGTCGAAGGTGCACGGCCCCGACACGCCCGGCTGGCGCGCGATGACCGTCTCGAGCATCGCGGCGGCGCCCTTGTTCGCCGACAGCGCGGCACCCACGATCGCGACGCGCATGGGTCAGGCCGGCGGGACCGAGTTCGGGGACTTTGTCGCGCGCACCACGAGGTCCGCGAGAAGGCCGACCGTGATGACCTGGAGCGCCGCGAAGAAGATGAGGAGGGTGTTGGCCGCAAGGCGGAAGTCGCGCTCCGCCCAGTCGAAGCCCAGTTTCACGAGGCCGATGACCAGGAGGCCCAGCCCGACGGGCAGGAAGACCTTCAGCGGGTTGTAGGACAGCGTCATCCTGATGACCTGCAGGATGTACCGGCGCGTGTCGCGCAGCCAGTGGAACTTGCTGCGCCCGGCGCGCGGGAAGTACTGGATCGGGAAGAACCCGATGCTGTAGCCGTTGCCGAGGAACGACATCGTCAGCGTGGTCACGCACGAGAAGCCCTTCGGCAGCTCGTGCACGTACTGCATGGCGACGTCACGCCGGAAGGCACGGAGACCGGAGTTGAGGTCCTTGATGTCGGTCTCGGAGAGGAAGCTCGCCAGCTTGCGGATGACCCACTTGGCCGGCGTGCGCAGCAGCTTGTGGGTGCCCTCCTCCGTCTGGCGCCAGCCCACCACGTGGTCCACGCCCTCCATGGCGTCCACGAGATCGGGGATGAGGTCGTTCGGGTACGTCATGTCGACGTCCGTCCACACCACCACGCGACCCCTCGCGGCCGTGGTGCCGGTGCGCCTGGCGGCACCTGAACCCTGGTTGCGCCGGTGGGTGATGAGCGTGATGCCCTCGATGCGGGAGAGCTCCGCCTCCGAGCCGTCGTTCGAGCCGTCGTCCACCACGATGAGCTCGTAGGAGTAGCGGGAGGCCTCCAGAGCCTCGCGGATCCTGTCGATCTCGGCCCTCAGGTGGCCCTTCTCGTTGTAGATGGGCAGGACGACGCTGACGTCGCACTCGTCGGGGGCGTAGGTGGTCATGTGTCGTTCGCCTTTTTCCTCAACAACGGTCGGTCCCGACCCGTTGCCACAGTACTCGTCTGAGGGGTATCTCATCGGCGACGATGCGCCACTCCCCGCCCCGCGGGGGCTTGTTCGGGAAGCCGTAGAGGCAGGAGTACGCGGCCGGGATCACCGCATCCGGGGAGGAGATGTCGAACCTGACGAGGGCGACGGGATGCAGGCGGTACCGCAGGTAGTAGTACGAGCGGTCGTTGCGCACTCCCTCATCGAAGCCGATGAGCGCGCCGCCGGCCTCCCTCACGTAGTCGACGCTCACCCCGGTGGCCTCGAGGTCGTCGGTGCGGGTGAGGATGCTGCGCTGCGCCGACCACGAGGAGCCGACCGCCAGCAGCACGACCATGAGCACGGGTGCCCACGCCCCGTGCCGACGGTAGGCCCACCACAGGAGCAGGCCGGCGAGGGCGAACGCGGCACCGAACGTCACGAGACCGGGCCGCACCAGGTATCTCATCGCATCGGTGCCGACGATGTTCGGGAAGACGATGTCGTTGCGGGCCCAGCCGCCCTTGACGCCGTCACCCATGTCGACGAGCACGTACAGAAGCGCGACGGCGAGCGTGCCGACGGCGCCGAGCAACCATGCCCGCAGCGCGAGCAGGCGCGAGGACTCGAGTGCCGCGCACCCGGCCACGAGGATGACCGGCACGAGGATCTCCACGTACCTGCCGTAGATGAGGTGGTCTCCGCGGTTCCCGAAGAGGAGCTGCAGCCCCCCGGTGAACACGAGGAGCGCGGTGTTGACGACGATCACGAGGCACGTCAGGCGGGAGGGGTCCGTGCGCACGGTCCGCAGCCCGCCGCCGGAGCGCACGCGGACGACCATGTACGCCACCGCCACGGCGACCAGCCCTCCCGAGGTGGCCACGAGGTACCACGACTGCCCCGTCATGGTGCGCACGAGCGCAGGCCACAGCGTGGGGTCGACGAGCCGGCGCAGGAGCCTGTTCTCCTGGTCGTAGGAGGCCCCGTAGAGCGAGTTCTTCACGAACCTGTTCAGCAGGTAGCTGCACGCGTACCCCGCGGTGGTGACGGCGCACGTCCCCACGGCGAGCACCCTGCTGATGTCACGGCGCAGCCCCCACAGCAGGAACACGCAGCACACGACGGGCAGCACGAGAGTGAACCGCCCGTGCAGGCCGGGCATGAGACCCACCAGGAATCCGAACAGGAGCATCGGGCCTCCCCTGCGCTCCCCCGCGATGCGGTGGAACCAGAGCACGAACACGAGGAACGCGAGACGGGCCGCCGTCTCCGGCCAGGCGAACAGGCTCGTCACTATCGTGCCCGGGACCACGAAGGCGAGGGCCCCGGCCACGGTTGCCGCGTTCTCGCCCATCCCGAACACGCGCCGACCCACGAGCCGCGCGGTGACCCCGACCAGGATGCACAGCACGAAGTTGACGACGAGGGTCGCCCGGTACCCGCCCGCGAGCGAGCCGGTGAGCTCGGTGAGCGGCCCGGTCACCAGACCGAACCCCGCGGGGTAGAAGCTGCCCGTGGGGATCTGCGCCTCGGCGTGCCCCATGATGACCCTGCCGTTCAGCAGGAATCCCCACTCGTCGGGGTGCACGGTGGGCCCGTACTGGCGCACCGCCACGGAGAACGAGACGAGACCCGCGACGAGCGCCGCGACAAGTGCCGCCCTGCGGTGGATGACGGAGAAAGCAGTGCCGCCGGGGGACTTGCCGCTGTCCGGGTGGAGACGGCCGTCCAGCCGCCGCAACGCCTCGAATCGCACGGCCCGACCCTAGTTTCCGCGGCGCACCGCGGGACGGCCATTGCCCGGCGCGGGTATGTCAGAGATAGCCGAAACGGCGGGTCCCGCCGCCGGACGACGCACCCGCGCCGTCCGCGAAGTGGCACGTGTCAATCTCGACGAGACCGTTCCCCAGGCTCATCCCGCCGGCCACGACCGCCGCCGAGTGCCTCATCACCACGTCGTTGAAGAGCTTGCGCACCTCGCGCGCGTTCGCGAACGTCGCACCGCGGGGCCAGCCGGAGACGACGCGCAGCAGGTGGGCGCGCGCCGCGGGCGTGAGCACGTAGTCGTGCGCGCGGGCGAACATCTCGAAGACCTCGACGAGCTCGTCGTTCGAGAAGTCCGGGAACTTCAGCGTGTGGTCGAAGCGGCTGGCGAGACCCGGGTTCATCCCCAGGAAGTCCTTCATCTTGTCGGGGTACCCCGCGACGACGACCGCGACGCGCCCGCGGTTGTTCTCCATGTGCGCGAGGATCGTCTCGATGGCCTCGCGGCCGTAGTCGAGGTGGTGGCCGACCGCGAGCGAGTAGGCCTCGTCGATGAAAAGCACGCCGTCCTCCGCGGACTTCAGCACCTCCGTGGTCTTGAGGGCCGTCTGCCCGATGTAGCCGCCGATCAGTCCCTGGCGGCCGGTCTCGACCACGTGTCCGCGGCGCAGGAGACCCATTTCCTTGTAGAGACGTCCGATGAGGCGGGCGACCGTGGTCTTGCCCGTCCCCGGGTTGCCGGTGAACACGAGGTGCGGCGAGGGACGGAGGGGGTTGAGGCCGGCGTTCTCGCGGAGCGTCGCCACGCGCTGCACGTCGGTGAGGTCGCGCACCAGCTTCTTCACCGGCTCGAGACCGATCAGGCCGGACAGTTCCTTCAGCACGGCGTCCACGCCGGTGGCCTCGTGGACGGTGGTGGCGGGTGCGGGAGCGTCCTCGTCGACACCGAACGGGTCGTCGGAGTCGTCGCTGTGATCCTCTTCGGTCCCGGAGCGCGCGGCCTCCTCGATCTTCTTGCGCTGGCGCTGCGCGTTCAGCTCGGCGACGGCCTCGATCTGGGCCGCCTTCGCGATCCACTGCGGGACGATGAAGTCGAACGACGACACCACCTGCTCCAGCACGAACCGGTTCAGCTGGTCCACCGCGAGGGAGTGGGTGGCCGTGACCGTGGCCGTGCTGTCGCGGGAGTCGCGCTGGTAGCGGATCTGCACGTACGGCAGCTGGCCGGGGGTGTCGAGCGCCCACTGGCGGAGCGACGCCGAGTCGTCCGCCTCCGTGACGTCGGCGTCGATGCGCAGCACGACCGCGCCGTTGAAGCGCGTGTACAGCGTCGCGCGGCAGACCACCGCGTTCTCCAGGGTGAAGAACGTGAGCGGGAACGAGAGCGGGATCTCCTCCCCGTGCTCGTCCACGTCCTGGTCGATGCACGCGATGCGGTTGAGGTGCGCGATCACTGCCTCCTCGGCCTCCATCAGGTCGATCACGGGGTCAGGCTCCCTTCCGGCCCACGTGGGCCGTCCACTCGGTGTCGAGGAAGTCCCAGAACGACTGCGTCCACGTCTCGTAGTGCTCCCACGTGCCGCGCAGCCATTCATGTGCCTGGCGGTGGGAGGCACCCTCACGGGCCATGTACCAGGCCTTCAGCACGAGACCGGTGCGGCTGCGGCCGCCGTGGCAGTGCACCACCACGTCACGTCCCTCCGCGAGGAAGGCCTCGATCGCCTCCACGGCATCGCGCACCACGAAGAACAGGTCGTCGTTCTTCGGGTTCTCCTTGTCGCGGATGTAGATCTGGCGGCGGTTGACGTGGTTCAGGAAGCGCTCCTCCGTCATGCACAGCGACACGACCGCGTGGTCGCGCGGGGCGGTGGCCGCGCCGTCCAGGTTCGCGGCGTGCACCCCGGCCTTGTGCACGAGGCGCGGGCCGACGGGCGCGTCACGGTGCGACATGGTCGACTTCCCTTCGCCCAGCAGCAGGCGCGAGACATCGATCAGGTCCTGCATGCGGTACTCGCGCTGGGAGCCGTCGGGCATGCGCAGGTACCCGTGCACGTAGGTCGTCCAGCGGATGGGGATGCGCTGCGCCCCGTACAGTGCGCCCGCGACGGCACCTGCCACGGCCGCCACGGTGTCGGTGTCCCCACCGAGGTCGATGACAGCGCGCATCGCGGCCTCGAACGAGTCCGTGCTGCGCACGGCCCACAGTGCCTGGCCGACGGTCGTCCACACGGACCCGTTGCCGGGGATCGCGGGAGACAGCGGGTCGAAGCCGTCCGCCACGTAGCCGCGGTACCCGCCCACGACGGCGGCGTCGAACGTGCCGGTGGCGGCGAAGTCGTCGAGGATCGCTTCGGCGACCCCGCGGAACTCGCCCGTGACGATGATGTGGCGGATCAACTCGGCCACCAGCGCAGCGCCGACAGCCGCGGCAGGGTCGTGGTGCGTGAGACGGGCCTGGCCGGCCGCGAGGGCCACCGTGGCGTCCGCACCGAGACGCACCCCGAGCACGCCCACGGGCGCGATGCGCATCACGCAGCCGTTGCTCGCGCTGCGGCCGCCGGTGGCGTGGTGGCCGTGCTCGGCCGCGCCGTGGCGCACCGGCTGGGACAACACGACGCCCGTGACGATCCCGACGTCGACGGCCGAGTGCTTCCACGCCTGGAAGCGCTCCCACAGGTCGTCGAGGTCCAGGCCGCCGTGGGCGATGAGCGACTCCGCGAGGGCCATGGCCATCTGCGTGTCGTCCGTGAACTCACCGGGCGCCCACCCGAAACCGCCCCCGCCGATCATCTCGCCGGTGCCGGACAGGACAGGACCGGGAAAGTGGGACGAGTACAGGCCGCCGGGCTTGAACTCGAACGGGGCCCCGAGGGCGTCCCCGATGGCCGCGCCGAGGATGGCGCCGGTGGCACGGAACTTCTGGGGGTAGATGATGTGGCGGGTTGAGACGGGCTGTCCGGTGGTGTGTGTGGTCATTGGGCTCCTTGAGCGATCGGCCCGGCCGGGGCCGGGGGGTTTAGGACGGTCGCACTATAACGACGGGGTGTGTGCAACTAACGGTGGCCCGGACTTATTCCCCGCTCCGGGGCCGGCCCTCCCCGCCCGGGCACTGTGACAGGCGGAATGGGAGCCTTTGTCCCAAATCTGACACCCGGTGGTGGCACACTGGGGGAATGCCGAAGCATGAGCGAACCATCCAGCAGGACTTCTACGTGTATGTCGACACGGTCGTGCTGACCGTGAACCCGGACAGGAATCTGGCCGCCAAGGACCGCCTCGAGGTGTTGGTGATGCGCCGTCCTGATGCCCCCTCCAAGAGTTGGGCACTCCCCGGAGGGGCCGTCAAGGAGAAGGAACCCCTGGAAGACACCGCCCTGCGGAAAGTGCACGAGGAGACTGGCATAACCCTGCGCCACAAGGATCTCCACCAGGTGGGCGCCTACGGGGACCCCGACAGGGACAGCCGTTGGCGGGCCTTTTCGATCGCCTACCTCGCCCTCCTGCCCCATCCCGGCGAGATAGCCCCGATCAAGCACTCGGTGGAGGCCAAGTTCGTTCCCTACCGCCAGCTTCAGTCGTCCCGGGTGCTTGAGTTCGACCACCAGCGGATCATCAGCGACGCCAGGGCCAAGGCCTTCCAGATGCTCGAGGACACCCCGATCGCGGTGAGCTTCTGCCAGCCGAAGTTCACCATGTCCGACCTGCGGATGGTCTACGAGGCGTTCCTCCAGGACGAGGTCGACCCGGCCAACTTCCGCCGCAAGGTGGAGCTCACCAAGAACTTCATCCAGCCGCTCGGGATCATCACCTCCGACCAGCCCAGCCCCGGCCGCCCGCCGATGCTCTACAAGGCGGGCCGGGCGCGGGAGATCTCCCCGCCGATCAGGTTCCGGTCGGCCCCCCGCAAGGACTGACACACCCCCTCGTTATAGTGCTTTTTACTCAATCCCGACGGTCGGGATCGAGATCACGAAAGGCACACAATGACCAACAACCCGTCCACCAACGGCAACCAGCAGCAGGCCCGCCCGAACGGCACCCACATCGTGGTCCTGCTCGACAGGTCCGGCTCCATGTCCTCGATCGTCAACGACGTCATCGGGGGGTTCAACACCTTCCTCGCCGACCAGCAGGCGAACGGGCCCGACGCCCGCGTCAGCATCATCCTGTTCGACTCCCAGGACCCGCAGGAGGTGGTCGTCTGGGGGGCCCCGATCACGGAGGCGGTCGCACTCGACCGCACGTCCTACGTGCCCCGCGGCGGCACTCCCCTCCTCGACGCCACCGGTCTGGCCATCGGCCGGGTCATGATGGACCAGGGGGCACGCGAGGCCACCGGCCTGCGCAAGGACGACATCGTCTTCGTCACCGTCACCGACGGCGAGGAGAACCAGAGCCGCGAGTACACGCTCGAGAAGGTGCGCCAGCTCATCGCGGAGCGCACGGCCGACGGCTGGCAGTTCGTCTTCCTCTCGGCCGGGCTCGATGCCTACGCCGACGCCGCCCGGTTCGGCTACGACCAGGGCTCCACGTCGGCGTGGCAGGCAACGGGCCGCAGCTCGCGGGCGGCCATGGCGAGCATGTCCCGGGCCACGTCCAACTTCCGCGACAAGAAGCGCCGCGGCATGGACGCAGACGCGAAGGACTTCTTCGAGACCGGCAAGGACGGCGAAGACAGGAGCTGAGCCCCGCTGTGCGGCCCCGTGGGGGCCGGGTCAGCCCTTCTGGCCCGGCTCCTTCGGGAGCCCCAGCACCCTCTCGCCCACGATGTTGCGCTGCACCTGTGCGGTGCCTCCCCAGATCGTGGAGGACCTGTGCTGGAAGAACATCGAGGTCCACCTGTCCACCGCGAACGGCTGGCCCGGCTCGTTGATGGCGAGCATGGCGTCGGCGCCGCGGGCGTTCATCATCCGCTCGGAGAACTTCTGGGCGTACTCGGACCAGAACATCTTGTTCACCGAGGCACCCGGGCCGGGCTCCTTGCGGGCGATGACCTCGGACAGCACCTTCAGGCCGTTGAAGCGCATGATCTCCACGTGGCTGTACGCCCACGCCAGCTCCTGGCGGATGATCGGGTCCTTGGCCTTGCCGGAGGCCTGCAACATCTTCACTGCTGCCCAGAACTGCTTCGTGAACTCCACGTGCTGTGTGGTGGCGTTGCCGCCGCGCTCGTTGCCGAGCGTGGTCATGGTGACGCGCCACCCGTTGTTCATGCCACCGATGATGTTGTCGACCGGCGCGCGTGACTCCGTGAGGAAAGTCTCGGTGAAGTGTGAGGCACCGTGTGGCTGGCGGATCGGGCGCAGTTCGATGCCGTTGGAGGACTTGTCCTCCCTGAACATGGGGAGCAGCACGTACGAGATGCCGGCGTGCTTCGGGGCGTCCTGGTCCGTGCGCGCGAGGCAGAACATCATGTTCGCCTCGGTCGCGCCGGAGGTCCACACCTTCTGGCCGGTGATGACGACCTCGTCGCCGTCGATGACGCCGCGCGTCTTCAGCGACGCGAGGTCGGAACCGGCGTCCGGCTCCGAGAAGCCCTGGCAGTAACGGTCGGTGCCGTCCACGATGCGCGGCAGGAAGCGGCGCTTCTGTTCCTCTGTGCCCCACACGATGATGGAGGGGCCCACGAGCCACTCGCCCATGCCGCGGGTGATGCGCGGCACGTTCGCGCGGGCGAACTCCTCGTTCAGCACCGCCACCTCCACTCCGGTCAGGCCGCGGCCGCCGTACTCCTTCGGCCAGCCGACGCACATGTAACCGGCCTCAGTCAGCTTCTTCGCCCAGGCGCTCAGGCCCGGGTGCTGACCGCGCTGTGCCTCGTCGGCGTTGACGCCCACCAGATCGGCAGGCTTGTTCGCCTCAAGCCACCCGCGCACCTCGGTGCGGAAGGCCTCCGCGGCCGGTCCAAAGTCAAGTTCCAACGGCATGGTGTCCCCCAGTCGCGCCACGGCGGCGCGGGGTCCATTTTCGCAGTCAGGAGAGCGCGGCCAAGAACCGGACGATCGCCCTGTTGACCTCGTCCGCATGTGTCATGTTGGCGGCGTGGGGCCCGCCCTCCACCGGCACCAGCGTGGTGGGCCCGGCAATCCCGTCCCGCAGGACCTCGGCCTTTGCCATGGGGATCGCCACGTCGACGGTGCCGTGGACGATGAGCGCCGGGCAGGCGATCTCCCCCAGGCGGCCGGTGATGTCGTCGCGGTGCATCAGGCAGTTGAACGCCCTCGTGAACTGGTCGGGCTGGAGTGCCGCCCACTTGGCGAACCACTCCGGCCACTCTCCCGGGCCGAGGATGATGCCGGCGATCACGTCCTGCACGGCGACAGAGCCGTGCTCCACCCAGGCCGCGTGCAGCTGGTTGTAGGGCTCGATCGTCTCGGGGGCCTCGGTGCCTGACTGGGTGTCGAGCAGGATGAGTGCCTCCACCCGCTCGGGGGCGGTGAGCGCCACGCGCAGGGACAGGAACCCGCCCTGGGACATCCCGCCGACCACCGCCTTCGCGATGCCGAGGTGGTCCATCAGTGCGAGCACGTCGTTCGCGGAGTCCCAGTAGGTGAAATCGCCGGGCGCGTGGGTGCCGCCGAAGCCGCGCTCGTCCCACGTGACCACGCGGTGGGTCGCGCGCAAGGCAGCGACCTGGGCGTCGAACATCGTGTGGTCCATGAGGAAACCGTGGCTGAGGATCACCGCGGGGCCCTTGCCTCCGGTGTCCTCGAAGTAGATGGTGGTCCCGTTCAGTTCTGCGGTCGGCATGGCCGCACCCTAGCCCTTCCCGAGAGCGCGGTAGACGGGGGCATCGTCGTTGACCGACATCGACCACTGTGGCGTCCGCTTCTCGAAGAACGCACGGACACCCTCCACCGAGTCCGGCGACGCGGCGAGCCTGTTGATGATGCGCCCCTCGGCGGCGATCATCTCGTCGACACCCGCGTTGAGGCCCTCCCACATCATCCGCTTGGCGAGAGCCACCGAGACAGGAGCCGTGTTCTGCGCGATGTCGCGGGCGATCTCCATGGCCGCGGGGAGCACCTGCTCCGCCGGCACGGCGCGGGACACGAGCCCGAGCTCGGCAGCCTCTGCCCCCGAGAGCATCCGCCCGGTGAGGAGCAGTTCCGCGGCCCTCGAGAACCCGATGATGCGCGGGAGGATCACGTGCGAGCCCAGCTCCGGAAGGATGCCGCGACGGACCATCGCGTACTGGATCTTCGCCGTCTCGCTCGCGATGCGGATGTCGGCGAGCATCGGGTAGGTGATTCCCACCCCGACCGCATGGCCGTTGATGGCGGCGATCACGGGCTTCGACGTGTGGTGCGGCCAGCGGCGCGGTCCGTCGTAGGTGCTCGCCTCGCCGCCGCGGAAACCCTCCTCGCCGCCGCTCAGGTCTGCACCGGCACAGAAGGCCTTGCCCGCTCCCGTGATGACGATCGCGCGGACCGAGTCGTCCGTGTCCGCCGCCCCGAGCGCCATCGTCAGTTCGTCGCTCAGCTGCGGCGTCCAGGCGTTCATCGCCTCCGGCCTGTTCAGCGT
>Ga0315903_10010606_pt1 | contig 10944 bp, 16 predicted proteins | sample LakEriMetagenome_7_FD_203524 | JGI IMG/M metagenome (GOLD analysis project Ga0315903, IMG submission 203524) | Freshwater fungal communities from buoy surface, Lake Erie, Ohio, United States - Buoy 2 MA119 | ecosystem: Environmental > Aquatic > Freshwater > Lake | place: USA: Lake Erie, Ohio... | reverse complement strand
GGGCTATGTGTCAGAGAACTCTTGCCCATGCGACTCCTCTTACACCTGTCGAGAACACCTCCAGCAATAGGAGGTGCGATCGGGGCCGCGCGGCGTGTGAGGAAGGTCACACAAAAAACTTTAAGGAACACGGCGTGTCGATTTGACTTTTAGGATATCCTCTGATAGGTTTAGAATATAACTAAATAGAGATTAGACCTAGTCAATGAGCCTAGCAAATAAGTCGGAAATGTCCGAATGAGCCTAGCAAATAAGTGACCAAGGTCACAAAAATTTTACAACGCAGACACGGCGTGTCGCACTAAAAATGTCAGACCCCCCTGCTAGAGTAGAAGTATAAAGAGGTTAGGTGAGCCTAGCAAATAAGACTCGAAAGAGTATGAGCCTAGCGAATAAACTAACCTCACAAAAGAATTACTAGAAAGGTAAATTAAAATGAATAAAATAAATGTACAAATTGTAGATATAACTTTCCAATGTGTTAGATGTGAAACCTCTGTTACTAAGATGTGTCACAGCGATAACCTCAAGAGTGCTATGCTCTTGTGTTTAGATTGTCACCTTGATAGACTAGGTGAACTACGAAAGGTAGGAAAATAAATGAATACCATATCAGTAACTAGTAGACTAAATGACGGCCTAGAAGTGCCGTTTATTTACGAGATAGACTCTATCCAAAAGGCTCTAGAGATTATACAAAACACCATAGAACTTGGTGCAGAAATTACGGGGGTAGAAATTAAATGATATCTATATATTCTAAGACTTATTACAGAATAGAGAATACTAAGTATCATCTATCTAACGCATGGGATACTACTAAGTATCATGTGTCCAATGTAGTAGATACAATTAGATACGCACATGATGAAACATATCTAGCCATAGCCCTAGTAACTACATGGGTACTATGTGCTTATATTGCGAGTGTGAACTAATGAAACTAACACAACGAGGAAAATATGCAATGGTTATTGTCTATACAATCATCATGACTTTATTACTAGTCGGGGTATATGATAAGTATGTTAGTGGTCAATCATGTGTAGATAAATACACAGCCGATATATTAGCAACACAATTTCTATATGGCAAGGGTGTAGATAGAGATAGAGCCATTACTGCTATCTATAACAATGGTGGCTGGGTAGAAAATGAATATGAAGAACTAGAAGAAGTTGTCTTCCCTTGTCTCAAAAACGAGGGACAGATATAAAAATATAAATTCATTATGGGCTCACTAATTAAATTTAAAATATAAATTTAAAACACGCATCGTACATTTTAGAAAAATACACAGATTTTTGCAATTTTGAGATCGTTGTGGTAAACTGGTGGACTATGAAATATTGTAAAAAGTGTGATCAGACAAAACCGTTATCAGAGTACCACATTAAAAGGCAAACAAAGGACGGATACGCCCACTATTGTAAGGATTGCGTATCTGAGTATGATAGGAAAGAACACGTAGGCGAAATGGTCTTTAAAAGGCTTATAAGGACCGAAACGCATAGGCAGTGTAGAACTTGTGAGAAACTGTTTCCTGCCGAGGTATTCAATAGAAAATCTAAGTATCCTGATAGTTATTGTGATGAATGTAGAGATATAAGACAATATAATGCTTTGTTGAAAAGAATGGGTCTTACTAGGGAAAAATATGAAAAGATGCTATCTGATCAAAACAATCTCTGCTTTATCTGTAAAAGGCCAGAGAAGGGTGATAGAAGGCTATCTATTGACCACGACCATAGTTGCTGTCCTTCTGGTAGATCTTGCGGCGGGTGTGTAAGAGGATTAATATGCTTAAAGTGTAATACTGCTTTAGGTGCTTGTAATGATGATCCTCAAATATTACTATCTATGATTTCATATCTACAATCTCATACTTATAAATTAATATAAAACTATATTATAATAAATTTTAGGATCTTTCAGGGACATGATCTCTAAGAACCAAGACCCCCACCTCTGCCAGTAGGTTACGTGGGGGTTATTTATTTTATTTGACAACTTCTTCTAACCTATGCTATTATGGGGGGGTAGGGGGGGCAGATATAGTGAAAGAAAAAAAGAAAGAAGAAAATAAAATCCCCAAGGGTAAGAAATGTATCTGGTGTTTACAAATAAAAAGTTATCTAGAATTTGATAAATATAATAAATCCTCTGATGGATATAGATCTCAATGTAATATATGTATTAAACAAAACAAAAGGTAGGGTATAATAAAAGTATGCAACATAACTATCAACCAATGATTAAAAGAGATTATAATTCTCAAGAAAGGCAACGCATGGCAGAAATGGGCCAAGCAATGCCAGATGGATCTTTTCCAATTAAAACTCGTGTAGATCTATCTAACGCTATCCAATCTGTTGGAAGAGCATCAAACTACGAAGCAGCAAGAAGACACATCATTAGACGTGCTCGTACTCTTGGTTTAGTAGATATGCTTCCTCAAGACTGGAATGTCAAGAAATCTCTATGGGGAGATTCACTGTCTCCTTACAATGTGTTCCGTAAGTTCTAAAATCGGGGTAATTAGAGGCTAATGTTCCTCTTCTATACATTCTTAATATCTATCTCATTAAGTCCCTTAATTTTGCCTTTATATGTCGAATATAGTGAATATAAAAAATCGCGGGTAATTAAATGAAACTCTTTGATTCCATATATATATTATTTATAGTTACTTCTCTTTTGATCTATAAAGCATATAAGACTATTAGGAATATATAGGTATTGAATAGCCTGTTTAAGGATATTATTCATACCCTTTTATTTAATACCCCCCTTTGTTTAATTTATATCGTAAGATATGGGGGTAAGGGATGGGTACATATTCGCCGACTTTAGAAGCGGGAAGCGACACTGTGGATTTGTGTGGACACGTGGAAGTGCCGCTTCCCTAGTTGCCCACTCGGATATGAAACCGATCAGAACGATACACTCTTGTATCTTGGGCAGACCGTATATATATTATATACGAATATTAATTTATATTCAATTCGCAGAACCTTTTAATTTATTTTCTACGAGTTTATCTCGTTCATCTATAATTTCGAATGCCCACTTGCCTATAGACTTTTCTACCTTTGCATAGTGGTGCCCGCAGAAGTACAATTCGCCCGACACTCCTGTGGCTCGAACATAGGCTTGGGCTAGGCATCGATCACATCTATCCAGTGCTGTTAAATAATATTGAACTTCTTCTTTTGTTTTTGTCATGTATTAATTATAATGCTATAAAATATAAAAGTCAATGTTATAATTAAAGGTATCATGCAAATGAATATTCTTGCTACCCTCGCCGAAACTTGGCAAATGCTAACAGTTATCGTTATCGCCTTAAGTGCAGGATATGGAATCGCCAGACGATTTGAAGGACTTTTAGGTAAAAACAAAAAAGGCGACACAGTTGTAGAAAGATTAGAAAAAATTGAAAGACAAATAATGCCTAATGGTGGCTCATCCATGTCTGACAAAATTGATTATATCCGCCGAGATCAAAACAAAATGAAACAACAAGTCTCTGAGATCTCAGGGGAACTAAAGGTCATTAAAGACATAGTCACAGTCATAGTTGATAAATAATAGTTTGGTATAATGTGAATAGATGATTCTTCATCTTCAGGAGTACCATGACCCCAGGTAAAGTTAATTTTTTATGCCCGCAAGGAAGTACTTTTAATCGCCGTCTAACTTATAAAATTGATGACGTGCCAGTAAACTTAAGTGGATACAGTTCAAGACTTCAAGTAAGAGAAACTCATTATGCTGAAGAAACAATCGTAGCATTAACATCTGGAAGTGGAATTACTCTTGGTGGTAGTGCTGGAACAATAGATCTTTTAATATCAGCATCTACAACTGCAGCATTCAATGCTGGAAACTTTGTTTATGATTTAGAAATTCAATCTACAAATGGAACTATAGATAGATTAATAGAAGGATCTTTTATTGTTACCCCAGAGGTGACTAGATAATGGCAAATGTTGTAACCGTACAAATAATTGAAAATACTTCTAACGTAGTTGTTAATGAAGAAGAAATAGATATAATTATTGGTGAGACTGGACCGCAAGGACCTGCTGGTCAGGCTGACCCTGCAGACTTAGGTTACATTCATACACAAAATACACCGTCTACTACGTGGACGATATCACACGGTTTGGGATTTATTCCAAATATTACAGTGGTTGATTCAGGAGGAACAGTTGTTGAGGGGTCATACAACTATCCAAATGCAAATACTGTAGTACTAACTTTTTCGAGTGCATTCTCGGGAAAGGCTTATTTATCATAAAGGGAGGTAAGAAAAATGGCGAGACAATTTTTAACACCAATTGATTTAAATAAGTTGGAACTGCAGAATGCTCGTATTCAAAACTTAGGTGCTGATCCAAATCCTGCTGTTGCTGGTCAAATTTACTATAATACAGTTGATGCACAATTAAAGTATTATAATGGATCCGCTTCAGCATGGCAAGTAATTGGTCAAAGCGTTGAACAACTAGAAGATGCAGTTGCTGATTTATTAACAGCAGGTAATGGAATTTCCATTGACTACAACGATGGCACTGGAACATTAACAATTGCTAACACAGGAGTAACTAGTGTTTTAGGTACCGCAAACGAAGTTGACGTATCTGCATCAGCAGGTGCTGTAACTATCAGTTTGCCAAGTACAATTAATGCTAATACAACTGGCAATGCTAATACTGCAACAACATTACAAAACTCAAGAACTATTTCTTTAGGCGGAGACCTAAGTGGTAGTGCAAGTTTTAATGGTGGATCAGACATTACAATCACTGCTGCAATTCAAGCAAACTCTGTAGCATTAGGAACAGATACAACTGGAGACTATGTTGCTGGAGCAAGTGCTGGAAATGGAATTAGCGTTTCTGGAAGTGGTGGTGAAGGATCAAACCTAACTATCACTAACACAGGTGTATTAAGTCTAACTGGAACTGCAAACGAAGTAACCGTATCTGCATCAGCAGGTAATATTACTGTAGGATTGCCAGACAACGTAACTGTTGCTGGAGATTTAACAGTTGACGGAAACTTAACAGTATCAGGAAGCACAACTTATTTAAATACCGCAACACTTCAAGTAGAAGATAATAAAGTACTATTGAACAGCAATGTCACTGGTGCACCTTCTACAGATGCAGGTATTGAAATAGAACGTGGAGACGCTGCTAATGCTGAATTCTTCTGGGATGAATCAGAAGCAAGATGGTCAGCAAGCAATGGCTCTGCAACCTACGTTGCTGCACTTAAATACTCAGCAAACGTTGGAAATAACTCTGCAACATCATTTGCAATCACGCACAATCTCGGTACAAGAGATGTTACTGTAAATGTTTACGATAATGCAACCTACGAAACAGTAGAAGTTGACATTGCAAGAACAAACTCAAACACAGTAACTGTAACTTTTGCCGCAGCACCAGGCACTGATGCATATCGTGTTGTAATAACAGGTTAACAACTAGTGGGGGTAGGGTAAAACTTATCCCCACAAACAAAGGAAAACATGGCAAAGAAATTTTTAACAGGATTAAACCTAGCGAATTTAACTTCAGATCCAGCAACTGGGTCAGAAGGAGAAATTTATTTTAATACAACTAGTGATACTGTTAGATTATATTCAAATGGTTTATGGAAAGATTTAGTAACAACAATAAATGCTAGTACAGTATATGGAAATTTAAATAATATAGATGCAGTATCTTATCCTGATTATATTGTTTTTGATACCACCCCCGAAAGCACTTCAGCATCAGTTGGAACACTTGCTTGGGATACTGGAGAAGGAAATCTATCTTTACAGGTAACAACTAATTCAAATATTGGTATAGGACAAGAACTTATAGTTTTAGCAAATAATGGTGAAGCAACTCAATTAAACAAAGGTGAAGTAGTACGTCTTGATGGTGCATCTGGTCAAAGACCAGTAGTAAAAAGAGCATATAGTACAGATGGTGATACTGGATCAGCACTAACAATTGGTATTGTTAATGAAAATATTGCAGCGGGTGCACAAGGATTTATAGTTACTCAAGGTATTGTAAGAAATATTAATACAGATGGATTTAATGAAGGAGACGCTTTATATATATCTGCTAGCCCTGGAGTTTTGTCTACAGTAAAACCACAAGCACCAGAACATTTAGTTTTTGTTGCAATAGTATTAAAGAAAAACGCTGCTTCTGGTAGATTATATGTAAAACCTCAAAATGGTTACGAATTAGAAGAACTACATGACGTAAGAATTACCTCAGCCTCTGCTGGAGATATTATTGTATGGAACTCTGCATCATCTATATGGTTAAATCAACCTTTGCAAACTTATTTAACTTCGGCTTCAAACGCAGCATTAGCGTCTGCTAGTGCATATACAAATACTTCCTTAATCCCATACTTAACACAATCTTCAGCATGTGCAACATATATTCCATGGAGTGCTTCTGCTTCATTAGGTGGTGGAGGTGGTGGTGGTGCTGCTGTTGACTATCAATCAACTCAACCAGATGTAACTGGTTTAGCAGCAGGAAGTTTGTGGATTGACTCTGACCAAGATGCACCTTCAGGATTACTTCCAGCAACATTTACACGCTGGGTAAAAGTACTAAGTGCAAGTGCAACAACACTATCAGGATTAGATGACAATGCTTTATCTTTGCTTTATACAGCAGGATATGAAAAGGTATTTATAAATGGTACTTTATTAGTAAGAGGATCAGACTATACCGCGACAACTGGAAACACAATTGTTTTATCTGTTGCTGCAGAAGTAACTGACGTAGTAGAAGTTCACTCTTACGAATCATTCCAAATTGCAGATGTTTATACACAAGCACAAATAGATTCTAAGTTTAATAACTATACTCGTTGGTCAAAGACTTATAGTGCAAGTGCTACAACAATTACTGGTACTGATGATTATGCAAACGTATTAGACTATACAAATAATTATGAAAGAGTATTTATCAATGGTATATTATTAGATCCTTCTGAATATACCCGCACAAGTGCGTCAGTAATTACACCAGACGAAGCAATATTGTCTGGAGATGTTGTTGAAGTATTTAATATTGAATCTGCACAAATTGGTGACACTTATACAACTGCTCAAATTGATGCTAAGTATAATAATCGTACTCGTTGGACAAAAACTTATTCAGCCTCTGCTACAGTGATTAGCGGTGTAGATGATAATTTAAATACTCTCTCTTATACTTCTGGATACGAAGAGGTTTATCTAAATGGAATTTTATTAACACCAGTAACTGACTATGCTAGAACTAGTGCTTCGGTGGTAACCCTAGGATCGGCGGTAGTTAGTGGAGATATTATAGATGTAGTAAATGTTGTTCCATTTAACTATACTGATGCATATACTAAAGCACAAATAGATGCTAAATATAATGACTATACAAGATGGACTAAGACTTTATCTGCTTCTGCTACTACTATAAGTGGTAATGATAATAATTCATTACCTTTATCTTATACCCCTGGAAAAGAGCAGGTTTATGTAAATGGTTCTTTAATTATGAGAGGAACTGAGTATACAGCCTCTTCTGGATCTACAATTGTTCTCAATGAAGCGGCGGTAGTAGATGATGTAATTGATGTTGTATCTATAGTTCCATTTAATGTTGCTAATGTTTATACTCAAACTCAAGTTGATAGTAAAGTTGGAACTAATGGTGGTATGGTTCTTATTAATAAAACTGATTTTACTGCACAGTCTAGTATAAATATAAATAATTGTTTTAGTTCAACTTATGATAATTATTTAGTTCAAATAGATTATACAGCGGCAGCAAGTTTAGGTATTTCTCTAAGAATGAGAGTATCTGGCACAGATAATTCATCTTCTCTTTATTACAATCAAATATTAACAGCAGATAATACCACTGTTTCAGCATCTAAAAGTAATGCTCAAACATCTGTTTTAATTGGTTATGGAAATACTGATAGAAGTTATATTAATCTAAATGTTAATTCACCTGCTATTGCTAGAGCAACTATTGGTGTTTCTAATCTTGGTGAAAATTTAAATGGAACTGGAAATGCTTTTAGATTTTTTGGTTGGGGCCACAACGTTGCCACTGCTTATGATGGTTTTACTATATTTACAAATACAAGTAATATAACTGGTACTATAAGAGTATATGGATATAGGAATGAATTATAAAATGGAGGGTATAAAATAAATTATGGCTAGACCAAGAGAAGCATCTAAGGGTGCATTAATACTAACCAATTCTTCATCACATTCTTCAACTTCTGCAATAAATATAGATAATTGTTTTAATACAAACTATAATAATTATAAAATATCATTTAACATAGTTCCAGGAACTTCTGATGCATTAATTTATGTTAGGCTAAGAACTGGTGGAACTACAAACACTTCTTCTAACTATAATCAATATAGAGTAAACTACTCTGGATCAGTCACTGTTTCTAGAGGACAAACAACTTTTTGGAATTTATATGATACTAGAGGTGTTGACAATTTTTCACCACTTACTATAGAGTTACAAAATCCATTCAACACACTATATACAAGTGGTTATTATGAAAACGTATATGCTCCAGAAGTTTCTACGCTATCTGGTAATCATGCAATATTAGGTACATCTGTAACAACATCATATGATGGAATTAGTTTGTATGCGTCTACTGGAAATATTAGTGGAACAGTTCAAGTCTATGGATATAGGAAATAAGGGGGTATATATAAATGGGTAGAGCAAGAGATCTAGCAAACATATTATCTAGTAGTGGTAGTGTTGCTTTGGATAGTGAGATGGGACTTTCTTTAATTACCCCGACTTCTATTGCTGTTACAAGTGGTAGTGGATCAATTAGTGCAACTGGTGCTGTATCCTTTACAAGTGCTTCTGCAGTAAGTTTAAATGGTTGTTTTAGTTTAAATTACGATAATTATTTAATTACACTATCCGATACTGGTTCAACAACAACACAAAGTTTAAATTTAAGAGTTAGAGCCAATGGAATAGACAATACTTCTACTAATTATTATGGAAAGCAATATGGTGGAAATAGTGACCAAGCAAATATTACCACAAATGATATTGTTGGAACAAGTCTTCCAATAGGAATTGCAAAAAGTGGTGAGGCTAACAGTTGTGATATTAGTATTAGAAATCCTTTTAGTTCTTCTTTAAGGACTCACATATATGCTGGTTGTAGTTTTAGTGATGGCACCAATGGAAGAGTTTATACATATGGATGTTCACTTTCAGTTACAACTTCTTATGACGGAATAACAATATTTCCAGCATCGGGAACAATTACAGGATCAATTCGTGTTTATGGATATAGAAATTAAGAAAAGGAGGTAAATTATGTCAGAAGAAATCAGAGTATCTGAAACTAACGCAGCAACTGGAGAAACAGTTGTTAGAGTGTTAGAAGGTGCTGAACTTGAAGCGTTCTTGGCTGATCGTGCAGCAATGCAAGCAGAACAAGAAGCAAGAGAAGCAGCAGCCACAGAAAAGGCTGCAGCAAAAGCAGCAATTCTAGAAAGACTCGGGCTTACAGAAGAAGAACTAGCAACAGTTCTTTCATAATTTGCCAGGGTATAAATAGAATCTAAGTTATAATTAAAGGAGATTATTATGGGTAGAACTAGAGATGTAAGTAAGATTTTAACTTCGAATACCTCGATTTTGACGCTTGCGTCTGCTAGTGCTACCTATGCTACTAAAGCAAGTTCAGGACTAGTATTGTTATCTCCGCAATCAGTTTCTACTAGCGGAGGAACATCATCAATTGGATCTGGTGGAACAGTATCTTTTACAAGTGCTTCTGCAATATCTTTAACAAATGTTTTTAATTCAAATTATAATCATTATAGATTGGTTTTAAATAATATTATTGGAACTGCTGGAGCAAATATAAATATGAGAATGAGAAATTCAGGTGGGGATATTTTAACAAGCACATATTATCGTCAATATATTTCAGCAAATTCAACATCTGTTGCTGGAGCAAGGCCGTCAGTAGGAACTTTTTGGACAGAGGTAGGATATATATATAATGGATATATAGAGGCTGGATCAATAATTGAAATAATGAATAATAATTTAGGAAGTTATACTAGCGTATATTCTACAACTACTAGAAATATAGGAACAAATATTGAGTGGATTGCAAATTCATTTGGGCTAGCAGATACAAATGGTCCATTTACTGGGCTTACATTATTAATAAGTTCTGGAACTGCAACTGGAAGTTTAAGCGTATATGGATATAATAAATAAAGAGGGTATGATTATAATATGACTAGAGCAAGAGATGTGAGTAGATTAGTTACTACCCCGACTTCTGCGTATGATGAATTTGAAGAAGTTTTTGTAGGATCCGCTTCTCCTACTAATAAAAAAATATGGATAAATACTTCTACAGCATCTGCACCTACAATAAATGCAATAGTAAATTCTACATGGTTTGGTTCAAGTATATATAATATTAATTCTTTGTTGGTAGACTTTCTTGTTATTGCTGGTGGTGGAGGTGGTGGAACTACTCAAGCAGGAGGTAATCAAAGTTCAGGTGGTGGAGGTGCTGGTGGATATAGAACTTCTACTGGAGTTTCTGGTGGTAATTCTTCTGCAGAAAATCAAGTTGCTTTAACTTTAGGTCAAAATTTTACAGTTACAGTTGGTGCTGGCGGAACTGGTCTTACATATCCAGTAAGTGGTGGAATAACTGCTGGAAATGGAACAAACTCTACATTCTCAAATATAATATCACTTGGTGGTGGTGGTGGGGCAACTGTTGGCACAACTGGTGCTAGCGGAGGATCTGGTGGCGGTGGAGGTGCTGGTGCTTTTGGTGGAAACGGAAGTGGTGGTCAAGGATTTTCTGGAGGTAGTGGTAACTATAATGCACAAG
>Ga0315903_10010602_pt1 | contig 10947 bp, 16 predicted proteins | sample LakEriMetagenome_7_FD_203524 | JGI IMG/M metagenome (GOLD analysis project Ga0315903, IMG submission 203524) | Freshwater fungal communities from buoy surface, Lake Erie, Ohio, United States - Buoy 2 MA119 | ecosystem: Environmental > Aquatic > Freshwater > Lake | place: USA: Lake Erie, Ohio... | reverse complement strand
TCGCCGTCCAGGCGATAAGTCAGCTGGCAGTTGAGCCTTGGGTTGGACAGCACGTCGGGGTTGAAAATCACCGCGTTTTCGCCAGCAGGCCTGCGAACCGACGGCGTCAAAAGACCGGGGTGCCCCTCTCGGTGAATCCTGGCACCCACCGACTGGCAAAACGCATAGTCCGAAGGATGCAAAAGATCCGCATGTTTGTGACTTGCTTTTCGGAAGTCGAGCAGCGCCGCACCGCAGGCCACCATGTAAACCTTGCGCTCGGCCATCACAACATGGCGCTCATACCCAGCATCGGAAAGCAGGCCTTTGTACCAGTGGTAGGCCGACTCATAGACCATCGTTTCGACCGATTCTGATCCGTACCACACGCCGTATGTGCCATCCGAGAATCGGCTTGCCTGCCAGTTCTTGAAAGGCCACGCGATGGCGTTGAACCATTCGGCGTCCTCAAACGGGCGATCGATCAGCGGCGTACGAGAACGGTACGGCGGCGGCTTGACTTCGTCTTCCACCCTCTGCGCCAGCAACCACTCGGCCGGGTCCTCGGTCAGGTCATCAAACAAATCCTGCGACTCGCGCAGGGAGACGATGTTCCGGGCCACATCCTGATGGACGTCGGCGAGTGTGAGTTGTGCGAACAGGGAGTTCACGGCGCGCTCAGCTCAAACGCCCCGCGCGCGATCGAGGTAGCCACGCACCATCAGCAGGCCAGCAAAGCCCCACTCCTTGACCACTTCGACGGGCGTCAAGTTGTCGAACGCTTTGTTGCGGGTGCTCATCCAGCGGTAGGCCAAGTCCCGGTTCTGAGGGAACAACAAACGCAGGTTTTTGTGGATGCCCAGCAAGTGCCCCACTCTTTCGTACTGGTCGCGGCTGGTACCGATGGGCTTGCCGCTGCGGTAGTTCGACAACGCAGCGCGGTTGCTGCTGGCAATGCCCAGCAGTGCCGCCTGGTCCTCGGTGCTCAACTTCCAGTGGTCGAGCAAAGTCATGACCATCTTGGCCAGCGCGCCACGGTCTTGTGACGCCGTCACTTCTCGTTCAGCTACAGCTCCCATGGCCAACTCCTCTTTCTGTACAGGTCAGGACTGCAGTATAGCCGTTTGTTTTTAAAGAAACAAGAACCGTTTCAAACAAAACAATTCAGCCATCTTGCGAATTGAGCTTGGCTTCCATGGCAAACAGCGCGTTCATGGAGGCCTGACAACACCTGCGGAAGGAAACCAAAATGGACGGACGATGCATTTCCCAAACCGAACTGGCTCAGCGCTGGCAGCTCAGTGAATCAACCCTGGAGCGCTGGCGCGCCGAGGGCATTGGTCCACTTTTCCTGAAGCTCCGGGGCCAAGTGCGCTACCGCGACACCGACATCCTGGCATACGAGAACCAAGCCTTGCATGCATCGACACGGTACCGTGCGGGCGCCGTCCCAAGGCATGCCGCAGATGCCCAATGAGGAACGCTGCTGCTTCCTGCTGCCCCGTAGCAGAAGTTGGCTGAGATTGCGGACGGCTGCGGAAATCTCGCCTGCTCAACCGTACGCAGCCATCCCATTGCGACCATCAACCCTGTTCACGAATCTGCAACTGCCATCACTGGTATGCAGGGACCAGCAATCTTGCCCAAGCCTACGCAGTGGCCCCCAACTCCCTTCTGGCTTGTACGTGGCGTTTCCGGCCCAATACAGACACGTAGCGAGATTTGCTGCGCATCACTATCAAGGAGTGAAATTCATGCAAACCCAAGCAACCTATGCCGAGCCCACCACCATGTTCAACGAGACCGAACTGGCAAGCCGCTGGAAGATCAGCGTGCGCACCCTTCAAGACTGGCGCCGGCGCAAAACTGGCCCGCAATTCGTCAAGTTGCAAGGCTGGGCCGTTCGGTACCCCCTGCAAGCCGTGATCGACTTTGAAGAGCAGTCTTTGCGGGTAGTCAGCTGACATCCATCAGCCGGGCTTCACCGTAATTCTCAGGGGGTTTCGGTAACAGACCGATCGACACCGTAACGGGCCGTAAATTATTGGTGCAGAGGCGACTGGTTTCGAACCCACTCTCTCAACACCTGGGTACTGCTGAGGATCAGTGAGTACCGTTTCGAGTGATAGTCCAGATGACTTGCACATCGCTCCATGCCAACACGATCTAATATCAACTACCTGAATTGGTCTTTCCTACGAAAAATTTCAACCCGCTGCCGGAGGCGCTGCCGACATGGAAGCTTATCGAGCCATCCGCGTTCTGACTTACTGCGGCGTTGGATCCTTCCACTCGAGCACTTCCATTTGCATGGATTGCAGTCTTTGCAGTTTTGCTTGCACTGTTTTCGCCGAAGGAAAATAGTGCACCTTCACCAGCTCCAATCAGGATTCCGTCCGGCGCGACAAGTTCTGCTCCCTTGATTGACAGAAATCCGGCATCAGCAAGCGCCTTGATAACCGTCGCAGCTTCAGCTTTTACGCCATGAATCTTCAGAAAAGCCGAAAGCTCCTTTTCAAGCACCGTCTTCTCTACGGACGACTGCAATCCAAATTTTTGCTTCAGAAAATCGTAAATGGCACTTGCACTGATGTTGACACCGAGGTCCTGCAAAACGCCCAAAAAAACTGAAGAGTCCATAGTCAAAGCTCCAATCTCAGTGCTTGAATTCCCTATCAGGCAAACACGACACTGGTACGTCCAGTGGCGCGAGAACGGGATGGCTTGCGCACCACAATTTGAACGTCCCGGCCCAGCCGGTTCATGCACTCCAACATCTTGGCTTCGCTGATGCCCCGAAACTGACCACGCAGCATGCCCGAGAGCTTGGGCTGGGGCATGCCCAGAATCTCAGCAGCCTGAGTTTGAGTCAGGTGCCGGTGTTTGATGATTTCGCCAATCTTGGCGGCCAGGGTCGCCTTAACCTGCATCTCGGCAGCATCAGGCAAACCAAGGTCCTCGTAGACGTTGGCCGATCCTTTTTCAATCTCGATCATTTCAGGCTCCTTTGGCATGCGCTTGCGCTGCCTTCAAACGTTCGCGAATCAAATCCATGTCTTGCTTTGGGGTTTCAATGCCTTTGGTGGACTTCTTCTGGAAACAGTGCAAAACATAGACCTTTTCGGCGATCTTGACCGTGTAGACGGCTCGATACGTGTCGCCCATGTGGTCTTCAACCACTTCCAAAACACTGGCACCACCAAAACCCTTCAACGGCTTGGCCTGGTCATGCTTTTTGCCTGACTGCGCCAGATGCAATGCAAAACCGAAGACGTCGACGACATCGCTGGGCATGGCCAGGAGATCCTTCTTTGAGGACCCTACCCAGTGCAGTGGCTTCAGATGATCAGACATCGGAGAATTATATCCATATGGATCTAAAACACAAGGACAACTCTAGCCTGCCACCCTTGTCCCTGCCCTGCGCAACTCAGTCTTGCCTTCCCCCGCCCAAAGCGCGTGAATGTGTCACTCCACCCCACAGGACTGACCGCATGCCAAAAAAGATCCCACCCCCACACGAATTCACACGATCGTATGAGCGATTGTCCCGGTGCTGCGCTACGCTAGACGCCGGGGTACATCTCGGTGAGGTTGCTTTGCGGGGCGTGGTGATTGGATAGGCGAGCGGTGTTCACAGGTTGGCTCCTTCGGGTTCGGGGTAGACGGGTGTGCTAACGCTGCCCAGGGTGTTGATCCGCTCGGCCAGATACTTGGGTAGGGTGTCCAGACCCTCGGCGCGCAACAGGTTCACAAAGTGCTCGTCGGCGAACAGCTTTTTGAGGCCTTGGACCACCAGGAGCAGGCGCTGGTGGGCGTGCTCGGCTTTGAGGACCATCTTGCGCTGGCGCTCGACCTCACGCTGGTAGGTGCGCACCAGGCTGTAGCTGGAGGCCGGTGGTTTGATCTGGTCGCGGTTGGGCGATGCCGGGCCGTGCTCTAGGCGCTTTTCAATCAGGCGCTTGGCTTCGATGATCTGCCGGCCCTTGAGCTGGCCGTTTTCGTAGGCCTCTTGCAGCAGGTCGCCCAGGTTGGCCTGGCCGTCGCCTTCGGTGGCGTTTTCGTTGGCGCGGGCAATTTCCAGGGCGGTGGTCAGCGGGATGGTGCCGCGCTGCACGCCCTCGATCAGGCGCTCTTCCCCCTGGTCGAGCAGGAAGACGATGTCTTTGACGTACTTGGGCGAGAGGCCCGTTTTCTGGATGATGATCTCGGCGCTGTAGCCGCGTTTGCGCAGCACCTCGATGTCGGCCAGGATCTCCAGCGGGCGGTAGCCGCGCCGGGCGATGTTTTCGGCCAGGCTCATGATGAAGGCGTCTTCATCGGTCACGTCCACTACCAGGGCGGGGATGTGGTTCTCGCCCAGGATGCGAAAGGCGTTCAATCGCCCCTCGCCGCAAACCAGCACGTATCGTGGGTCGCCATCATCGCCTGGGCGTTCGGCCACGGTGATGGGGTTTTTGAGGCCTCAGTCGTACCCCATCTTCAGCCCCTGCGCCTGAGCCGCGAGTTCCTCGAGTGCCTGCAGGCGTTGAGGATCAACCCGTTGCTTCTGCTCGTAAGCTCGGGCACGCTGTTGCAGCGCCAACAAGTGACGATCTTGAGTTTCCTCCGCAACGTTTGCAGTCAACGTGCCAATCGTCTCCAGTACAAGTCTGTACTCGGCATCCGACCGGATTGGCATGACATCTTGGGCGCGATGAAGCTCGGCAGAACTCATGATTGAATTTGGTGTTGCATCGTGTCAGTTTGACTGGGCCGGATTGATCGCCTGCATCAAGCGGCGCGCGTCCTTCAACAACAGGATCAGCTGCCGATCGTGTGTTGGCGTGGACTCAAAACCGAAACGCCGATAAAACGCATCGGCCTCGGCGTCGATGGGGTGAGTCAATAGCGCCCGGATACCTGCCTGATCGGCAATGCCGACCGTGCGTGTAATAGCGTCCTGCAACAAACTGAAGCCTAGCCCGCGCTTCTGGTAGTCCAGATCCACAGCAAGCCTGGCCAAAATGACCAGCGGGATCGGATACTGCCCCATGCCACGCCGAATTCGCTCCGGGACTTCCAGTGTGTCGATCTGGCCAACCGTCAAGCTGTAGTACCCAGCGACGCGATCCTTGTCACAGGCCACAAAGGTGCGCGCCGAGCCGCTACCTTGCGCCTGGCGGGCATGATGCAGCAGCCATTGCGTGAGCGCAGGTTTTCCGCAGTCAAACTCCTCCAGACGGTGCGACGCCCCCAGCGCGTGGGGGGCCAAAATGTTCACTTACCTGCCCAAACAGGTTGCCGAGAAAACAAATGAGCTAACCCGGGGTTGTCCGATTCCGGGCGGTCCAGCAGTTCCAGAAGTGCTTGGTATTGGCTGCCAGAGACCATGAAGAGGCGCTGATCGAGCAAAGTCTGTTCCGCAGCTTGGTAGGCGGCATCAAGAATAAAGTCGGTCAAAGACTTGTGGGCAACTTCGGCCGCACGGCGCAGCACGGTCTCCTGCTCTGGGGTCGCACGCAGGCCGAGGCGTGCAGAGCGGGTGCTGGCAATGGCGGTAGGCATGGATGAACTCCAAAAATGTACGAACGACTCAATGTTAGTACAAGAGACGCACATCTGTCCAGTGACTTGCCCCCGGCCAACACCAATCCCCCGGTAACCTTGCGGACGTCGATCACGGCTTTTTTGTTTCAGTTCTCGAAAGAGAACACTCGCTCGGTACAACCAGACGGTCGCAAGTTGTTGATTTATATAGAAACGACCTCGCGAACGCTCGCGAGAGCGCAGGAGAAAACCAGATATATCTCCGCGTCACGGGCCTTTTTTTGGGCAAAATTGGGATTTTGGGTGCCAAACGGTCGCGAGGCCACGCGCGTAAGTGGTTGTCACGATTTGGAAATTCCAAAAAAATCCCGACCGGAGAATGGTCGGGACTTTGGATGAATGGTGGAGCTGGCGGGATTTGAACCCGCGTCCATAAGTCTTTTTCGTACAGTTCTACATGTGTAGTCGTCTGATTTGAGTCTCGCCAAATGATCCGCGCAGCGACACGCTGAACACCCAGCCAGTACCCTTTTTTCTCACACCACACCAAGGTACCCGGTGCGGTGCCAGCCCATATGTTTTACCTTGCAGCTAGGACTTTTGGGGCTTTAACCCCCCAATCACCCTAACCCAGCCTATCGGCCAACTGTTGCAAGGCTCACCGGATTAAGCGGCGAGTGCGAAACGTTCGTCGTTTGCAGTTAGTTTTTTTTCTGCTGTTTTACGAGGATCAGAACCTCGACATGCCCTGCCACGCGTCCGAACCCATGTCGAAACCAGTGCAGCCCCAAGCTTTGTATTTTAGGCCTGTTCTGTCAATTGCTCAAGCGATACTTTCCACCCGCCCAAACCTCACCATGGTGCTGCCCACCGTAAAGCGCTTGCTGCGCGTAGGCATGATCAAGACCGCGTTGTCATAGGGAGATCGCAGTGTTTGGCCCGCATCTTCTGCCAAGGCCGTGCCTGCTTTTTCAATCACTTCCAAGCCGTTGTAAACATCGAGCCATTGAAAGTCGAGTGATTTGGCTGCATAGCCTTCGGTCACTTGCACCACTTTTTGTTCAAGCGCTGGCAAACTGCAACGTGAATCGGCCCACTCTGCAGTGGCCACGCCACTGACTTTCAAAAACTTCAAAGTGGTTTCGCGCGCAATTTGCTCGCAGGCTTTTTCCCAATGCTGACCCGCTTCAAGCAAGATGGCCGTGTTGTGTTTGTTGGGATTGCCAAACGCCCCGCGCTCAATCATGCGCAAACCATTGGCATGGCCTGTGTCCACCATGAGCCATTCGGGCAAGCCAATTTTGGCGGACAAGTTGATCGATTTTTGGCCGCCTTTGGGGCGCACACCGCACACCATGAGAGGCGCACTGGGTGCGCTCATGGAATGCAAATCGAGCAAGTAGTCGGCGGTATCGATGTAGGCCACCAACTCGCGCGCGCGGCGCAACTCCACGCTGTCGCGGGGGCCTTTCAAGACCTCATCAGACCAAACGCGGTTGAAGTCTTCTTCAACATAGCGGTTGCCATCGGGGTTGGCTGGATCCCACATTTGATAGGCGGCCACATTGGCAAAGATGAAGGAAACGACACCGCAAGTGGGTTGGAAGTTTTGCTTGAACAAATAGTCCAGCGTGATGGCGCCACTCAATTCATTGCCATGCGTTAAGGCTTGCACAATGACATGCGGGCCGGGTTTGCCTGAGTCGAGGCGCGTGACATAGTCAATACCCACATTGCTGGCGCGGTAGGCGCTGATGTCGGGCGCGGTAAGTTCAACTTGGAAGGGCGTGGTTGCTGTTGATTTGGGTGTCATTATTTTTTGGCATCTGCTTTGGGGTCAGTCTTGCCATCCCCCTTCGCATCTCCCTTGCCATCGGCTTTTGCGGGCGCAGAGCCCTCTTTCACTTTAACCACGCGGCACTTTTTGTAAGCAGGCTCTTTGGAGGTGGCAGGAATGTTTTCACAAATTTTTTCCACTTTGTAGGCCCATGCGTTGCTTGCCAGAACTGAGCTGGCTAAAAAAGCAGCGAGTACAGCAAAACGAAGCGACATGAAAAACCTTGAAAGATGGTTGAAAATGCGATGATGCGTACCTGAACAAAACCATTGTCTTTGTCTGGCATGGTTGAATTATCGGAAAGAAGAATCAATTGTCAAATTTGATCCGTTGGCCATTGTCTGCTTTGGCAGTTTGGGGAGGGGTTTGGTACCTTTATCTCTTCGTGGTTGAGCAAGGCATTCACCCTTCTGTTGCCATGATGTTTGCCACATGTGGCGGTGTTTTTGCGGCTGCTGTTGCTTGGAAAAAAGGTTTTTCGCAAGCCAGAACCGCGGCTTTGGCCATGGGCTTTCCGGTTTCTTTTTGGCTTACGGGCATGGCCAGTGTGCCTGCTTGGGTTTGGTTGTTGCCCCTGATCTTGATCATTTGGATCTACCCCATGCACGCCTGGCGCGATGCCCCGGTGTTTCCAACCCCCTTGAATGCTTTGCGCCAAGTGCCGCGCTGGGCCGTATTGCCAGCGCAAGCCAAAATTTTGGACGCAGGCTGCGGGGCAGGCGATGGGCTCAAGGCCTTGCGCTTGGCGTATGTCAATGCGCAGTGGATTGGCATTGAATTCAGCCGCCCCTTAAGCTGGTTGGCCAAGTTCAGGTGTCCATGGGCCGAGGTGCGGTGCGGCGATATTTGGGATGACCATTGGGGCGCTTACGACATGGTGTATTTGTTTCAACGGCCCGAAACCATGCCGCGTGCGGTTGAGAAAGCCAAAGCAGAAATGAAGCCGGGTGCTTGGCTGGTCAGTTTGGAGTTTGAGGCCGCTGAGCTCAGGCCAACGGCCGTGACGGATGCCAGCCCCAATCGCCCCGTTTGGCTTTATCAAGCGCCCTTTACGGGTCAATCCCGAGAGAAACGCTAGCTGATGTGACTATGATCTTCGAATTCATTCAATTCGGAGATTCCCATGCTCAAACCCGGCCTCATGATGGACCGCCCCTTGCTTTTGTCTGGCATCTTGGCGCACGCAGCCAATCAATTTGGCAGTCAAGAAGTGGTTTCGCGCGAAACGCATGGCCCCTTGTTTCGCTACACCTATGCCGAGTGCGCACAGCGCTCACGCAAGCTGGCCAACGCGCTCAAGGGCTTGAATCTGAAAGAAGGCAGCGTGGTGGGCTCAATTGCTTGGAACAACCACCGTCACTTGGAAGCTTATTACGCGGTGTCTGGCAGTGGCATGGTGATGCACACGTGCAACCCGCGCCTGCACCCCCAACAACTCATTTACATCATCAACCACGCCGAAGATGAGGTGGTGTTGTTTGACATCACCTTTGCACCTCTTATCAAAGGCATTGCGGCGCATTGCCCCAAAGTGCGTGCTTGGGTGTGCCTCACTGAGCGTGCCCACATGCCCGACATTGAAGGCGTGGCCAATGTGCTGTGCTATGACGAACTTATTGCACCCGCCAGCGATGTGTTTGAGTGGCCCGATTTTGACGAGCGATCTGCCGCCGCCATTTGCTACACATCAGGCACCACGGGCAATCCCAAAGGCGCCATGTATTCGCACCGCGCCATCGTGATCAACGCACTGTCGGGTTGCTTGCCCAGCATTCTGAATTTGTCGCCCGAAGAGGCCATCCTGCCTGTGGTGCCCATGTTCCATATCAATGCGTGGTGCATTCCTTATGCTGCGCCCATTGCGGGTGCCAAGTTGGTCTTGCCTGGCCCCAAGCTGGATGGCGCCAGTTTGTACGAACTCATTGAAGCCGAAAAAGTGACCATCAGTGCTGGCGTGCCCACCATTTGGATGGCCCTCATTCAGCACCTTGAACAAAACAAATTGCGTTTCAGCAGCATGAAGCGCACTGCAGTGGGCGGCTCGGCCATGCCGACTGCCTTGATAGCCAAATTCAGCGACGACTATGGTGTGGAAGTGCGCCATGGTTGGGGCATGACCGAAACCACAGCGGTGGCCACCATGAGCAGCATGACGCCACAGCAGCGCGCCATGCCTGCGGCCGACCGCCATGCTTTGGTTGGCAAACAAGGCCGCTCGGTGTTTGGTGCAGACATCAAAGTGGTGGACGAAGAAGGCAACACCTTGCCGCGCGATGGCACCTCGCAAGGCGAGTTGATGGTGCGCGGTCAGTGGATCATTTCGGGCTATTACAAAGGCGAAAAATCACCCTTGGTGGACGGCTGGTTTCCCACAGGCGATATAGCCACCATCGATGCACAAGGCGTGATGCAAATTCGCGATCGCACCAAAGACGTGATCAAAACGGGCGGTGAATGGATCAGCTCCATTGATTTGGAAAATGCCGCCATTGCTCACCCTGCAGTGGCCATGGCGGCCGTCATTGGTGTGAAGCACCCCAAGTGGGATGAGCGGCCTTTGATGTTTGTGGTGCGCAAGCCTGGACAAGCCGTTGAGAAAGAAGAGATCTTGTCTTTCCTCGAAGGCCGCGTGGCCAAGTGGTGGGTGCCCGACGATGTGATCTTCTTGGAATCCTTGCCAGTGGGTGGCACTGGCAAGGTTCAAAAGGGTGACTTGCGCAAAACCTATGGCGGCGTTTTTAGCTAAACATTGTTGAGCTAAACGGTTTTCAATGTCCCAGGATCTTTGACAAAAAGTCCTGCGCCCTGTCGGTTTGTGGCGCGTCAAAGAATTGCTGGGGCGGTGCCTGCTCAACCACCTGGCCTTGGTCCATGAAAATCACACGGTCGGCCACCGCCTTGGCAAAGCCCATTTCGTGCGTAACGCACAACATGGTCATGCCTTGGCTTGTCAATTCAATCATCACATCTAGCACTTCCTTGATCATCTCGGGGTCGAGGGCCGACGTGGGCTCATCGAACAGCATGATCTTGGGCGTTAGGCATAGCGCACGGGCAATGGCCACGCGCTGCTGCTGACCGCCAGACAACTGCAGGGGATATTTGTTGGCATGCTCGGCAATGCGCACGCGCTCGAGTTGCACCATGGCTTTGTCGATGGCTTCCTTGCGCGGCATCTTGGCCACCCAGGTGGGTGACAAGATGAGGTTTTCCATCACCGTGAGGTGCGGGAACAGGTTGAACTGCTGGAACACCATACCCACTTCGCGGCGTACCTTGTCAATGCCTTTGAGGTCATCGCCTAAAAGGGTACCGTCTACGGTGAGGGTGCCTTCCTGGTATTCCTCCAGGGCGTTGATGCAGCGAATGAGGGTGGATTTGCCCGAACCCGAGGGGCCACAAATGACCACTTTTTCGCCTTTGGCGAATTGCAGGTTGACGTCGCGCAGCACGTGGTAACCATTGCTGGCATACCATTTGTTCACGCCTTTGAATTCAATGATGGGGGTCGCGTTGGAGGTCATAGGTCTCTTTCAATCAGCGGACTTTGCTCACGGCCGTGCGCTCTTCGATCCACAGGCTGTAGCGCGACATGGCAAAGC
>Ga0315903_10010601_pt1 | contig 10947 bp, 23 predicted proteins | sample LakEriMetagenome_7_FD_203524 | JGI IMG/M metagenome (GOLD analysis project Ga0315903, IMG submission 203524) | Freshwater fungal communities from buoy surface, Lake Erie, Ohio, United States - Buoy 2 MA119 | ecosystem: Environmental > Aquatic > Freshwater > Lake | place: USA: Lake Erie, Ohio... | reverse complement strand
AGGCTTTTTCCCATCTCACGTCCTCATTCACATAATATCCATACCACTGGTTATCATACAGCTTCACCAGCCCTGGATAGCGTTTTGCTATCACCTGTGGAGTGAGATCTGGCTGATGGTGGGTTTCATATTCATTCCCATACTGCTCACCATCCTGAGGCATCATATAGGGTACAGCCACTAGAAACCTCTTGTCCATTAAATCAAAATCTGTAAGCAGGTTTTGGGCTAGCTCTGTAGGAATGTGTTCTAGCACATCCCCTAGGATGATGAAGTCATAGGGTTTTACATCAAAATTTAGGATGTTAGCTATGTAAACATTGTCATATTTATCTCTGAGATTAAACCTATCCACGTAGGGAGCAAACACCTCCACAGCATCTATTCTATATCCTAGGTCTCTTAGGAGCTCTGAATAGGTGCCCTGTCCAGGACCCACATCTAAGATTCTTTTGCTTAAGGGAACATTATCTATAAACCACTGTCTTACATCCTGCTTGAAATAGTCATAACTATTGGGCATAACCACTTGATTTTCTGACCCAAAGGTAGAAAAAATATTTGGTAGTTTCAAAACTTTTTCATAGATTTGCCACGAGACACCTACTCTGTCAGGTTATTGCTATATTATGCCCCGTCCTGGGGATTTTATTTCAGGCCAAATTACATAGCACTTCTGGTTTCTGTTCGGAGGAATCTGGGAGTGCTATGCTTTTATAAACCCTTTTCCTATGTAAAACGATATGGAAAACCTATTTGAAGAACAAGTAAAAGAAGAATTAAAAAGCATGGACCAGCGTCTTTATGATCTAGAGGAGAAAATGGACTCTATAGATACCAAACTTACACAAGTGGTAGACGCTATTTTGGGAAACCCCCTCACTAAACAGGGTGGGTTTGTTAAAGACATTGAATACCTAGAAGCTAAGATAAACAAGCTAGAAAAGCAGGTGGAAAAGCATGAGGATTTCAAGAAGAAAGTGTACTGGGCAGCCTTTATTCTAGGTGCACTTGTTATGGGAGCTGAATATGTCACCAAAATTATTGCCAACCTAACTAATTGATATGGAGTTTGTTAAGAAGAATTTATTGAGCTTAGCCATAATAGTGCTGCTAGTGATAGTGGCTCTACAAAAGTGTGCTCAACCTAGTCCTTCTGAGCAGCCTACAATTGTTAGGGATACAGCTTGGGTGGTGAAAGATTCCCTGATATACAGCAAACCTCAGCTGGTGAAAACTATTGAGATAGAGTCACATGACACCATCATCAACCAATACATCCCAGATACCAACTATGCAAAGCTGGTGATTCAGTACCAAGAGATTGTAAATCAATTACTTGCAAAGAACATCATGGAGGATTCCATACGCATTGATAGCAATGGGTATGTAAAGATAACAGACACTGTACAGAAAAACCTAATTGTAGGCAGGGGTACACAAGTGAACATTAAATACCCTGTAATTACTGAGACCATCACTCTCCCAGCTAAAAAAGTGAACCAGGTGTACATAGGGGGGGTCTTCCAAACTGGTGGTAATAATCAGCAAATAGGGGCATCTGCTCTTCTAAAAACTAGGAAAGATTTTGCTTTGTCAGGGTCACTAAGTGTAAATACTTATGGCGATTTACAATACGGAATAGGGGCTTATTGGAAGATAAAGCTTAAAAAATGAATATAGAAAAACTAAAAGGTCACATTCCTGATGCTGTAATAGCTCAGCTACCTGACACCATCTCCAAATTTGCATTAGACACCCCCGTTAAACTAGCCCATTTCTTAGCCCAAGCAGGACATGAATCTGGTGGGTTTAAGGTGGTGAATGAAAACCTCAATTATGGAGCTAAAGGGCTCCTATCCATCTTTAAGAAGTATTTCCCTACAGAAGCTAAAGCTAAGGAATACGAGCGTAAACCTGAAAAGATAGCTAACCTGGTGTATGGAGGAAGAATGGGTAATGGTCCTGAGGCTTCTGGTGAGGGATGGAAATACAGAGGACGTGGATACATCCAACTCACAGGAAAAGACAATTATAAGGCATTTGATGCTGTTGTCCCAGAAGACATATTAGCTAATCCAGACCTTGTAGCCACTAAATATCCCCTTCTCTCAGCAGCGTGGTTTTTCCACAAGAACTGTCTTAAGAAGTGTGTAGACGCTTCTGACATCACTGTTACAGCTGTAAGTAAGTGTGTAAATGGAGGTACAATTGGTCTTCCTGACCGTTTGAAACATTTTAAAGAATACCATAATCTATTATCATGAAAAAGTTTTTACACGATCTATTTAACGACAGTAATTCTATCAATGAGAAGGCAGTTATTGGATTTGCTGCATTCATCATGATGACAATATTTGCTATAGCAGACATTGTTACAGGAGCTATGAATAAGCCATTGTTAGTTAACGAATTCATATTTGACTCATTTAAGATATTAACAATAGCCTGCTTTGGTATAGCCTCTGTAGATAAATTTATTAACAAGACAAAAGGAAATAACGATGAAGAACCTCAGTAAAGAAGAGCTACTGAGTAGGATGGAGGCTATTAATCGTAGTAATGCCATCATCTACTTTGATCTCAATGGGTTTATTCTTGGGGTTAATGCAATCTTTTTAAAGGCAATGGGATTCGCAGAAGATGAGCACGATAAGTTAATCGGGAAGCACCATAGCATTTTTGTTAGTTACGAGTATAGCAAGTCAGATGACTATGTGAAGTTTTGGGAAACGCTAAGGTTGGGAAAGTTTTTTGAAGGTGAGTTTGAGAGAAAGAAGATAGATGGTTCTTCTATCTATCTACAAGCAACCTACAACCCTATATTCGACGAAAGTGGCAACATCACTAAGATAATGAAGATAGCTACTGACATCAGTGAAACTGTTGTTAGCAAAAACAAAATAAACGAACTATCTAAGAGCTTGCAAATAGAGTTAGACAACTCAAACAAGCTTAGATTGGCAATAGAGATGGAAAAAGATGCAGCCTTGAATGATTTGGATGCAACGATAAAGAAGAGTCAAAGCGAGTTAATTAAAGTGATTGTTAAATCAGCTTTGTTTGTAATTATGTCGGTTGGATTTATTACCACCATAATGTACTCATTCGCAATATTGTCAAACAAGGATACGCAGATTATTGGGTCAACTTGGTCTAATATGTTTAGCGTATTGCTAACCAATGCCTTCTCAATAGTAGGAACAATTATGGGTATTAAGTATGCAACCCAAGAGGATAAAAAATAAAAAATAAACCAAAATGGCAAAACCAAAAGCTTCAGACTCTAGAAAAATCACCTTTGGCAAACGCAAGGGTGGAAAGGCTAGAAAATCTAGCGGTCCCAAAGATAAAGCTGTCTCTAAGTATAGGGGACAGGGTCGTTAACCAATACTAAATCTATGGAAAGTGAGCATGTTAAGAAAGCAAAGAAAGAAATTAACAACCTTAAGAGACGTCTCCCTAATGCTGGGAATGTTCTTCCTACCTTTTGGGTACGACTTCCTTTTCAAGTTGATAATGGAGGTAACTGGCTCATTCTGGGCAGCAGATCTTATCTTTTATGGAATCTCAGGATCGTTTTTTGCATCCTATATTTTGCTGTCCAAGCACTTAAACAAATTTAGTTAGAGCTGTTTTAACTAATTTAGTTATTGTAAATTGTTGATGCTCATTGTTTTCTCTAACAATCACCATATATTTGTAAATTATGTCAATACCTTCAAGACAGATAGGCTGGAGCACACAGGATAACCTGCTGTGGCAGATCGCCAAGCAAATGGAGCAAGCTAGCTGTCAGCTCTGTACATTGAATGATAACATACACACCATTACAGGCACCTCTGGTACTAGTGGTTCTAGCGGTATTTCTGGTAGTTCTGGTACAAGTGGGGTGGCTTTATATTACGGAGCTTTTATATTTGATAGTGCCACCACACTTACAGCAGGAATGAACTCCAATAGCACTGCTCCAGTTCAAGTGGTAAGTACATCAGGATTTTATTCTCCTGGATATATGAGAATTGGTGCAGAGATTATAGGTTACACTGGTATATCTGGAAACACGTTTACAGGTATTACAAGGGGTGTAGCTAGTTCTGGTGGATCTAACCATGCTATTGGAGCTGGTGTTTCTCAAGCACAATACACACCTGCTGGTGTGCCTAAACAAGTGTTACTAGATGAAACAGATCTTTCAAATGGGGTGACACTTAACCCTCTTACAGGAGATGTCACTATTGCTAATGCTGGAACATACAATTTGCAGTTTAGTACTCAGTTTGAAAACTTCAGCAATGATGTAGAGGATGCTATAATGTGGTTTAGGTTGAATGGAACTGATATTCCTAAGACAGCTAGTTATATTACAACTCCCACTATTCATGGAGGTACACCTGGTGCCACTCTTATGACAGTGAATCTTTTCTATACATTTGTTGCTAATGATGTTGTATCATTAGTATGGACTAGTAATCAGGGAAAAACAGCTATAACAAGCATACCTCCTGTAGGAAGCACAATACCGCAGTCTCCAGGAGTAATTTTTACAGTGAATAAAATAGGAATATAAAATGGGAATACCAGCTAAACAAATAGGATGGGGTACAACAGAGAACTTGTTGTGGCAGATTGCAAAGCAACTGGAGGGGATTTCCTGCCAGCTTTGTGATTTGAATAACAATTTCACCACTACCACCACTACCACTACTATTGGGTGATAACGCCCTTAAAACCAACTACATATGAAGGAACTGAAGTATATCTGTGCCCAACCAGATGATACCTACTACACATGGCAGGTGAATCTATGGCTAGAAAGCTTAAAGGAAAGAGGAGATAGTGACAAAGCTATTGTCCTCATTTTTATTCCTAAGTTCAGAGAACAAAACAAGAAATGGGACCAGGTGATTGCACTCTACCCAGAAGCTGAGTTTGTTTTCTACAAAGACACAGATAGTATTAGTGATTTATTGGGTATATACATTCCCATTCTAAGACCTTATGTTCTCTGGAGGTATTTCAAGGACCATCCAGACATGAGCTCAAAGGCAGTGTTCTACTGTGATTCAGACATTCTATTTACAGAAAAGTTTGATATTCAACAGTTTGTAGATGATGACATAAACTACCTATCAGATGCGAACAGCTATATTAACGCTAAGTATTTTGATTCTAAGGTTAAGGATGTGCTTCCAGAAAAGCTGGAAGAATATAAAACAAGAGACATCCTGGCTGAAATAACAAGTGTTGTAGGAATAAGCAGAGAGATAGCTGAGGCGCATAACGACCATTCTGGAGGAGCTCAATATCTTATAAAGAATATAGATGCAGCCTTCTGGAAAAAGATGATGACAGACACAATTGTCATTAGGTCCTATCTACAAAAGGTGAACAGGGAATTCTTTGAGAGTGAAAGCAAAGGATTCCAAAGCTGGTGCGCTGATATGTGGTCTCTTCTTTGGAACCTTTGGCTCAGAGATGCTGAAACAAGGGTGGTTCCAGAGATGGGATTTAGCTGGGCTCCAGACCCCATCACAAAACTAGATACACACCCCATCCTTCATAATGCAGGGATTATATCCACCTCCATGGATGGATATAATTGCTTCTATAAAGGTAAATATCACAAGGGATTAGATCCTAGTAAAGATCCTCACCTAGATGATGTGTTAAATGATGAGAAATCCAAGACACGTTGCACCTGGTATTACGCAAACAAACTGAAACAACTTTTTAACAAATATAATTTAAACTATTAATCATGGCCACAATTGACAAACGCCCTCTTAAAGCGTATGTACGCTTTGATGGTACTGGGAGAATCGTTCCCAGCAGCCTGATACTCAGAAGAAAGAAGCCCAAGGTGGGTAACTGGGTGGAAATTCCAGCGTATGAGTGCTGCAATACTACAACATCAACCACTACACCTTTTATAGGTTAAAACTATTAAATTATGGCAACTAATAATAAATTAAAAGCATACGTTCGCTACGATGGTACAGGACGTGTTATTGCTGGTAGTTTGATCCTTCAACGTTTCAAACCAAAGGTGGGTAATTGGAAAGAAATCAATGCAAACGAGTGTTGTAACCCTTCACCTCTTCCTTCAAACTGTATTGAGTTTGTAGTGGATACAACAGATGGCACAGGATTTACATTCAGCTTTAACACTACAGGACCTATCAATTTCACTATTGATTGGGGTGATGGAACATCTCACGTAGATGTTGGAGCTGGTGGATTCTATGAAGAAATCCACACTTATCCTCAAACAGGAAGAAGCTATGTAGCTAGAATCTGTTTTGACGATCCTCAGAGTGTTCTAGAGTTAAACTTTGTTGGTAACGACTAAAAATTAAAACAATGGCAGCAGTAATAACATCAATAACAGGGTTGCAAAACCTTCCTAACTTAACGAATTTCAATGCAGACTTTAATGGTTTGCAGTCTGTAAATCTTTCTGGACTCACTAATCTTATTTATGTAGATATAAGTGATAATGATATTCCTGGAAATAACATCCCAAGCCTTACTACTGTCAACCTTACAGGATGTACAGATTTACAAGAACTTCGTTTAGACGATAGCGAGTTTTCAGGGGGTATTCCTAGTCTTTCTGGTCTAACTAGCTTGGCTCTAATAGACTTTGACCAGTGTAGCATTTCTGGTGTAGTGGACTTATCAGGTCTTCCTGCTCTTGCAGATTTAGATTTTAGTGGTAATACAGCACTTACATCTATAATTATAGCTGATACACAACCAATATTTGACTTTAATGGTAATAATTGTGCTTTAACAGAAACAGCTGTAGATGACATTCTTGTTGTATTAAGCAACAATGGTCAGACAAATGGAAATGTTGATCTTTCTGCTGGAACAAGCGCTCCTCCAAGTGCTACAGGACTAGCTGCAAAAGCTGTTCTTGAGGGCAATGGATGGGTAGTGAATGTAAATTAATAAACTAACAAAATGGCAAAGTCATTATTTCCTTCAGATATGCTGAAGAGTGGGGCTGGTGAAATGACGATTGAAGGCATTGCTGGAAAGCTCACCTACTTCCATGAACAATTACATCTATTACATTGGAATACAACTAGTTATGCGGAGCACCAAGCTCTTGGTGGACTATATGACTATGTACATGATTTCAAGGATGGAGTGGTAGAAAAACTTATGGGCTATACAGGCAAGCGTCCTAAAGCATTTAAGATGGAACCCCTATCTGATGGAGCAAATGCTTCAAATGTTGTAACAGAGCTCATGAGTTTTGCCTCCAGCCTGAAAAGCTATGCTGAAAGCAACAGTTATCATGACATTGCTAATCTAGCTGATGCTCTATCTGGCGAAGCTGCAAAAACTAAATACCTGTTAACCCTGTCCTAATGACAATCAGTAAGAGGTTCTTTCCTGAGGTGATGCCTGATAATGAACTTGCTTATTTTTCACACCTCCAAGGACTTATAGATTCCATAGATGAGCTATCCTCTATGGAAGTGACTAAGAACCCTCACTCATATCACTTTAGAATAGCTCCTTCAGTGCCTATGTACACACAGATGTTACTAGAGGAGCTATTAAAGTTTCACAACCTGTTTGGTATCAAGCTTCAGCTGTCTAAAAGCATTAAGAGCTCTAGCACCATCACGTTTGAAATAAATTTGGCAGATTGACCAAAATACCCTTATATTTGTTTCTAAACCAAAAACTTACATAAATTATGGCAACTTACGATCCTTCAAAGAAGTACACATGGACTGCTGAAGACAAATTTGAGCTCAGCGGTAATGAATTTGGTTTGCTTTTGAACGCTCTTCGTGTTCTTACAAGCACTCCAGAAGCACAAAGAATCCTCCTAGCTAACGAAGCAGCTCTTGTTATTGAGCAAAAAATGGCTCAAGCTGTTGAATCTGGTGTGGTGAAAGAGGTGGAAGACAATCCTCAACAAGCAAATTTATAAAAATGGCAAAGATTAAGAAATACCAAATGGGTGGAGATACCACCACTCGTAAGTATCCTAGTGGTATGATCACTCCTAGTAAAAAGGAAATGAAAAGCATACCAAAATACAATCCTCGTAAGATTGAGCGTAAAGACCGTCAAGCTACTAAAGAAGAGATTAGAAATCTTGAAAAGAATAAGCCTGCTATGCCTGCTTCTCAAAAGAACATAGGACGTAAAGGAATTAAGGTGAAGAAGGCTAAAGGTGGTAAAGAGATGATCAAACGTGCTGATGGAAGTTATTCTCAGCGTGGTTTGTGGGATAATATTCGTGCTAATAGAGGATCTGGTAAAAAGCCTACAGCTGCTATGCTAAAACAAGAACGTAAAATTAAAGCTAAAGGAAAATGAGACATATTAAAAAAGCTCAAGCTGGTTTAAAAGCTTCTGGTAAGCGTGTAGGACCTGTTGATCCTAAGGGCGCTTGGACAAAGGTGCAAGAGATGAATTTGCCTCCTCGCAATGTTAAAACCAAGGTGAGTCTTACAAAAGACAAGCAACAAGGAGCTACATCTATGGCTAAGGATGGCAAATGGATTCAGAGTGCTATCAAGAAGCCTGGAGCTCTTCGTAAGTCTTTGGGTGCTAAGCCTGGTAAGCCTATTCCCGCTGGTAAACTTGCCAAAGCTGCTAAAGCTCCTGGTAAAATGGGACAAAGAGCACGTCTTGCTATGACATTAGGTAAAATGCGTAAGAAGAAATAATGTCAACTATCAAGAAACTCTTGACAGTTGCTCCTAGAATGCGTAATTCTACGCCCCGTAAGGCACAGAAAGGAGATACAATTACAGCTATTAAGGGCTCCATCACACCTGTTCCCAATGGACCACTAGTTAAGAAGAAAGGACCCTTCAAAGGATCTACACTTAAGAAAGGTGGGGCTGTTGTGAAGGTTGGTGGACAAACCCACAAGGTGTTTAAGAATAAGAAGGGAGATATTGTTGTAGATCATACAGCTGGTATTCCTGCTGGTAAATGGGACAAAATCAACCTCACTAAAAAAGCCAAGGCTAAGACAGTAAAACAGGGTGTTGCTTCTGTTAAGAAATGGCACAGAGAAAATCCTAACTACTACAAAAAGAAGAAATGAAACGTACAAAAAAAGCCCAGGTTGGTTCATGGTTAAGTAAGTATGCTCCAGAAGCAGCTAATCGCATATCTAGCATGTCAAGAAAGAAACAGGCTAAAGACTTTGCAGAGAACCAAATATCCAGAAAAATAGGATCTCAAGCTTCAAAGGTGAAGAAAATAGGAACTTCCAATCCTAATAGATCAACTGATGCTTATACAAATCCTAAGCTTACAGATATATTCTCAAGGATTAAGGATGATTATAACAGCATGATGAACGAAAAAAATATAGGTGCTGGAAATAGAAACGTAAGAGCTGCTGGTGAGGTGAAAAGACAAATAAAGAAACAGAATTACAAAATAGGTGGTACAGCAAAAGCTAAAACTGGTAAGCTTATTCCTAAGAAATCTAGTGTTTCTAAAAAGCTAGGATCTGCTAAGAAGACTATCGGTAATATGCGTTTTACAAAGAAAAAGAAATAATTATGGGTAGGATTAAAAAGGCACAGACTGGATATAGAGCTGATAACACTAGAGTTAAAAAACCTGTTGTAGACACTGCACGAGTTAACACTACAAAGTATAAATACATAGATAGGCCTGTGCCAAGTGGTAAAAAGCCTACTGCTGAAGATTCGGCACTTTACAGAAGGGGATATAAAAGAGGTATAAGAGGTGGTAAAGCTGGTCTTCTTGATAACTGGCAACAGATTGAAGGACATAGAGAAGGTAGTGAAAATAGAGCTCCTAAACAACGCTCTGGTGGTAAAATTGCTCCTAAGAAGTCTAACGTTTCTAAGAAATTAGGATCTGCTAAAAAGAGCATAGGTAATATGCGTTTTACAAAGAAAAAGAAATAGCCATGGGTAAAATTAGTAAAGCTCAAATGGGCATGCGTGTTGGTAGATCTAGTGGTCGTTCTTGTGGTATTGAAAAACAAATTCGCAAGGATGAACGTCAAGCTGCTAGAGAAAACCGTCAAGCTGATAGACAAGCTAGACGTGAAGAACGTAGAGCTCCCAAAATGCGTAGTGGTGGTAAAACACCAGCTTGGCAAAGAAAGGAAGGAAAGAATCCTTCTGGTGGTCTAAATGCTAAGGGAGTGGCAAGTTATAGAGCTGCTAATCCTGGAAGCAAGCTGAAGACAGCTGTGACCACTAAGCCTTCTAAACTAAAGCCTGGAAGTAAAGCTGCTAATCGTCGTAAGAGTTTTTGTGCTCGTATGTCTGGAATGAAGAAAAGACTGACATCTGCCAAAACTGCCAACGATCCAAATAGCAGAATCAACAAATCGTTGAGAAAATGGAATTGCTAACAATTAAAAACTTAAATAACAATGCAAAAGGTTAAAAAAGCAATGGGTGGATATTCCACAATGAAACATGGTGGTATGCACAAGAAAGCTAAAAGTGGAAGTTCTTTTGGAATGCTGTCAGTGAAGGCTGGGATTGATAAAAATCCCAATCCTACATATGCAGATAAAATTGCAGGAGCTAAGAAGCAAGCTAAAGGTGGTGCTAAATTAAAGAAGCAAGCTGCAATAGCTATAGCTATGAAAGCTGCTGGTAAAAAACCTAAAAAAGCTCGTGGTGGTGCTACACTTTCTCCTTCTAAGAAGAGTGTATCTAGCAACCTTGGTGGTTACAAGCGCACTATTGGAAAGAGTATGCGTAATGGTGGTAAGATGAACATGGGTGGTAAATGCAGAGGAGGTTGCTACTAATATGAAATCAGGTAAACCAAAAAAGGCCCCCAAAGTGCCTAATCCCAGGCCCAAAGATAATTATATGAAAGAGGCTGACACAAAGCTCAGACTAAAGAGCAAAATGTGGCCTCTGAAATCCAAAAGACTGTCAAAATAACAAGAGGCCCCTCACA
>Ga0315903_10010593_pt1 | contig 10953 bp, 11 predicted proteins | sample LakEriMetagenome_7_FD_203524 | JGI IMG/M metagenome (GOLD analysis project Ga0315903, IMG submission 203524) | Freshwater fungal communities from buoy surface, Lake Erie, Ohio, United States - Buoy 2 MA119 | ecosystem: Environmental > Aquatic > Freshwater > Lake | place: USA: Lake Erie, Ohio... | reverse complement strand
GGTCAGCGCTGCCCTTGCACAGGCCAAACTGAACTGGGCGGCCATTGGCGTCCTTGAGCGTGCCGGTGTTATTGCGGAACAGCCGCGTGCTGCCGGTGCCGCAGGCGATGCGGATGTGTTGCTGGATGGTTTGCTCAGAAGGCACTGTTGCATTGCATTTTCTTTGATTTTACATTTTGAAGTTTAGTTTGATAACAGTCTGCCATTACAAAAGCATCCTGCAACGAGGAGCATTCGTAACGAGGATCTGCAAATGCACAAATGTCTTTGACCCAATCGTAAATTAATTGAGCATTTAGCGCACGCCATTCAACAGGAATAATTACCGAGCTGCGACTTCTATCTGGCGCAATGCGCGTGAGCTGGCATCTGCCTTCTGGATTTAACTTCGTAGCACCAACACCACGAACACTCCAGCCGCGGCCAAATTCGCGCTTGATTTGCAGGCGTAAATCTTCAACCCAGTCAGCCGCCGACTCCGTATTCTGCGCCTCGTACCAAGCCTCGACGACTGCCGCAATCGCATCGGGCAGCATCATGCCTTCTAAATCAATGCAGAACTTGCTCATCTGACCTTGCTCCATTGTCCTTTGGTTTGGCGTGCGGCTAAGACGTGCTTTGCCCATGCGACTGGATTTTTGTATCCCCGCTGCTGACCTAGCGCGATCAACTGCTGCAGCGTTTGAGCGCCGCCCTGCTCACGCCGCTTAGCCACTGCCATCTCCACCAACTCACCATCAACCTGCTGCAGCTCGCGGCGTTCCTGTGGCGCAAATACATGGCCGCACTCGCGGCATACCTGTACCGCACTGGCGCTGGTGGCGAAGCACTGCGGGCAGACCTTGACCGATGGCGCTTGCTCGCGGTCGCGCTTTTTAAGGCCATCTAGGGTCCAGTCTCGTGGTTCTAAGTGGTGTCCCATCCTGAGCGTGTTGCCGACATGATCGAGCACCACGGCGCGCTTGCCCGGTTGCGGGCGCAAGCATCGGCCGATCATCTGCAGGTGCAGCGCCACGCTTGCTGTAGGGCGCAGCAGGATGCAGCCGCCGACGCTTGGTACGTCCACGCCTTCACCGATCAATGCGCAACTGGTCAGCACCTTGATGCGACCTATCGCCAAATCAGCCAATAGCTGCCTTCTATTGGCTGCATCCATGCTGCCGTCAATACTGGCCGCGGCAATACCTGCTGACTGGAAGAGCCGAGCCACTGCCTCCGCGTGCGCCACTGAGCAGCAGAACGCGATTGCCGTCTGGCCTGGCAGGTGCTTGCGGTAATGGCCAAGGCAATCGCCCATGATGGTTCCGACGCGCTGCTCAGCCTCCTTGGGGTCGAAGTCACCCATCCGCTTGCGCAGGCCGGTGCTATCGAAGCCAGGCGGTGCCAGCACTTTTGCGCCAGCGAGGTAGCCGGCATCTGTGAGCTGCTGTGCTGTTGGGCCTTGCACCATGGATTGATAGTGCTCGCCAAGGCCGCGGCCATCTGAGCGGATCGGTGTTGCCGTCACACCCAGCAACTTGGCGGCTGCAAAGTGCTGAACCACCTTGGCCCACGTGCCAGCCGTGGTGTGGTGTGCCTCATCGACCACCAGGAGCTGGAAGAAATCACGCGGCAGCAGATGCAACCGACGGGCAACGGTTTGCACGCTGGCAATCTGCACGGCATGGCTGAGATCCATGCTGCGGCCAGCGCTGATACGGCCATGCGGCATGGGCATAGCGCGGCTGGCCTGATCCAGCAGCTCTTGCCGGTGCACAAGCACCAGCACGCGGTTGCCCTTGCGGCTGGCTTGCTCTGCGATGTAGCTAAAGCACACCGTCTTGCCGCCTCCGGTGGGCAGCACTGCTAGGACAGACTTATGCCCTAACTGATACTGCAGGCGGATGTCGTTGATTAGTTGCTGTTGGTAGGGGCGGAGATTCATAGCGGCAGCTCCAGTTGCGTGCCATCTGCCGGGGCACCATGCATTGCAATCTGAGCCATGGTTACGGCCCGGCGCTGTTGATCGTATGCAGGTCGTGCATAGCCGAGTTGGTAGAGGTGCAGATCGTTCTGCAGCAAAGCCACAGCAATGGCCCGCCACGATGGCGCACGGCCTGACGCTGCAACCTTCACTGGCACTTCATCGGGGATCTCGTGCGAATAACAGCGGGCTTTCCACGTCCGCACGTATTCCGAGACTCTGGCGGTAGCGCACCTCCCAGGCGCGAATGGCTCGATCCGCTTGTCGGTTCGCCAATGTCCGTTGCTCATCGGTCAAAAGTCCCCATGCTTGTCTGGTGATGTCTTCAGGGCATCGAAGGGCCAGCGCGCAAGCTGCGTGCCCGATCCATGCTTTGCGGTTGAGGTTGTAGTCAGTCAGCGCATTGATGCAGCTGTTGGGCCACTCCACGGTGACCCGTTGCATGTAGCGCCCGTAAAGGCGGTGATTGCCGGTAAAGATCTCGGCCCTTTGCAGGAAGAGGCGGCGATTAGCTACCTCGCCCCACATGTTGAAGCAGATCTCTTCCCAGGTATCAATGGGCAACCAGATCCTCTTGAGCTTCACGTTCGAGATCCTCTGTGATGTTGTCAATCTGCTCAACGTCCCATGCCTTGCTAAAATCCTTGCCAAGGAACAAGGACGCAAGGCCAGTAACCTGCTTTAGGCGCAGCAGCTCATCAGGGCTCATGCCGATGTGCTTGCAGATCCATGCATCGCCTTTGCCCATCTCGATCAACTCGGCAACGATCACGCTCATCAGCTCGATGTTGTGCGAACCACGAGCGCGGTTGTGACGGATGGTGGAAGCCATCCGGTCGTGTAGCTCTTTGCGGAGCACAACCACGGGCAAGCGGCCGCCTTCACGTTCGCGGATGCGCTGGCTGTTCTTAAGGGTCAGGAATCGGTGAAAACCGTCAACGACCACATAAAGGTCACGCTCGGCATCATGCACGACAACGACAGGTTGCGTGTAACCATCTTCCCAGATGGATGTTTCGAGTAGTGCCATTTCAGGCGGCGCCACAGAGTTGGGGTTGTAATCATTGGCGGTAACTTTCTCGATAGGAATACTGCGAACAGAGTAGACCGGGGATCGCCAAGGGTATGAATCGTTCTGGTCATGCAGCTCATCTCCTTTAAGGGGTGGGTTGAATACACAGATCAGCGTGGTGGGTTCTAAGGCTTCAAACGTGTGAGCATCGTGCTTGTCGAGCACGTATGTCACATCAGGCCCAATGTCCGTAATTTCCTGTGTTGCCTCGTTAATCAGCACGCCTTTGCCGCTGACGCAGTAGCACGTTTCGAGGTGGTGTTGATAGTGCCAGCGGTGCGGCTTGCCAGGGTGAATGACGGTTTTGGTCATGCTGTAGCCCATGCCGTCGGTTTCAACGACAAGACGATGACTAGTAAAACCACCGCGTGGGCATTGCACAACGCGATCATCAGGGAGCTGTGCGGCGTTCAGGATCTTCATTTGGCGGAACGGTTGAGGACTTGGCTGTACTTGCGTTGGATTGATCTTTGGCGGCGCTGCTGCTCTTGCGTTGGCGCTAAACCCAAGTATTTGCAGGTGTGGTCGTTCTTTAGAACCGTAATAGCAAACCGCTTCCAAGATGTGACCATGCTGTTGTGGCAGGGTAGATCATCGAGATGATCAGGCGGCACCTTAATCACGACACGACGCAGATTGTTGCCACCGTGGCGTGTAGTGCCATTGATATAGAAGCGGATGCCAATACGGCCAAGAGCTTCAATAATGACATCAGGAAGACCGCGCCCCACCCTGCCCCAGTAGCGGATTGATTGGATGAAGCGCTGCTTAAAATTTGCGCTTGATTGATCCGGCAAGGTGGCCAGCAGGAACTTCACAAAGGATTTCCAGGTGTGGCCTGCAGGCAGCTTGAAAGATTTGTAATCAAGCTGCTTGCCGTAGGTGGCCATGAAGTTTGCACCGCCGACCCTGGCACAAAGCCTTGCCCAGACCTGCGGGTCGATCACCCGATACATGGCAAGGCTGGATTTGGACTCTGACATAAACGGCGAGGCAACCCGCATCTTTTTGATGGGGATGCCAGCCATGTAAAACACGTCATAAAGGTTGTTGTAATCCCATCCAAACTTGGCGTTAGCAGTCCAAATGTCCTCTGTGCGCCAGTCATAGATCGGATAGCAGTTGTAGGTATGCGCCGTGTTTTTCTTGGTCCACATGCGGCCAAGCATGGTCTCTTTGTCTTGATTCAGGATTGCCCTGAACCGGTTCAGTGATTCAACGGTGCGAATGCCAATCAGGTTGGCGCATGGCTGGCCTTGGCTGTACCACTCTGCGAACATATCCCAGAACGTGGCATAGTCCATGTTTTCGATGAACAGGTCACCAAAAGGATGATTCTGCAGGTTGACGATGTAATCTTGCTGCGGCATAGGTCGGATCCAGCGATGGCGGTCAGCCTCGCCCCAGCACTGCCAGTCGATCTCGTAGGAAGAAACGGTGCAGGGGAGGGTGATGGGCAGGCAGCACCAGTAGATGTCAAGGATGTCCCGGTTAGCTTGGAGGATGCGATGCATGAACTCTTCGCTGTGGGTGTAGTTGGCCTCGTTGTCCATGATCTGAACGCCGATTTTGATCGGCAGCTTGCGCTCTCGCACGTAGTCGCAAACAAGATTCAGGAGAACTCCGCTGTCCTTGCCGCCAGAAAAGGAGACGTACACACGGGTGAAATGCTGAAAGATGAAGTCGAGCCGCTCGATAGCGGCGTCGTAAACATTTTGCTCTAAATAGGTTCTGCTCATGAGTTTGGTAAATACTCTTTTGTTACGTCTTGAATTTCAAGAAGATCGCAACCTTTGTATGATTTGGCAAAGCCAATCCGCAATTCCGCCTCAGTAGCAAATTGAGTGGTGTTAACCACGCATCTGCCCCACGGGCGTTGGTAGGTGATTCGGTAAATAGGATTCACAAGCGAGTGCAGCCGTGAGGTGCCTTGCAACCATAGCGGATCCCGCTAAGCTTGGCAAGCCTTTAGCCGAGACCGTGCACCCCATCTCAGTTTTGTTCACGCCGCAGCAGGTGCAGTGGCTGGATCGGCAGCGGACTGCTGGCTTGTCCCGCAGCGCCGTAATCCGCCTTGTGGTTGAAGAAGCCATGCGCCGCGCCAAGGAGTCCAAGTGAACTTGCGCGATGAGCTAAGCCGCCTGCCCGACGACTGGGGTTATGTCGCTGTTGATGGCCAAAAGCGCCCGTATCAGCCGGCATGGCAAGACAACCCACTTAATAAGGATGCGCTACTGGCCGAACTGAGTAGCGGTTGCGCACGTGCCATTGGCGTGTGCTGCGGCGTGCCGTCCGGTGGTCTGTTGTTTTTGGACCACGACGGCAAGTCAGCCAGCACGCTTCTTTCCGACTGGCACCTGCCGCTGTCATCCTTACCGCGCAGCTGGGTGGTCAAGTCAGGCCGCGATGGCCGGATGCAAATCATCTATCGCGTGCCTGAGCAGTACTGGGATGCGATCGCCACGCGCAAATACAAGACCGGCGTCATCGATGACGACGGCAAGGCCGAGCAAATAGAGCTGCGGTGGAACGGCTGCCAGTCCGTTGTAGCCGGTGCGCACCCGCAAACCACCGGCTACTACTGGGTGCCAGGTCATGGGCCAGGCGACCGCGACATAGCAGAAGCGCCGCTTGGATTAATTGAGCGGATGCTCAAGCCGCAACCGCAGCCGGTGCGCGCCGAGCTAGTCCAGCTGCCTGACCCGCAGGGCGATGCAGATCGCGCACGGTCATATCTCGCCGCATTGGATGCCAGTCGCGCTGATGACTACGACGACTGGCTTGCGGTTGGCATGTCGCTTCACAGCGTCGGCGACGACAGCCTGCTCGATCAATGGGAGCAGTGGTCGGCGCAGTCCGCTAAGCACAAACCCAGCGACTGCCAACGCAAATGGCGGAGCTTTAAGAAATCCGGCATCACGCTCGGCACCCTTGGCGACATGGCCAAGAAAGACGGATGGCGTAGCGCTAGCCCAGTACGGCGTGAACCTGGTGGCCGCACCGCTGACCCGGAGCCGCATTCAGGCGGTCGTGCGCCAGTAGGCGGCAAGCCAGAGAAGCTGGAGGCCGCTGAGCTATTGGAGTACCTGCGTCGCAATGCCGGCGACATCAGGCTCAACATCTTTACCCAGCAGATCGAGGTCGATAACCAAGTGATCGAAGGCGTCGACCGCTATTACCTCAAGCTGGCAGAGCAGGGCTACAAGGTCGGCAAGGAGCTTGCCATTGATTGCTTGGTCCAAGTGGCAAGCGAGAAGCCATACGACCCGGTGCGCCTTTACCTAGAACACTGCGCCGACCACGTTGCACCGACCTACATCGACAGGCTGGCCACCGCTTACCTGCGGCCGTGTGATGCCGCGCTACCCGAGCCGACCATCTACGACGAAATGCTCAAGCGCACGCTGATCGGTGCTGTGGCGCGTGCCTTCAATCCTGGCTGCAAACACGACACCGCCTGCGTATTGATGGGCGATCAAGGCGCCTACAAGTCCAGCTTCTGGGGTTGCCTAGGTGGTCCGTTCTTCTCAGATGCACTCGGTGACATCTCAACCAAAGACGACGTAATGGTGCTCCATCGGTCGTGGATGATGGAATGGGCGGAGCTTGACCACATCACAGGTAGGCGGCACGCCGGACAGGTAAAAGCCTTTCTTTCGCAGGCCATTGATCTAATGCGCGTGCCCTATGGCAAGGAAGTTGAGTCATTCCCAAGGCGTGGCATCATCGTTGGCACAACTAACAAAACCACTGGGTTTCTAGTGGATGAAACCGGCAACCGCCGCTTCTGGGTCATCCCGACCACTAAGACCCAGCAGGACCAGATTGATACCGCTTCGCTAATGCTTGAACGCGATGCGATTTGGTCCGCCGTTGTACATGCCTACAGGGCAGGTGAGACCAACCGGCTACCTGTTGAGATGGAAGTCAAGGTGACCGAAGAGAATGATAACTACGTGATTGACTCGCCATGGCGTAGTGCCATTGAGGAATACCTTGCACGCAGGCGTTCTACTGATGTGCTCACGATTGAGGACGTTCTTACTCACGGAATCAAAAAACCACTGGAGCGGCAGAATCGCTCGGATCAGATGCAGGTGGCTGCGATTCTCAAGGATCTCGGGTTGGTCCGCAAACGAGAGGCGACAGGCAAGAGACGCTGGCACTACGCCTCGTCCTAAGTGGGTGCGGACGGCGAGATCCATTGCGGTGACTGGGTTTTGAGCCGTCCTATCCCCGTCTGGTCCTACATAGGGTTTAAGAGTTTCCTAATCCCCCTCCCCCTCCCCCTCTTTATCCCATTTTATTAAGAGGTTAGGACGGTAGGACGGTAGGACAAGCCCAGTGGCTGCAAGGCGTCTCACCGTCCGAACACCGCAAACTGCGTTAGGACGCCGCTTTTTGCCTATGCTCCGCCTCGATTGGAACCACTGAATGCCCGAAATCAAGATCAATGTCACCGCTGACGACCTGGCGCGGTTGAACGCTGAAGCAGCAGCGCATGGCATCCCGCGCGCGCACCTGATCCGGCAGCGTGCTTTGAGTGGTGGGGTTGTTGCAGGATTGACCACGGCTGCGTACCATGCGCTGGTGGCGGACGCCTGCGCATTCATGCGTGGTGACCTGAACCGCCGACACGTTGAAACTCTCGTCGCATATGTCATCGCTCATTCACATTCCAGCCAAGCAGCAACCGGTGATTAATCGGCTGCATGAGACCATGACCCAAGCAGTGGCGTACGCCTCAGCCATTGCCGACAACGCCATTGATGACGGCGTACCGCTACCCATGGAACTTGTGGATAGCTTCGCCGCTGATTACGAACGCATCATCACCAGCCTCGTCACTGCCGCCACCGTCAAATGAAAGCCGTTACCTGCCAAGCCGATCTCGATCACGCGCTGCGCACCATTGCGCCAGCCGTTGGTCACCGCAGCAGCCATCCGATCCTTGATTGCTGCCTGATCCAAGCCGCCGATGGCGTCATGACCATCACCGGCTTTAACCTTGACCTCGGCATCACCGTCACCATCCCAGCCGCAGTGGACACCGATGGCGCTGTAGCGCTGCCGTATCGGCTGCTGGCTGGCCTTGTGAGCCGTTTTGACGGCGATGAGGCTCTAACCCTCGCAGATGGCGCTCTGACCGCCTCTGCGGGCTCCTACGGGCTTGCAGCGGCTGATGCGGCGGATTACCCCGCGCTGCCGGTTGTGGACGCTGCTACGAGCGAGCTGCACCTATCCGCTGGAATCCGTGCCTGCATGGCAGCTGCCAGCACCGACGCCAGCAAGCAGATGCTCCAAGGCATCCACCTCGGCAGCGGCCACATGGAAGCCACAGATGGCCATCGCCTCATGCGTTACGCCATTGACCTGCCAGATGGCCTAGACCTCGTGCTACCAGCCAGCACCATGCGCCTGCTGCAAGATCGCGTGGTCACCATCGCCGTTGCCAAAGGGCAAGCCGTGATTGACGCAGGTGACGGCATCACCATCTACAGCCGCATCATGGACGGCACCTACCCAGACGTGGCCAAGCTGGTGCCCGCTGAGTTCAAAAGCACCATCATCGCCGACCGTCGCCGCCTGACTCGCGCCTTGGAGCGTGTCGCCATCATCGCCGATGCGCACAACTCCATCGTCAAGCTCACCGCCGGCGCCGGTGGACTTGCCATCACTGCTGAAGCCGATGCCAACAATGGCAAGGAGCTGCTCAAGGTCGAAGGCACCGCCAACGGCGCATGGGCGTTTAACGTCCACTACCTGCTGGACGGCATCAAGGCGTTCAAGCCCGCAGAAGCCATCACGCTGCATGCCAATACGGCAACCACACCCGTCGTGTTGACACCTAGTGGCGTGGACGGTGTAACTTATCTGGTAATGCCTGTGCAAGTCCGCAACTAATACGTGGCAAAGAAAAGCACCAAGGATGAGATTCAGAACCGCGTCAACGTGGTTTATGACCTCATCCTGCGTGCTCACAGCCACCATCAGATCGTTCAACACGGTTCCGAGCTGTGGGGCGTCAGCGAGCGCCAAGTGCGCGATTACATGGCGGAAGCGCGCAAGCTGATTGCCCTTGACTCAGAGCTAGAGCGGCCGCAATGGCTGCAAGCCGCACTAGCAAGGTTGCAGGATTACGAACGTGAAGCACGCGCCAAAGGCAACCTCAGCATTGCAATCAAAGCGCTAGAAGATCAGGCCAAGCTGCTGCGGTTTGAGATGTTATGAACTTGCTTGCTGGCATCTGCCAACCCGGCAGCCTGCTTGGGTTTATGGATGTCGCAACGCAAGAGGACACGGGCGATCTGCTGCAACGCATCCGCGCTGACCTGCACCCTGGCCAGCTTGCGTTTGTAGATGACAGCGACACGCAGATCCTTGGCATCTCAGCTGGCTATGGCGCCGGCAAGACCCGTGCGCTGTGTGCCAAGGCGGTGATGCTGGCCGCGGCTAATCAAGGCTTCATCGGCGCAGTGATGGAGCCCACCGGCCCATTGATCCGCGACATCTGGCAGAACGACTTTGAGCAGTTCTTGGAGTCGTACGAGATCCCCTACACCTTTAGGGCCAGCCCGCTGCCGGAATACATGCTGCACCTACCAGGCGGTGACACCAAGATCCTGTGCCGCAGCTTCGAGAACTGGAGCCGCATCATCGGATTGAACCTTGCCTGGGTGCTGGCCGATGAGATCGACACCGTGACGCCATCTATTGCCAACAAGGCATTCCCCAAGATCCTTGGTCGCTTGCGGTCCGGCAACGTGCGGCAGTTTGGCGCTGCATCCACGCCAGAGGGCTTCCGCTGGATGTGGAACACCTTCGGCAGCGAGGATGCCAAAGGGCGTGCGGATCGCAAGCTCATCAAGATGCGGTCAGCAGACAACCCACATCTGCCGCCGGACTTTATTGAGCGGCTAGAAGCCAACTACGACCCAAACCTGCTGCGGGCCTACCTAGACGGTGAGTTCGTTAACCTCACCACTGGCACTATCTACGACCGCTTCAGTCGCGACAAGCACGTGGTGGTTGAGCTGCCAGACCTAGACCGCGAGCCGTTGCGCATTGGCGTTGATTTCAACGTTGGCAACATGTCTGCCGTGATCGGCATCCGCAGCGGCAGCAGCCTGCTAGTGATTGATGAGATCAGCGGCGCCCATGACACCGATGCATTGGCGCAAGAGATCCAAGCGCGTTACCCGCAGCGGCGTATCTACATCTACCCAGATGCCAGCGGCGGTAACCGCAGCACCAACGCAAGCCAGACCGATATCCAAATCCTGGAGTCCTACGGCATGTCAAACCAGTCGCCACGTGCAAATCCTCCCGTCCGTGATCGCGTGGCTGCTGTTCAGGCTTTGCTGGAAAACGGCAAGGGCCAGGTCAGACTCACCATCCACCAGCGCTGCAAGCGGCTGATCGAATGCCTAGAGCTGCAGTGCTACACCGATAAGGGCGACCCGGACAAGGATGCCGGCCATGACCACATGAACGATGCGCTCGGCTACTTGGTATGGCGTGAATTCAACCCATTGCACGCAGGTGCTGGGCGATCTACAGGCATTAGGCTATATTGATTCCGCCAATCATTAACTCTACCCATGCTCAAGGGTGCTGAACTACTCGCCAAGGTGAAAGAACTGGGCAATGCGCCCAAGTCCGAACTGGTGCGCGCTTGCGGCTACGTGATCAAGGATCGCGTGGCATTCACGCAGTTCTATGAAGCGCTGCTGGAAGCCAAAGGCGTTGACTTAGGCAGCAAGACACCTAAGCGCGGCCGCGGCCTGACCTATAAGGCCAAGGTGCAATTCAATGGCAAGCTGCAAATCGGTGATGGCTACCTGCGCGAGATGGGCTACGAACCCGGCGCTGAGTTTGACATCAAGATTGGCCGCAATAGCATCACGCTGATTGCTGC
>Ga0315903_10010592_pt1 | contig 10954 bp, 15 predicted proteins | sample LakEriMetagenome_7_FD_203524 | JGI IMG/M metagenome (GOLD analysis project Ga0315903, IMG submission 203524) | Freshwater fungal communities from buoy surface, Lake Erie, Ohio, United States - Buoy 2 MA119 | ecosystem: Environmental > Aquatic > Freshwater > Lake | place: USA: Lake Erie, Ohio... | reverse complement strand
GCCAAATACAGCATCTCCAGCATTTACTGGCAATGCTACATTCTCTGCATCATCAGGTGTTCCAGTAACAATTACAAATACTGGTTCTGGAAACTCTTTTGTAGTAGAGGATGAATCTAGTACAGATTCAACCCCATTTATAATTACAGCAGCTGGAAATGTCGGAATTGGAACTACTTCTACTCAAGCTAAATTAGATATTACATCTGCTGCAGGAACAGCGTCTTTAAGGCTAACAGATGCAACAAATTCAACATTAACAATAACTCATGGATCTCCAGGTAATTTATTAGATTTTAATTTTGCTGGATCTGCAACATTAAGATTTATTGGCAACTCAGTAGAAAGAATGAGAATTGATTCTACTGGAAGAATTCAAATTCCAGCAGGAGGAGTTTTAGAAGCTCCACTAACTACTCGCTCAGTATCTACAACTTCAGATACACCAGTTATTGCAGATGCTGGCAAGTTAATAGAATTTTCAAACACATCCACAATTACAGTAACTATTCCAGATAATACTACTACACCATTCCCAATTGGAACACAAATAAACTTGCTTCAAATAAATACTGGACAAGTAGTTGTAGCAGGCGCACTAGGAGTAACAGTAAATGCTAACCCAGGCCTTAAACTTAGAGGACAGTGGTCTTCTGCAACCCTTATAAAACGAGCAATCAATACTTGGGTACTTATTGGTGACATTACAGCTTAGGAGGAATAAAATAAATGATATTGTCTTCTACAGCTAGCTCTTCAATGAAAGGTGCAGTTGTTCCAATTGCTTCTTTTACAGTAACTAATTCAACAACAAACGATATAACTTTTTCTAATATTCCTCAAGTGTATAAAGATTTATATTTAATATTTGATGGTAGAAGAACTGATGTTTCTAGGTTAGCAAATTTTTTTGTGTCTCCAATATCAGCATCTATGCCAGTTTCTCCACAAAGTACTACAATTATGGAATGGGCATTAACTGGTGCTTTATCATATTCTTATGTAAACCAGGACGCACAATATGCTGGAATAATTCCATCTTCTATGTCAGCGCCAAATAATTTTGGAGTTGTTACGTGGGAATGTTTTGATTATACAAATTCAAATGTATTTAAAACATGTTTATCAAGATCTGCTGCAGATGTAGACGGAGATGGAAGAACAAGACTCACAGTAGGCCTTGCTAGAACACTGAATCCTATAACAACAGTAATTATAAGCACATTTAATGGATCAATATATTTTGCGCCACAAAGCAGAGCTACATTATATGGAATAAGAGGTGCTGGACAATGACAATGTATCATTTGCAAAGCATATCTTTATCTTCTCCAGCAACTTCTATAAACTTTAATTCAATTCCAACACAATTTAATCATTTACAAATTAGAATGAGCGGCAGGACAAATAGAGGCTCTTCAACTATGGGCTATATTTATTTAAGATTTAATGGAGATACAGGAAATAATTATTCTACAAGAAATATGTACGGTCAAGGAAGCAGCGTTTCAGGAGAAGGATATTCATCTCAGCCTTATATTTTTGCTGGACTTTTTTCTGGAGATACTGGAACTGCAAACTGTTTTGGTGTTTCTGTTATAGATATTTTAGAATACACAAAAACAGATAGAAATAAAACTATAAAAGCAATTTCTGGCTATAATCAAAATACAACAGATAGTAATAGTCAAATAAGAGCTATGTCTGGTTCATGGATGAATTTAAATTCAATAACTTCTATATCACTTTTTGAAGTTGGCGGAAATAGTTTTCAACAATATAGTAAATTTGATTTATATGGAATAAGTACTTCCAGTCAGTCAGGGGCATAAAATGAGCGTATTTTTACATCCTATCTATACTCAAACAGTTGGTGTAGGCGGAGCTGGATCAGTAACCTTTAACAATATCCCTCAAAATTATACAGATTTAAAAATATTAATTTCTTCTAGACAAGGAGATGAAGTTGGAGCCAGAGGAATTTCTTTAAGAGTTAATGGTTCATCTCAAGGATATTCTTCAACTCAATTAAATTTTGCAAATGGTTCAGTAACTGGTGGTAATTTATGGGGAAACTCAAATGACTTTTTAAATTTAGGAATAAGTGGTGGACCTTTGTATACTATAAATAATTTTAGCAATAATTCATATTATATTTCTAGATATTCTCAGGGTGCATTTAAAAATATATGGGCAGATGGAGTTATGGAAAGTAATAGTGCGACTTCATCGTATATAAGATTTGGTTCTGGAGTTTGGAAAAATACAGATCCAGTATCATCTGTAACACTATTTCCATTCGGATTTAACGGATTTTTTGCCGAAGGTAGTACATTTACTTTATATGGTATATCGAATACTTTTGCAGGCCAATCTCCACTTGCTCCATCTATAGGAACTGTTGTAGATGAGGCTGGATATTTATCAGTTCCATTTACTCCTCAATCAAATGATAATGCAGCAATATATTCTGCAACAACCTCTCCAGCAAATGTAACTGTATATTCAAATACAAGTCCAATTTATGTACCAGCAGCTTTAAATCAGCCATACACAGTACAAGTATCTGCAGTTAATGCAATAGGGTCATCCGCATCATCTTCATCTAATTCAATAACAACTTTAAATAATTTTAGCTCGATAGCAACTTTTTCTTTAAATGGTGAGACTAGTTCTGTTACTTTTACAAATATCCCACAAAATTACAAGCATCTTGAGTTAAGAATATTGGCAAAAACTACAAGATCTGGTGGAAATAATTATGTTCAAGATGGAACATTAAGATTTAATGATGACTCAGGAGCAGTTTATAGTTATCATTTTATGTATGCTTTTGGAGGTTCTGCTGCAGGAGGTGCTACAGGGCAAACAGGTGCACAGCTTCAAGTTTTTTCAGCAGATGGCGACGGAGCAATACCAAATGCCTTTGCCCCAGTTATAGTAAAAATTTCAGATTATTCTGCAAATTATAAAAATAAAGTCTTATCGACTTTTGGAGGATCAATAACAACCTCTTCATATGTAGATCTTGTTGCATATAATACTCACTCATGGTACAGTATAACTCCAATAACATCTATTACAGTTTCGGCGGGAAATTCATTAAAAGCTAACAGTAGAATAGCATTATACGGGGTGAGCTAAATGCCAGCAACATATGAACCAATAGCAACTTATACTTTTCCAAATAGCTCCTCATCAAGCTATACATTTAACTCTATTCCTGGGACATATACTGATTTAGCTATAATTGGTCATGTAAAATCAACATCTGCAAGCTCATTAAGCCTTAGATTTAATGGAGACGGTGGATCAAATTATTGGACATATGTAAAATATCCAACAGGAAGCACTGTTACAAATGCTAGATATACTTCACAAACTGTTGGTTATATAAATTATTTAGGAACTCCATTTAATTCAGGACAGTTTGGAGCAGTTAATATTGATATTTTAAATTATGCAAGCACATCTATGTGGAAACACGGATTATCTAGAACAGGTTCCTATCAATTTGGACCAGAGTTTGCAGTGATGCAGTGGAGAAGCACATCAGCAATAACAAGCTTAAGCATATTTGCTGGAGCAGCATTTGATACAGGAACTACATTTACATTATATGGAATAAAGGCAGCATAATATGGCAAATACAAAATCTCTTATTGCTTCTACTACAGTCGGGGTTGGCGGTAGCGCTAATATTATTTTTGACAATATTCCTCAAACATATAATAATTTAATGATTATTGTTTGCGGAAGAACAACAGACACTTCTGGCTCAAATATGGTTTCAGATGCACTTATTAGATTTAATTCAAGCTCTTCTGGCTATAGTGCTTTTTTTATAAGAAATAATACTGGAACATTAAACAATTTTACGTCTGCTTCATATTCGTATGGCTTGGGAATGACTAATGCTGGAAGAAATGTAACAGCAAATACTTTTTCTTTTTCAACAATGTATATTCCAAATTATAATGGAAATACTAATAAAAGCTTTTTTTCTTCAACAGCACTAGAAACAGATACAGCAAATTATGATTCTGCAAACTACATAGTTGCAGGGCTATGGGCAAATACGGCAGCAATAACATCAATAGGGATTAGTGATGGATACGCTGCTTTTGCACAAAATTCAACTATATCTTTATACGGTATAAAGAATACATAACAAGGAGGATAAAATGACAGATACACCAAAAGTTGTAGAAGTTGATTGCTCAACTGGAATTACAACTGAAAGAGATATGACTGCAGAAGAAATTGCAAATATGCAAGCTATGCAGGCAGAAGCAGAAGCACGTCGCCAAGCAGAAGAGGAAGCTGCAGCTGCAAAAGCTGCTGCTAAGGCTTCAGCAGAAGCAAAGCTTGCCGCTCTTGGTCTAACTGCTGACGAAATCGCAGCTCTAGGCTAATAGCTACTACGGTATAATAAGACTATGCCAGGTTATTTGACTAATAGATTTATTAGCATAGATGTTGCCTCAGCCGCCGATCTTTCGGCGCTTGAGGCGACCATCAATGGAAGCATATCTACAACAAATACAAACCTGACAAATCTTACAAATAGAGTAACAGAGGCGGAAGGCAATATAGAAGACTTACAGCTTAATATAGGGGTTTAAACCTAATTAATGCTATAATTTCATGAGGAGATAATATGCCATTTAGTACAGAAATTACAAATATAAAGTCAGAGATTAACTCTGGTCTTGCCGCCTCACAATATACCGCTAAAGATTTGGTATATGTATCCAAGGCAATTGAAGCACTTGCAAACGCAGAGTCTGTAGAGGGTACTTTTAATACCGCTACAATAGACTCGCTTTTGTATGTGGGAACTGGAGCATCTACTTTTGCTGCTGGTCTTACAAATCCAGTGGCAGTCTTTGTAACAGATGAGACAGATTATGCTCAAATTGCATTTAAGAATTCTGGAACAAACGCTAACTCCTCAACAGACGTAATCCTTTATACAAATAACGGTACAGATTCAAACGGTTGGATTGATATGGGTATTACTTCGTCCAACTTTAATGATCCATCATTTACTATTACTGGTAAAGGAGATGGATATATTTTCGTATCTGGAGCAGCAGGTGGAGATGATAGAGGAAATCTAGTTCTTGCAACAGATAATACTGGATCTCAGAATAAAATTATCTTTGCCGCTGGAGGCCTTGCCTCAGATAATGAGCAAATGTCGATTACTCCAGATCAAAACGTACACATTGAAATTGCAACTGCTTCGACTTCTCCAAGTACAGGTGCTCTTACAGTTGTCGGCGGTGTAGGTATTCAAGGTGATGTTAATATCCAAGGAGATATTACATTTGGCGGAACAGGAACAACTCTTACAACAACAACTCTTACCGTAACAGATCCTCAAGTTACAGTTGGTAGCGGTAACACAACAGACGCACTAGACCTAGGTATTGTTGGAAATTATGGAACTGGCGGAACAGCAAAATATACAGGTATAGTTAGAGATGCAACTGATGGCGTATATAAATTCTTTAAAGATACAACAGTTGCTCCAGCTTCTGGAGTTGTAAATTTTGCAGGAGCAGGATTAGCTTATGCCGATGTTAGACTTGGAGGATTAACAGCATCTTCAGCTACAATTACCTCCGCAACTATTGGCTCAGTTACAAATACAGAAATTGGATATTTGAGCGGTGTTACAAGTGCTATTCAGACACAATTAAATGCTAAAGCAGAATACCCATCTCAAACAGGAAATTCTGGAAACTTTTTAACAACTAACGGAACTTCTGCTTCATGGGCTGCTATATATCCAACACAAACAGGACAATCTGGAAAATATTTAACAACAAATGGAACTACAGTTTCTTGGGCAACGGTAGATGCCCTTCCTTCACAAACAAACAATGGAGGATATTATTTAACTACCAATGGAACGACGGCATCATGGGCTCCGCTTGTGACCGATCCAAATCCAAATATATTCATGATGATGGGAGCATAAAATATGCCAACAGCATATAAAGTACTAGGAAGAAAAGCTTCTGCTGCTACGACAATGGAAGAGCTATATGCCGTTCCAGCATCAACATCAGCAGTAGTTTCAACAATCACAATATGCAATAGATCAACATCCTCTAGAACATATCGTATTGCAATTAAGCCAACAACAGGCACGACGCTTGCTGATGAGCACTATATTGCATATGATGTGCCAATTGCAGCAAACGACACCACAGCTCTAACGCTTGGTATTACTTTAGCTACAGGAAATTCTATTCAGGTCTATGCATCTGCAGGTAGCTCACTAACTTTCCAGGCATTCGGCTCAGAAATATCTTAATAGGAAGGGCTAGGTAAACTTAATGGCTATTAGTAGATTGTCCACGTCTAGAGTAACCCAAGGTTTGCCTAAGTTTCAATCTGCGTGGGATCAAGATAATGTTGAAGCTGGAGCACTTGTTCCAATTGCTAATGCTGTTGGAAATGGAACAGCAGCTTCAATGGTTTTTTCAAATGTTCCTCAAGGTTATAGAGATTTAAAAATAATTGTTAATGGCAGAAGCACTCATGCTACATATACAACTTATTCAGTATATCTAAATTCAACTGGTTTTAATGGATGGAGTTTTACCTTATTTAAAGCATCTAACTCAACAGTAAGTTCATCTAGATCACTTCAATCAACCCCATCTTATGGATGGATTTCAGATGCAGCGTCTGCATTAAATCCATCTGGAATATTTAATGCTAGCTGTGTTTATATTTATGATTACTCTAATACATCTAAGAATACAGTAGTATTAGGGCAAAATGCTTTAGAAGATGGAACAAATTCTATTACTGAATTAAATGTTGGAACATGGGCAAATACAGCTGCTGTAACAACTATAGAAGTAGCTACTAATGGAAATTGGGTTTCTGGATCCACCGCCACTTTATATGGCATAAAGGCGAGTGCATAATATGACAATGCATTGGATAGCTAGTGTAAGTGGTAACGGATCTTCTGGCACTATTCAAATAAATAATATACCTTCTACATTTACACATTTGCATTTAAGGGGCTCTGTTAGATCAACTACAACTTCATCTCAACTTTATATTAGATTAAATGGAGACAGCGGTGGTAATTATGCAACTCATTATGTTTATGGAACTGGTTCAGGTGTTGTAGGAGGAACGGGAGGAACTTCTGGTACTGTACATCTACTTGGAGAACTTCCAGCATCAACATCTTTAGCAAACACATCTTCTGTATTTTATGCAGACTTACTTGATTATACTGACACTACTAAATATAAAACAATTAAAGGTTCTTCTGGATATGATTTAAATGGCTCAGGAACTGTATGGTTTACCTCTTCAGTTTGGATGAATACAGCAGCAGTAACTTCAATACAAATCCCTGCCAATGCCGCCTTTGATACAAATTCTAGATTTGATTTATATGGGATTATATCTAATCCTTTAGCGACGGGGGCTTAAAATGCCAAAAGGAATGAGACCAATATTTACAAGAACTTTATCTGCAAATAGTTCTGGAATTACATTTAATAATATTCCACAAAATTATGATGATCTTTATGTATTAATAAGTGGAAGAATTGCATCTGGAGCAATATATGGAAATATTGCTCTTCAAGTTAATGGAGTTACTTCTGGTACAAGTTATTATACTCATAGATTAACAGGAAATGGGACTGGAATAAGTTCAGATAGAATTGCCGCAAATAATTTTATTTATGTTGGAGAAGTTAGTGGAGATACTGCAACAGCAAGTACTTTTGGAACATGTACAATATATATACCAAACTATACTTCTGAAAAGTATAAACAGGTCATAATGGAAAATGTTAGTGAAAACAATACAAACGCTTCTTTTGTGGGCATTCATTCTGGATTAATTCAGCAATTTACTCCTATAAATTCAATAACTTTATCTCCAGTTGGAACATTATTGACTGGATGCACATTTACTCTTTATGGAATAGGTAAATAAAAATGGCAATTAGAAAATTTTCAATAGCAGAGCCTGGAGTTAAATCTAATAAATTTTGGGATCAAGAAGTAGCCCAAGGCGCAATGGAACCAATTGCTACTTCAATTATTACAGGTAATGCTGTAACTGGATTTGATTTTCAAAATATTCCACAAACATATCAAGATTTAAGGCTAGTGCTTTTTGCTAGAAATACTAGTACATCTGTAACAATAAGCAATTGTATTCCTCAATTTAATGCTGATGGAGGTACGAATTATTCTTATACTGTAATGCGTGGAAATGGAACAGCAGCATCATCATTTAGATCTTCAAATCAAAATTTTACATACGGAGGCTCTTTTGGCAGTGGTAATGCTACTTTTGGAATATTTGGTTGTGCAGTTATAGATATTTTAGATTATAAAAATACTAGCAGATTTAAAACTTTATTATGTAAAAGTGGAGTAGATTTAATTGGTTCTGGAGATACTGATATATCTGTGTCTACATGGAGAAGCACAGCAGCAATAAATAGAATTGTTATTGGACAATCTTATGGAACAGCATATGTTTCTGGATCTACTGCTACTCTTTATGGAATTAAGGCAGGTGCATAAATAACAATGTATCATATAGCAAGCTACACAGTCACCAATCCATCATTTACTGGCGCAATATATATGTTGAACTTTTCAGAAAACTATCAACATTTACAAGTTAGAATAACTGGAAGATCAAAAAGCAATTCTACAATATCTAGTTTATATGGTTCTTTTTACAGAGATGGAGTAAGCACTCCGTCGTCCTATGCATCTCATTATTTATATACAGATGGCGGTGGAACAGTTGGTACTGGAAATAATACAGGTTTAAGCTATATGTTTGCTGGGACAGCATTTCCAGCCGCAACAGCACCTGAAAATCTTTTCTCTACCGTAATAATCGATGTGCTTGACTATACTAGCACTACTAAAAATAAAACAGTAAGAAAAATGTATGGTCATGACAGAAATGGGTCTGGATATGTAGCGCTAACATCTTCGCTACTTGTACATCCTAATGCAGTAAATAGTTGCTGGATTGATACCGAAGGTTCCTTTGCGGTAGGAACAAGAATAGACATATACGGTATAAATTCTAATCCGAATGCGACGGGAGCGTAACATGCCAAAAGGAATGCAGCCAATATTTACTAGGACTCTTTCAAATATTACATATACGGTTACTTTTAGCAATATACCACAAACATATACAGATTTAATGATTTTAATAAGTGGAAGAAGCGACTTTAACGGAGCATTTGATGGAGGGCCATCAATGTTTTTTAACGGACTAGGCTCTCTTGGAAATTATTATTCTGATACGAGACTAATTGGAGATGGCTCTAGTGCAACAAGTGCTAGAACTTCAGATGCTGCAATATATTTAGGACATGTTCCAGCTGCAACTGCAACAGCTAATTCTTTTTCAAATCATGAAATATATATACCAAATTATAGAAGCGGATCTATTAAATCAGTAATTTTTACTGGAGCCGCAGAAACAAGTGCAACTACTGCGTACGTAAATATGAGAGCTGGGACTGCTAGAATAGCATTTGGCGCAATAACATCAATTGGTATGTATGGAGGCGCTGGAAACTGGGTAGCTGGTTCAACATTCACCTTATACGGCATTAGCCGATAGTATATAATAGCATTATGACATACCAACTAAAGGTAATTAAAGATTATCCAATAGGCTTTTGGCCGTTGGATGAGACTTCTGGTTCCACCGCCGCTGACATTTCTGGCTGCGGAAATAATGGAACAATTACGGGCGGGTTTACAACAGGAATCATTCCTTTAGTATCAGGTGGATTAACTGCAACTAATATAACAAGTACACGCTATATCACAATTCCTTGTGACAATGACTATTATGGATCTACCGCCGACGGCGGATTTGCAGATGAGAATTCATCAGATAATGACTTTACATTAGAATGCTGGTTTTATCCACGTATTACAACAACTAATATAACTCCAATTATGGCGGACGATAATACAAATATTGGAATATATTATCAGGCGGGAAACATAGTATTCCTACTAGAAGGAGAAAGGCTAGACTATAGTCTTCCTGAAATTTCTGCATCTCATCATATAGCCGCTGCATATACTACAACACAAATGATTTTATATGTAGATGGATCTTTGGTAGCAAGAAAAACGCTAAACAACTTTAAATTTACAAATGCTGAGCTAACCTTAAAAATAGGACCTACTGCAAATGCGGCGGATTCATATTTGATTGATGCTCCTGCAGTTTATAGATATTCTCTTTCTGCATCGAAGGTCAGAGATCATTATTTATATAATACAGTTGTTCCGCCAATTCAGATAGCTGATCCAGATAACGGAGTCTTATTTGAGATACTTGATGACAATGTATCAACTCAATATAAATTTGCTTATCCAGCAAATAGAAGTTTAGAAGTATTCTCAGATGATGACCTAGAATATAACCAAGACGAGCAGTATCTTGGCATAATTAAAACAGACACAGTTGTTGCTAAAAATGTAGTTATTGAAGATGCTATTGCAATTCCAGACGGATTTACAATAGATTCATCTAAGATTGAGTGGGAAGCAAGCGCTGGTGTTTCAGTTAGAACTAAAGTTGAAGGCGGGTCATATGAAACAGCATATAACGGAAAATCCTTGCCTCAATTTAAATTAGGCAGCACATTTAGCTCTCAAAAAATTATTTATATAGAAATAACTTTTGACACAGTAGATGCAAGCAAATATACTCCAAAACTATTTAATCTTTCATTATCATTTTATAATGATCAAAAGCATTATGCATATACCAACGCAGACTACATATATACTCTAGACGGCTTTGCAGGCTCTACAGACAATGAAATAACAATGGGCAGGGATAAGTTCAGGGCAATTACTAGAAAGCCCCGTAATGGCCTTACAACGGGTTCTGCGGCGG
>Ga0315903_10010587_pt1 | contig 10955 bp, 7 predicted proteins | sample LakEriMetagenome_7_FD_203524 | JGI IMG/M metagenome (GOLD analysis project Ga0315903, IMG submission 203524) | Freshwater fungal communities from buoy surface, Lake Erie, Ohio, United States - Buoy 2 MA119 | ecosystem: Environmental > Aquatic > Freshwater > Lake | place: USA: Lake Erie, Ohio... | reverse complement strand
GGATTTCCTGCAACTGTTGGTTCTGTTTCGCCAGAAGTATATTTTCTAGAGACCGTATTTTCTCCTTGTATAAACAGGGAATTTACTTCAAATCCTTTTGTTGATAATGAAGTAACTTTCTCGTTGAATACAACAGGTCCTTTAAATTCTGAAATTACATTTCCATCAGGACCACCATCAACTGATATTGATCTTGTAAAATTACCTTCAACAGAATTGATAAGATTTATGTTAGGAAGATTACCAATATCTTCTCCAGTAACAGTATGAACTGGACTATCAATTATTTCTTCTATTCCACTTAAAGTACTTGTTTTTTTATTTCCACTGTATGATGTTCCTTTATCATTCATACCAGTGTAGAAAGTAGCACCACCTTCCCTTTTAGTCGCTTGTGATAATAATTCTTCAGTTCCTGTAATTTGACGTGTTTGTTTTTCAGGAAAAGCAGTAGAATAATTACCTGGACCAAATCCAACGTACTCAAAAGTATGACCAGAAGCACGAATAATGGAGTGTCTTCTTATTTCAACAGGTTTGATGAGAATTTGTCTAAGTATAGATCCACTTGCGTGAATTGATGCCTTTGTTCCCAAAACACCACGCTGAATATCAATACTACTTAAATATGGAGGAGTTCCAGTAAAAGTTATTTTTCTAACTTGAATTATTTCATCATCAACCTGAAAATAATCCCCAACATTAATATCCAAATTTCCAATACTAGTAATAGAACTGAAATTGGTAGTTGTACTTGATGAAAGTTGAGCAGAAAGTATGGCAGTAATTCCAAAGGAAATTGGAACCATTCTTCCACTTAAGTTTTCATAATTAGGGGTAATTTCACCATCATTTGAAGTTACACCTAAAGGATACGCATAAATTGTCCCAGAAACTGCAGGTACATTAGTACTCACTCCAACGTTAAGAATAAAACTTGTAGGTGTGACTTTTTCTTTTACTATAAAATCTCCATTATAAAAACTGTTAGATGCTCCAACAATTTTTACTTTATTATTTGCATAAAAATCGTGATTAGTAGAAGTAGTTACAGTAGCCAGTCCAGTAACATTATTATAAGCAATACTAGACACAGAAAGAGATTTTCCACAATCATAAACAAAAGAATTTCTAGTAACTACTGTTCCTATTCCAGTTGTGTTATGATTAGCAACTGAATCAAAAGAAATTGCAGTAAATCTCCTTGAAGATCCGTTAGTAATATTGGAAATTCGGTATAAAGTGTTGTATCCTTTAGTTCTTTCTGAAGTAATTCCAGAAATTCTAACCACATCACCAACACTATTTGAAATTGCAGCAACTCTTAATACAACAGGAACGTGCCCTGTAGTTGTTGCTATTCCTACCACAGAGAAAGTGTTTCCAATACCATATGCACTTCCCCCATCCATTATTTTAAATTGAGTTACATTTCCACTACTATTAGTAACAACTTTTAATGTTGCCCCACTTCCAGTAGTAGATCCCGCAAATCCAACTAGTGTTGCATTATAAAAAGTTCCTTCAGAATAATTAACTCCCCTTTGACTACCATTAACATATTCCAGTTTTGTAATTCTACCAAGACCGTGATCAGTTGAAGTATAAATTTCATGAGTTGTTGCACTACTTGAAATTATATTAGTAATTCCTATCCCAGAACCACTATCTAATAATATTTTAGAAACTGTTTCCTTAGTAATACTGCTTTGGACATCATCAACAACAACTTGTCCTATTGGAGAAGATACTGCAAAACATTTCGTCTCATTTGGATCAGAAATTGGATAATCTCTATTTGTTTGTGGATAAAGTTCTTTAACTGGTTGAGAGAATTTCTCCTGAGTAAATGGAGAATCTACAGGATTATTTGAAGAGTTTAGAACTGTTAGATAATAAATTCCATCTTGTTTGTTTTCAATATAATTTTGATATTCCTCAACTCTATAAACATAATAAACATTATTATATTTTTTTCTCTTAAAATACGGCAAAGAAGTAGTTCTGCTTTGAGTATTATTAGTAAAAGTACCTGGATTAGAAGATAAATTTACTGAAAAATTCTTAGAACTACTAATACTAACAATATCAAAAGTTCCATTATATCCAGCATTTTTTTGTCCGGAAATATTATTCGTACTAGTTACGTTTAATATTTCAATTTGATCACCAATTCTCAAGTTGTGAGGAAGTTCTGTAGTAATACTTGCAACATTAGAAGACCAAGTTGCATTTGAAATAAGTCTAAAGTTTCTTAATTCATTACGATTAGAAATTGATGTAGATCCAGTATGATCAAAATATTTCGTTATTTCTGTATTATTTTTACCAATAGTGCTATTAGATTCTTGAATAATATAACCATCACTAGGAGGTTTTGCATAAGATCCACCCAAATCCTTAGGTATTACATATCTTAGTCTGTAGATACTATCTACAGAATTTCTATCATCACCTTTACGTTTAATATAAGTTCTAGAAGTTGAAGGTATGGTAAGAGGACTTACTGCAGTGTAAATATCATTTGGACCTTCTACACTAATGTACCACTGCTTATTCGAATCATCCCATTGAATAGGGTGTCCAATATCATTAGAATTCTTATCAGATACTCTACTTGCAATTGTTAATTCTCCACCCCTATTATTGATTGTTATTGCATCGCCTATAATAGCATCACTTTGTGTTTTTGCTAATTTAATAGTATTAGATGAAGCATTAATTGCATAATAAACTGTATTAGGAATTAATCCATCAGGAAGATGTCCGTTGTTACTTAAAACTCTTACTGTTTCTCCTGTAGAAAAAGAATGATTTGCTGTAAGAGTTAAAGTATTACTTGAAATAGAATTGATTCCAGAACTTTGAGAAACATATGAAATTTTCTCATATGAATTTGATGTTCCTGGAATTGTTATTGTCGCACTTTTTTCAACGCCACTAATAACAACATTTAATTTATCAATTGGTTTTGCGCCAATTCTATAACCTTGAAGAATATTATCTGGGGGAATATCCTTATTTGTCTGACTATAAAGATACAATCTAGTATTATTTAATACTGATTTTGTTTTTGATATATCAATAGAATAAAATTCAATTGCATTCTCTTTTGTTGTTATTTCTTTTGGTGGTATGATATGAGTAATATACCCACAATCATCCTGAGAAAAAGCATTTGATCTAAATCCAGATGCAATCAGTGCTTTTGCGCCAAAATTAGAATTTGAATTAGTAATTGATTGATCTCCGCCAGATTCAACTACAAATTGTTCAGCATATCCAATCGCAAAAATAGAGACATTTTGTATAAATGCATCATTTATACATTTAATATGGAAATTTCTATAACTTGGTTTAAATATTGCTCTAGAGTTTGTACTAATATTTTCATTACCTGCAGTTTCATTTCCAACATAAGTCCCGGAACTTTCACTATAGACTACAAAAGCATTATCATCTTTCTGTAATCCAATTCCAGTGAATTGAGCCACAACCATAGACTTAAACCCAAGAGCCTTACTTCCATCAGCAAGAAGACCACACATTCCAAAAACAGATCTAAGAGAAATATTAAAAATGTATGGAGAAGCCGAATTTACAGTATCCAATGCAAGAGTTACTGTAGATGCCCCAGTAACTGTTGGTGATGGAGATGGTGTAGAAGATGCTTTATATTTAAATTGAGTATTACTTATTTTTTCAAAAACAACATAATTTCCATTACAAATACTTGGGGATACTCCAGAAACACGAATAGGGGTATCTACTTCTAAACCAAAAATTTCAGAAGAAAGAGTAACTGTTATAGTATTACCTGACGCAGAAATACTAGAAATTACAGAACTTTCCCCTGTTGATCCAACGATTCTATATTCATCTATTTTTGGTTCTATGTCCAATAAAGAACTTGGATAGTCATTTAATATTTCTCTACCTGAAGATGGTCCATAACCAAGACCTATTTTTTCATAATACATTTCAAGGTCTGTTCTCTGATAGGAGGATACGTTATTAACTCCATCAGCATATTCAAAAGCAGAAAGTTTATGGTGGGAAAAATTTGGAGTAGAAGTAGTGCTGCTATAATCAATATAACAAAAATCATTTTGGTCTGCATCAAAAATTGAAAACTGCCAAAAATAGCATCCACCAGTTACTCTAAAAATACAAGATCTATCAATATTATCATTTGAAGGATCCGGTACATATTTTGGTCTTATTTTAGTTTTCCTGAGATCTAATCCAACAATAGATGTTCCACGGGGTACAACTACTCCACCATAAACACTATTAAATCTATAAAGTTCATTTAATGGATCATTTAAGTCAAAATTAGATTGTAAGGTAAATTCAGATATAGCAGATACTTCCGGTATAACTCCAGGTCTATTATCTACAATATGATCTCCAGGATATAGTAAAATAGTAGTTCTAGCAAACTTATCGTTGTTTAATCCACTTTGGTAGGAAAATCTTGATGCTTCAATCAGAGCTCTTTGAATAGTTTTAAAAGGTCTGGTTAAAGAATTGCCTTGATTTTCAATACTATCAGTAGAATCTAAACTATTAGGATCTACGTATATAATTGTTCCACGAACTGATTTGATAAAATTTTCTAATCTAGAAAGACCCATTTTATTATGCTTATAGTTCCGTTATAGATTATTTATCATACAAAAAAACCCTCTTAAGAGGGTTAATATAATGAATTATAGATATTCTTAAATTGTTGTATTAAAAATAATAAGTTCAGTATATAGTTCTATTGTAGATATTATTGTAAGAGTGACTAAAAATATAATAAATCGAGGCATAAGAATTATTTTAATTTCTGAAATTGAGACACTATCAAAAATGATAATAAAAGAATGAAAGAAACTTCTAAAGAATTAAAAGAATTCATTTTTATATTAACAGTGTCTCACTATCTATATTATTAGTGAGTATTTCTACTCACTTTGTTTGCATTTCATCATATATTCTACAGTATTTGCTACGTCGTTCATAGCATCACGGAGAAATGGTTGTTGTCCAGATTCTTGCTTACGGATTGGTCTTGAGTTGTCTGTGAGGGTCCAACGCCACTGCTTCATTCCTTCACAATACCAAAGTTTTATATTAATGGTTTTACTCCATTACTAAACATAATTCCAAGTTATAATGCATTGGAGTTCTATAGAACTCAAGCCCCCGATTGGATTCGAACCAACGTCTTCGATATTACAAGTATCGCACTCTACCACTGAGTTACAAGGGCAAAAATTAATCACTAGGCAAACATTCTGGATTTTCTAAATCCAACTCATAAAGCAAAGGGTGACATTCTTCAAGCATCAAGTAATATGATGCTTGATACAAATATTCTGGTTCATAACGTCTTTCGTTGTCTGCTAGTTTGATTAGTTCTAAATCAAATAATGAATCGTCTGGCAACTCATCAAAAGTGAATGGAATACCACTTATGAAATACATAAGAACAATTTGTTTTCCGCGATTATACCAGACATATGCGGCATCAATTCTATATTTCATAGTAATATTCCTATTACTTTTGATTATTTAGTGTTGATAAGTCATAGGATTATACTTAAGATACTCAAAAAATGTCAAGCGCATCTCTTTCTCACTCATTCCACAATGTTTTGCTGCTTGAGGAAGATTCATTTTAGAATAGAATAGTCCTTCATTTGCTTCTTTCACATTCTCCGGGGTTGTTTTCACTGATTCTTGTTTAAGTGCTTTGTAATTAATGCGATAAGGATTCATTTTTAAAAAAGTATCGTGTGAGAATTTTTGCCGGAATTTTTTTCGACCTAAAATGGATTTAAAAGTCGATTTTGGTTTCAGAGTGGATTTGTATACGAGAGTGTATCTTCATCCAATGAATCACGAACAAACTCTAGAACATTCATAAATTCATCAACAGTATCACAAGTCACTTGTTTTTCTGTCCCCTCACTAGAATACAGATACACTGTTCGTTTAATGGGATCAACAACGCATCGTGTGAGGTACTCGTCTTGCATTCTATCGTCCTTCGATTACCCAAGTATCATAGCACAGTCAGGCACTCGTGTCAAGCGCGATCTACTTTCTCTCAGCAAGAATAAGATAGTAACATTCAATAGGAAAATTACTATAAGACTGTGTTTGTATAAAGTGTCTTTTCATAAAACTTGTTCCCATTGCCCATTAGTCTTTATATATTGTTGTTGTACTTGTCTCCATGATGAAGGAATTGGTGTTGGGGGAACAATCCATGTTATTTTCACAAATCCATTAGAACCATTTTGTCCTGCAGATACTCCGGGTAAAGGATTACCTTGAATATCTCTACCTCCACCAGTTCCACCCACCCCAACGCGAATTTGATGTGTTGATCCTGGAATATATGTACCACTATCTATTAATTGTTGTCTAGTCATTATTGCCTTAGTATAACCTCCGCCACCGCCACCAGCATTTTTTTGTCCAACAGTCCATGTTGCTTCAACCGTGAAATTTCGTATATATGTTGTATAAGATAATCTTCTTTTAAATTGAATTCTAAAAGATTCTTTTTCAAGATAAGCATAGTAACACAAACTCATTTGAGAATCGTATGCACCACCTGCAGTAAATGAGGATAAATCACTTAGTATTGGCGTATATGATTTATTTGGAAATGGTTCATTCCATGTTACCAAATAATGTTTTTGGGATAGAGTTAATTGACCTGCACTAACTATCGCGTTTGGTCCCCCATTTGGATTAGATGGAGGAGTAGGTACAGTATAAACAAATTGAGTATCACTTAATACTTCACTTACAGTATATGTTCCATTATACCCAGACAAAGAGTTAGAAATTACTACTTGACAACCAACATATAATGATTGAACAGCTGATCTATTTAAAGTTACGGTAATTTCTTTGGATGGAGTTATCCCATCTCCAGATATTATACTAGTAACACCATAAACAGTGCTTTCGCAAGTAAGTCCATCTGCAGCACCAGGAGCTTCGGGGGTGAAAGTAGCCCCTGTCCCCTGAATAAGAATGTTTTGATCAGTTTCATTATTGAAAAAATGGGTTAATGTTCCAGTATTTTTAATAACCCTATTATCTCCTCCAGTTCCACCAGATGGAGTAGTGTTATCCCCACTTGTTCCCCCAAGCGGTGGTATTGGTGGCGTTGATGTTCCTGGGATTCCATTTTCTCCTAGTGTTCCCGGATTTCCATTGGATCCTGATACATCTACCCCCACAGAATTCCACCCAAATTCGTCAGAAAATCCACCACCTACTCCCACTGAACCAATTCCGCTAACGGCACCACCAAGGCCACTATTTGCAGATAAACCAAATGCTGTACTTGTTCCAAAATTTGGATTAGATAATGTAGGACCTCCAGATCCTGGATAATTTGTCGCACCACTTTCCACCTCAGCAGTTAGTCCACCACCACCACCCCCAGCACCATAGACTTCGATAGTAAGTTGAATAACATTAGATGGTATCGTAAAATTTTGAGTAGTAGTTATTATTCGCGTATTTGTTACTGGTGATACTGCATCTTGAACATTACTTTTTACCCATAAATTACTCACAGTTCTCCAACTACCATTATGTTTTATTATCAGCATAAATATTCTCCTTTATTTCAAAAACATTTATATTAATATCAAATACATATATTAAATAATTCTATACCAAATATCACCATCATTTCCATCACTGGATGATGGATTTAACTGAGAAATGAATCTTCTTCCATATGCATTACTGGTTGTAGGAATATTTATTTGGGAAGTTGTGGCATTTGGTTTAGTTACTGTAATTGGATTGGTTCCAGTATAACTTGTTTGCACAACTGTAACATCAGAAATTCCACCCAAAGTACCAAGAGATGCTGCACTAATAGTAAATCCCCCAGATGATACTGGATTAATCGTTATATTAGAACCAGATGTTATTTTTACATCATCATTATTTGTACCATCACTCAGTCTTAAAATTACATCATTAACACTGTCTACTGCATCTAAAGTATAAGTTTTACCTGCAGCAATAGTAGCCTTTAAAGTATTACCATCAATTGTTACTCCAGCACCAACAGAGAGATGTGTTGCTTTCGATTGACTTTCATCCCAGAAAAATATTCTATCTGCCCCAGCATCATTAGCAGATATTACTCCATTAGTTATTGTAAGCAAATCTGAGATTGTATTATTTACAGACACAGTAATACCTGAAGTACCTTGAAGTCCTTGAACACCTTGTGTTGATTGAACACCTTGAGCACCTTGAATACCTGGTTCACCTTGGTTACTTAAACCTTGAAGTCCTTGAACACCTTGTGTTGATTGAACACCTTGAGCACCTTGAATACCTGGTTCACCTTGGTTACCTAAACCTTGAACACCTTGTCTACCCTGGGTTCCTTGAACACCTTGAGCACCTTGTATTCCTCCAGTTCCTCCAGTTCCTTGAGTACCTTGAGTACCTTGAACACCTTGTCTACCCTGGGTTCCTTGAAAATTACTTAATGATCCCTGAACACCTTGGTTACTTAAACCTTGAGTTCCTTGTCTTCCTTGAACACCTTGAGCACCTTGAATACCTTGAATACCTTGGTCACCTATACCTCCTTGGGTTCCTTGAGTTGCTTGAGTACCTTGAGCACCTTGATTACTTAAACCTTGAATACCTTGAGTTCCTTGAGTTCCTTGAGTTGCTTGAGTACCTTGAGTACCTTGAAAATTACTTAATGATCCTTGAAGACCTTGAGTTCCTTGAGTACCTTGAGTACCTTGAGTTCCTTGTGTCCCCTGAACACCTTGATTACTTAAACCTTGAAGACCCTGAAGACCTTGAGTTCCTTGTGTCCCTGTATCACCTTTAATTCCACCAGATCCTTGAAGACCTTGAGTTCCTTGAGTACCTTGTGTTGCTTGAACACCCTGAAGACCTTGAATTCCTTGAAGACCCTGAAGACCTTGAGTTCCTTGTGTCCCTTGAATGCCCGTTTCTCCACCAGATCCTTGAAGACCTTGAGTTCCTTGAGTTCCTTGAGTTCCTTGATTACTTAGACCTTGAGTGCCTTGAGTGCCTTGAGTGCCTTGAGCGCCTTGAGTACCTTGAGCAGTACCCGCTTGACCTTGAAGACCCTGAAGACCTTGAGTTCCTTGTGTCCCTTGATCACCTTTAATTCCACCAGATCCTTGAAGACCTTGAAGACCTTGAGTACCTTGTGTTGCTTGAACACCCTGAAGACCTTGAATTCCTTGAAGACCCTGAAGACCTTGAGTTCCTTGTGTCCCTTGAATGCCCGTTTCTCCACCAGATCCTTGAAGACCTTTACCCTGAAGACCAAAAAGTCCTTGAGTTCCTTGAGTACCTTGAGTACCTTGAGTACCTTGATTACTTAGACCTTGAGTTCCTTGAGTTCCTTGAGTTCCTTGAGTTCCTTGAGTACCTTGAAACATCAAATCATTTGGTGCAGTCCAAAGGACACCCTCATCAGTAGCTGTTAAGATTGATCCAGGATTACCAGAACTACTTTCGTAATCAAATAAACGAGAACGAAATCTAACTTCATCATTTACATCAAATCCAACAGCAGGTAAAGTAGAAGCAATACCAACTCTAGAATTTACATGATCATAATGTAAAAAAGAAGTAGCGTAAAAATCTTTATTATTTCTATTATTAAGTCTAGTATATACAAAATTTCCAGGATCACCTGGAGCAAAAACTGTGATGGTTGAAATAGTTCCAGTAACATCAACTGTCGCATTTATAGAATTGCCAATAAAATTTAATTTAGATACACTATTAATCCCTGCAATAATAGCAACGTCTTCATCAAAAATAGTAAGACCATTCAGATAAGTTTGAGGAGCTTCTGGAATCCAATACCTGTCATATAAACTACCACCATCAAGGGTTACAAGTTTATAATAAGTTCCAGAAATACCAATAGTATTTTTTTCGCCAGGATATCCTAAATTTGGTTCAGCTTGATCAACACTAAGATACAGATGCCTATCTGTACTTAACCCAGAAAAAGATATTACTTTACTTCTACCACTTATATATTTTTTAGTCATATATCTTACGATGAACTATTTTCAAGTATGCTGCAAATAAATTCCATTTGAAGAGGACCTACTAACCCACCACCAGTATAATAATGAGTTATCCCCAGACCAGTATTAGAATCATAAACTATTCCAGAGTTAGTCACAAAAGTTTTTGAAGTACCAACCGATCCAATGATTGATTCTACAGTAAAAGATTGTTGAGGAGATGGAAATATTGTTGTAGTAATACCAACAGATCCTGCACAAGTAAATGCCAATCCACTCATAGTGACTTCATCACCAACATTGAAATTATGAGCAACTGAAGTAGTAATAGTAGTAACTCCAGTAACGTTATCATAATTACAACCAGTAACAGATACAATTCCTGACTGAGTTCCTTCAATTAATATCGAATCTTGAACTACTGCACTTTTTTCCAATACCAACCTACCATCAACAATAATCAAAGCATCACTTGGAGGAACTTCTGCGTTTTTTATAATCCTATTATTTCTAGTATTTCCAAAAGTTCTGGAGGCAGTACTTTTTCTACGATGAGTAAAAGTTACTGTTGGGTAAGTATTCACTCCAACATTTGAAACTTGGGCATAAAGAAGAATTGCAGAAACTCCAGTTGGTGTAGAATATATTAATTGTTCCCCAGGTGCTACAGGAACTGCTATAGTTAAAAATTTATTAAGTGGTGCAATTGCCATATATTACCTTAATGCAAGTATGAGTGGAGTAACTTCTGCTTGTATTGATCTACTAAAATCTCTTCCTCTGATTACTGATGTTGGTTGATTGACTTGAAACCCTTCCCCAATATCAAAATTACCTTTTTGGTCTGTTGAAGTAAATGGAATTTGTGCTCCATCTAATGCA
>Ga0315903_10010586_pt1 | contig 10956 bp, 7 predicted proteins | sample LakEriMetagenome_7_FD_203524 | JGI IMG/M metagenome (GOLD analysis project Ga0315903, IMG submission 203524) | Freshwater fungal communities from buoy surface, Lake Erie, Ohio, United States - Buoy 2 MA119 | ecosystem: Environmental > Aquatic > Freshwater > Lake | place: USA: Lake Erie, Ohio... | reverse complement strand
ACTGTGAAAAAGACGTTGGCAGTTGCTGTCAAATTGAGTTCAATAATTTCATTGCCTTCTATGACCGCATCACCGGTAATGACTATAGAGAATGACAAATCATTATCCCCGGTTGGAACAGTAAAAGAAATGGGGAATCCTGCGCTGAAGTCTGAATTGGCTGTAGCGGTTCCCGTTGCATTTACGATCAATTGAAAAGGCGTTTGTACATTTTCAGTATGAATGGTTACAGTCACAATAGTTGCATCTATTTCGGGTATTTCCTGCGAACTGGTTGTGAAGCCAACCACTGCTATTGGCACATTACCACAATCGTCTCCTGTGTGACTTCCAAGATGAGAGTAGTCAGTTGGATCATAGCTAAGCCATTGCCCGGAGACGATATTCCAATCTGTATCAGGGGCTGTTATATGTGGTCGGCGCACTAAAACATGATTCGCTGTTGAGGAGTTGCCAAACTCCCAACCGTTACCACCGGGATCATCTCCGATAATACCAATCACATCAATAGCGCTTCCTTGATACAACAACTCAATTGCATCATTACCCGTGAACACACTCACATCACTCGTGATGTCTGTAACGTCAACTATTGCTTGGTTTGTTGGATTAGGTCCATTAGGCGTGGCTGCAAGGACATATACTTCATGGGAAGCGAGTGTTCCGGAAAGCACAATGCTTGCCGTTGGTGTCGTTGAGCCGTTCGTATATAAATTGATGCTGTAGTTGCTTAACTCTACAGGTATAGGTAAAGGATTATAAACCTCAAGCGCCTTATTTGATTGCGAATCCTCCACTACTTCCGAGAAGAATAATTGCGAGCAAGGTGCCGGTCCATTGCAATTGTATACAACGGCCTCGACAAAGTTGCTCGACAATTCGAGACACTCGTCTGCTGCAACGCCGGAAATAGATGAACCGCTTTGAATGGTGCTGTCAATTAAAGCACTCAAATAAGATGCACCATAGATATAGTAAGTTCCCGGTTGAGCAGATGCGGCATTCCATGTTTCGTTAATTTGATTGATTATGTTTCCGCTTGCATCTGTCACGAAGTAAGTATAAGATGCATCTACCGATTGACCTGTGTTAGTCATGACAACATCAATATGCACATCGCCATTACAAATGGTTAGGAAATCAGCACCATCCGCAAGAAGGACTTCTCCGGCATCGCATCCTGTAATGATGCAGGGGGAGCGCTCAACCTCTGCGAAGTTGTTCGATAATTCAGCACATTGGTCTGCCATGATGCCTTCAACGGGCATTCCGGGTGTTGCACTTTCCATATTGAGATTGCCCGTGAATGAAAGCCCCCATATGTGAAAAACACCTTCGCCATATGCGTCTAAACTGATAGGCGAAGCGTTGACTATTTCAAGAATAGTATCATTTTCATCGGTAATTACAAAAAGGTAGTTGGCCGCGGGTTCATTGGTATTGGCCGTGAGTGCGACCGGTGTATTGGGAAGATCTGAACATTGACTAATCGGCCCTTGACCCGCACCTTGTAAAAACCCACCATCGCAATTGGGGTCGCTTTGGTTAATAGTAATAGTCATGCTTTGCTGCAACCATGTAACAGCGCTATCACTCAAAAGTGTCAAAAGAATTGTTTCCGAACCTTCCGCATCGCCATCATTGATAATATCCAGTGTGAAATTTTGCAGAGCTGTGAGATCATCGAATACAAGTGTGTCGGGAAGTATGACGGTGTAATCGCTTGTGTCTGCTGTTCCTCCTACCCAGCTTGCAACAATCGAAATAGGCCCTGTGGCATTTAAGCATTGCACATTAATCGTAATAGTTCCGGCATTTTCCGCAACTGTAATATCTCCGTTCACGAAACCTGCAAGGGTTTCACCGCTGCAGGGCTGGAAGAAATGGTTGCCCAGGTGACTATAATCGGTATTGCTAAATACATTCCACTGTGTGGATGAGATGGACCAAATGGGAGTGGGTGATTGAATATCAAATTGACGGACCATGTCGATGTCGAATGTGGTTGCGTTGCCTAAAGGCCAACCCTCTCCCGTTCCCGGATTTTCTCCGACCAGCCCGATGACGTCAACAACGGTGTCGTTGTGTCTTAACTCCAATGCGTCGTTTCCATTGAAATTGGCAATTTGATCTATGAGGTCTGACAGAGCTAGTACCGTTTGACTTGCCGCACCTTGGCCGCCTGTGCCAGGATTGGCAATAACGAAGGTGCTAAACGCACCAAGGGAGCCTGAAAGATTCAATACATCAGAAGGTGTAGTAACTCCATTGGCATATTGTAAGATGCTGTACTCGCTGAGATCGACCGATGAAAGAGTCGGGTTAAATAGCTCGATAGCCTTAGTCCCGTTGGTACCTTCGAGGTATTCCGAAAAGAACAGTTTTGTGCAGGGTTCATAAGCTATGCAGTCGAATACGGTGACCTCAAGCGCGTCGCTTGAAACCTGCAGGCATATCGTTGCTGTTGCTGATACCATTGTATCGCCTGCCGAAACGCCGGTGATTTCTCCTTGATAAGAAATACCGAAAATTTCATAAGTGCCTGCCGGTAACCCTTGAGTCGAAATTTCATTCGTGCCGGTAGTGATGACAAGACCGTTTTCATCGGTCAGCACGTAGATATATGTATCATCAAGCGATGTGCTTGTATTGCTCAGTACCAATGGCAAATTGGAAGAATTGCAAACTTGGGTATTACCGGACGCCACTCCAATTTCTCCGGCGATACAGCCGCTGCATGAAGTTATCTCAATACTCAGGAAGTTTTCGCTTATAGACAAGCAATTACCTGCTGTCATACCGCTGATTATTTGACCTGCTTGTGCTGTGGTAGAGTCGAGCAAGCCATTATAGAATACATTGTAAACACGATATGCTCCTATAGCGAATCCGGTGAAATCAAAACTAAAAGCGCTTGTTAAATCAATAATCGTATCATTGTTATCTGTCACTACAAAGGTCTGATCATCTCCGTAGCCCAAGCCTGTTGTGAACCATTCAATGAGAGCCGGATTGTCCGAATCACAGAAAAGTTGCACACCATCGGAGAAGATGCTGTCGGCCAAACACTGCGGTTGGTTCCAGGTGCCGGGTGTAATGTCCTGAAGGATGTAAGGACTATATAGGAAGGGGAGTCCTCCATCGGGAACACGCGAGAGAGAGAAATCGGGAAAATCTTGCTGAAATGTTTCATCCAATTGAGTGTAGCCGGGTACGGCTATGTCCAGTCCGAGTGCGGCTATAAGGTCGTTGTCCGCTTGGTCGTTTGTTCCATAGACAGCGGCATCAACCAGATTCGAAGTAGTAGGAGAGGAGTCGGTAGGAAAGTCTATCGCATCTCCCATGTAGAGCGCAATCCCATCGGCACCATTTGAGATAGTGGCATTGGGAATGATGAAGTCGACGTTAACAACGGCGGCGTTGCCCAACACGAAGAAGCCATTGCCATCGAGAAAATAGCCGTCAAGGTCGTATGCTGCATAACTAAGATTTGTTGATCCCTCGAACAAGACAATTACGTATCCATCGAGTGAAGTGCCTGGTGCTCCATAGAGTTCAACAAACTCTGCAACGTCTGCTCCACCCGGATTATCAATGTTTAATTCGTTGAATACGATTCCGGAAATAGTTTGAGAATATCCTAATATGGTACAAGCAACCGCTAAAGTGGTTAAGAAGGTTTTCATGGCAAGTTTTTTCGATTACTGCTACTGAATACAACATGAAGTCTGTTTTCCTTGGTTGTAGCAGGAATTTTATGCTAAGGTCGACTGCATCAGCGCATATTTGCATCAAATTTTTGAGAAAATGAAATCACTGTTATTTATTGCCTCGCTCTGTTTTGCATGCTCAACATCATATGCCCAATCTTTATCGGATATTGAAGCTGCTGAGTTCGATCCCATTCACCATCGATTTCTGATAAGCAATGGCAGTAATGTGATGGAGGTAAATTCCGCAGGACAGGCCATTGGTGAAATTGGAGGCGGCACCCCCCAGTCCTCCTATGGCATGGAAGTAATCGGTAACACGCTTTTCACCATTGTAGGTTCTGCCGTCAAGGCGTATGACCTCGAAACGGGAAGCCTAATTTCTTCGATAACAATTGCGGGTGCAGGCTTTCTTAACGGAATGGCTTCCGACGGTGCCGGCCGAGTATGGGTAACCGATTTCGGCGCAAGTGACATTATTGAAATAGATTATTCTGATCTACAGAATCCTGCTTATACAATCGTTGTGAGTAATACCGGTGTAACACCTAATGGTATTTGTTACGATGAAGCAAATAATCGGTTGGTGTTCGTTGCTTGGAGTGGTAGTACCTCAGATATTACCGCCGTTTCACTTGCTGACTATAGTCTTACCACTCTTGTAGCCAATGCATCTCTCAATAGCATTGATGGTATTGATAATGATAGCTATGGTAATTATTTTCTGGCCTCATGGACCCCCCAACGTATTACAAAGTATAACTCAGATTTTTCTGTGAGCGAAGTAATCACCGTTGCTGGAGGCCTCAATAACGCTGCAGATATTGCCTATGCCGAGGAAATTGACACACTCATTATCCCGAACTCAGGCAACAATACGGTGCGTTTCGTTGGTTTTCAGCAGCCCAATTCGGTAGATGAGACAGAACTAGATGATACCGAGCCATCTTGTTTCCCAAACCCGATTCAATTCGAGTCGGTCATTACTTTTTATAACAAGTATGCGGGTAATGTGCGCATTGAAGCCGTCGATATGCAAGGCAAAGTGGCATTAGTACTGTTAGAAGATGAACTTCCACGCGCATTGCAGCGAGTCGTGATTGGTGATATTCCTTTGTCAGCCGGAAAATATATTTGGCGCATTCAAACAATGCACGAATTACTCTCAGTGCCCTTTCTAAAGCAATGAGGCTTATTGAAATTGCAGCTCGAATAATCTCCTGTACAAACCATTGAAAGCTAGAAGTTCCTGATGCGAACCTTCTTCTGCAATGCGACCCTTGTCAATGACATAAATTTTATCGGCGCGTTGCACCGTTGAAAGCCGGTGGGCTATTACAATGCTGGTCCGATTGCTTGTAATACGTTCCGTAGCTTGCTGAATGAGTAGTTCTGATTCAGTATCGACACTTGAGGTAGCTTCATCGAGGACCAGAATCGCAGGATTGCGCACGTAGGCTCGCACGAAAGAAATAAGCTGGCGCTGACCAACGCTAAGCATGCCGCCGCGTTCCCGAACATTGTATTCATACCCGCCGGGCAGGCGCTCTATGAAATCGTGTGCTCCAATTTCCTTGCTTGCTGCTACAACAGATTCCAAGCTGATGTTGTTGTCACCCAGTGTGATATTATTCAGAATGGTATCGTTGAATAAAAAGACATCTTGAGAAACCAAGGCTACGTGATTGCGCAACGAGTCTAGGCGAATAGATTGAAGATCGATTGAATCGATCTGGATTTGCCCGTGTTGATAATCGTAATATCGATTTAGCAACCCAGCAATACTGCTTTTCCCGGCTCCGGTTGCTCCCACAAAGGCGACCATACCACCTGCAGGAATATCGAGGCTGATATCATGCAATACAGGTTGCTTTTCAATGTATTCGAAGTAAACATTCTTGAACGAAATAGTTCCGCGCAGTTGAGTCGCATCCAAGGTGCCATTATCGGTTTGTTCTGCGTGCATGTCGAGCAATTTGAAGACACGTTCAGCATTTACTACTCCCATCTGCAACACATTGAAATTATCGGCCATTTGCCTAATGGGTCGATACATCATGGTGATAAACGTAGAAAATTCAAGCAACAATCCCGGAGTCATTTCCCCACTTAAAGACCCCCGTAACCCCCACCATATCATAAGAGAAACACTTCCTGCGCTTAACAATTCTACTAATGGAAAAAATATAGAATATGCCCAAATGCCCCGTATATGAGCATCGCGATGCTCACGGTTGATATGTTGGAAACGTTCCTGCTCCTGTTTTTCACGATTGAAAATTTGGACAATGTGCATTCCACTCACATGCTCTTGAATGAAAACGTTGATGCGTGCTACCTGATCACGGACATCATTAAAAGAGTTCTTAACAGCACGCTGGAATAAACGTGTTGCATAGAATAAAAGAGGAATGGGAATAAGAATTATCAAGGTCATCTTCCAGTCTAGCCAGAACATGAAACCAATGATAAATACAAGCTTGAGAAGGTCGCGGAAAATATCAAGTATGCCCGCCGAGAAGACATCGGCAATGCCATCAACATCCGAAATAACACGCGTTACTACTTGCCCAACAGGAGTTTTATCAAAATAACTAAGCTTGAATTTCACCACGTGAGCATAGATCTCAGAACGCAAATCAAAGGTGATGGACTGTGCGACTCGATTGGCCAACTGAGTTTGCACGTATTGAATGAGTGCCTCGAAAAAAAGCATGGCTATGAATGCAATGCCAATTTGTGCAACACGATTACTATCTCCGGCGGGAACGGCATCATCCAGTATGGAGCGCATTTGTTCCGGCCGAACCCAAACCACTCCTGCAAGTGCCAGTACTAGCAGCATAGTCATAAAAAAAGGCAACCTATATGGCTTGCCTCTTTTGTAGAGTCTCAGAAAAATGGCAACATCAAATGCCTTACCGCTGCTTTTGCTCAAGTGTTATTTCTTAAAAGTAAAGCTGTTCATAATCTTTAGTGCCGTTTCATCCCATTCTTCAAATGATTTCTGTTCTGATGTAAAGGTGAGTGAGTAGGATTTGTCATTGTCAAACCAGATGTATTGACGGATAGCAAGTGGGAATTCACTCATCAAGCCGGCGTATGTCATCACGTAGCAGTCTTTATTGCCTTTTCTGTCTTTTTTGTTTTCGCGAATAATCGCTTTTTGAAAAAAGAACGGTATGTCACGCGTAACTTCTTCCGCATAACTGTCAAGTGTCTTGTTCAAACCGGGCAAGGCAAGAATCGTTAGGTTAACAAAATCATTATAGATATCCTCTTCATCTGTGAATGGTGATGAGATGATGAAGTCCATACCCGAATTGCCGCTTACATCTACCGTCCAGTCGGAAGGGTAGGTTATCGTATAATCTCCGCGATCCAACAGTTTCCATTCCGCAGTTCGGGTTGTATCAACTGTTGTATTTCCTGAAAAGAAGGTGGTGAAAACAAGTAGAATACTGGTTAACATGGTAGGTAATTTTTAGGATGAACGGCAAATATGCACGAAAATATCGCAGGTATTTTCAAAAGAATGTTACAGCATTGCGAAAATTCAATTATCCGTTTCTCGAATTTTCCCTTCCGGATAACGAATTTGAGTAAGATGAAGTCCTTGAGGCGGCACGCTTTCCCCCGCCTTTGTTCGTTTTCCTCCTTCAATAATTTGGGTGAATTGCTCTAAGCTGATTTTTCCTCTGCCCACTTCAAGCAATGTTCCCACAACTGCACGAACCATATTTCGAAGAAAGCGATCGGCCGTAATGTGAAAAACGAGTTTGTAGTCATCCTGGACCCAATGTGCATGACGCAAATCACATAGCGTGGTTTTTTGACCGCCACCACTTTTACAGAATGCTGCAAAATCAGTGTAGTTCAACAAAAGAGCAGCAGCTTCATTCATCTTGGTTACATCGATAGGCCACGGATAAAATGTGGAGAATCGTTGTATGAACGGGTCGCGTTTTTGATGAATATGATACTCATAGCTTCTCTCGATGGCATCAAAGCGCGCATGCGTGAGATAGTCTACCTGCCAAAGTCCATAAAGTCCAATGTCTTTAGGTAGCATCAAGTTTAGCTTGAAAAGTATTTCTTCTTTGTTTTCAATTGGTTTTTCCGCATTGAAATGAAGGTAGAAATCACGCGCATGAACTCCTGCATCCGTGCGCCCACAGCCTACGGAAACTACTCGTTCCTGCCGAAGTAATTTGCGAAGCGCACTTTCAATTTCTTCCTGCACGGAATGCCCGTTCAATTGTCTTTGCCATCCATGGTATTGAGTGCCATCGTAAGAGATATGCAGAAAGTATCGCTTCCACATGGGGCGATTTTCTTCGAGTGTAGTCTGAGTGTCGCTCATGATATGAAAAATTGATCTTCAAAACCGACCAGGTATAGCTTCTCTTGTGCCCGCGTAAAGGCGGTATAAAACCACCTGTTAAGTTCAATGCCGGTCATTTCATCAGTTATATAGCCCTGATCCACAAATACGCATGGCCATTGTCCACCTTGCGCTTTGTGACATGTTATGGCATAGGAGAATTTTACTTGCAATGCGTTGTAATACGCATCGTTTTTAACTGATTTCTGCAAAAGTCGTGAGTCGCTAATTTCCGGATAATCTTCTGCAATCATGCGAGCCAATGCTTGGCGTTCCTCAGTTGGAAGCGAAGCGTGATTGTCCCAAATGGTATTACACAACAATAGTGTCTCAAATTCAGGCATCTCCGGATAATCCGGCATCCGAACGATGGCCTTGCAAAACCTGAATTTGTCTCGGTCTTCAAATTTCATCACGCGTTTGATTTCGAGTGTATCACCATTGGCAATAAAACCGGCTGTGAATTCTGCTCCTTTCAGCCAGTAGTAGTTGTTCTTTAAGACCATCATCCGGTCGCCGGCATTGATTTCCTCTTCCAGCCATAAGATACGATTGCGGATTTGCTGATTAAATAAATTGGCGCGTTTGTTACTTCGCGTAATCACAATCATATCGTCTTTGCCATAATGCGCATATGCATTTTCCAGGTATTCCTGAAGATCGGTGCTTATTCGCTCAATGTCGCGGAATTCGGAAACAGTTAAAGTCGGCAAGTCCTTTTTTTCACTCGTAATGAGCTGTCGAATAGTTGTTGCATTACGAAGGATTCCGGAGCCTTCCTGCTGACGAATGACCTCGTTCAATTCAACCTCGGCAACATTCAGATAATAGTTAGACTTTAAATGATCCAATTGAAGAGCAGGACTATCGGGGCTTCCCACCGGCGGTAATTGTGCTGTATCGCCAATCAATAATAATCGGCACCCTGCGCCGCTGTATACATGACTTATCAAATCGTCCAGAAGATCATTGAAAGGCTCGTTTTGCGCATGACCTATCATGGAAGCTTCATCTACAATGAAAAGCGTATCACTGAGTTCATTTTCCTTTAATTCAAATATGCCTTCACCGGTACGCATTTGTTTGGAGTAATAAATGTGGCGGTGAATCGTCCCGGCGCTTCGATTAGAATAATTGGCCAATACACGAGCCGCTCGACCGGTTGGCGCCAACAGCACATAGCGCATCCCAAGCTTCTCAATCACATTGACCAATACGCTTACGCTCGTTGTTTTACCGGTACCAGCATATCCTTTCAACAGCAAAGCGCAACGTTCCTTTTCGGATGTAGCAAAGCGCGAAAAGGCATGGAAAAATTTGCGTTGTCCTGTTGTGGGTTCAAACTGAAAAGCCTCGAGCAATGCGCTTTCCAAGGGTAATGGTTGAATATGTTTTTCGACGGAACCGCTCAAGATGACTGCATTTTAGGGTGCAAAGAAAAGACATCCGTATATCTGTGCTTAGCTTAGCAGCGGAATAAGATATGCCATGGTAGTATTCGATCCGGAATTGGCCGCACGCATGAAAATGCCTAAAGAGCTGCTCGATAAAGCTTCTGAGCTCCATTTGGCAATGCACATTGGCAGACAGACCGTGTTCGCCGCCCTTTATGATTTCTCATCTTCCACCTGCCTGTGGAATGTTCATTCTGATGTTCCTGCCGGTGTTTCCGTGTTCAAGTTCATCTATCAGCGAAACTGGATTGAAGCGGTTTTCCGACGTTGCTCCGTCACGTTCGATGCAGATTGTTATGCGCTGGTTCCAACTTCTTTGTTTGATCCACTTTCGTGCAGTGACTATATAGAAATGCAACACGGCGTTACAACTGCCCATGCAGCCTACATGGAACTGCCGGAAGCAGATGCAGTCATTTGTTTTGAATTGCCGGAATGGAATTCAGACTTGTTGAAGTACTTTCCCAATGCCCGCGTTTTGCCTTTAAGTGCTCTACTGACTCGAGTGGCTGCAGCTAGAAATCAAATGTCAAATTCCGATTTTCTGGTTGCGTTTTCTTCTGCTGCAGTAACAATCGCTGCTGTAAAAAACAAAACGCTCGTATTGCTTTCAACGCATGAAGCCAGAACGGAAGAGGACGTACTTTATCACCTCTCAAATGCCGCTATGCGTTTGGAGATTGACCTTGACAATTGTTCGATTCAATTGCTCGATATGAGCGGTCATGATGACCTTATTCACTTGCTTCAACGCTATGCTAAAGAGGTGAAAAAACTAGCGGCTCATGCAACATCCGACGGGTGCTCGGCAACACAATTACACTACCTATGCGCATAATTTCCGGAAGCCTAAAGGGTAGATCAATTGATGTACCTCGCAATTTTAAAGGTAGGCCTACAACCGATTTCGCCCGTGAGGGTCTTTTCAATATTCTGAATAACCGCATTTCATGGCACGAAACGAAAGTCCTAGATCTCTTCGCGGGCACCGGTGCGTTTTCACTTGAATGCTTTTCACGCGGAGCTCAAGACTTGTTGGCAATAGAACTACAGCCGTTGCATGTTCGTTTTATCAATGATAATTTTCGAAGATTTGAAGCCACACAAGCTCAGGCAATCAAATTCGACGTTTTTAAGTGGATCCCTACAGCAACGGAAAGATTTGATCTGATTTTTGCCGACCCGCCTTACGATTTACCGGGTCTAAGCCGATTACCTAAGCTTATCATGGAAAGCGAACTACTTACACCTGAAGGTTTATTGATAGTGGAGCATGGGAAGCGCACTAATTTTTCGGATCAGCCCGGCTTCTTTCAAGAGAAAACGTATAGCAATGTAACATTCAGCTTCTTCAAAAACTGATTGCTTTTTACTTTAGGTTTGTCTTCATGAAACGAGTAGCTGTCTT
>Ga0315903_10010584_pt1 | contig 10959 bp, 9 predicted proteins | sample LakEriMetagenome_7_FD_203524 | JGI IMG/M metagenome (GOLD analysis project Ga0315903, IMG submission 203524) | Freshwater fungal communities from buoy surface, Lake Erie, Ohio, United States - Buoy 2 MA119 | ecosystem: Environmental > Aquatic > Freshwater > Lake | place: USA: Lake Erie, Ohio... | reverse complement strand
TACAATGATAAGTTCCCGCTTCTTTGTGATTCCAATATTGACCTGTAAAAGCCCTTTCGGTTCCTTTTTCTCTCGCGATGTAGTAAACATCTTCGGGTAGTTCTTTCTCCCATTCTTTATTACTAACTTGTAATTTGGAACTATCGGTGGCAGAATAATATTTATTCTTTTTTTCGGTCATAACTTCTTTATTTTGAGAGAATGTACAATTGCTAAAAAACAAACAAATCGCAACTAAATAAAAATGAGTGTTTTTCATAAGCTTGTATAAAGAATTTATTTATTATCAAAATTCTTCTGCACAAAGTTATTGTAGCGAAATGTATGAATTTGATAAAGTAATCATAAAATTTCGCTATATGCTATTCCATATGATTGTTAAAAATTTAAACCCAAGGCTTAGATAGAAAATCTTTTTGCCACTTCGGTTTCATAACTATGTCCTACTTGAATCTCCATATCGTCTAAATAAATTATCTTATTACGAATCGACTGAATACGTCTTATAGGTATAATATAAGAGCGATGAACACGTATAAACTCCCTATCTGGCAACTTTTTAAGCATAGCTTTCATCGTCATTCTTACAGTAAGAAATTTATTCCCCGCTAATTTTATTTTGATATAATCAGCAAGGGATTCGATGAGTTGAATACTATCTAAATCGATTTTTAGTAACTGGTAATCTGCGCGGATGAGCAATTGAGTTTTGCTATTTATATCCGACTTTAATTTTGACTTTAATGATTCTCTCCCTTTTTGTATTGCTTGTTCAAACCTTTCAAACGAGTAAGGTTTTAATAAGTAGTCTACGGCTTGTACTTCGAAACCCAACACAGCAAATTCGCTGTAAGCTGTTGTAAAAATCACTTTAGTTTCTTGAGAAATATTTTTATAAAATTCTATGCCACTCATTTCGGGCATATTTATATCTAGGAAAATAATATCCACTGGATAGCGAAGCAAATACTTCTTGGCATCTGAAACTTTAGTGAAAGTTTTTTCTAAATACAAGTCACTTATTTGTGCTGCAAATGACTGAATAATTTCAAGTGCCAGGGGTTCGTCATCCAACGCAATTGCCGTCATGGTTTTAAATTTATATGTAAATGAACACTAAATATATTATTTACATCTTGGATGTCTAGAGAATGATTTCGGGGGTATAAAAGTTGTAGTCGCATACGTGTATTTTCCAAACCGAAGCCTAAACTCTCTGTACTCGTCTCGTTAAACTTTACTTTTTTATTACTCACTTTTAGCATTAAATCTTTTTCTTTTACTTCCAAGAAGATAGAAATATTCGACTGCTGATCTGGATTAACTCCATGCTTAAATGCATTTTCTATAAATGGAATCAGTAACATTGGAGCTATCTTACTATTGTCATATACCTTGGGCAAGTTCACTTCAAGTCCAACATTATTCGCCAATCTTAACTTCTGTAATTCTATAAAATTTCGCAAATATTCAACTTCATGGGAAACAAGTACAAACTCTGATGATGATTGCGTCACTACATAGCGCATCATATCCGATAGCTTGAGCAAGCCACTAGCTGTTTGCTTAGCATTCTCTTTAATTGCTAAACTATAAATACTATTGTATGTATTGAATAAAAAATGCGGATTGATTTGAGCTGTTAAATGCTCGATTTGCTTCTTGGTATGTGCTTCATAAAGTTGTATTAAATTTTGTCGAGTTCTTAAAAATAAGGTTGTAAATATGCCTATGAGGTATATTAATATGGATTGTGTTAAATAAATTACGGGCATCATACGATGATGCCTCGGGTGCTGATGCCCTTCATGATGGCTATGTCTTCGAGGTGGTCGAAAATCGTTTAAGAAAAATAGAAAAACAAATATTCCTAAGCAAACTAAGATTAGGGTGAAATAGACGTAATACTTTTGATTGAAATAATACGTTGGAAGTATATAGTAATAATGTAGATAAAAGAACAAAAGCAAGCTCACATAAAGTAAAATATTTAGCAGAAAGAACTTGCTTGATAGAAAGGCATGAGTTGATTCAAATGCATGCCAAGGCGTAAACAATATGGGTAAACCTAGCATAAACAATACTGCTACAATATGTATAAATCCAGCTTTCCTAAAAATCGCCATTTAAATCAAATATAATAGATTGATGGTGTCTAATAAATATTTTGAGATAAGTACAGTAAATCTAATGGTTATTACACATCACATTGTATTAAATGAGGCAAGAGACAACATTTACCTAACGACTCTAAGTTGTATCTTATAAATAAAATACATTTGCCAAATGGGGCAAAATGTAAAGCTTGTGGCTAAAACATTATTCGGTTTAGAAGATGTATTGTTTAATGAATTAAAAACTTTGGGTGCTTTGCATTTGTTTAAAGGTCAGCGCATGGTAAGTTTTGAAGGTGATACTGGATTTATTTACAAAGCAAACTTAGCTTGTCGCACTGCTATCAAAATACTAAAACCTATCCATGAATTTGAAGCGAAAGATGAACAAGCATATTACAACGAAATGTTCGCCTTTGACTGGTCTGAACTCATTAGCTTGGAGAATACATTTGCTATTGATGCAACTGTTTTTTCAGAAACGTTTACCCATTCTAAGTATATAGCCTTGCGCTGTAAAGACGCGATTGTAGACCAGTTTAGAGAGAAATTGGGTTCGCGACCCAATATAGACACAGAAAACCCTGACATCCGAATCAATGTGCATATTCATATGCATCAAGTTACAATATCATTAGATTCCTCAGGTGTATCCTTGCATCAACGTGGCTATCGGGTTGCTACCAGCTTAGCACCCATTAATGAGGTATTAGCAGCTGGGTTACTTTTGTTAGCAGGCTGGGATGGACAATGTGATTTTTTAGACCCTATGTGTGGAAGTGGAACCATTCTGATAGAAGCAGCTATGATCGCAGCAAATATTCCAGCCAATTTGCATCGTAAACAATTCGCTTTTGAAAAATGGGCTGATTGGGATGAAAATTTGTTTAACACCATCAAGGAAAGTTTACTGAAAAAGACAAAAGATATCACTTGCCGAATAAATGGCTTTGACATGGATTTTCAAGCGATTAAAAAATCGAAAATAAATATTTCCAATGCGATGCTTGAAGATTTCATTGATGTAGATACGCAAGATTTTTTTACAAGCTCTAAGGCAAAGGCAGAGAAGTTGTTCATTCTGTGTAATCCGCCTTATGATGAAAGATTGAGTATAGATACACAATCTTTCTATGCTTCAATTGGGAATACATTAAAAAAGCATTATACCAATACAGAAGCTTGGTTAATTACTTCTAATTACGATGCGATAAAATCGGTTGGGTTAAAGCCCAGTGAAAAGATTAAAGTTTTTAATGGGTCATTAGAAGCGAGATTGTTGAAATATGATATCTATGAAGGCAGTAAAAGAAATAAAGAATGAGTCAAGTCGAGATAGCGAAAATCTCATTCGGCAAATCAAATTATAAAAAGAACTCGAACTCAAATGCAATGAAAAAATTCTAAAACCCATGCTTTCTCGATATTATCTGCACAGCATCAAACAATTAAACACAGTCTTTAAAACGTAAAGCCATCAGCCTCAATAACTTAATCTCAATTTTTTGGTGCAAATTTATTAACTTATTTAAAATGCTAATAACTTGTAATTTTCAAACTATATAATTGCCAATCATATAAAAAAACCGATTATTGCATCACTAAAATACTTATAGAAAAAATTATGAAAACATTAAAAACAATTTTATTCAGCGCAGCACTTACTGTAGGTGCATTTACAACTACTTTTTTCACTTCTTGCGATCCTGATGCTTGCAAAGATGTAATTTGTGCTAATGATGGTACTTGTACCGATGGTACTTGTGCATGTCCAGCAGGTTTTGAAGGAACTTTATGTGAAACACAAACTCGAGCTAAATTTATCAAAACTTGGTCAGCTTCTGATTTACAATCTGGAAGTTCAACTCCTTTTCTTTACAGTTGTATAATTTCAGCTGGAACTGGATCTTCGAACCTTGATGTGATTATTGATAATTCTTTCAGTGATGATTATTTTGTAAATAATATCAACGCTAACGTGTCTGGTAACACGATTAATATACCATTCCAAAAGCCAGATGGCGCTGCTGACAGCTTTGCTGTTGCGGGAAGTGGAACAATTACGGCAGGTAAAATTAACTGGAATTATACATTAACTAAAACTACTACAAGCGCTGCTTTAAACTACTCAGGAGTTTGGCAATAGGATTTAATAGCTTATTTAAATAATTAAAAGAGGTTACTAAGTAACCTCTTTTTTATTGCATATACTGCTAAAACTAAAAGCATTGTAATTATCCGTAAAGTTACCTATTTTCTTTTTCCATCTCGTCACATGTGACGAGACCTTGATCTCTTCGCGCATGACGAGACCACTTTTATCCAAACTCGCACATGAAAGATACTCGTTCTATAACTAAATTCGTCTGTGCTCAAACAAAGGATAAAAGTTTGGCTACGATTTATATTTTTATATGCCTCAAATCTTAGGTCGTATCTTACATAAAACTTATAGTTGATACAATGCTTTGAAAAAATTAGGTACTAGATTGATGTCATCTTTGTTCATTTACCACATTAAGGTAGTTTAACGGATAATCATTGTAGATTGTAATAATACACGAAAGTTATTTTATCTGCGACCTTGATTTTATCATTGAAGGCGATATAAACTTATGTTCATAAAAAAAGGCTGTTTTTCTAACAGCCTTTTCTTTATAAATTTTATTTGCGATTATTTAAAACGATCATTTTTACGCTTTGTATCCGTTGGAGTTTCTTCCTTTTTGCCGTCCTCTTTAGGTGCTTCAAAACGATTGTTTTTAGTTTTCGTTTCATCTGCTGTTTCTTTTGGTTTCCCATCTCCTGTAAATCGATCATTTTTTGTATTGGAAGGTGGTGGTGTTTTTACAACCTCTTTCACTTTCGTTTTAGTTTTAGGAGGAGCTGCTGGAGTAACAGGTTTTGGTGCAGGTGTGGCTGCTACTTTAGGGTTATTGCTATTCTTAGCAGCAATTGCTATTAAGCTATCAGCCTGCAATTGAGCTGCAGTATTAATACGGTTATCGCATTCAGCTTTTAATTGATCTTGCGCTGCTTTTACTTTGGTAGCAACTTGAGAATCTAGTTCAGATTGAGAAGGTCCTTGCTCGGTACTACAAGCCGCAAAGAAGATGGCTGTTAATGCAGGCAATATGGCATATTTTAACTGTTTCATGTTTACTTATTTTTTTAAAATGATTATTCTAATGTGTTGACTTAAATTTTTATTGAGCTGCTTGCGCCATTCGGGCCGCATTCACCAATGAATCTGTTTTAGATTTTAATTCGGTTGCCATGCGCGTTTCGCACTCTGCTGTTGCATTTGCATTAGCCAATTCAATTTGAGAAGCAGCTAACGAATCAACTTTTGCTTGCACTGCTTCTGGACTCATTTTTTCGCCACCGCAAGATTGCATCACCATCATGAAGCTTATTGCTCCCATAGATAAAATTACTTTTTTCATGTTTATAAAATGTTTGTCACGAAAGTAGTAATATTTAGCAGTTTTTAAATTTATTCACTTGGTATTTGAATGAAAATTGTGTTAAGACTAAATTTTCATCAAGTTGCTTTCGTTTCATTATTCGTAATATTGTAGCAAAACCTTCTGTGATAAAAAAAATAGATATTCATACGCATATAATGCCTGAAAACATGCCAAACTGGTTTCAAAAGTTTGGCTATGGCGAATTCATTCATTTAGAGCATCATAAACCTTGTTGTGCTAGAATGATAAAGGGCGATAAATTTTTTCGTGAAATAGAAAGCAATTGTTGGGAACCGAATGATAGATTGATTGATATGCAAGCGACAAATGTTCAAGTGCAAGTGCTATCTACCATACCAGTATTGTTCAATTATTGGGCAAAAGCAGAAGATGCTTTGGTAACGAGCCGTTTTTTAAATGATCATATCGCTTCATGTGTGAGTCTACATCCTACTCGATTCATTGGACTAGGCACTGTTCCGCTGCAAGATGTAGATTTAGCTATACGCGAAATGGAGCGTATTGTTAAAGAATTAAACATGCCAGGCGTACAAATTGGATCGAACATCAATCAAATTAATTTAAGCGATGAAAAATTTTATCCATTTTGGCAAGCCGCTGAAGAGCTTAATTGTAGCATTTTTGTACATCCTTGGGAAATGATGGGCGAAAATGATATGCAAAAATATTGGCTACCATGGTTGGTAGGAATGCCTGCCGAAACCAGCAGAGCTATATGCAGTTTACTATTTAGCGGTGTATTTGAAAAATTTCCAAATCTCAATATTGCATTCGCACATGGTGGAGGCTCATTTCCAGCTACTGTTGGCAGAATTGAACATGGATGGAAAGTTCGGCCTGATTTATGTGCGATTGACAATGCCATCAACCCACGCAATTATTTAGGCAAATTTTGGATAGATAGCTTGGTGCATGATGCCGCGGCTTTTGAATTATTACTAAAGACCATGGGAAGTGATAAAATTTGTTGTGGTAGCGATTATCCTTTCCCGTTAGGCGAAGCACATCCTGGCGAATTGGTTGAGCAAATGAACTTAGATAAAAAAATTACAGAACATATTTTATGGGACAATGCCTTCTCATGGTTAGGTATCGATGCTATTTATTAATTAAAATTTCGTTTTACTAAAAATTCAATTGCACATTGAAAAAATTTGTTTTAGCTATTTCTATTCTATTACTAGGATGTATTGCCTACGTAGCTTGTATCTTATTTTATTCGAACACAAAAGTAACAAACGAGAAATCATTTGTCTACATTCCCACGAATTCAAACTACAAAGACCTTCTACAAATTCTTACAGACTCGAATTTTATAAAGGATATAAATAGCTTTGACAACATGGCTCATCGGCTCAACTTTGTAGACGTTAAACCAGGTCGTTATCAAATAAAATCAGGCATGGGTAATTATAGTTTGGTAAATATGTTTAAAGGAGGCAAGCAAGTTCCTGTAAAATTGGTAATAAACAAACTAAGAACCCAAGGCGATATCATTCGCAAAATTTCATCGCAGCTTGAAGCTGATTCTGCCTCGCTCTATCAATTATTTAATGATACTGCTTTCTTGTGCCAAAATGAAATTTCAGCGCCACAACTTCAAGCACTAATCATGCCTGACACCTATCAATTTTATTGGAACACAGAGCCCTCAAAAATTTTAGCAAAAATTATAAAAAATTATAAAAAGTTTTGGACCGAAGAACGAAAAGCCAAAGCTCAAAAACTCAATCTTTCGCCAGTTGACATTATTACAATAGCGTCTATAGTTGAAGAAGAAACAAATTATGCAGATGATAAATTAAAAATAGCTTCTACTTATTTAAATCGCCTGCACATTGGCATGCCGTTGCAAGCCGACCCTACCGTAAAATTCGCAGTGAATGATTTTACGATTAAACGTGTGCTAACAAAACATACCCAAACAATTTCACCTTACAACACTTATATGAATAAAGGCTTACCGCCAGGTCCTATTTGCACACCAAGTCGAGCCAGTATTGATGCGGTTTTAAATGCTCCCAAAACCGATTATTTATACTTTTGTGCAGATGAGAATTTGAATGGCAAATCCAATTTTGCAAGTACATATGCCGAACATCAAGGCAATGCAAAACGTTATCAGGCAGCACTTAATGCACGTAATATTATGCGTTAGTAACTTCTCTATTATTCCAACACAATTTTCTTTGATGTGTTGTTAAATCTTAGATGATACATACCTCTTGGCAGTTGCGAAACATCAATTGATTGTTTCCCTGAATTCATACTTTCTTCAATTATTTTTTGGCCTAAGGTATTGAATATTGAAATTTTACTTCCTGCATCCTTTTTGTAATTAGCAATTCGAACCTCCAGTCTTGTACTCGCTGGGTTAGGATACACTTCAACCAGATTCTCAATATTGACATCACTTACACTAAATGGCCAATCAACAGTATAGATTGTAGAAAATGATGGAACATAATTTTGCTTGGTTGCGGTTACATAAACAGTATCGATTCCACTGATGGCTGGAAAACTCAAATTCACAGATCCTCCGCTAACAATACCTGATGATAAATATTTATCTTGATAATACAAACCAATTGTAGCTCCTTCAACTGGACAATTTACTTGTAATGATGTTTGTCCTTGCTCCATTAAAGTAGTGTGGGTGGTAGTAAGTGTTCCTTCATTTTTATTGAACAAAGAAACTGTTGGATCTCCAAAAAACACCCAAGTATCGGTCATTTCGCTACCACCTAATGGGTCTGCAAAGGTGTCGTACTTGTCCATCATTGCCATTGTTCCATTCACACAAAGAGCACCTAATCGATTGCGTAAGTTACTAGGCCTAGCTCCGCGCATAATCGCATTAAATTCGTCTTGTGCTTCCATCGGTGAATCCCACCATTGATCAACTGTAGACATAAAGCAAGAAATTACCCCTTTAGGGTTAACACCACCATGACGAATTATTAATTCTGAAAAAGATGTTTGATTAACAAAATTACCTGGTTGACAGCCAACTGTTAAGAAGAATGGCAACTGATTCGCATTACTTATACTTGGCACATCATTGTTAGTAAATGCGCATGTAACAATACCATCACTCGCTCCATGTCCTGCATAATTAATTAAACTGCATCCACCATTTATAGCATTCAGGAGCATACTACTATTCGGACTTCCCTGCAAATCTGTTCCTCCTTGAGCCTGTATCCCATCATACAATTCAACATTCGTTAAATAATTATATTGATTTTTATTGCTATCAACAATATCATGTATATGTTCATAGTCTATTTGATTATCGTCACCAATGCTTGCCCCTTGAGAACTTCCAATGCCAATTTGAGTTGATTTCCAATTCCCGTTTACGTTTGGAGTTTTTTCATAGGCAAGTGTTCTATTTATTTGCGTTTCAATTTCTGCCACTGTGTTACCTGAGAAACGACCAACAATAAATTCGGGATAATGATCATTATTAGAAATATAGGCATAGCCCATATCAGAAGGACCATAGGTGAAAGCATCATTACCATCATTATCGCGAGGCGGGATATTTGTATTATCACCTACAATTTGCATGTAAGCAATATTATGTGTTTGATAATAATATTTAGCAAGCGCTATAATATTTGCTTCAGTAACACCACCCGTTATGGTATCTGCATTCACTAAATACGTTTTAATACCTTTCATCTCTTTCCATTTTACAAATGATTTGATGGCATTTAAAAAAATACCTGGGCTAACAACTAGCAAACTGCCCACTTCTTTTATGGGAGAATAACGCACCAAAGGCTTCCCATAATTCAAAAAATGATTTTTATATATACCCTCAAATTCATCAACAACAACAGCAGGTTTTGTAATCTGTATAGGAGCACCTGATTCAAATGAAATTTTCACTTTTATTCTACTACTAACCAGTAAAGTTTTATTTATTGCATTGTATTGAAAAGGTGCGAATTGAATGCACTGGCCGCGAAAATCACGAAAAACATGAGGTTGCATTAAATAAACACTTTCTAAGGGATACAATTCGTCTGTTTCATAAATCTTTCCGAATGTGTAAGGGATGGTTGCAGGATCAGTATTGCGTGTAATTTTACCTTTGGAAGGGGCTATTTCAATATTTTGATATTCAACATAATCAACATCCAATACTTCATATGTTGAGCTAGCATTCTCAGGAATAGTAATTGACTTGCTGAATATTGGGAGATTAGGAGCGCCTTCTTGCTGAAGATTGCTGCATCCTTCGAATGAAAAAACTTGCATTTTACCACGTGGTGTATTCACCCATTTTTGCTGTATTTCACCTATTTTCAACTCTAATAAAATGAAACTTGGCTTTTGCGCAAGTATTTTTATCTCAGTACTTTTTTTTGCGTATAGTGATAGTGTTTGGATAAAAATCCCTAAAACAAGTACTATCTTTTTCATAGATTAACAATTTACTTTTTAAAATTAGTCAAATTCATGAAACGAATTTTATATTTTTGTCACAAATTCTGTTAATAATCAAAATTTCATAATCAATTAACTAGACGAAATTCACCCATTAAATGTGAGCTAAGTCTTAATAATAAAAATTGATAGCTTAATGGTTTCCACCTCGGGGTGTTTCGACAAAGTGCGAATCTGAGATAAGACCCGTGAACCTAGAACAGGTAATGCTGTTTAGGAAAGGTAAGTGAATACAATTTTTCTCTTACCCTTTATTTGTAAACAAGGCTTAAGTGCAAACTTCTGCCCTAAAGGAATTATGATGAAAAAAACTATATGGATTATTGTTAGCATGATTGCAACAATTCATGCAAAAGCTCAAACAACTACTGATTCAAATCGCATTATTGAACTGCCAGCTTCAAAGGTAAAAGCTGTGGGGAACAAGTTAAATTTGAATAATAAAGATGTTCTGTTGGTTAAAAAAGGCTCAAACACAGAACGTATTTCACAAACACAAGATATTCCATTTTTGCTACAAGAAATAAGCTCAATCGTGGCAAGTTCTGATGCAGGGACAGGAACTGGTTATACAGGTATACGAATTAGAGGAACAGATTTAACTCGTATTAATGTAAGCATGAATGGCATTCCAGTCAATGACCCAGAAAGTCAAGCGACTTACTTTGTAAACACACCTGATTTAATTTCATCGACACAACAAATCGAAATAACTAAAGGTATTGGCGCTTCTAAAAACGGGAATGGAAGTTTTGGTGGAGCAATTGCTATCAACACACTCGATATTCATGATGAAAAAGCCAATGGGGGCATTCAATTGGATTATGGTAGTTTTAAAACATTACGAACCACTGCTAGAGTAACCACTGGCTTAATCAACGATAAATTTGTAGCTA
>Ga0315903_10010583_pt1 | contig 10961 bp, 9 predicted proteins | sample LakEriMetagenome_7_FD_203524 | JGI IMG/M metagenome (GOLD analysis project Ga0315903, IMG submission 203524) | Freshwater fungal communities from buoy surface, Lake Erie, Ohio, United States - Buoy 2 MA119 | ecosystem: Environmental > Aquatic > Freshwater > Lake | place: USA: Lake Erie, Ohio... | reverse complement strand
AAACCAAATTTAGAAAACATTAAAATTCAGCCTGAGGGAAGTTCCTTTAACGAGCTTTCGAATCAAATAAAGATTGATGGGATAAATGAGTCAGTTGCGCAAATCGTTTTCCAATTAATTGAGAAAAGCAATAAATCTTTAGATTGGATTAGAGCTTTTCTTGACCGTCCCAAATAAACCGCGACTCATACCCAATATTAAACACCCTGTGACTATGCGAGTTGTGTTTTGTTTCGGGTCGGTTATATTTAACGCAACTTAACCATGTCAAAATGTACGGATTAGTCAACAAGGCAATAAGAGGATTTGTTATAAAATCCTTTGATGAAGAGAAATGGATATCAATCTGCGACAAGGCAGGATTCGATGATTACGACTTTTTGAGCTTTAAAAGTTATCCAGATGATCTTACCTATCGTCTTGTAGGGGCAGCCTCTCAAGAATTAGGCATGTCTCCCGACTCCATCCTTGAAGCATTTGGTGAGTATTGGATTCTTTATACAGCGAGCGAAGGATATTCCGATATGCTCGACGTTTCCGGTACAACATTTCCTGAATTCGTTAGTAATCTAGATATGCTGCATTTCCGTGTAAGTAATATTATGCCTGAACTAAGACCTCCAATGTTCACGAGCAAAACCATTTCTGAAAATTCCTTAGAGTTAGATTACAACTCCGATCGTGCTGGACTTACACCAATGGTACTGGGGCTTCTCCGTGGTTTAGGAAAACGATTCGATCTTGAGGTTCACGCCGAACTAATCGATCCCAAATCAAACAACGGAAGCCATGATCGCTTTTTGGTTTCATGGAAATAGATGTTTCTGAAAATACGAATTTAATAGAAGAGTTCTACCCTTTTCTTCCATTCCTCGTTTGTATAAATCAAAATGGGGACATTGTTTCTATGGGGGTATCTCTCCAAAAATCGATAGGAGCGAATTGCGTTGGCTCTAATATTGAAGATGTTTTCTCATTCCAAAGACCCTCGGACTGGAAATCTTTGCCCGATGAAAATCTCTCAAAATTGATCATTTTCTTAAAGGAAAAAAGAACGGGATTAGCATTCAAAGGTCAAGCACTCCGACATTCTAATAGTAATATTTATTTAGCTTTAAATCCGCTCATTTCTGCCAATTCGCAGATCAAAGACTTCCATCTTACAATCGGAGATTTCCCTGTATTTGATACCATTGCTGAATACCTATTCCTTCGACAAACGAATTCAAACGGTATACGAGAAGCCAATGTGCTTAATGAAGCGCTTCTTGAGAAAAATAAAGCATTAGAAAAAGCTAAGAAAGAACTCGCTCATACCAATGCTTCATTAGAAAGCAAGGTGGAAGAAAGAACACACGAGCTTGAAATTCAAATGCAATCACTCGAGATTTCTAAAAAAGAAGTTGAGAGAAAATCTATAGAATTAGAAGATGCCCTAGAAAAACTAAAAATAGCGCAAGAAGAAATTCTAAGCAAGGAAAAAATGTCAATGCTGGGGCAACTTGTTTCAGGCATTGCTCATGAAATTAATACGCCACTGGGATCCATTAAAGCTGCTGCTTTCAATCTGAATCAAACATTGGAATTCATGATGCAGACCGCTGCTTGTGACATAGGAAAAATTCACTTATCCGTTGTTCAAGAACTATTCGTACAAGGAAAAAGAAAGGATATTCTACCAAACGAAATATTCGACAAAACGAAAGAACTTAGTGTGAAAATTAGCCAAGAATTTCCGCACATTAAGGACGCGAATTCATTTGCCAATAAACTCCTGGCTTCTGGTGTGGATGAAACAACACACCCCCTCGTGAAATATGCTGCAAACATTGCAGATTATGACAAAGTACTTGATCTCACATGCGAACTGCAAATGCTTTATCAAGGACTTTCAACCATAGAAATTGCCTCAGAAAGAGCCTCCAAAGTAGTTAATGCACTTAAAACTTATGTGCATACGGATATTCATTCTCTAAAAACGCAATTCAATCTTAGATCACAAATTGACTCCGTTATTTTCCTTTTTCTAAATGCAACTCGACGTGGGATAACGATTCAAAATAATATTCCCAACCACATAAACTTAGTAGGCAATCCAGATCAGTTATCACAAGTTTGGACAAACCTTATAAGTAATGCAATACACGCTATAAACGGCACTGGAATCGTATCTTTTGACGCTCATTCTGAATTAGACAAAATAACAATAGATGTTTCGAATGACGGGCCAAAAATTCCCGAAGAACTGCTCTCTTCCATTTTTAAACCCTTTTTTACAACAAAAGAGAGGGGCATTGGAACAGGACTAGGACTAAATATCATTCAAAAAATAATAGCACAACACAAAGGTGAAATTGCGTGCTACTCAACCGAAGAAAACACTACCTTTCGGATTATTCTACCTCAAAATTTTCAAGCCTAACAACTGATTTGATGTCAAAAGAACCAACAAAGTACTTACTCCTTGTTGACGACGAAGCAATTATTCTTCGCGTTCTCTTGCATCATATAAGAAGATTTCTTCCCTCTGAAATTGATATTGTTAGTGCAATGTCTGGCGAGGAAGCAATCACAAGAGTTGAATCTATCGTAGCAGAAGGAAATTCTGTCGCTTGCGTAATTAGCGATTACCTAATGCATCCTATGCGTGGTAGTGAGCTTCTTATTAGGCTCGACGAGATCATTCCTGAGTCCAAAAAAATCATGCTCACCGGCCATGCCGATCTTGATGCCGTAGCTGAAGTACTCCGCAACATTCACCTTTTCAGATACATCGCAAAGCCTTGGGAGCCTAGCGATTTAGAAATGACTGTTTCCGAAGCTGTGCGCATGTTTCAATATGAAGAACAACTTCGTGAACGAAACAAAGAACTAGAAAACATTCAAGCCTCACTCGAAGAAAAAGTATCACTTAGAACTACAGAACTAGAGCAAAAAAATCTTGAGCTTCAGCAAGGCCTTCAATATGCACGATACATTCAAGAGTGTTTTCTACCAGACACTTCAGGTGCGTGGAAATATTTGAAAAACTTACACATTTTTAATTCACCTTCAGAAACTATTTCCGGTGATTTCGCATGGTACAGATTGGTGGATGGACGTGTGATAATCGCTCTAGGTGATTCAACAGGCCACGGACTGGCAGGAGCGCTTATAACGGTGCTTGCAACCGATATTCTAAGCCAAAAAACAGCCAAGGGAATTGAACCAGGTTCACTTCATCATTTGATTCATGCTACACTTTCTGAATTGAGAGGTCGCTTGCAAAAAGACGTGGTATACGGCGAACACGCTCCAGGCGTGGATCTCGCTATAGTAAGCATAGATATAGACTCTTGTATAATGGAATGGGCGAGTCTTAATAGCAACCTTATATTAATCGACGAGTTAAACAAGGTTGAAACCCTTTGCAAAGCAAAAGGATTTCTCAACTTACCCAACCTCGAAGACAAGGTTCAGCATGGTGTCTGCGACATTAAAGGAAAACGCGTTGCCATGTTCTCAGACGGAGTTTATGATCAAATAGGCGGCGAAAAAGACAAGAGACTTAAACTACCAGGACTTATTCAGTTGATTGAAAACGGTGAAGTTTTTAGCAATGGAATATGCGTGATTGAAAGTTGCCTTCGCCAATGGAGAGGCAAAAATGATCAAACCGACGATTGCATGTGGATAAGCTTTGAAGCTTAATCGCTTAGTGTTTGAAGTGACGAGTACCAGTCATGTACATCGCAATACCATTCGCATTGCAATAATCAATTGACGCTTGGTCTTTAATTGAACCGCCTGGTTGTACAACGGCATTTACTCCAACATTTCCGGCAATTTCAACGCAATCAGGGAAAGGGAAAAACGCATCACTTGCCATCACAGCTCCATTCAAATCAAACCCAAATGACTGTGCTTTTTCAATAGCCTGACGCAATGCATCAACACGTGAAGTTTGACCTGTACCTCCTGCACACAATTGATTATTCTTTGCAAAAATGATCGTGTTGCTCTTGGTGTGCTTCACAATTTTATTTGCGAATACCATGTCCTGAATTTGCTGTTCAGTGGCTGTATGTGTAGTTGCCAATTTGAAATCAGCAGGAACTTCCGTTTTGAAATCCTTGTCTTGAAATAATACACCATTCAAGATTGTGCGAATCTGCGTTTTTGGCAATGCCGTTTCTTTTCTTACCAAAATAATACGATTCACTTTTGTCTTCAACACTTCAAGACCAGCAGAATCATAACCTGGAGCGATGATTACTTCACAAAATAAATCATGAATCTTTAGCGCTGTTGCATGATCAATAACTTGATTTGAAATTAATACTCCGCCAAAAGCAGATACAGGATCACATGATAGTGCTGATTCATATGCTTCTAAAATCGTTGAACGAGAAGCTATTCCGCAAGCATTGTTATGTTTCAAAATTGCGAATGTTGGGCCGTCATTCTTGAATTCATTTATAAGATTCACAGCCGCATCAACGTCCAATAGATTGTTGTACGATAATTCCTTTCCATTCAATTTATCAAAAAGCGCTTCCATATCACCATAGAAAACACCTTTTTGATGAGGGTTTTCACCGTATCGCAAAACTTCCGATTTCATTTCCGATACTTTTAAAGTACCCAACTCTTCGCCTAAGAAATATTGATAAATTTTAGAATCATAATTTGAAGAAACATCAAATGCATCTCTTGCAAAAAGTCTGCGCTGCTCTTCATTTGTAGTTCCATCAGCATCTCTCAATACATCAACCAGACGAGCATATTGCGCTTGTGAAGGCACTATAACCACGTCCTTATAATTCTTAGCTGTGCCACGAATCAGAGAAATTCCACCTATGTCAATTTTCTCAATGATATCTTCGTGTGAAGCCCCAGAAGCAACTGTTTTTTCAAATGGATACAAATCCACTATCACACAGTCAATAGCAGGAATTTCATACTGCTGAACTTCTTGAATGTCGCTTGCTTCATCTCTTCTGTAAAGAATACCACCGAAAATTTTCGGGTGAAGTGTTTTTACTCTTCCGCCCAAGATGCTTGGATAACTCGTCAATTGCTCCACCGGAACAACAGGGATGCCTAACTTTTCGATAAAATCTTGGGTGCCGCCGGTACTGTAGATTGTAATACCAAGACGATTCATTTCAGATACAATCGGCTCTAAACCTGTTTTATCGAATACTGAAATTAGTGCTGAAGAAATTTTACGCAAACTCACGGTGTGACTATTAGAATTTGCGTGCAAATGTAGGCTTTTTAATCTTTATCTTTCTTAAAGATGTGTTTATAGCCCACTAAAACAACGAAATCCGAAGCGGGAACTGAGCTTTCCAAATCCTTTTGAATCAAGTATCCCAATGAAATAAAATTACGCTTATTGAGCTTTCTTTCTGCCTCTATTGTCCATCTCCAATTTTGCCATTCTAAACGATTCACCAATGCCACAGAATTAAAAAATTCATACGAAGTTGAAAAAGTGTACTTCTTCACACCCTCATATTTCACTGCGAATTTATTTCTAATAATGGTAATAAAATCTGCGTCACTATCTCCTGACAATCCTCCCTGAATCGAGCCTTGGTAGCGAAGTGCATAGCTGATTGAAAAATCTTCAGACTTCCATTTGTAACCCAGTCCAAATTGTAGTCGCTGTCTCGTTTGAAAATAATCAATTCTGTTTTTCGCTCCGCCCCTGTAGGTTGCAGTTGCAAAAAATCCATTTCCTAATTTGTACTCAGCACCAAAATCACAAAAGACGCTACCAACTCGAGATATATTTTCTTCGAGTCGAAACTCTGGAGATACTGACACTTCCAATTTCTTATTTACATCATAAGAAAGCCCAATGCCGGTCCATAAACCAGCGTCCTTCTCTTGAGCACTAAGAAAAGTAGAAATAAAGATGGATAGTATTGAAAGAAGATTACGGAGTTTCATAGATGGTCATTGATGAAGCTTCAATTTCTTCTCCCTTGTCAGAAATCTCAATCTCCTGCTTTACCACCATTCGTTCCATGTCAACGCCTGTTGCACCCGAATTGTCCTTGCTGTATATGTAAATCGTGTACTTGCCTTTTCGTAAGTTCTTAAATTCAAATTCTCCTTCAAAATTGGTCATTACTTTATCGTCTGGAGAGACATGATCACCGTAAATGATATAAACTTCCTCATCTGCAGCGTCTACGGTGTACTGATACGTCGCTGCATTGCTCAAAACAATGCGATATTCTTTTTCTACTTTTCCGCGGATAGACGAAGTGCCTCCTTCGCCAGGTTCCTTTTCACACCCGAAAAGCCCAAATACAAGAGCTAAAAAGAGATACTGCGCTGTCTTCATGATGAAATATTATCTTAGATTGTGATACACCGCCTGAACATCATCATCTTCCTCGATTTTTTCTACCAATTCAAGGATTTCGTCCATTTGTTCCTCAGTAATCTCAGCAAATGAATTTGGAATTCTTTCCAAACTCGCTTTGGTTACTGTTATGTTTTTTTCTTCCAAAGCTTTTTGAAGCTTTCCAAAATCACCGAAAGCCGTATAGATGATAACTTCGTTTTCCTCCAACTCCATGCTTTCTAGGCCTGAATCAATGAGTTCTAACTCCATTTCTTCATAATTCGGAAGGTTCGCTATGTCTATTCTAAATACGCCTTTTCTATCGAAAATAAAGCTTAAAGACCCGCTGTTTCCCATTTGTCCGCCACCTCTGTTGAAGTACAATCGAATATTTGCAACGGTTCTCGTTGGATTATCAGTTGCTGTTTCCACTAAGATCGGCACTCCGTATGGGCCGTAACCCTCATAAACCACCTCTTCATAGTTAGCAGTATCCTTGCTCACAGCGCGTTTGATAGCGGCATCAACACGATCTTTAGGCATATTCACGCCCTTCGCGTTGTTGATGGTCTGGCGCAAACGAGGGTTGTAGTCAGGATCAGGACCACCGCTCTTAACGGCCATTGCTATCTCTTTACCAATACGAGTAAAGGCTTTAGCCATTTTATCGTAGCGTGCAAACATCTTGTGCTTGCGTTTTTCGAATATACGTCCCATAAAAATGTACTTTTGAACAGACGGCAAACTTAATTCGAATCTGCCCTATAAAAAAGCATTTGCTTGTCCTTTACATTTGCAACACTATGTTTTTAGAAAATACCCTCAACAGAGGAAGAAAACAAGGCTGGATTGAAGTGATTTGCGGATCGATGTTCTCGGGTAAAACCGAAGAGCTCATCCGCAGGCTGAAACGTGCAGAATTCGCCAAAATGAAAGTGGAGATATTCAAGCCTAAAATCGACGTTAGATACAGCGACGACGACGTGGTAAGCCACGATAAAACCACCATTCGATCTACTGCGATCGAGCATAGCTCTCAACTGCTGATACTAGCCTCAGATGTAGAAGTCATCGGTATCGACGAGGCCCAATTCTTTGATGATGGTCTGCCAGAAGTGTGCAATCAACTCGCTAACCAAGGCATAAGAGTTATCATCGCTGGACTCGATATGGACTACCTCGGAAGACCATTCGGTCCCATGCCGAATCTTTTGGCCATAGCTGAATTCGTCACAAAAGTGCATGCCATTTGCGTCCAAACTGGACATTTGGCTCACCATTCCTATCGCCTTTCAGAAAATGATTCACTCGTTCAATTGGGCGAACAAGAAAGTTATGTACCCCTTTCAAGAGAAGCTTTTAACGAAGCCATGAAAAAGAAAAAATGAGCTTCGAACTATCTATAACACAACTCGCTCAAGCTGCAAAAGCTATTGAGGTAATCGGAAATTCAAATTCTCCAATTACCAAACTTGTTATGGATAGTCGAAAAATAATATCGCCATCTCACGCCGCATTCATCGCTATCAAAGGCGAACACCACGATGGACATCACTATATCGAAGATGCATACAAGGCTGGCATTCATGTTTTTTTAATTGAAGAAAAAAGCATTCGACCAACACTCGAAAATGTGTGTTGGATTATTGTAAAAAATTCAGTCGAGGCATTACAAAATATAGCAGCAAATCACCGCCACCAATTCTCTATACCTGTTATAGGAATTACCGGTAGCAATGGAAAAACCATTGTGAAAGAATGGCTCAATCAGCTTCTTGCTGATGATTACAACATAGTGAGGAGCCCAAAAAGCTATAACTCCCAAATTGGAGTACCGCTCTCTGTTTTGACTATTGAGTCAAGTCATACACTTGGAATATTTGAAGCCGGGATATCTCTTCCATCAGAAATGGAAAGGCTTCAAAAAATAATAGATCCAAACATCGGCATTATTACTAATATCGGTGAAGCGCATCTCGAAAATTTCATTGATCAAAATTCATTGATTCAAGAAAAAATCGAGCTTTTCAAATCATCTAAAATCATAATCGCGAATGGAAATATCCCAGCCTTAAACGAAGCGCTGTATAGAAATAAACGTGATGCACGCATCCTTACCTGGGGTAGTAATAACCAATGTGATCTTGTTATTGAGCATGTCTCTGTGCATGCGCAATCAGCGCGTTTAGACTTAGAGTTCCTTGATCAAAAATTCTCTGTTAATATTCCATTTTCAGATAAAGCTTCTGTAGAAAATGCTTGCACTTGCGTACTCGCATTACTGCACTTAGGGCTAGATATAACGACCATTTCTGAAAGAATTGGAAGACTTTCACCAGTTTCCATGCGCCTTCAATTAATCGAAGGAACACACAATTCTCTTTTAATTAACGACGCCTATAGTTCCGACTTGCAATCGCTCGAAATAGCGCTCGACTTTATGAAGCGTCACTCTGGGTCTAAACCCACGTGTGTAATACTTTCTGACATTCTCCAAAGCGCAACTCCAGAGCATGAATTGCATCATAGAATATGCAAACTATTGATGTCAAAAAACATCGAACAGTTTGTTGGTGTGGGACCTTCAATGATTAAAAATAAAAACGTTTACTCTCAGATACCACATTCATTATTCTTCGAAACAACGGCGGGTTTAATAGAGTCATTAAAACCGAATGATTATTCGGGTAGAATAATTCTCATCAAAGGGGCACGTGATTTCAAGTTTGAAAGAATCGTTTCCTCGTTGCAAGAAAGAACGCACGAGACAGTACTCGAGATAGATCTCAATGCCATGCGAGGTAACCTTCTTTATTTCAAAGAAAAATTGAAACAAGAAGTAAAGCTGATGGTGATGGTAAAAGCAGCCGGATATGGCGCAGGCGCTAAAGAAGTAGCTGAATTATTAGAATTTAACAAAGTAGACTACCTCGCTGTGGCCTATACAGATGAAGGCGTTGCTCTCCGACAAGCAGGTATTTCTTTGCCTATAATGGTAATGAACGCCGAGCTCACTGGTCACGAAGCGTTGATCAAGCATCGATTGGAACCTGTGATTTTCTCAATCCGTTCTCTTGAGCAATTTCTTGCTGCACTTTCTGAAATGGCCGTGTCAGAGGCTTTTCCAGTACATCTAAAACTAGACACCGGCATGCACCGTCTTGGTTTTTCGGAAGAGGAACTGCCCCAATTGCTTGAGAAGCTTGCTTCAATTCAGCAAATAAGAATTGCTTCCATATTTACACATCTTGTTGCCTCAGACTCTCCTGCACATGATGATTTCACTAGAGAGCAATTGCATTCTTTTGAAAAAATGTGTGCTGAAATAGACACGGCTTTGACCTACCGTCCGATGCGTCACGCATGCAATACAGGTGCAATACAACGTTTTCCAGAAGCACAGTACAACATGGTTCGTCTTGGAATTGGACTTTATGGAATCAGCGCCTACGGTCCAGAGCAAGACAGCCTTGAAACGGTTAGCACTTTGAAAACAAGCATTTCTCAAATCAAAAAAATCAAGATTGGAGAAAGTGTGGGTTATAATAGAAGTTTCATTGCAAAAAAAGATTCCACCATTGCCACTATTCCACTCGGCTACGCCGATGGACTTCGTAGAAGTTTAAGCAATGGCAACGGAAGCGTTTGGATTGATGAAAAAAATTGTCCAATAGTTGGGAACGTATGTATGGACATGACCATGGTCGATATCTCAGAAACCAATGCTAAAGAGGGTGACGAAGTCATTGTATTCGGCCGTCAAATCAGCCTATCAGAGTTCGCTCAAAAATGCGAAACCATCCCCTATGAGATCCTAACCTCTATTTCTCAGCGTGTTAAACGCATATATCTCGAAGAATAAAAAGCCAACCTCCGTTAATTACACGCCGTTGGTATGGATTTTTACATTTAGTTTGTAACGTGAACATGATCAATATGAAGAACACTCTCGCACTAATTCTATTTGCGTTGATTTCAACGCTTTCAATTGCACAACAAGCCGCTCGAATGAATGGTGAAATTCTCGTGATGCTAAATGATAAAACTGACATCACGGCAATTGTAAATCAAGTAAATCTCGAAGTCGGTATTCTGCCGAATTTGAAAGCTGAAAAACTCATCAGTCCTGCAATGCGTACATGGCTACTTTCATTTGATGAAGGCCAAATCGAAATGCGTGAGATTTTGTACAAATTACAAAAAACTCAAGGCGTCCGTTTTGCTCAAGTAAACCACATCATTGCAGACCGTGTAACTACACCAGATGACCCATTCTTTGGTCAACAATGGCATCACAATCAAGTAAATGATCATGATATCGATACCGATCTAGCTTGGGATATTACCACAGGCGGTCTAACCGCTACAGGCGACGAAATCGTGGCGTGTGTTGTAGAAACGCAAGGCGCTAAATGGGATCAAGCAGATATTCTCCCAAACCACTGGGTGAATGAAAATGAAATTCCTAACAACGGAATTGACGACGACGGAAACGGTTACGTTGATGACTACGATGGATGGAACATCAGCAATGACACAGATAACTTTTCAAATGGCAATCACGGCACGCAAGTGAGCAGCATGATTGGTGCAAAAGGAAATAATGCTACTGGTATTA
>Ga0315903_10010579_pt1 | contig 10963 bp, 10 predicted proteins | sample LakEriMetagenome_7_FD_203524 | JGI IMG/M metagenome (GOLD analysis project Ga0315903, IMG submission 203524) | Freshwater fungal communities from buoy surface, Lake Erie, Ohio, United States - Buoy 2 MA119 | ecosystem: Environmental > Aquatic > Freshwater > Lake | place: USA: Lake Erie, Ohio... | reverse complement strand
GATCTCTTCCGCCTTGTGCCTTTTCCTAGCCATGCGCATTCCTCCTCAAGGCTCATAAGCCATACATCAGGGAGGACCACTTTTCAGGGGGCAGGCCAATCTACGCTGCGAAAATGCGCGGCGTTCACGTCAGCGCAATTGAGCCGGAGGCGCAAAACTTCCACATCCTTTGCATGAACGTACGTCTCAATAAGCTCAGCGACCTCGTGGTCTGCTGGCCGCTTGGGCTATCCGACGAGGTGAGATATTCAACGCTCTACATCTCAGACATGCGGGCGGGCGGCTCCTGCCACAGTCTTGGCGAGCAGGTGGATTTCAAGCTTCGGCCCAAGGCGGACTTTCCATTGCGCCAGGGCGTATTCTCAACCACCGTTGACCGCCTGGTCGATGAAGGCGCTATCGCCTCGCCCGACCACATCAAGCTCGATGTCGATGGGCTTGAGCACAAGGTGATCGCGGGGGCCATGGGTGTGTTGAGCAAGGGCGGCGTGAAATCGCTCAGCATCGAGCTTAATCGTGACATTGCGCAGCATGCCGGGGTCATCCGCACGCTTCTTGAGCTGGGCTATCGCTTCGACGAAGCGCAGGTGTCGCGGGCCCGGCGTCCCGATGGCCCCTTTGTGAACTTCGCCGAACACGTGTTCCACCGCGTGGCCTGAAGCAACGTCCCTGCATAGGCGGCCTCAGCTTCACCTTATGATCCCGAAATAATCGCTGATGCTCTTTAGCGGTTACGCTTTTGCCGCTATCTAGCATTCTGCATACGGGATCGAGTCGAATGTTTTTCTTCAAACCCAGCAACAAGAACGATCTGGGCGCGGCGTTCCAGCGGCATCTTGCCGCGATCATCGCTGGACCGCTCATCTACCTGTTCGTGTTCAGCCTGGTCATCAACATCCTCTATCTCGCCACCCCACTGTACATGATGAACATCTTCGACAGGGTGCTCACAAGCCTGAGCGTGAGCACGCTTGTCGCTTTGACGGCGATCACATGCTTTCTCATCGTGTCCGGCGGCTTCCTTGAGGCCATTCGTCAAAAGATTTTGAACCGCCTGAGCGTAGCTCTCGACGACTCCCTTTCCGACAAACTGTTCGACGGCCTCGTTCAGGTGAACGTCCAGAAGAAAATGGGCGCGACGACGATGCTCGAGATCGCGAAAGTGCGCAATTTCCTCTCGGGCAATGCGCTGATCTCATTGTTCGACCTGCCCTTCACGCCGATCTTCCTGTTCATTCTCTTCCTCATTCACAGCGCCCTTGGCGTAATGGGTCTGGTCGCCATTATGTGGGTGAGCGCGTTGGGGCTTTTGATCGAATATCGAAACAAGGGCACCTTGAACGATAGCGCGACGAAAGAGCAGAATTCAATCAACTACGCCGACGGCATTCTGCGGAATGCGGAATCGCTCATTGCGCTCGGCATGACGAGCAATATGAAAGCGCGCTGGCGGGCCGAGCATCAGGCCTCGGTCGACTCACAGACGGGCGTGAATGACTCCTTCGCCAACATCAATACGCTGCTGAAAACCTCGATCTTCATTATTCAGGTCGCGATGTCAGGCCTCGCCTGCTATCTCGTCGTGGTCGGCGAGGCGACGGCTGGCGCGCTCTTCGCCTCCAACATTCTTGCGATGCGCATGATCAGCCCTGTCCAGCAGGCGGCCGCCTCCTGGCGCACGTTCGTCGTGGCGCGCAACTCCTACGCCAAGATCATGAGCATTCTCGAGCGTCGCGCGCCGCGCATGGAGCGCACGAAGCTGCCGGCGCCCACGGGCCAGATCGCCGTCGAGAAGCTGATGCTTGCGCCCCCGGGGCTCAAGGAGCCGGTGCTTAAGGGCGTATCGTTCAACATCGAGGCGGGCGAGAGCCTTGCGATCATCGGGCCAAGCGGCTCCGGCAAATCCTGCCTCGCGCGGGCGCTGGTCGGCGTCTGGAAGCCGATGGCCGGCAACGTGCGCTTCGATAGCGCCGACGTGAAGGCCTGGAATCCGGACGATCTTGGCCCGCACCTTGGATATCTGGCGCAGGACATTGAATTGTTCGACGGCACGATCGCAGAGAACATCACTCGCTTCGGTGATAAGGATGATGTGCGCCTCGTGGATGCGTCGATCCTTGCTGGTGTCTACGAGGTCATTCAGGCCCAGAAACTCGGGTTTGATACGCGTATCGCTTCAAAGGGCGGCCTGCTTTCCGGCGGCGAGCGCCAGCGTCTCGGGCTCGCTCGCGCCATTTACGGCTCACCTTCCATAGTTGTCCTCGACGAACCAAACTCAAACCTCGACGCCGTCGGCGAGGGACATCTCAAAAAACTCCTTCAGGAATTGAAGTCGCGCAAGACGACAGTCGTTCTGATCACGCATAACGCGAAACTCGCGTCTTTGATGGATAAGGTTCTCATTCTTCGCGACGGCAAAGTCGCGTCGTTTGGACCAAAACCCAATGCAGGCGTCGGGGAACAAAAGGTCGTCAACCTGACGCCCGCGTCCTGATTTCTATTTTTCGAGTGCCGCAGATGAACGCGATCGTCGCCAACGTCACCCAAGCTCTTGGCCATTTGTTGCCGCGCAGCGATGAGAGGCCGGCCGCTAATCCCTGGCCGCTCATTTGCTGGGGCATGGGCGTGCTGCTTGTGACCTTCGTCGGATTTGGCGCATGGGCGACAAATGTCGAACTCGCGCGCGGCGCCCATGTGCCGGGCAAGGTTATCGCCGACTCCCATCGCAAAATGGTTCAGCACCAGGAAGGCGGCATTGTCGGCGAAATTCTTGCGCGCGAGGGTGAGAGCGTTGAACAGGGCCAGATACTGGTGCGTCTTGACCAGATTGGTTTTCAGTCGAACCGGGAAATCCTGTTAAGCCGCTATATCGAGGACGCTGTGCTCCAATCGCGTCTTGAGGCTGAGCTGACGGACAGGGAAAGCTTCGTCCCATCGGCGGATCTGCCTAAAGACGACGTCCGCGTTGGCGCGGTGGTCGCCAATCAGGAGGCTTTGCTCTCCGCTCGTCGCAAAGAGATCCTCGGCCAGCTAACCATCCTGCGCGAGCGGGTGAAACAGCTTGCGCTTCAAATAGAGGGCGCTGAGGCGCAGCAGACTTCGAACCAGCGCCAATTGCAGCTCATTCAGGACGAACTCGTCGGTCTGCGCCAGCTGGCCGAGGGTGGTCTTGTGCCGCTCACGCGCCTTAGGTCCGTTGAGCGTGAAGAAGCCCGCCTGATTGGCGAAGATGGAGCGCGTACGTCCGAAATCGCTAAAATTCGCGTGATGATCGGCGAGACGGAATTGCAGATCGCGCAGACCGACCAGAATTATCGCCGTCAGATCCTCGACGACCTGAAAAGCGTGCGCACGCGTCTGGCGGAAACTCGCGAGCAATTGCTCAATAGCGAGGATATTCTGCGCCGTGGGTACATCCGCGCACCAATCAAGGGGCAAGTGATTGGTCTTGCGGTTCACACCGTCGGCGGCGTTGTCGCCCCGGGCTCCACGCTGATGGCCATTGCGCCGGCCGATGAAAAATATGTCATTGAGGCGCAGGTGAGCCCCATGGACGCTGATGTCGTTGCGGCGGGGCAGCATGCGGAAATTCGCTTCCCAAGCCTGCCTAAGCGCACAACGCCGCTTATTCACGGCTCCGTTCAGTCGGTTTCTAAAGATACGATCAGCGAGCCGCAAACGGGTAAGCAGTATTATCTCGCACGGATTGAGATAAAGCCGGAGATGGTCGCAAAGATCGAGCGCCTCAACATCGTAGCTGGCATGCCTGCCGAGGTGCTCATTAAGGCTGGCGAACGCACCTTGCTCGACTACCTTGTGTCGCCTTGGGTGGATCTATTCAGCAAGGCGATGCGCGAAGAATAAGTCGCGTGCGCGAGGTCGCGGCTCGACGTCACGCGACCTTATGCTGCAGTAAATTATGCCATGCGAGAAGACCCACTGCGCGGGCCCCGTCGACGCAGACCAGGCGACTGATCCGCTTCTCCTCGAAAATCCGCAGCGCATCGCTTGCAAGCATGGATGCGTCGATCGTCATTGGGTTCTTTGTCATAAACTCTGAGACGGGCAGATTGAGCTTTTCGTCAAAGTGACCCTGCGATTGCGAGATCACCCGCCGCAAATCGCTGTCCGTAAAGATGCCCTTGAGGGTCTCTCCGTCTAGCAGAAGGATCGCGCCAACGCGGCCAAGCGCCATTTCCGGGATCGCAGCCTTCAGCATGACGCTGGCGGGCCGATGTGGAATGTCTTTAATCGGCTGCATCACATCTTTCACGCGAAGGTAGAAGCGCCGACCAAGCGCGCCGAACGGATGCGTCCTTGCGAAATCTTCGGCGGTGAACCCGCGCTTGGCGAGGACCGCCATCGCAAGCGCGTCGCCGATAGCGAGCTGAAGCGTTGTCGATGAGGTCGGCGCGACGCCGATGGGACAAGCCTCACTACGCACGCCCGCATCAATGTGCCAGTCGCTGAGGCGGCCGACGCGGCTCGCAGAGGACCCCGTCATGCCGATGATCGTCACTCCGAAACGCTTTGCGAATGAAACGAAGTTAATAACCTCGTCGGTCTCACCGCTGTTTGAAATCGCGATCAAAAGATCGCCATTGGTGATCATTCCAAGATCGCCGTGACCGGCTTCACCAGCATGAACAAAAAATGCGGGAGTGCCGGTTGAAGCGAGCGTCGCTGCTATCTTGCGAGCGATATGACCGCTTTTCCCGACGCCGGTGACGACGATGCGCCCTTTGCAGGCGAGCATGCATTCCACAGAGTGGACAAAAGAATCACCCAACGCGGAGGCCGCTGCAATGAGTTCGTCCGCTTCGTGCTGCATGACGTCGCGTCCGAGCTGGAGGACGTCGCCATTGTACTTCACGCCGGCCATTACACGCCTATCCCGCTTTGGCTGCGCGCATGCGCAGCGTGCCATTCATCAGCCATATCGCTCGACTGATAGTCTTTGAAGCAGGGCGTGCCGAGGGTGTAGTGCAGCAGGTGCGCGTCGTAATTGTCGGGATATTCCGTTGTGAGCCAGTTCCACGTTTTGTCGAACTCGCCCACGAGGGAATCGTCGAGCCATGAGAAGCGATGCAGGAATGCGCCGGTCTGCTGCATCACGAAATCAGGCTTCAGAATAGCGTTCGCAGGATGAGCGCAATTCCACAGAACCATGCTCGACCAGTTCTTGCGAGGATAGTCCTGGTTCTTATTGCCTAGATATTTGTCTTGCGCCTTCGTCTTGTAATCGTGCTTAGCGCACATAACGGCCTTCGTCTCGTCACGCAGCGCCCATAGCTTTGCGATGTCATCACGGCAGATCATGTCGCCATCGGCGAAGATCGCCCAGCCTTTGAAGTCGAACAGAGCGGGCGTCAGGAACCGCGAATAGATGAACGCATTGCTGCCATCCGTGTGCTTCTCGACGTAGTTCGGCAGCGCCTTCAGCACCAGCGGTGTGAAAGCGACCGGCATCGAACTCTTTTCGAGGATGCTCTGGCAGAAGGTATGATAGGCAACGGCTTCGCGCTCGTCATACCCGATCGTGATCCGTATCATAGGTCCTGTCCGACTAAAGGATGAAGATCAGCGCCAATCGTAATTGGTCGGCATTGCGCTGCAGATAAACAGGCCTTCCGCCTTTCCAGTGCGGATGAACTGATCCACGCGAAAGAAGCAGGAGAACATGTTGAACCAGTAGCCGAACGGCATCTGCGTGACATGCGCGTTACGCCCATCGGGGAGCATTTTTCCTGCCGGATAGTTTGCGACCGAGCAAACGAAGACCTTGCCCGTTCGGTCCCGAATCTCGGCTAGAACGCTCGACAGCGCGCCGAATTCGACATGCTCCATGACATCAAGGCAGACGACCATGTCGAAGACATCCTTCGAAAGGACGCCGTATTCATCCGATGCGACGTCAAAGCCTTCAACGCGGAGGCCCGGCATGGCTTCCTGCGCGAATTTGATGAAGTGGCCCTTACCGCAGCCGTAATCAAGGACGCTTCCGAAGCTGCGCTTCTGGATGATGCCTCTGATCGTGGGATAATGTTTGGCGGTGACGTTGCCGACGCCAAACGCCTGGTTCTTGTTGTGCAGCTCTTTGAGCTGCGCAGCGTAGGTGTCAGATACGGTCTTTGACATGGGTGATCCTCAAATAGCGGAGCAAAAGCCGAAACCGGCCAGCGTGCAGTGGACGTTCAGGCGCGCGGAAAGAATGATTTCGCCGCAGTTTGGCGCTTTCACGCGCCCATAGCCCTTGATGACGATGAAGCCTCGATTGACCTTCTCGAAAGCCTTCAGGCCGCTCGAAACCTCCGCTTCATTCGAAGCGTTGCAGAAGATGATGTCGACGGAATTGCCCTTCTTTCCGAGATCAGCCATGGAAAGCTTGGTCTTTAGGCGCTTGTCGAACTTCTCTGCGATCTCCTTTGCGAAGGGATCTTGCGGCTGCACCCCCTGGACCCCGCGCGGCGCATAGACCTTCACATTGCTAGCCTGATCGCCAACAAGCGCGCTCACCGCCAGAGATGGGAGCGTCATGGACTGTGAGAGCTGGAACACCCGCACTTCAGTCGGCTTGCGGATCTTGCAAACGCTGGCGTGAATGAAATCGATGATGGAATACATCTCGTAAGTGACGCGTTCTGCGCCGAACATCTTGAGAAACGATCCCGCCGTCGATGTCTCGCTATACAGAAAGTCCCGTCGATTGATGACGCACATCTCATTGTCGGAGATTACGCCTTCGACGTTCTGCAGCTTGTCTTTGAGAAGATCGTAAAGTTTCATTGCGCGACCGCTCCGCTGAGCGCCCTTGATGCGACGCCTTCAAAGAACTCTTCATTGCTCTGGCTAGAGTTCTTCCTGTAGATCTTGATGTTCGGATAGGCGATGCTTTCCTCGCCCTCGAGGCCCCAGATGAACGGCGCTCCGCGATCCGACAGAAGCAGGTGAACGCTACGTCCGGCTGCGCCTGCGAAATGCACGAGGGCGGTCGACACCGAGATGATATCGTCGCAGGCGCAAATCAGTGAGAACCAGCCGTCAAGATCCTTCTTGAAATCCAGCCCGTCGATCCAGCGGATGTTATTGAATCGCCCAGCGAGATATTCTTTTTCTTTCGCAACTTCGCCGTACTGTAGCGATACGAAGATGGTGTCCTGATTTTTGAAGATAGGATCCCACAATTCAATATCGAGTGTCTTTGTCTTTTGGGCGCGCTCCCAATAGCCACCCTTCCAGGAGAAGCCGACGATCTTCTTCGCGCCGGTTTTTGTGAGCAGAATTTCGCGGAACTTGGCGAGTTTCGCTTGATCCGGGCTCAGATACATGCCGCGATGCGCGATGAAGTCTTCGCGTGAATTGCGATACTGCTTCTGGAAAGACCCGATGGGGACAAACCCGTTTACGACCTCTGGATTTGCCGCGAGGAAAGGCCCTGAGCCATAGGAGTAAACCGGCATGTCGGGAAAAGAGCGCTGCAGAATCGGGCGCAAGCGCTTTTCCGAGATAAGCACGGTCTTCGGAAAGTCGCGAAGGAACTGGCGCAAGCAGCCAAGAAAAAGAACCTGGTCGCCGATACCCTGTTCGCAGACCGCAAAGGTCCATTTGTTAGGGTCGATCTTCGAGAGGTCGACTATGCGCTCTGCTCCCTCGAACACCTTTGGAAGCGGGCGCCCAATCTTTCCTACCTCTGGCAACAGGCCGTTATCGTAGTTTATCCAGCCCTCTTTGAATTCACCGAGCCGGAGCTGAACAAGCGACATATTCCACTTGGTCGCAACGTTATTGGGATCCTTCTCGAGAGCCGCCTTGAAAGAGCTTAGCGCTTCAGCCGGGCTGCGTTCGGCGAGCGTATCCGCCTTTAGCCGGATAATTTCGTGCTTGTCGCCAAAATTTTTCTCTGCAATTGCGAGGAGCTCTTCCGCCTCCGCACGCATGAATAGCGAGCGATAGCAGGAAATCAGCCCGCTCAGCACCGACACATTCGGGTTCTGCAAATCGAGATGAGGCTTGAGCACCTCTAGCGCCTTCGAATAGGACTGCTCCTGGAGAAGCGCCGCGGCGTAGTTGATGCAGACGCTCTGGTTGCTCGGCATTGCCGCATGAGCCTGCTCGCCAAAAGCAACCGCCTTCTTGAAGTCGCGCTTTTTGATGTAGGTTGGGATGAGGTTGGCGAGCGCTAGATTCTGCTTGGCGTTCAACTGGAAGCTTTCCAGAAGAAACTCCTCCGCCTTCTCAAATTGCTCACGCCGCAACGCAACCACGCCCTTGTAGGCCAGGCCCGCCGATCTGTTATGTCGCGTGATCGTATCCGCAATCTTATCGGCGTTCTCGAGATCGTTATTCTTCAACGCCTCATCAGCCGAAGCCGCGAGTTTGATTAGCTCGGTCTGTTTCATTTTCGAATCTTGTGAAAGGAAAGCGTCGAAGTGGGTTTAGCTCAAGAGGCGGCGCCCGCGCCACTGCTCAATGCCGAAATCGCGTGTTTTCAGAAAGAAGTTGCAAAAATGAACCCGAAGGACCACCATTTATTTAATCTTAGATTACAAATGTAAGCATCTGTGATGCGCAAGCGCTTCAGCTGCGCGCGATAGCTGTTATGACCGTTATAAAGACTAAAGGACATCATTCGCGATCAAAGAAACGCTAAGCCTCAGTTCGTCGCCGGCTTTCATGTCAATCGCCTCATTCGTCGCGGGATTAAGTAAAACGAGGCCGTAGTCGCGCACAAACCATGGACCCTTGTAATGGTCCGATCTAATCGTGAGCGCGAACCCATTTGATCCGCCCGCCACCACGTCCAACTTATCTAGCGTCTTTCCGTGCGCCACGACCGCGCCACCGCTTCCATGTTGGCATACGAAACGCCCACCCGCTGTCTTGGTCAATCGGGGATCGAGCCGCACTCCGACGCCCGCGAATTTTGTCACAGGGATATGAAGGTCGCAAAGCGCGGACAATTTGGATTCCATCGATACATGGTGTCCGGCCTCATCGACATAGATCTCGAAGGATCGACGTTCAGCGAAAACAACCAGATCGTTGAAGCCAACCCACTCGGTTTCAAACTTCGCGTGGAGAACGCCGCGATCACTCGCCAAAGCAGGCTCGCCACGCATCACAATGCGGCCAAGCGCATTCATGAATTCATCCTCGGCCGCTCGTTGAGGCGGGGTCGCCCAGAAATTATGACTCACGCCGGCGCATTCTACCGGGTGAATGCCGATAAAGAGCCCATTATGGAACGGGTGATCGAAAGCGAATTCCTGGAGCGTTTGACGGCCTGCGGGCGTGTATAATGGGAACAGCCAAGGTCGCATATAGGATGCGCCGACGCCAGCGATCGCCGTCGCTTTGGATGCGTTCCATGCGAGCCAGCCCTGCGGCAGTTTGCGCCATTCAAGATTCATCATGTCGTCGCTCATAGTCCTGCGAGATCGTATTTCTTGTTTTCGACTATACGGATTTTCCGCCCGACTTTGATTGACTCGACACCCGCGGAAAGGAGCGCGAAAATCGGCAAATTCTTGCGACCCGAGAAAATCGGCTCCTTGCCTTTGCGTAAGTAATGTTCCCACATCTCCATAAACTCCAACCATGGACTCTGATTCGGCGTTTCCGATTCAATGTCAATTTCGCTAAAGACCCCGCCACGCTCTGCGAATTCGTAAACGAAATTCGGCGCGCTCATATGCTCGCCACGAACACGCAATGCGCCACGCGTACCCTCCACCCGCAGATCATACATATCGGCCTGTGCGGAGAATCCACCATGGTAAAGGATGGACACGTCTCCCGAGAGTTCAATAATGGCGTTTACGGTGCAGTCACCGGAATAGACCGACCAGGAGGGTCGCGACCCTTGGGCGAAAATTGAGCGCGGGGAAGATTTCGGCAGCAAACTGAGAAGCGCATCGAAATGATGACACGCCATTTCGAGCATTGCCGGTTGCTCCATGTTGGCGAGATTGAGTGCCTCATGTCGGGGCTTCGCGTTTAAGAGCGCGATCTGTTCCACACGACCTAGCGCTCCGTTCGCAATGAACTTTGCGATGGATTTGTAATGACGCGTGAACCGCATTTGTTGACCGACGACAATTTTACGACGGTTCGCCTTTGCGTGAGCGACGAGCTTCTTAGCTTGAAGGAAAGTATGCGTGATGGGTTTTGCGACAAGAATATGCATGCCCATATCAATGCATTGCATCGCCTGCTCATAGTGGCGTTCAGAAGGGGTATTGATTGAGGCTATGTCAAACGGATGGGTATCTTTGAGTTTATGTAGGTCTTTCAGGACCCATTCGGGGGAGAGCGAGAACTCGTTTTGCGCTCGCAGGCGTGGGCCCGATTGCGGCTCCACTACTCCTGCAACCTCAGCCCACCCGCTGCGCGCGATATGATGGGCCATTGCTCGCCCCATCAAACCGTAACCAATGGCGAGCACCTTCTTCCCTTGCGCGGCCATGCAGCCTCCTCTGATTCTCGCTTAATGAATAGCGATATGGAGGCGCCATACGCGGTGAGATGTGTAACGCGACTGCATACAATTCTCATGGGTCGTGCTGCAAACCATCGCCTCTTCGTAGAAGGCGGCGCACCGAAGACGCCGTAGCTCTACATTGATTTGCTTATTGCGAAGCGCGGGCGGACGGCGTCTGCTCAATTGCGCCACCTCGCCGTTTCTGCGACGCGCGATAAAGAGTGTTATGCCAATCCAATGATCTGAACGACCAATTGGTTGGGGTCTTCAAACGCCAGAGACCGCGCCGTCTCGATACGTGTGAAGGCTTCTTGCACCGTTTCGGTATTTTGATCGACCATCCGCATCAAATCATATCCGAGTTCGGCATCCGCCAAACCGGCCCTTGGCCTGCCCCCTGAAAAGTGGTCCTCCCTGATGTATGGCTTATGAGCCTTGAGGAGGAATGCGCATGGCTAGGAAAAGGCACAAGGCGGAAGAGAT
>Ga0315903_10010578_pt1 | contig 10963 bp, 23 predicted proteins | sample LakEriMetagenome_7_FD_203524 | JGI IMG/M metagenome (GOLD analysis project Ga0315903, IMG submission 203524) | Freshwater fungal communities from buoy surface, Lake Erie, Ohio, United States - Buoy 2 MA119 | ecosystem: Environmental > Aquatic > Freshwater > Lake | place: USA: Lake Erie, Ohio... | reverse complement strand
TTCCCCACAAAAAAGCCTCGCGCTTACCGCTGAATACCGCCGGGCACAGAACCCGGTTGAATGCCTGTTGGCACGGGGCGCGAGACAAACTGAGTTGCTATCTACGGTATTCATTCCGTCACCCTTTTATTGCTTCGGGTTCGCATGGGTGCTTGGTGTCAACTGGCGGCGCGGCCCGGCGATAGGCCGGGCACGGGAAGAAGGCGACTGTTTTCCTGCGTTGCCCGCTCCGTTGTGGACGCGCCCAAAGTGCCTATGTATTCGCCAAAGCTCATTTTTAGGCTGTAGGGGTAGCCAAAGACGGAGACACCCCCCGTTTATGCGTTTCCCTCACAGTAAAGCGACCCCTTGTAGAGTCCGCCGTCAGGCTGGTGAACTTGTGCCGGGCGGCTTCCGCAGTCGTGAACGTCCAAGCGTAGGTTCCCCATTGCTCCGGCGACGGGACGCTTTCCTTGGCCGGTACGTGATTCCCGCCGATCTCGAAAGCCTTGTTGTGGCGGACAAGGTACACTTCCCACGTGACGGCCTTGCCGCCGATGCGCTGGCGGCGATACATCGCCACGTCGCCTTCGCGCCATTCCTCGGACAGGGTGAATCCCCGGTCGGTGAATTGCTTGGGTAGGGGGATTTCGTTCATCGCTGCTCCAATGTGGCGAGAAGCGCCGCCCGGCAGATCGCCAGCGGGGCGGTGTCGGCCAGTGCGCAGCCTTTGCAGTTATGCCATCCGTCGTATGGCTCATATTCACCGCCGAACTCTGCATAGCACTTGCGCGGGTCAAGAATATGATGGGCAAGCTCCCAATGGCCAAGCGTGTCACGCATCTTCTCCACCACCTGCCACGCGGCGGCGATGTCGGTGGAAAACTTCGGATGCACATTGCCGTCACGGTCGCACGGCCAATCGTGCGCAACAGGTTCTCCGCAGCGGTCGTGAATCTCGCTGTAGCTCACTTGTTGTCCGTGTACCCACTCTTGGCACTGAGGGCACCACCAATAGCCGGGCTCATCCGGCACTACGTCCAATCCCATCACCCGCTCTGCCACAAGCGCGTCCATCTCGCGTCCGGCTGGCATGGCTAGTATCTGCTCGCGGGTCAGGTTCATCGCTTCACCTTCTCGCGCTCGGCCAGCATCGCGTCGGAAAGCTCAAAGGCTAGTTGAGCTATATACGCATTTGGGTGTAATCCCACTTGGTGTGCTACCAAGGAAACCCTAGTTTCGTTGTGCATCAGCCCCTGCAACGCCGCCGCCGCGAAGTAATCGCGCACGGTAAGATTCCCCTCGCGCCAATCATTCGGCTGTACGGGACTCGGAAACGCCAGCCCGCCGTCTTTGGTATTCATCGCTTCTTCTCCTTCTTGGTTTGTTTTCTCCGCAAAGCCAGCCGTTCAAGCCGCGCCTCGGCCTTCGCGGCGTTGACGTTGCAGCGGTACGCGCACGCTCGCAGCGCCGACGCGCATTGCTCGTAGTATCGCGCAGCCAGCCGCCACTCCGCCGGCGACTCCGCGATCATCGCCCATACGTTGGACAGGCGCAGCCGCTCGGCGGTGCCGATGGTCAGCAGGTGCATTGCTTCGTTGTGGTTCATTGCTTGTCTTCCTTGCCAAGAAGCGACTCACAACTAAAGGTGCAGATCATCGCCTCGATCTCCTGTTTCCATTCGTCCTTAGCCAGCCACTTAGCGACCAACAGCAGCAGGCGGATCGAGAGTTGATGTTTCCAGTTCATTGCGTTTTTCCTTTCGGGTTGGTTATTGGTTATCCGCCCGCCTTCGGTTCCGTCAGCGGCTTGTCGGGGTGCTGCCACTTGATCGGCCTCGGCGGTGCCGGCGGTTCGCCGGTGTACGGTCGCAGCCACGAACAGCCGGGAGCCGTGCATTGCCAAGCCGTCGCCGGATTGACGGTGCCGCAGCCTTCGCACGCCCACGGCTGGCGCGGCGTCGGGCCTACGGGCGGGGTTGTGGGGTTGGTGGGGGTCATGGCTTGTCCATAAGCACTAGACGCCGGTGACGGTGCTCTACAGAGTCCAAGCCGCGCCCCAGCTTGCTTGCCAAGAGCGTAATCGGCACGCGACCGAAGAACCGCCGCACGGCATCATCCTCTGCCGCCGTCCACGGCTTACAACGCGGCTTGTAGTCTCGCGCCCCAGCTTCCAACTCTTTCAGGGTACTCTTGTTCATGCCGGCTGGTATCCTCCAATGGCGACGTAATGCAGCCCCGTGCGCGGGTGTTTGCGCAGGGCTAACTCGATCTCGATGGTGCCGATGTTGGACGGCTCGAAAGCCTTGTCCACGACGTAGGACGGCAAGCCCGGCTCATACCCGCAATAGAAGCTGCCGGTGCGCCCGACGAACCGCACGCTATCCACCACGACGGCCCGGCCAGCCACTAGGCGCGAGTCCAGTTGCGACCCGACCGGCACGATGCCGCGTTGGTGGTTGTCGCCCATAAGGCCGATAGAAGCGTGCCATCCGTTCAACATGCGGATAACGCGGTTCAGCCCGCCGCCGATTGTCCCGCCGCCGCCCGCGCCGTGGTGGATAATCAGCTTCACTTCCGCCCGCTTGCCGGCCTTGCCGTCGTCCAGAGTCAGGACAAGATGCGATTGCGTGCCGAGGTATTCCACGTCCAGCAAGTTCGCCAGATGCTTGTCGCTATGGACGCGGGTCGTCTCGCCCTTCTTGCGAAACACCAGTTCCATCCAATGGTTGCCGCCGAGTAGCCCGATGATGCGCTTGCTCAGGGGCCGCAGTTCTTCGGCCAACTCTTCCACGGTGCGCTTGCCGCCCTCGTTCAAGCGGTCTTGGACATTCTCCGCTTCGATCTCAGCGTGTGCCACCAGAGCGCGGGTATGGGCGCGCATAAAGTCGCAGTAGTCGCCCATGCCGAAATACCACGCGGGCCGGGAGTCGCGGGTGACTCGCTTCAGCCACGACTGCCACTCATGCGCGGCATGGTGGGGCGCGTCCCGGTGAACATCGCCGAACGGGCGCAGCCAGATGCTTTCGCCGACTCGGCAGGGTAGGGTGTAGAATCGCGGCTCAAAGATGCCGTCTGTGCGTAGGCTCACTTCGCCACCTCCGGCTTGGGCGCGCCGCAGATGGGGCACTCGCTGCCGTCCCATGCCGTGCAACGTTCGGATTTCTGATAAAGCAGATACCACAGTTTTGGGCCGTTAGCGGTTGGCACCTTGTCATACATTATGTGCTCGCACCACACCGGCACCGGCGGGGCGATGAGGGCGCGGAGAGCAAGCCCAAGCCTGCTGTCCTCATACCGGCAAACCTGCGGCACAATGTTGCGGCCATGCCACCAATCTTTTGCCGCCTCCGCGCACTCCTCAACCGCCCGCACGCGCTCCGCCTCGCCGAACTCGGCAAGCAAATCCCGCACTTGTTTGTATTCTTCGCCGTTGGCGTAAGCGTGCCAAAACTTTGCCGCCCTGTCCTGTACTGTCTCACTCATTGCCTTGCTCCTCTTGTTCTTGCTGTTCCTGTTTCTGCCGGGCAAGCTGCCGGTCGCAGTCCAGCCCGCAAGTTTCTTCAGTGTGGTTTTCGTGGCTGAACTTCCCGCCGCACACGATGCAAGTTGTCCGCGTGTACTCGCTCATCGCGTCGCCCCCGTCTGTCCGCGTTCGTAGGCAATCACTAGAAGCTGCTCCAACTGGTGCAACTGCGCCGCGCTCTTCAACGCCAAGTCATCATCGCCCGACAGCGTTTCCCGCATGACTTCGGTGGTGGTGTCGTGAAGTACGCACAAGCCCTGAAAGGCGAGCGTGCGTAGGTGTTCGGGAATGGGGCGGCTCATTTGCTCAAGACCTCCCATGCGAGCGCAGCCACTGCTGGAACTTGTCCATTGCCAATGGCTCGCCAGCCTTGCTGTACCCAATCGGCCGCTTCATCAACGCCTCCGCAAAACTCGGCTTCGGGTAGCGTTTGCCATTCAGTCTTATCAATTCGGTCGTGACATGTATTTGATGGCCTTCTTTGCTGGCGCTTGCTACTGTCATCCTGCAAAAATCTTCGTCTATCCTCTGCGGTGTAGGCCAAAATGAACATCCGCTTTCTGTGGTGCAGCAGTCCGTGCTTGCAACTGCAAAACAATCCCCATCGTGCATCCATCCCCATGCCGGCAAGGTCTGCAATGACTCGGTTGAGTCCTCGAATAGTAAGCATTGGCGAGTTTTCAATGAATGCGAAGCGGGGTCGTACTTCGCTAATGATTCGCCGCATTTCTCCCCAAAGGCCGGAACGCTCGCCGCCCAATCCAGCGCCCTTTCCGGCGCTGCTAATGTCCTGACAAGGGAACCCTCCGCACACAACGTCAACGAGTCCGCGCCACGGCTTGCCGTCGAAGGTTCGCACGTCATCCCAGATGGGAAACTTGGGCAGAATGCCATCGCGCTGTCGCTGCAAGAGGACTTCGCGGCAGTAAGGTTCAATCTCGACAGCACAGACGCAGGTATGTCCGAGAAGGATGCCGCCGAGGATACCGCCCCCTGCTCCTGCAAATAAGTGTAGCTCATTCATTGCTCCGTGGATTCCATTCGCCGTTTCACCGCCGCGTGAATCGCCGGCAGATGCTTGGCAAGCCGCGTCGCGCTCCAACGGCTCAGAAGTCGCTTGTAAAGCGCCAGCGCGATTCTCTGCGGACGCGACAGCCGGGCGGGTAGAGTCACGGTGTAGTAGCTCACGCCGCCACCAGCCTTGCCGCCAGCCCCACGGCCCGGAACGGCTCCATCCACGGACGGCCACGGCCTGCCGTCGCGTGCACACGAATATCCCCGCTAGAGTGCGGCAAAAGCGCGCACCGGCGGCAGATTTTCAGGCTCCCTTGTTTGTACGGCGAGTCACCGATTAGGTTGCCGCACTCGCACTCGACTTTTAGTTTGCGCCCCATCTCTTTGCCTCCTTGGTTGCTAGCGTTTCGCGCACGATGGCCGCGAACTCCTCGCGGCAAACCTCTTTTGGCTCACACTTCAAGATTCTCCAGCCCATACACTGAGCTGTGTTTTCCTTCTCCCATTGCGCCTTCATCGCGGCCCCGCGATTGTGCCTGCCTTGAATCCAGATGCCGCCGTCAACCTCGACGGCAACCCTGTGGCCAGGCCAAGCCAGATCAAAGCGCCACTTGCGCGTCGGGTGAAAGCGGAACTCGAACTCCGGCTCGGCTCCGCAGAAGTCACGGTAGAAAGCGGCAACCACTTGCTGATTGAATCCGTTCTTGGCCATAGCTCAACCTCAGAAGGGCACTCGGTCGTCGTCAGCGGCAGGCGCGGGCGGTGTCGAGGTCGGCGTGTGTCTTGCCGGTGGCGTCGTGTTTTCCGCTTCGCGCTCAACTGTCTTGCCGCCAAGGAACTGCACTCGATCTCCCACAACTTTCAGCTTGCTCCGCTTCTGGCCGCTTTCCTTGTCGTCCCATTGGTCAAGTTGCAACCGTCCCTCGACCAGCAACGCCGTCCCTTTGTGGCAATACTGGCCGACGTTCTCGGCGGTCTTGCCCCAAAGGGTCACGTCCACGAACGTCACGCGCTCCCGCTTCTCGCCGTCTTGCGTGTACGCTTCATTGATCGCCAGACCGCACTCGCCAACGGCGGTGCCCTTGGGCGTGTAGCGCACTTCGGGGTCGCGTGTCAGGTTCCCCACCAACAAAACTTTGTTCAGGCTTGCCATAGTTAGGCTCCTTTCAACAGCATCCACGGCTCCGGCTCACAGATGCCGAAGCCCTCAACTTCCTGCTCGGTGTCGTGCTCGTATCCGCGCCACGTATCCGTTGCGAGCGCGTGGCAGTAGTCTTGCAATGCGGTGGCGTAAATGCCGCGTCCCATTGCAATCCAGTCCGCGCCGATGCAACGCTTCGCCGGCTCGAATGGTTGCCAGTTCTCAACTAGGACATGGGCGAACATTTCCCGCGCCTCGCCCGTTGCCAGATTCCACAAGTCGAGATACATCGCCGCTTGGACGTGATACCCGCGTTCATAAACAAGACGCGGCCAGCGTTGCGCGCTGGCGTCGTTGACGGTCTTGAGATCGGCCAGCCACAAGCGGCACTCTGGCACGAGGTCAATCATCCCGCGCACCGGCACGGTCAGTCCTGTGGCGGGGTCGGCGTACTCGCCGGCAACCATGACTTGCCGCTTCGCCGTTGCCAGCAGGGCCGCGATGCTCGCATCCCCGCGCAACCGCTCGACGGCTCGCTGGGCGGCGTCAAAGACTTCGCCGCCGACAAGTACCTTGTCCGCATGCGCCGCCGCCCACTCTTTGCAAGCCGTCGCGTTCCCGTTCCACGGCTTCTCTTTGCCCTTGTCGTCGGTGTAGGTTGACGGCTTGACGGCATACACCCGCTCGAACCGTTGCGGCGTCAGTAACAAGCAATCCACGACAGACCCGAACAGCATCGCGTCGCTCGCCTTTGGCTCGTACCCCAGCCGCCACCGGCGCGGGCACTTGGCGAACTCCACCAAGTCTGACCGGCTCACGGCGTAGTCTTTGTCCCCGCGCTTGGCTGTCTGCCCGAAATACAAAGCGGGGTCGGTGTCCACGCCTACAACCCTTGCCGAGGTAAAGGGGTTGACGGCTGGCAGTTGCGCGAGATCGGCGAACGGGCCGTCCATTACAAACGCCCCTTGGCTTCGTCCGCTACAAGCGCACACGCTTCGTCGCTCAGGTCGGACAACTTCTGCTCGTCGCTAAGAATCTTCTGCTCGTGCAACCAAGCATCCAGCTTGGCCGCGTCGCCGCCGTGAATGGACTTGGTAGCAGCCCACAACCGCGCCTTGCCGGGCGTCTTGGTCGGCGCACTGACCGGCGCACCCGTAGGAGCCGCGCACCACGCCGCCAGCTTTGCACCGTGTTCAATCGCAATCGGCTTGCCGCTGGGGAAACACTCGCGCAGGGCAGGGTGGCTGCACTTGGTCAGCCGAAGCGAATGGTCACTCATGATCTCGCCGTGCACCGTCATCTCGAAAATAAAGTCTTCGGACTGAATCGGGCTGGTGAACTCGTCCTTGATGATGGCCGTCTTGCCGCGCTCGTCCTTGCCTTGGCGCGTCTTGTACTTCGCCCGCATACAGACAATGACGGGCAGGGGAGATTGGAGCAGGCCCAACAGGAACTTGGCGTGTTCCATTTTCGGCTGTTTCCAGTTGTGAAGCCCGGCGCGCCCCGTCCGCGCTTCGTTGTCCCCAGCCATGTCCAGAACGCCGCCTTGGCCTTCCCACTCGTGGCTTGCGCTGTCCACAATGGCGATGCTGTAGCCGGCCTTGGCGACGGCTTGCAACGCTTCCACGTAGCGGGCGGGAGTAAATGGCGGGTCAAGCGGCAGCACGTCGTAGCCGCCGGGCAGCACGTCGGCGTACAACTCGCCGCGCCCGCTTTCGGTGTCTATCAGCGCGATCTTGCCGGCATTGCCGACAAACCCACGAGCCAGCAACAAGCTGGAATAAGTCTTGCCGCAACCGCTTTCACTGAACAGCCCAATCAACGGGCGAACGCCTTGGCGTGTGGCTTTGCGAATGTTCATTGTCATTTGTCCTTTGGTTAAAACGTCGCCCCCGCGTACGCGCCGAGTGCAGCGTACAGCGCGATGATGGCGAGGAATTGCATGGCTTCTTTCAGTGTCATTGGTTCTCCTGTTGGTTTGCGAAACTTCCGGCGCGTTGTTCGGTGGGCCTAGCGAGTGAGATCAGGTAGGTGGCGGTAGAGTCCGCCTGTGCGCCGGCGAAGGTGGACGCGGCTCGTGGCTGCAATCTGCCGGGGAGGTGCTTTGCGCTCGTCGCCAACACAAGGAGGGGAGTGTTGTTTTGTAGGCAGCTCCCAGCAACACGGGCCGCGAAGGGTTTGCAGGCGGGCCGGGCGCTACACCGGCTCCTGTGGGTCTGTCCAGTGCGGTGGCTTACGCCTTTAACTCCGCTCAGGCCATGCTGACTCGGTGCGTGTCTGCTTTCCACGCCGCCGCCTGCAAAAGGTTTGCGTCCGCCGCGTGAGTCGCCCCGCATACGCAGTGCGATGCATGTGCCCTCACGCGCTTCGCCGTTTTCAACGTCCACCGTCCCGAATAGAGGCGGCGACCATCGGTTATTCAGCGGCTCGGTCGGCACAGACGCGAACGCAAATAGGGCGCTGCCGTTGTTGGCGGCAACGCGACCGGCGGCAGCGACACCCCACGGCGCTTTCACCGGCGGCGTCCCGCCAGCGGTTCGGCCCGTGCGCTTGTGTCGCTGTCCCGCTTCTCCGGCGGCGAAGCACCGGGGCTTGTCAAAATGATTGCAGGCCGGCGCATCGCCACTGCGCGTTCGTGGGGATTGGCTGACCCCATCACGGCTGACACTACCAGCCGTCTCTTTGGTGCCGCTTGAGGTAACGCTGTCGCTAGACAGACGGCCTGCAAATTGTCCTACGCCGCCTGAAGCGGTCGCAGGTTTGTCCAGACGGTGTTCATTACCGTCCGGTTGTGGATGGTGACTTTGGCATCCGCCAACGCATCGGCCAGTATCAACGCGAACCTGTCCGCCGCCGCTTGCGCGCCGTCGTTCGCAATCACCAACGCCCAAAAGTTCGCCTGTGCAATCCCGCGCCGCTTCAACTCCTCTGTCAGCACCGCGAGAAGCGCAGCGTCCGCCTCCCGTTTCGCCATGTCGCGCCAAACGTGAGCAGGTCGCATACCCGCCTCCGCTCGCCACAACCTTTTCAGTCGCGCTCGGTCGTTTGTCAGCCGCCCCGTCAACGTCCTCTAAGATGCGGTCAGTGTCTAATGTTGAAACGGCGGTGACCCAAGAAAAGAACTTGGAGCCGGCGGTTGCCGACGTTAGAAGGTTGTGGACAGTCCAGCCGCCGCGCTGTCCACCGGCCCCAAGTAAAAGGTTGCACGGTTCGGCTTTGCTGTCAACGGCTGGTTTGTTTTTCATACTGTCCACGGTCGCGCTTTTAACAAAAGGATTTCGCATTTGTCAACCGCAAGTCCCTTTTCGTTGCGCATCGTGGGCGCGGAAAACAGCGGTTTTGCTAGGGATTTCGCGTGTTTTGTAGGCTGAAAGTTTTTTTACTTTCTTCCAACGCTTCAACGCCGCCGCACGCATCATCGCGCTCGGTCGTGCTTTCGCTGCGCCGGTGCCAGCCTTGCCGCCGCGTGACGTGATGCACGAGTGGCACTTGATCGGGCGTCCGCAGTCGGGGCAGATGTTGCGCTTCACTTGCCACCGCCTTGCTTTTCGTGTTCAGCTTCCGCGTCTTGTACCGCGAGTTGTTCGGTGCCGCGCCGACCGGCGGCAATCACCTTGCCGTTTTTCACAAGCTGCCATCGCCAAGGCTTAGAAGCTCGTTCTGGTGCGCGTTTCCCGCTTAGCCATACCGTGGCCTTGCAACCGTCCGAAAAGGTAAGGGTTGTCACTTGGCACCGTCCTCTCTGCGCGCATACACGCCCAGCCCGCGCTCTGCGAGCCACTGCTCCGCAAGCGCGATGCCGTCGAGGCCGTACTGCTGCGTGAAGAGCCAATAGATGAACTCGGTGTAGCTCACTTGCCACCGCCTTCCGCCAGCGCGGCGCGGGCTTTGTTCCGGTGTGAATAGTGCAGGTATCGCATGATGCGCGAGTCAGCTTCGCACTCTGTTAGTATTTCCCGCAACGCCTCGCGCAGCTTTGCCTCGCGCTCGGCAGCGGCCAGCAGGGCGGGGAGGGCGTTCACGGCCTCAATCTTAAGCGTATAACTGATCGGAAGCGTGGGGTCTTTGGCGCGATTGTCCATCAGCCGCCGCAACTCCGCGATCTGCTCGGTCGTCAGTGTGGTCGGGGTCATGTTACCGGGCCTCCTCAAAGTGAGTAAACGCAAGCCGAACGCTCAGGCAGCCGTAAAGGTCTCCCGTTGCCGTTCTAAATGCTAGCGTGGCATTCACTCCGTCCGTCCAAATACATTCCCATGCGGTGAACCGTCCGATTGTGTAGCGTGTGCCCGTTTTCATCTTGCTCTCCTGTTTGTTGCTTGCTGTTTCGTTCTTCATGGTGCCGCATAATAAGCTCAACTACTTGCGCACTCAACAACAATCGGCAACTTTGTTTTGTCTGGAATTGCTATCAAAACACGCGAAAACATTGAGATTGCAGGCGCGACTTGTCCCGGATTGCTATTGAGCGCAGATTACAAAACAACAAGCGCAACTAATGGTGTTGCCGCTACGACGGCGCACCAAACTACACCACCGGTTGGGCCATGCGGTTGACAAACAACGCGGTTCCGTGGTACACGCGGGACGATGTTATGAGCACCGAACGCAAGGCACACCTCGTCAGCTACGACCTAAGCGAACTGCCCGACAACGCCCTTGTCCTCTGCATCAACTGCAATCGCGTGGACACGGCGAAGGCATGGGAAACCGATAGCGTGCTAGGCACAGAGTACCGCTGCCCAATCTGCCAGTCGCACGCGGTCAGGCTGGTGACGCAAGACGACTTGGACGCTGAACGGGTGCCGCTGCTACCGGAGGACGATGAGGAATGAGCACCGAACGCGACGCCGCAGAGTTCAACGAGGCAAGCAATGACGACTAATGCCAACGATCTAAAGGCGCTCGTGATTGGCTTCCGCGCCAACACGCTAAACGGAGAACAACATGCGCAACTTGCAGAGCAGCTAGGCCGACTTATTTCCTCGCGCCTGCGTACCGTATGGCCAAGGTGGGGGCCGGGCGCAGCTTGGCATGACATGCATCAAGAGTGCTGGTCGTGCGTCACGCTTTGGCTTAACGGCAATCTGCCATTCACCAAGCCTTCAACGCAGGTCTATCAAATCGTTGACCTAGTGGTAGAGCGCGAACAGCAAGGGCAGACGCGCAATAGCTGGTCGTGCATGATGGACGCGGTAACGGCTCATGTTGACGTGCTAGAGGGTAGGGCGGTGTGGAAGCAGGACGATGCCACAAGCGATGAGGGCGCCCCCGTCTAGGTACTTTCCTTGCTTTGCCGAGCGAACT
>Ga0315903_10010577_pt1 | contig 10964 bp, 9 predicted proteins | sample LakEriMetagenome_7_FD_203524 | JGI IMG/M metagenome (GOLD analysis project Ga0315903, IMG submission 203524) | Freshwater fungal communities from buoy surface, Lake Erie, Ohio, United States - Buoy 2 MA119 | ecosystem: Environmental > Aquatic > Freshwater > Lake | place: USA: Lake Erie, Ohio... | reverse complement strand
AAGCTCCAGCAACAACCTGTTCGTTAGCTAATACTGTCTGACATGATGGACACCAGTTCACCATCGAGTTTTTACGATATGCCAAACCTCTTTTGTAGAACTCTAAAAAGAACCACTGGTTCCAGCGGTAGTAAATCGGATCACAGGTTCTGATAATCCTGTCCCAGTCAAAAGAACAGGCATAACGTCGCATTGAAGCTTTGTGAATCTCGATGTTGTCGTAAGTCCAAGCTCTAGGGTCTAGGTTTCGCTTAATGGCAGCATTTTCTGCCGGTAGACCAAATGCATCCCACCCGATTGGGTGCATGACGTTGTAGCCCTTTTGAATCCAGTAGCGAGCAATAACATCACCTAATGCATAGGCCTCAGCGTGACCCATGTGCAGATCTCCCGAAGGATAAGGGAACATGTCCAAGACATACTTCTTAGGCCTAGTATCCCCAGCCTTACCAGAAGCAAAAGGCTTCAGCTCATCCCAGACTGGTAGCCACTTTTCTTGGATAGCAGCAACGTCAGGGCCGTTAGGCTCGATGTTCTTCTGCTCGGTCATAGTCTCAATTCAAAGTAAATTCAGGTATTAGGCTACCAAAACACCTAAGGCTCTAAGCAGAGCCTTGGCCTTCAACTTTGTTTCGGCTAGTTCTTCCTCGGCTTTTGAATCAATGGTTAGACCTCCACCGATTCCAATAGTTGCCTTACCAGGACCAAAGACTATGGTTCTGATAGTCATACCTAGATCAGCTGCACCGTGAGCGCTAATGTAACCAAGGCAGCCGCTATAGATACCTCGAGGCCCCCGTTCTAAATCCTTGATGATCTCAATTGCCTTTAGCTTTGGAGCACCGGTCATGCTCCCTGCCGGGAAGCATGCCTCAATTGCATCAAAGACATCAAGGCCAGGCCTTAACTTGCCGGTGATGGTGCTAACCAGCTGATGGACACTTGCATAGCTTTCAACATCAAAGAGCTTTTCAACAACTACATCGTCAGGCTCAGAGATCCGACCGAAGTCATTTCTCATCAGGTCGACAATCATCAGATTCTCGGCTCTCTCCTTCTCGTTACTTCTAAGCTCTTCCGCTAGCGCTTGATCAGTTGCCTCATCTGAGCCTCTGGGTCTAGTGCCCTTGATTGGTTTAGTACTCACCAAGCCGTTAGAGACCCTCAAGAATTGCTCTGGTGATGACGAGACGATAGTGGTGTCGCCTAGTTTGATATACGAACTGTATGGGGATGGGTTTAGGGCTCTTAGGTTCAGATAAACAGCAAAAGGATCGCTATTTGTCTCTAGCTCTATCTGGTTAGTAAGACAGAGTTGATAGACATCGCCTTTGGCGATACTCTCTCGGCATCGCTCGATTAGTTCTAGATACTCATCATCGGAGTGACGGTAGGTGATGCTCTTAGGTTCTGTGATTTCCCTAACCGCTAGATAATTAGCTCGTTCTCCCCCGATTAGGGCAAGCCTTAGAAGTGCTGCCTGCTCCCAGTGTCTGAAATCCGATTCGGATTCAAATAAACCTAGGAAGTAGAGATGGCCCTCTTGGTGATCTAAAACTAGAGCCCTATCAACCGGTAGGAAAAGGTGCTCACCTTCGTAACTGATTGCACCGACTAAACCTGGCCTAAAATCAAATGGCAGAGTGTGATCTCTGTAAGACGTGATGGAATCTAGATATTCCTTGGCTTGTATCTGCCCCATGACTTTATGTGAGCCACCGATGACACTGAAAGGATTCGCTTGATTAGTTTCACGATCAAGAAAAAATGCGTATTTATCGTTTTTATGCAGGGTGATAAAGGCATCCGCCATGTTTACCCGACTGGGTAGCTTTGCGCTAAATAAACGCATAAATCCCTGCTCTAATCTTCTCTTCTCTTACTCTAGATTAGAGCCATAGAAGCTAAGGAATGCCCTAACTAATGACTACCTACCGCTACCTAAACGGTAAATTCGAAGAAACTTCTGAGAATCTAGGGATTCTGGTTGCTGACTCTTTTTTGGTAGCTGATGGACTGGTCAGATCTCTAGATAAACACCTAGTTAGGTTCATTAGACAGGCAACACTAAAAACACCAGAGCTGGTCTCTGAGATACCTGATTATCTTTTTGCGGCACTGAATCTGATACCAAAAACAGGTAGGCAGTTTCCAAGACTAGAAATCCAGGAGGATAAGTCACTCAAGGTTCAACTACGACCAGCACCAGAGATAACCAAAACAGTTACCCTCTGGACCTATCCAGAAGCAGACCCAAGAACAGACCTAACTGTCAAAGGCCCAGAACTAGATCTAGGAAGCCAGATAAGAAACCAAGCCATCCAACTAGGCGCTGATGAAGCAATACTTCTAAATGCCGATGGCTTCATCAGCGAAGGAGCACTCAGCTCACTTGTTTGGTGGGAAGATGATGCGCTGGTGGCTCCGGGCACTCAAATACCTTGGCTTGAATCAGTTACGAGAACCGAAATCTTTGAAGTTGCAGAAAAACTAGGAATAGAAACTAAAACTGCCTTAGCCAAACCAGAAGATCTCATCGGCAAAGAAGTTTGGTTGCTGTCTTCATTGCAAGGAATCCGGTTGGTAACCAACTGGGTTGGTCTAAGCGATTCCTTTGCTGAAGGTAAGCACATTGCTACCTTTGAAGCCGAACTAGAGAAATTGCTAGCTCCACTGCCTTAGCGCTGTGGGAGAATCAAAGCGTGAATGAATTCATTGATTGGCTAAACACCAGCGTTCAAACCTTTGATCCTTTTTGGCGTAACGCTATTGCTGGCTTAGCCATCATGCTGGAAACCAGCATTCTGGTTGGTTTGATTATTCCAGGCGACACCATAGTGCTTACCGCTGGAACACTAGTCCAAAATTGGTTTGATTTTAGTTTTCTATGGATAGCAGTAATGTTGGGATCTTTTGTTGGTGAATCACTGGGATTCTATATAGGCAGGTTGTTTGGACCGAGAATTAGATCCTCTAAAGCTGGTAGACGAATACCAGAGCATATCTGGCACCGTGCAGATACCTTTGTTGAATCTAGAGGAGGAATAGCAGTAGCAATTTCTAGATTCCTACCAGTACTTCACTCAGTAGTTCCGCTAACTGCTGGTATGACCAAGATGACCTATAGAACCTTTATTAGCTGGACAGTGGCTGCCTGTGCTCTATGGACAAGCCTTTACCTAGGGGTTGGCTGGTTTGCTAGGAATGCAACCCAAGCTATGAATGATTTCAAGCTAGGTGCAGCAGTATTTATCTCAATAATCGTGGTCTTCCTAATTGTGATTACCCTAGTCAAAAAGAGACTAGATAAAGCCACAGAAGCCATGATTGACGAATCAGAGAAAGCTAAAGCAAGAGCTAAGAAGCTTCGCGAAGCAGAGATGAAAAGACCTAACCTGTAATGTGTGGCAGAACTGTTGTTGCTCGATCTATCGGTGAATTAGTTACTCTCTTTGACATCGATGATGTTATTGGTGAACAACCAGGTATTACCTATAACAATCCTCCTTCCCTACCAGCATCCATAATCGTTGACCGAGTTCTCAAAGAGAACGAAGGTGAACATGCTGGTGAACTAAGACGACAATTACACGCAGCTAGATGGGGTCTAATTCCCAGAAACTCTCAGGGACCAGCAAACACCCCACTACACAACAACGCCAGAATAGAAACAGTTCTTCAAAAACCAACATTCAGAAACGCAGTGCTGAGACAGCACTGCGTAATGCCAGTATCTGGGTACTACGAATGGCAAATCAAAGAAGACGGTTCTAAACAGCCGTTCTACATCAACGCCGGTGATCAGGGAATGCTCGCTCTAGCTGGTATCTATGACTGGTGGTTAGACCCAAGCAAGAAACCAGATGACCCGAGTAGATGGCTTCTATCGTTTGCCATCCTGACCAAGGATGCAGCAGAACCACTAGCTCCAATCCACGAGAGAAACCCAATCCTGCTCTCCCAATCATCTATGGCCGAATGGCTAGACCCAGACAACCTAGAAGAACCAGAAAACACCACCCAGGCCCTGCTAAACGAACTAGCTCAAGAATCTGATCAAGTAGCAGCAGGAGTTGAATTCTGGCCGGTGGGGGTTGAGGTTGGGAATGTCAGGAACAACACGTCTATCTTGATTCATCGCTCACCGAGTGAGTAGCGCCTAATCTGACGTCCTTCAACCGAAGTCAGAGGAAAGATGTAAATTAAGTAGATGCATGAAAAAATCCTGTTAGGGCAGTTCTATACGAGAGGCAATCCATTCCAGTACAGCCGCGCACAAAGTTGGTTCAGGGGCATTCCAAATTTAAGCAAGTTAAGGATTATTGAACCTTTCGCTGGCTCAAACAGCATCGTCGCCTTGGTAAATTCTTCTGTTGAGTCCCTGGGGCCTGAAAATTGGGAAAGTTTTGATATTCATCCAGAGGCTATTGAAGCAAATCTTGTTCCAGAAATCACTTTGAACAAAAGAGATACCCTTGAGGATTTTCCGACAGGATTTGATGTTGCAATAACTAATCCCCCTTATCTGGCTAAAAATTCTGCAACCAGAAAGGGAATGCTGGTTCATTTCGGAGATTACCAAGATACCTTCGAAGTTGCCCTACACGAGATGTTGAGCAACTGTAATTGGGTAGCGGCGATTATTCCAGAAAGCTTTATTACTAGAAAGTTATTTAAGGATCGCCTAGATGCAGTTATTAGCCTGAATCACGAAATGTTTGATGACACAGAGTTCCCGGTTTGCTTAGCTCTTTTTTCCCCAAATTCCTCTAGTGATTTCGAGATATGGAGGGGTGAGGAATTTCTGGGGACTAGAACTAACCTGAATAGAGAAGTTGAAAAATTACTCGATGGCCGTGCAGTAATCAAACCTCGATTCAATGCTCCAACAGGACAAATAGGTCTTATCGCCATTGATAACACGACTGGAGCGACTATCAAATTTGTGGAAGGCTCAACCATTCCTAGCGAGGAAATCAAAGTCTCATCGCGTTCGCTCACGCGAATAGCTATTGATTCGGAGGAAGAGAATTTCGACTCGGCAAATCTCATTGCAGAGGCAAACAAGATACTCGGATCCTATAGAGAATTAAGTAGTGATGTGTTTCTGACGGCGTTCAAGGGGTTAAGAGCAGACAACGCTTATCGAAGAAGAATTGACTGGAACACAGCTGGAAGAATCCTTAACAAAGCAGCGTCAAACCTCATTTCTTAACTTTTGAAATGAATTTCTTTGAATCCCTAACGAAATCTGTCCAAGTCGTGACAATAACATTCGGATATAAGGACTTGGTTTGTTCTATTTTTGAAACTTTAGAACGACTCGTTGTCCTTGAATAGTAGTCCCCATCCAGAATTGCCGCAACATACACTTTGTTTCCGGCAAAAGATTTTTTTCCTAATTGCTTGAGTGTATTTTTAACGTCAGTGAGCGCACTCGACTGTACTCCCCCAGATTGACGAGTGTATTTGTGTATCACGTAAATTTCTGACCCGTTCTTGAGGGAAACCAAAAGATCCAGAGACTTTACGCCATCTGGTTTATTTTGTGAAATTACCCCTCTATTTAAATAGCGGGCGTCCGGGCCTGATTTTGGCAATATGCAAACATCGCGGACAAAATGTGATTGCTTGAGCAGATACTTCCGTAGTTCTTCTTCATAAAAGCCCATGCGATTTGGATCTTTTGCCACGATTGCGAGAAAAGCCAGCTTATCCTTAAGAATTAAATTTTCGACTTCTTTTGGGTCAAGTTCAAACCTTTCCGCAAAGTTCGCCACTTTAGTATTTTGCTCCTCGGTTAGTTCACCCGGCTTTTTAGGGAAGCTCCCCATGTCTTTCTTGATTCTTGAAAGAATCTTTCTCCTTGCAGCTACATAAATGTCCGCTTGATTTTGCATTATTTGCTCCAGAGGTGGCTACTTGCTTCAATTAGTCCGTCAAATGTGGAGACTATTGCATGCGATGCGTCTCTTGAAGCCTTTTCGAGCCTAGTTAAAGTTCCGCCCTCAATCTTTTGTTTGTAATACTCCCCGTCTAAGACGGCAGCAATATTCACAAGTGTTTTACCATTAACGGCGATAGCTTGCTGAAGAGTAAGTTCTGCGTCCCTAAATGCCGCGTCTTGCGCTCCGCCACCTTCCTTAGTGAACTTATGAATAATCCACAAAGTTTCACCATTTTTGAACTCGACATAAAGATCGAGAGACTTGATCAATTTCGTTTTCTTACCCTTAACAATTTTCCCTTTGTCGATGTGGTACGAATTCTTTCCCCCTTTTGGAAGTTTCTGAACTTTTTCAACCTGGGGTTGTTTCATCAAGTAATCTACTAGTGCGGTTTCGTAATAGTCCATTCGGCTTGGATCTTTACCTACGATAGCTCTGTATGCAACAGAGTCCCTCAATACGCTCTCAAGAACTTCTGCCACCGTATGCCCGAACTTTTCAGCGTGATGTTCGATTTTCGTCAACTGGTCCGCTGTAAGGCTGCTTTTCTCCTTTGGAAACGAACCTTCAAGCTTCTTAATTTCTTCTAAGACTTGAAGTCTTTTAGCTTCGTAAATGTCCATTTTTGCCCCTAAGCCCGAATGAGAATTATCTTAGTCTCGCCTCCAACTTAAAATGTCAGACCAACCCTATAAACTCTAATATCCGAACATATGTTCGGATAAGGGTAAAGGTGGTTTATGGGCCGCATAGACGAAGCTGTGTCTGTTTTATTGGATCAGGAGGGTGCTCCTACCCTCTTTAGATGGAGGGAAAAGGACTATCAGGTTAGTTCTAGACCGGTTAGATGGTTTGCCAGGGCTGAATGGTGGGTAGGAGAAAGAGCTCACAGAGGCATTGGTTCTGGTGCTGTTGAAGTAGAGATGTGGCGATTCCTAGCTAGCGGTGACGGAACTCAATGCCCTTTTGAGTTATTACATAACACAGCTGCTAACTGTTGGAGGTTGCTAAGAAAGTTCGAGTAATTTCAGCCAAGTTCCCGTTTGAAAACTCTAATCAATCTAAATTCTGTTGCGTGAATTCCAGCTCTTTGGGAAACTAAGTGAAGCAATGTACCCGAGAGGGAAAGAAAATGGACGAAATACGAAATCATCGGTTCATCAAAGAAAATTTCACTCGCGAAATTTGGTCGTCTCGACTCGTGAATTGTGAGTTCATTAACTGTACGTTCAGTGAATCGGATTTTTCAAAGTGCCAATTTATAGGAGTTTCAGGCTACGGCAACAAGGTGTTGAAATCTAACCTCTTCCCTGAGGGATACAAACTGGGAAAAGACGGGTTTATTTATGGCCCAGACTTTATCAACTTCACAAATGCCAATTTGACGGATTGTTATGTCGATGCAAAGAACTGGTCAAATTCAAGGCTCACGAAGGCGAGAATATACAAGGCTAGATTCACAGATTGCGACTTTACCAACGCCGACTTTACCAATGCCAATTTAGACGAAGTGCTATTTGACAATTGTGACCTAACCGGCGCAAATTTCAACCAAGCCAGACTCACTAGATCAAATATTCGTGGATGCACAATCAACAGTTCGATTTTTGAGAGTGCGACGTTCGACGACGTTAGGTTTAGTTGGGCCCACGGGGAAGCCAAAACTCTTCCGGACGGCTTTGAGATGGTTGGAGGTGTTTTGTTCGGACCAAGGGCAAATGTTTCCAGAACCTCTCTTGACCAGCTTGATTTGCGTAAGGTGAACCTAACTGGGACAATTTCTGGAGGTATAACAGGAAATCCTATTTTGCCCGCTGGGTGGAAGCTAGTGAATGGATACTTGGTTGGTCCTGGAGCTGACCTTTCTAATGCCGACTTAACTGGTGCGAATCTTGAGGGCATAAATCTTGAATCTACAAATCTCAAAAATGCTCACCTAACTGACCTCACTTCCAAGAATATTCTTGGTACGCCATCTGAGCTTCCTGAAGGCTACAAAATAATTAAAGGTGTTTTGGTTGGGCCAAGAGTAAAGCTTATTGATTGCGATCTCTCTTCAGTAGATCTGTCAATGACTGATCTGGAAGGAGTATATTCCAGAAATCTAGTTGGAAGGGACACTAAACTTCCTTCGGGTTGGAGCTTAGTTAATGGAACTTTAATCGGAAAAGGTGCCCGAGTTGGGGATGCCGATTTTTCTAATCAAACTCTCTCCAGAGCAGTGATTTCTGGCATAGATTTTTCCCAATGTAATCTGTCAGGAATTAGAGCTTTCGAATTAACAGGCAACCCATCAAAGCTTCCCCCAACGTGGAAGATATCTGATGGTGTACTAATTGGTCCAGGCGCAGACATTTCCGGGCTTGATTTAGAGGGTATTGATCTTTCGGGAGTGCCGCTTAGCGGACCATTCGCACTAAGAGGGAAGCCCTCCAAAATACAACGAGACTGGATTTTTATTGGCAGTTTTTACCTCGGCCCTGGAGCTAACTTGAAATTCCTAAACATCCAAGATATGGACTTAAGCGGCGCAGACTTGACCGGTGTTTCTTCCGGAAACATTACAGGAACACCCAAAAGACTGCCTGCAGGTTGGTCATTAATCTCGGGATACTTAGTCGGACCTGGTGCCGACCTTAGGAATGCAGATCTTTGTGGCTCAGACCTCAGCAATTCAGATCTAAGCGGCGCAAATTTGGCTGGAGCTAACTTACGTGACTGTATCATCGGCCCTAATTCCGGCAAGCCAGATGTCCTTCCTGACTTATTCGTTCTGCTGGAAAATGGTTTTATAGGCCCCGATTTGGTCTTGACGGGCATAAAAATTACGGCGTCTGACCTTCTCTTACTCAAGACTGACTCTTTAAGTTAGAACTTCAGTAAAAGTCAGCCCAAACCTATAAACTTCTATATCCGAACATATGTTCGGATGAATGTTTCTAGGACGATTTATGAGTTTTACCCACCTTCACGTAGCCTCAGGGTTCTCTTCCCACTATGGGGTAAACCGGCCTGAGCTTTTGGTTGAAAAGGCTAACGAGTTAGGCTTTTCGGCTTTGGCTATTACCGATAGGGATGGTCTCTATGGGGCTATTAAACACATCGGTGCTTGTTTAGAGGTGGACATCTCCCCCATTGTTGGGGTTGATCTGGTGGTTCTTAATGAAGACCTGAGTTATTTGTGTAGGGCTGTTGTGTTAGCTCACGGTAGTTCTTTAGGTTGGGCTAACTTATGTGCTGTTGTTTCTAAGAGCCATGAGAAGGGTAAGAAGAAAGAGCTAGGAATCAGAAGATCTGATTTAGCTTCATTTGCTAATACTGGTTCACTAACAGTATTGATTGGCCCTGACAGTGATGTTGGTAGAGCAACTCTAGGTAAATCTAAGACAGCCGCAGTAAAACTACTCAAAGACTGGCTAAAGCTCTTTACTGTTCCAGGTTCACTGGGTATTGAACTGGTTAGTTGGCTAACTGAACCTGGAACTAAATATTCTTCTGTTCAGAATGCCAGGTTGTTAGAACTGGCTGATTCTTTTAGTGTTCCAGCAGTTCTAACCAATGCTGTTAGATACATCGACCCTGATGATGCTATTACTGCAGACATTCTTGATGCCGCAAGATTTCTAGAACCGCTAGGAAAGTTTGAACCACAACCTAATGCTCAGGCTTGGTTGAAACCTAAGGCTCTTATGCAGAAGGTTGCTTTAGAAATTACTGAGGATAATAAAAGAGCTAGAAAGCTAATCAACGACACAGCAATGCTTGCTGATCTGTGTCGGTTAGATCCGGTTAGTGACTGCGGTTGGGGTAAACCTAAAACACCAGAGAAAGAAGCTCTAGGTATTGAAGGTTCTCCTTTTGAAGTCTTATTCCAGAAAGTTCAGTCTGGGGTGAACTGGAGGTACGGTGCTGTTTCAGGTAAGCAACTAGCTAAGATTCAACACCGGTTAAACCAAGAACTAATAACTATCAACAAGCTTGGATTTGCTACCTACTTCCTAACCGTTGCTGATGTTGCTCAGATGATAAGGGACATGAACATCAGGATTGCTGCTCGTGGTAGCGGTGCTGGCTCTTTAGTGAACTATCTGCTGGGCATCAGCGGTGTTGACCCGATTGAGCATGACCTATTGTTTGAAAGATTCTTATCAGTAGAGAGATCCTCTCTACCGGATATTGACATTGATGTTGAGTCAGCTAGAAGACATGACATCTACAGGGCAATCTTTAAACGCTATGGCTCTAAAAGAGTTACCTTGCTCTCCATGCAGTCAACCTATCGAGGCAGAGGAGCAATGCGAGACAGTGCTCTAGCCCTTGGGCTAGATCCTGACCAGGTTGATTCAATTGCTGAATCGATGTGGCGATTCAGTGCTAGTAGTTTCCGTAAGGCTTTGAAGGTAAAGCCTGAGCTAGCTGAGTTTGCACAAGCAGTTGAGCATGACCGCAAGATGAACCTGTTAGTGGATATGACTGAGAGATTAGACCGTATTCCTAGGCACATCTCGATGCACCCCTGTGGGGTTATCTTGGGTGATTTGACCTTACCTTTACTTACTCCAGTAGAACCCAGCGGTATGGGGTTGCCGATGAGTCAGTTTGATAAAGATGACATGGACCCGATGGGCTTTCTCAAGCTGGATGTTCTAGGGGTAAGAATGCAGTCAACCATGGCTTATGCGGTTAGTGAAATTAACCGAGTTAGGAAGGTTGATTTAGACCTAGACGGTATTGCTAAAGATGATGCTGCAACATTTAAAGCCATCAGAACCACTAATACTTTAGGTATCTTCCAGATTGAGTCCCCTGGTCAAAGAGAACTAACCGGTAAGCATCAACCAACTGAATTCAATGACCTAACTATCCAGATATCTCTGTTTAGACCAGGACCTATGAAAGGCAACATGATCTTGCCTTACCTAGATAGAAGACACGGCTTTGAAAAACCGGATTACATTCACAAAGATCTAGAACCGATACTCAAAGAAACCTACGGTGTGGTGATATTCCATGAGC
>Ga0315903_10010576_pt1 | contig 10965 bp, 5 predicted proteins | sample LakEriMetagenome_7_FD_203524 | JGI IMG/M metagenome (GOLD analysis project Ga0315903, IMG submission 203524) | Freshwater fungal communities from buoy surface, Lake Erie, Ohio, United States - Buoy 2 MA119 | ecosystem: Environmental > Aquatic > Freshwater > Lake | place: USA: Lake Erie, Ohio... | reverse complement strand
GAACAGTGTCATCGTCGTCCCAATGGCACGGACGGTGGTGGGTCCGGAGACCAATACCTCCTTCGCTGAGATGACGACTGCGCCTGCGACGAACGTCACAGAGCCCGTGAAGGCACCGGATCCGCTTTGAGATCCTCCGTACACGATGTCAAGAGAGGAAGGGTCGAGGTCCAGGGCTGGAGAGTAGCTCAGCCACTTCTTCTGAAAGAGAGGCTGAACTGTCGCGATTGACTTTGCGCGATCGATCTGGACCGCGCGCAGAAAGTCGGACGCGATCGCCTGCGTCATTCCAGACCACACGATCGGAAAAATCTCTCGATCGTTGACCAGGTTCCAGAAGTCGGAAAGCACGTCAAACATGAACGTGCCATCCACGTCCACTCGCTTCACCGCAGGAACAACGGCAGGGGAGAAGAACACGGACGCCGTGACCGTGTCGCTCCTGACTCCATCTGCCTCTACGTAAAGAGAGACGGTGTATGTTCCAGTGATGTCTCCCTCAAGATCTACCGCCTTTTCCGAGTTCTCTGACAGGTCCAGGGCGGCTGCGCTATCGACCGGCCGTGCAGAAAGTGACCAAAATAGCGTAAGGTTGTCATAGGAACCCTGGACAGTCGAGCCCGCGCCGCTGAACTGCACACGAGACCCGACAATCCCTGTCGCCTCACTGGGAGTGATTTGAGCAACCGGCTTTGCTCTGAAGGGCTCTACAGCAAAGCGATGAGTCTCGGTTGCTCTACTCATTAGGCGGTGTCCGTGAGGTCGATGAACACGTTGGCTTTCGCGCCGTAGATTTTACTCTCTAGTACCGATCGTGGCGACTGGAGAGTGACGGCGTAATCGTATCCAGATCCGAGGCCAACCGCCGCCGAACGAAGGTTGACTGACATACGATTGTACACTGAACCGAACTTTAGAGTGGGGATCGAGCCAATCGATACGGTCTTGCCGTCCAGAATGTTGTCCACCGTGGCGCGCTTCGCGGACCCGCTGTCTGCCCAGGGAATGTCGATGCTGGGCTCCTCTTCAAAGTCAATGAAGAGTCTGACGCTCTTGCCGGGCAAAATCACAAGAAGGTATGTGTGCTCTACGGAGAGGTCAATCGGTGCTGAGATCAGTCTTCCGACTTCGGACTCTGGGTTGAGTACCTCCAGAACATCCTGTGTGTCCTGGCTCACGAATACGAAAGTCTCGGATCGATCTTCTGCGGTTACAAACTGGAGCTGAACGAAGGTGTCTGCCGCGCTGGCGCGTACTGCCATCAGCGCGGCACTCGCCATGCGAACTGGATCCACCTGCTCAAGCTGGTCTACGATCTCCACGATCTTGGCCTGGGCGGATACCGCGATGCCAGTGACATACTCTGTGTATTCGTCCGCAGTAAAGGAGATGTGGTAGAACCCGACGAGATCACTTGCGTCCGGCTCGATTACAGCCACGTCGTCTACAATCGAGACTGGCGCGGAGCCTTCATAGGTCCAAGCAGAGAAGTCTCCTGCGTAGGCGACTTCCTTTACGGGCATGAAAATAAAGTTCTCAATCGCAAAGATGCCGTCGAAGGAAACCGGACCAAGGTCCTCCTGATCGAGGAATCCGATGTCAAAGCGCGCGAGACCCTCTGCGTCGCTGAGTCCACTGAGGTCCGTGCTGGTAAAAGAACCGCCGATGACGAGCTCGGCCGCTGTCGGGGCGATGGAGCAGAGAACTTGCGTCCCATCAAACACAGTCAAAATGAACGGCGCCGTCTCACTCCAGTCAACCTCTGCCGTCTCGTAGTTCTCTGTGATCAGGCGGTTGTTGGAGCCGAGCGCATTCGTGTACATGCCGAAGGACGTGGTTCCGTCGTTCAAGAAGCGAAACTTGAGCGCGTCCACTCCATTACTGATGTCAAAGCCCATGCCTATATTGTAGGAGCCGCCATGTTCTTCTTGTTGCGGGCGTCCCCGAAAGAACACCAGCCACTTTGAGGTCTGAAGCTGCGGCTCTTCAGATCTCAACCTGGAGTTGGTGGTCTCATTAGCGGTCAACAGTAGGAAGTCTGTGTCCGGGATCCAGGAGGCTGACTCTCTCCTCATCCGGGCGACATCCGCCTGACTCGCTGCAATCAGACAGCCGGATGCCTCCGCTGTCCCTTCCTGAAACGCCTCCACTCCTCCCGCAGAGACCAGGGTCTCACCGTGTTCTTCCAGGAGCATGGAATAGAGGTACGCCTCCCCTACGCGCTCCTGATCCAATCCAAAAAAGACGCTGGACCCCGCGCTGGGGTTTTGAGACTCAACCAGGCCAATACGCGCGGTAGGAATGAACTTTCCAAGCGCACTGATTGGCTCGTCAAACAGCCGAGTCTCCTCTTTTGTGGTCTCGTCGGTGACTGTCACAATCGCCCGAGCCAGGTATCCCGACGCCTCGAAGAAGATGCGGAACGAGTGCGTAGCCGCTGACCAGTCGAAGTTCACGGTCTGATTGACGGCCCGCACCCCCGAGGAGTCCGCGGGACCCGTGATTCGGACGTACTTTGTCCCAGCGGAATCACCGCAGAAAACAAAGATCCCGGTGCTGCGGTCCCAGTGGATGTAGCCAAACAACACGCCGTTGTAGTCCGTGTCGCTCAGGTAGGCAGATGGTCCGGCTGAGGGGATAACAGGCACTGCGAAACGAAGTTCGCACCCGACAGGCGCGTCCTTTGTCACATCTCCGTGGAGAAAGAGCACGTTTGATGACTTGACTGCCGAGGCGCTTGCGATGCTTAGCACCACATCGCCCGAGACAGTCTCAAACGTGAGATCTGCACGGTTGTTGTTTCTTTCAATCGGGAGCGAATCACTGAAGACGTCAAAGACATACGGCTCGCTGAGCGGAAGCTCTGTCTCGTTCGGCGGATCAAAGACAGCCTTCGCAAACGTAACGAAGCCGTAGACCTCCCCGGGGTCCACCTGGTAATCGTCGTCCCGCACGCCAAAGTAGATCGGCAGTGTGGGGGAGAACTCCTCACCTTCGGCGGGAGTGCGGTTGACGACGTTAGGCATTCCCGCTCCGCGCACGGACAAGGATGCGCTCCTGGCCAGTGCCTGGGTCTGTCGAGGTAGGCGTACCCGGAATGTAGAACGTCGTCCTGTGCGACCCGTGGAACGTACCTTCGGAGAGACCGATCGAGTCGTCCGACCTCGAAAGGATGCGACGACGGTCCAGGTCATGCGTCACGATCTGGAGGATGATCGGGTGCTTGTACGAGGTGACGTTATTGGAGTGTAAGAATTTCTCGATCTTGGATACGTCCAGGATTTCGTCCGGGTCAAGGCCGTTGATGTAGTTGGCAATCTCGGCCGCCATCTTCGTTCGGTTTCCGCCCGTGGCCTCGATGTCTACGTAGACGAAGGAGGGCAAGAAGTGCCGAGCCAGAGGGTCAGCACAAAGAGTGCGGTTGAGGTTCGAGGACAGGAGAGCCTGCACTCGCCCGACTTCCGCAGAGAACTCGTGCTGAACAACGAAACTTGCGCCGTTGAGGTTGACCCTGTTCTCTGCGAGATCATCGAGGTCGTTGGGCAAGAACGAGGCCGACATGTAGATCTTGCACTGCTCAGCCGCGCTGTAGGAGTAAAGCGGGTCTACGACCTCCATTCGGTAGCCATCGGAGTCGTAGGTTCCGAAGATTGGCGTCATATGCGTGTCTTTCGGAATGTTGTAGACCGGGCGACCTCCCAGAGAGAACGCACGTACGTCCATGAAAAAGAGTCCGCTCTCGGTGCCCTGACCGCGCATCTCGGTTGAGGAGAGGTGGACACAGTGGGGACGGACGATCTCGTAAGGCTGCTTCACACCGCGCACGGGACCCAGTCCCTCCAGGTCTCGCTGACGCGCATAGCCTACGTCAATCGAGCCGCCCTGGTAGATCGCCCGAACTCGCGAGGTCAGCCTATCGGACGAGGGATGCACCGTCGCAACACGCCACACGGACGGCGTTCCGCTGTAGATGCGGATGGGACGCAGTCCCACCATCTCAGCCCCTCCGTCGATTGCCGATTCGTTAAGTTCATCCACCGGAGCCTTGACGATGGCCCAGTGAACCCCAGGCTCATCGTAGTCAAAGTCGGCACGGTCGAGTGTCACCGTCTGGCCGTTGCTGGATACGGCAGTGATCTGGTAGCTGCCGTCGACTCCTGCGTAGTTCGAGAGGAAGATTGTTAGGTACTTTCCAACATCGGATGCCAAGAACGGCGCGTTCGTGTCCTCAATCGTGGCCGTACTTGCAACGATGCTTCCCTCATTTCCACTTTTGAAGATCGGCGCAGTTCCAACGGGCAGTGGACGATCCAGGGCCAGGTACTCGTCACCAACCTCGACTACTCGATAACCGCCTTCCCCGTCTCCCTCCTCGACGAAGACGTAGTCCCCTACTCGGACAACGTCTTGATCGTTCTCTGAGTCCGGAGAGAGGAACGTAAACTCCGAAACCCCGTACTGAAGGCGAGGGAGCCGGACGATGTTCGAGTTGGTCTGGGTCGTGACTGCAACTACCCGATCTTCCTTTTCTTCCCCCGGTGCGTAGATGACGTTGAGAAGCGTGCGCTGCTCGTAGATCCGAACGAAGTCGGAGCCCGGCTGCACTCCCGAAGTCAGGAAGGCGGACAGGAGCGCATCAGATGGCTCAAGCTCAAATGAGTCGGATGCTGTCGTATGCGCTGTCAGCGTCACGTCTCGAGGAAGGTCTACGGGCGTAAGCGGACCTGTCCTTGATGCGCCAGGAAACACCTGACGGGAGGGCTCGGTTCCTGCCGCGACAAATAGGAGTTCCTCTGCTCCGGTAGGGACTGAGAACAAAGTCGGCGCGTGGGGATGGAAGAACCGGCGGGTTTCCTCGCCATTCTCCGTCCATACATAGTCTGTGCAGGAGCTGGGACCATACACAGTCACCGATGTGGGCTCTGTGAAATAGAGCCGCACAATCTGTTCTGCGGTCGGCCGCGCGACCACGTAGGAGTCAAAGAACCCAGCCACCATCTTCTTCAAGACAGAGCCCGGGTTGACGACGAACTCAGACGGCACGTCGTAGCCTGCCGAGGAGAGCGTCTGGAACAGCCAGCTAAAGGACTCCTGCACAAGCTGCCACGGATTGACTGGATCTCCGACACGCGGGCCAGAGGCAATTGAGGCGGTGACGTTGAAGGAAGGAGGAGACAGGCTGAGGGCCGGAGCGGTACGCGGCACAAACTCGGACAGGCCCACGAATGGGTTGACCGGAAACTCGTTCTTGATCTTTACAATCGAAAACGTGTAGGCCACTCGCTCGTCAAGATAGTCGTCAGACGTGCTCGAGCCACTCGTCGAGACGATGCACCCGCCGTGATACACCTTGTAGGTGTAGACCTTGTCGATCACGTACGAGCCTGCATTGGCGCCGTGATCGATGGTTAGGATGTCCCCCGGCTTGGCGCGAGAAAGTGCAGCGGGCGTATTCCGCAGCTCACCGTTGTTGTACTGGTCCATCGCGTCTGCGAAAGACACCTCATTGGTGAACAGCGCCTTCCAGTCAAACTCCGGGGTTGCGAGGAAGATGTTGTTGCAGCCGTCAAAGAGCGCCTTCGGGACAAGGATCTCGTACTGTGCCAGGATCGTCTGAGTCGCAAAGTCGTCGATGTCGCGCATCGTAAAGGGAGAGAACAGGTCGAAGAACGCGCGGAAATCGTCCCCAAGAGAGAACTGATCCGTAAGGTCTACGAGCCACTCCCGAATGGTGAACAGGAAGTCCTTTGCTGCGTCGGGAAGCGCGAGGCTGAGATGCGTCTGTACTGAATGCCCAGTCGTCGAACTGGGATCCGAGAACAGCGTCAATACGCCGACGTAATCCTCGTCCGAGGGCAGGCACTCATCGGTGTAGCAGGTCCCGGGCCTCTCCGAGTACTGGGTGATGGTAACGAGATCCGCCGGCTTGATTGTCCCGTCTGGAGACCTCTGACCAGTCCCGCTCTTGGCTCCCGTCGAGTCCACATCGTAGGCAACGAGACGCACATGCTCTGTCGGGGCCCACTCTGGTCCGGCATCGGGGAACACAAACCCATTGAGGCCCCTGAAGACCTCTTTTGCACCAGAAAACCCATCCATAGCACGGGCGCCCACAGGAAGTGCAGGCGGGACGGCGTACCCGGAGGACTGCCCTCCGGTTGCCTGCACAACCATGCCGTTTGGCGCGATGCGGATCAGTGGTCGGCTAAGGCCTGTGCCGGCGGCATACACTCGATACGAGACGTTCGAGTCCGTTGCCGTCATTGGGACTTCTAAAATAGGCCCTCTGCCACCCAGAGTAGGATCAAACCCGACAATACGATATTCTCCAGTGTTACTGCCGTCCAGAATTTCGAGTACGCTGCCTGGGCCCACGTTGTAGGAGACCAGGTCTGTGTCCACACGCACAGTCGACGAACCGATGACTGTACGAAGATCCGCAGCAGTAGCACCAGCAAAAGGAAAGAGAGGAGCCTTTGGAGTAAAGGCGTCAACGACCACCTCCGACACAATACGGAAGCGATAGTCGCCGCCGAGGACAGTCATGGCGGTGTCCAGAGTGAGTTCTGGGCCCCGCACATCCATGATTTTGTATGTCCCGGTATCGGGTCCGTTAACTACTGTAAGTGTCATTCCCCGCGAGACGCCGATCTCCTCCCAGAGCGTCTGCTCAACGGCCACAAGTGTTGCCGTTGCGGACGATGTGAACCCAATGACGTACGCTGGGGCAGTCCACTCGTTATCTGAGGTAAGGCCGACCAGGTCGATGTAGTGGTTTCCTGCGACCGTTGAGACCGTGTACGCGAGACCAGCGGTATCTTCCTCGATCGTAGTGCCGTCCGAGGAGAAATGAATCACTTCTCCCGTCAGGAAGGACCCACTAACGGCCGCGAGTCGCAGCCGTAAACGCGCGTTTACTTTGTTGGCAGCGGCCCGGTAGTCTGTCAGCTCAGACGGCAGTTCGTCCGCCGACACGGTAAACAGGTCGTCGCTCTCGTAGACGCTGACTTCACTGGATGCGGAAGACAGTGTGGAGACCGCCGTGGATGAGCGTGTCGGGCGCACGTACACATCGTAGTGACCGCCGATGTGTACCTGGTCGTCGCGAATGACGATCTCATCCCCTTCATCGGGATTGGTGATGCCACCGGGAATGCCGGAAATCCGCAGTTCTGCGCGATCATAGGCGGCAGCAAACACCCCGGGCAGCAGCCCCGGGATGGCAGAGCCTGGAGGCGAGTCTACCTCTGGCGCTCGATTAAGGCGCAGAAGATAGATTGTCGGGATGCCCTCAAGGTCCTCAGAGCTTTCGTAGAGGACCTCCTCCACGACGAACCTCTGGTTCTCTACGCCAGCTCCATAAAGGAACTTCCAGAAATTGAGATCGATCTGTCCGCCGTCACGGATCCTACGCCGACCGTCTCTCCCCTTGTTCTCGAACATGGAGAGGAGGATCATGTACCGTCCGAGGATGAGACTCATCCCCGAACAGATCACATCGCCGCCGCCGGAGCCCGTGATCTTGTCTCTCTGCATCTCTGGATCGCCAAATCCAACGACCTCCAGATTTCGCACAGATGGAAACCCGGAGAAGATCCTGGCTCGGATCCCGCGCCGCGTGTTGAGGCTGCGCTCCGTCAGCGCAGTCTGCGTCCGAGAAAGGAGCTGCGCGGCGGACTCGTCGTCAGCACCTCCGGCAAACTCAAAGAGGTTCGTGACGCGGACTACTCCCTCGATCCCGGAGACTGTCGTTACGGAGCCTGCGGCGACGCTGTACGCCTCCCCAGGGGACTCCGCAATTACGCCCACATCGACGTAGTAAAGCTGCCCACTCCGCTGTGCCGCAACGATCTCCGGGCGGAAGAACTGGGGCACAGTGGGAAAGAAGCCCAGACCGCCTGCCGAAAACCGGGTGCCTGCCAGGACGCTGACAAACGTCGGATTGGCAAAGAAGAGCCGAACCGTACCTGTCGCGCGGCCACCAGGAGTACGAGACACAAAAAAGTTGGCGGCGAGATCTTCCGCATCACGGATGCGCATCTGTTGCGCATTCCGCACAGACTGGCCAGTGCGGATAATCTGAAGCTCCCGTTTGAAGCTCTCCAGCATGAGCTGGAGTGGACGAATGACAATGTCCACAATCGCATCTCCGTCCTGCACGGACAGAGTGGGGAACTCCTGCTTTAGTCGCGTCTTGAGAAATAGCTCAATATCGGTATCAAATGGGTCTGCCGAAAGGGCGCGGAATACCGGAGCAACAACTTGCTCATAGATCGTTCCGCCCTGCGCGAGGTCGAGAGTAGGATCGTATGCCTCAAGGCGCTCGACGAGAAGGTCTCGGATCTGGGTCGCCTGGGAAGTCGTGTTCGCCATTTCTGCTCGTCCTATAGGGCTACGCCGGCTACGACGCTTGTTCCGTTGGCTGAGATAATCCGAATTCTAACATCCAACGAGGTGTCCCCCGGACTGTATTCTACAGAGAGAATATCTACCCCTGAAAGCCGTTGCTCTGCCGAAATCGGGCCAGAAGCTGTCTGAGAAGAGATGATCTCTCGGACGCCGGACTGGATCCGCAAGGAAACCAGCGCGTGCGCCGCCGATGGGTCAATGGGAGTAGGCCCAATCACAGACAGCAGTCCGCCTCCCGAAGAGGGGCGGAAGATGTCCGTACCAGGGGTGGTAAGTAGGATCTTGAGGACACGCTGGACCAAGTACGTCTGCGGAGTCACAAGCATCGAAGGCACGGCTGCTTCGAAGGAAATGACCGTGTTTTCGCTGTTGGCTGTCGTGGTTCTGAGCACGCTCACTGTGCGAATCGGCACCCCGAACTGGGATGGCGGTACGTCCGCAAGGACCCGTGTGTCACTGATCACGACAAAGGTGGGAGACTTGTATCCGTTGATGAGGATTGCTGCGGCACCCGTAAAGTCTCTCCCACGGATGTCGAGGGATCCTCCTCCTGAGAAGAGGGCAAGATCGGAGACCTTGCCGACGTGCTGGAATGCCAGGATGGGGAAGTCCATCAGTCCCACTCATTCAGAAGTGTTTTGAGGGCCTCTATGGCGCCTGGCTCGGTCGGAGATGGACCGTACAGTGTAGAGCGGAGCGCACGGATGCGTTGTAGCTTTCCGTTCTGCTGACGTACCGGCAGGATACCCGATGCGAAGACAGTGGGCTCATCGGATGCAAGAAGCGACTCTGACTCTTGGATCTCGGAGGGATTGGAGTCGATCTCGAATATGGCGTCTTCAATGCTCGTGAGCAGGGTTTGGCCCTGAGCCCCGTTTGCTCCCGAGCTGGTCGTTGCTTCGGTCATCGCTTTTACAAGGAGACCTATGACCTCTCGCGAAAGAGCGGAGATCTGGTTGCGGGCGGACATCGCGGTTGCGATACGCTGACTCATAGCGTTGACCTCAACGATCGCACAAATCCCCCGAGGGACTGGTCAATCTGACCAAGACCGTCCGCTGCATCTCGCGGGTCCGACACGATTAAGGTGCTGTAATCGCCTCTCAGAAGCTGCTCGGCAGCTTTGTTGAATCCCTCGTCCCGTAGAGTACGAAGGACTTCCTGTGTCTGAAGGACAACTTCTTCTGAGAACGTAAACGTAAGGCTACGCAACGAACCAAGAAGATTGCTTCCTACTTGAGTGTCGACCCCAAGCTGGGCAGCGGCAGCCCGCGCATCCGTGGTGATAGGAGCAAGCTCCGCTGCCAGCGCGAGGATTTGCTGCACAAGGCTCGCTGCTGCTGGACGGTTGTGGAGGGCCGCCGGACGCTCCAGAGGCGCAGCGGACAGGTCAAAGAACCGAAGGAGTAGGTCTCGGAACGGAACATACTGAGAAAAGGCCGAGGACAGCACAGACACACGACCTTGCGGCAGTGCGCTCGCGGTTGTCACTGTGCGCCCTGAGACGGCGGTGACCTGCGCAGTAATCTCGCCAACGCCAAGTAAGTCACCAACCTCAATATCCAGAAGTCCTGCTGGCACACTGAATTGGACGGAAGACCCCTGAATTGTAGACGTAAAGAGGACTGGAACTCCAAGGTCTTCACTTACTTTGAACCGAAGTACAGAGCGGCGCGAAGAGAACTCCAGGGAGCCGACGGATTTGGATACCTCGAGCACCCGCTGGGAGCCGGCTGGCAAGAGAAGTGCCTGGTGGAGCTTTTGAAGAACAGGACGCTGTGCGGTTTGGATTAGCGCATCTGACAAAATTTCTGCCTGAAGAACGGAAGCAACACGAGACTTGATTGCCGCAAGCCTTCTTTGGCTCTCGATCAGAAGAAGTCCGACTTGTTCTTCCGTGGGCTGCTCAAGAACTCTCTTTCCGCGAATGCTCGCCTTTGCTTCTGCGGACAGGCTCTGCCCTACCGCCTTCTTGATCATGTCAGTCGAGATTGCTTCTCCGCGAAACTTCTTTTCGATTAACTCAAGTGGCGTCGATGTATCTGTGGTGACTGGCGTCGGTACGAAGTCAACGATCTCCTGAATGAGCTCTGCCACCCGACACAGAAGGCCATGCAGCGCAGATACTTCAGTCAACAATGTGTTTCGATTTCGACATTTGAGCACAAACAAGACGTCGGGCTGTGCCAGGAGAGTCTGCGCACAAGTGGACCGGACATCGTCCCACCGCTGCCGCCTTTCCTCGTACCCAATGCGAGAGACGTCGGATTGCCGCTTGACGCCCAGGCGGGAGGAGAAGTCCTCGGTAGATAACGAGACCTTGCGAGCCATCAGGTCACCGTCAGTGAGATGACGTTGAGCGATGTCGGTAGAGCGGGGAACCTGCGGGCGGGGGCTATGCTGGGTGCGAACTGAATTTCGCACTCGCCTGGAGAGACGCCGACGACCGTGAGCACGTTGTCTTTCTGAGTAACGGTAGCCACGGTCGGGTCCGAACTCTTGGCGCTCACAAGGCAGACTGTGAGACGGTCTGAGTCTGGGTTCTTTGGGTATGGC
>Ga0315903_10010569_pt1 | contig 10971 bp, 9 predicted proteins | sample LakEriMetagenome_7_FD_203524 | JGI IMG/M metagenome (GOLD analysis project Ga0315903, IMG submission 203524) | Freshwater fungal communities from buoy surface, Lake Erie, Ohio, United States - Buoy 2 MA119 | ecosystem: Environmental > Aquatic > Freshwater > Lake | place: USA: Lake Erie, Ohio... | reverse complement strand
GTGTTGTCGCGATCAATCTCTTCCCTCGCACCTCCGAGCCGATACACATCGATCATCGCCAGCATGAGCACATGCTGGTAGGTGACCGGGCGCGCGAAGCATTCACCGAGATCCACACCATCGAACAGGTGACGGCGTCTGATCCGGGCTCGGACAGGCCACAGCGCATTCCGCAGTTTTCATCGCTGGATCATTTCAGCGATCGCCATGAAGGTGTGTACTGGGCCTCCCGGCGCGAGCGCAGTCTGCGCAAGGATATCTCCGGTTCGGACATGTATCTGTCCTTCATCGATCAGCGCAATATGCGCAGTACGCCATCCGCACCCATCGTCTACGCGCGCACGCTGTGTACCAATCGCGGTTTGGCAGAGCAGATCACGACCCAAACTCGCATCAAGGGTGAAGGTGTCTCCAATGGTCTGCAGATTCGCTGCGTCACCGAGCCCTCGCGACAGCGTCATCCACCGCTGGGCAGTGACACGGTCTGGCGTCTCGCTTCATTGCTGACGCTGAATCATCACTCGCTGGTCAGCGGCGCGACCGGTCGTGATCGACTGCGCGAAATGCTATCGCTGTTTGCCTCCGATCAGAACCGCGATCTGGAACAAATTCGCGGCATCACGCACCTGCAGTCCCGCCCGGTTACCCGGCAAATTGGACATGAAGCCTGGCGCGGTCACTGCCGTGGCACTGCCGTGCGCCTTGAACTGGAACCCGAAGCCTTCGTCGGTTCCTCCGCCATACTTTTTTCTGCGGTGCTGGCGCATTTCTTTGCGCTTTACACCACCGTCAATTCATTCGTCGAGCTGGGTGTCTGGCGTGGTGATGAATGTCTCGTGCAGTGGAAGCCGATGGCAGGCGCACAGGAGCTGGTGTAAATGAACACGCGCGACGCTGAGCTCCCGCTTCCCGAGCGCCTGCTGAATGCGCCGCATGGCTTTGACTTGTTTCAGGCCATCAGTCTGCTCGAGCGCGAAGGTGTCGCCGAAGGTCGGGTGGAAATCGGTGCCAGCGGTGGACCCGAGGCAGTGCGACTCAAAAGCCATGTCTCGCTCAGCTTCGAAGCCAGCGACGTACGCAACATCTCGCGTGGCGCAGAGACCGGTGAAGCATTCACGCTGTCCACACCGGTGCTATCCCTGTCCGGTCAAGGCGGCCCCCTGCCCGCTGCGTTTACCGAGCTTCTGCTGGAAAGAAACGCGGCCAAGGATTTTGCGACCTCGGATTTTCTGGACATCATTCAGCATCGCTTGCTGTCCCTGTTTTATCTCAATCGCAAACGACGTCGCTTGGGTTTGGGCTGGGCCTCACCGCAGGCATCGACTATAGCGCGCAGCACTGGCTATTTGTGCGGACATGACGTTGGCAATCCTGATCGCGAAACACCTACCCCGTGGCTGCGTCATGCCGGACTGATCGCCGGTGCGCCGCGCTCGATGACGGCACTGTGCGCCTTGCTGGCCGATCGCTATGCCATTCGTTTTCAGGGTGAGCAATTTGTCGGCGGCTGGCAGAGACTCGAAGAAGACGAACTCACTCAGCTGGGACATCCGCAGCAGTCACCTCAACTTGGGAGAACCGCTTTTCTTGGTCGTCGTATCTGGGATCAGGCGGCTGCCATTCGTTTGCGCGCCGATGATCAACCCGCAGACCGGGTGATGGACTTGCTGCCCGGTGGCAGCGACCATGATGATTTCAAAACCACGGTTCGTGCCTTCATTCCCTCAGCGCTGCGTGTGGAAGTTTTGCTCACGCCGCAAGCCGATACGTTGCCGGCCGGCCGCTTGTCCGCACAATCCTCGCCGCGACTGGGCTGGAATGCCTGGATGGGCGAACCCAGTGATACCAGCGAGCGCAGCACACCCGTGCCTGCGCGCTTTGCATTTGAATGCGCAGGCCATGAGCACTGAACTGCGCACTCTCATTCTGCGCCTCGATGGCGACACGCGCGCAGCGCTCGAACGCGCTGCGGAGCTGTGCGCCAAGCACACGCATTTCAGCGTCGATCCTGAGCACTTGTTCACGGAAATGCTGCACGATCCTGCCGGCGAATTAACCACGCTGCTCAAGCACTTTCGCATCTCACCCGAGCGCACCCGGGAGCAACTGCAGACAGCACTGGATAGTCTAAAACGCGGCAATGGTCGCACCCCCGTACTCTCGGAATATCTGCCACCACTGCTGGAACAATCCTGGGTGATAGCCTCGATGGTTCTGGGTACGCAGCAAGTCAACGCCAGCTGCGTGCTGCTGGCAGCGCTGGAGTCAGACACCTTGCGTGGCCTCTTGCTGGAATCTGCGCCCAATCTGCTGCAGATTGCGCGCGAGGCCCTGCGCGCGCAATTGCCGACCTTGTCGGGTACTTCATCGACACCTGCATCAGCAGCGCGCAGCGCTCATACATCGATAAAAACACCGGTCGCATCGAACACTCCCGCACTCGATCAATACACCATTGATCTCACCGCGCAAGCCGCCAATGGCCTTCTCGATCCCGTGTACGGCCGTGATAACGAAGTGCGGCAGATCGCTGAAGTACTGATGCGTCGCCGGCAAAACAATCCCATCCTGACCGGTGAAGCGGGCGTTGGTAAAACTGCCGTGGTCGAGGGACTGGCACAAAAAATCGCCAGCGGTGACGTGCCCCCAGCGCTGAAAAACATCGTACTCCGCACACTGGACTTAGGGTTGTTGCAAGCAGGTGCTGGCATGCGCGGCGAATTCGAGCATCGTCTTCAGCAAGTCATCGCCGAAGTCAAAGCGTCGCTCAAACCCGTGGTGCTGTTCGTGGATGAAGCACACCAGCTGATCGGTAGCGAAGGTCACGGTGACGCAGCCAATCTGCTCAAGCCTGCGCTGGCGCGTGGCGAACTGCGTACCATTGCAGCCACCACCTGGGCTGAGTACAAACAAAGTATCGAACGTGATCCGGCACTGACACGGCGCTTTCAGGTCATCAAAGTCGATGAACCCTCCGAGACGGTCGCCGTGGGCATGTTGCGCGGCATCGTTGGCAAACTCGAACAACATCATCAGGTACAAATTCTTGATGCAGCAGTACGTGATGCAGTGCATCTCTCCCACCGCTATCTGCGTTCACGCCAACTGCCCGACAAAGCGATCAGCATTCTGGACACCGCCTGCGCACGCGTGGCGCAAAGTCAGGCGGCACTGCCTCCTGCGATGGAAGCGCTGCGCCGGGATATCACCGATACCGAGCATCAGCTGCGACTCTATCAGCGCGACACGAACGCCGGCGAGGACCGCGCTACAGCAACCGCCGACAGTGAATCCGCATTGGGCGCATTGCGAGCGCAATTTGCCACGCTCGAACAGCGTTTGCAGGAAGAGCGACGGCAGGTCGCGCATCTGCACGCGCTGCGTGTTGAGATTCAACAGACATCAGGTACCTCTGCGCAATCCGACACATTGATCGCTCTCGAGGCCCAGCTAAAAGTCTTGCAAGGGGAGCAGCCGCTGGTGCATGACGCCGTCAATCCTCGCGTGATTGCCGAAGTGCTGTCCGACTGGACCGGCATTCCTTTGGGTCGCATGCTCGACGACGAACAACAAGCCGTGCTGCATTTGCATGAGCGGCTGCAGGCGCGCATCATCGGACAGGATCAGGCGCTGGATACGATTGCGCGTCGCGTGCGCAGCTACCGAGCCGGACTCGATGATCCGATCAAACCCGTGGGTGTGTTCCTGCTGGTCGGACCGAGCGGCGTCGGCAAAACAGAAACGGCCTGTCAGCTGGCCGACCTGTTGTACGGCGGTCAGCAGAACATGATCACGGTGAATATGTCCGAGTATCAGGAAGCCCATTCAGTCTCGGGACTGAAAGGTGCGCCACCCGGTTATGTCGGTTATGGTCGGGGTGGCGTGTTAACCGAAGCCGTGCGCAGGCAACCTTATAGTTTGATTCTGCTCGACGAAATGGAAAAAGCGCATCCTGATGTGCTCGAACTGTTTTATCAGGTCTTTGACAAGGGCACGATGGATGATGCCGAAGGTACCAGCATCGACTTCCGTAACACGCTCATTCTCCTCACATCCAATGCTGCGCAGGACGTGGTGGTCGAGACCTGTCGTCAGCAGCCAGACGCAAGTCTGGAATCCATGACGGCGGCGCTGCGCCCGGCTTTGCTGCGTCAGTTTCCCTCGGCATTTCTGGGTCGGGTCATTCTCGTACCGTACCGGCCTATCGCAGATGCGCAGCTGCGCACCATCGTGGACATCAAGCTCTCGCAACTGGCCGCGCGCATCTTGCAAAATCACGGCGCACGCTTTGTCTGGCATGACGCGGTCGCTAATGCCATCGTCGCACGCTGCCACGAAGTCGAAAGCGGCGCGCGGAATATTGATCACATCGTGACGCAAACCCTGTTGCCCGAGCTGGCATCGCAGGTGCTGCAGCATATCGCTGATGGCCACGCCTTCAACGAAGTCGTACTATCGCTCGATAGCCGTCTCGACTTCCAGTTTGCTCTGCACAACAAGGAGTCGACGCGATGAGAACCGGCTTCAATCAAGATCATGCACTGTTATCAGTCAGCTCCGCCTTTGGCGACAACGTGCTGCTGCTGGAAGAGTTTTCAGGGACGGAGTCTCTGTCCCAGACCTTCGAGTTTCATCTGTCAATGAAATCGTCACAGATTGCGCTGGATCCCAACACCATCATTGGCACGGTGGCGACGGTGACGGTAAAACATCCCAATGGCATGACCCGTCATTTCAGCGGTGTGATTCGCCGTTTCACGCAAGCTGGCATGAATGCTGACTTTGCTTTCTACAGCGCCGAGATGGTGCCTGCGCTGTGGCTGCTGTCGCTGTCACGCGACCGCATGATTTTTCAGAACAAGACCGTGGTGCAAATTATCGAGTCCATCCTCGGTACGCATAGCGTCAGCTTCGAGAAAAAGCTCAAAGGCTCATACACCCCACGCGAGTATTGCGTTCAGTATGATGAAACACCGCTGGATTTCATCATGCGACTGATGGCACAAGAAGGTATTTTTTACTATTTCACTTTCACTGGCACGACGCATACCCTGGTGCTGGCCGATGATCCAAGCGCATTTACCGATTGCGAAAAGTCGACGCTGATTTTGCGTGGGCGCAGCGACAGCCACAACTTCCCCGACAGCGTGCTGCGCTTTGAGGCGAGCGGTCAGCTGGTCACGCAGACTTTTACCGGTGCCGATTATGACTATCCCGCACCCAGCACTGCCTTGATGGCCAATGCCGCCGGTGCCAAGGGTCGCGGTACCTTCTACGACTATCCGCATCTGCGGCAGACACTGGATGCCGGCAAAAAAATTCTGGGCGTGCGCGTTCAGGCCAGTCAGGTGGATGCGTCCACCGTTCAGGGCGAGAGCGTCTGCAACAGCTTGCATGCGGGTGGTGCATTTACGCTGACGGCGCATCCGAACAGCAAGCTCAATCTGCGCTATGCCCTGCGTCGGGTCACGCATCGGGCCACAGCGTCGACCTACACCAATCATTTCGAAGCATTTGCGGCCTCAGTCACTTTCCGTCCGCCTCGTTCGGTGCCTCAACCGGTGGTTCCTGGTAGTCATTCTGCGGTGGTCGTGGGTCCGAGCGGCGAAGAAATATGGACCGATACCATGGGTCGCGTGAAGGTGAAGTTCCATTGGGACCATTCGGATACGAAAAACGATACCTCCTCATGCTGGGTGCGGGTATCTCAAACCTGGGCCGGCAATGGCTGGGGCAGTCTGTTTATTCCGCGAATCGGACAAGAAGTCATCATCAACTACCTCGATGGCAATCCGGATCGCCCCATCATTACCGGGTGTGTCTACAACGGTGAGCGCGCCACACCGGTTGAGCTACCCAAGATGCAAACGCAAAGTGTCTTGCGCTCGCGTCCAACCAAAACCGGCAATGGCATTTCCAAGACCACGGCTATTGAAGCTGGCCGCATGCACGGCAATGAAATCCGCTTCGAAGACAAAAAAGGCGACGAAGAACTGTACTTCCATGCCGAGCGTGATCTGAAAATTGATGTCGAAGATGATCTTGAAACAACGCTCTACAAGGGATCCGAAGAGCATCTAATCAAAAAAGGCGACCGTACGATTGAAGTGACCCAAGGGAATGAGTCACATACCGTGGGCGGTACGCGCGATGTGGAGGTGACCGGCGATGAGACACACGAGAACACGGGAAATTTTTCTCATACGGTCAAAAAGAATCACACCTTGACGGTAACGAAGGACATGCTGCAAACCATCAAGGGCAAATCAACGATCAAGGTGACCGGCGATTTGCTCATCGACGTCACAGGCAGTATTACCTTCAAGTCAGGCAAGACGATTTCCATGACCTCGAGTACCGCGACCACCATCAAGGCGGGTACCGCACTCACGAGCGAGGCCGGCACCTCCTTTGGCATCAAGGCGGGCACTGATCTGAAAGCAGAGGCGCTGTCGATTGCTGGCAAAGCTTCTGCGTCCGCCGAGATCAATGGCGGTGGCATGCTGACCCTCAAGGGCGGCATGGTGAAAATCAATTGAGAACCTACTGACCATGAGCGACGACATTCTCCATATCTCTCCGATCGAAGCGGTGCGCATCGTGGGCGACGATGGCGGCTTGCGTCAATCCGTCAGCATGCGCAGTGGTCAGCTGCATGGCCCGACGGAGAGCTATGACGAATACGGTCGTCTGCTGCAGCGTGCTGCCTACAGCGACGGGCAGCGTCATGGCAGCAGCGAGTATCACTTCAATGATCGCCTGCAGATGAAGCAGCAATATGAGCAAGGTCAGGCACATGGTCTCACCACTGTGTATGACGGCGCCGGTCATGTGGCGGCAGAGCTGAATTTTGTGAAAGGCCTGCTGCAAGGTGAAGCGCGCTATTACACGCACGGTCGGCTGGTTCGTCGTGCGCAGTACAAGGACGGCAAGCTCGATGGCGTGATTGAAGACCTGACCAGCGATGGCACAGTGATTCAGCGCACGACCTACAAAGATAATGTGCTGCACGGCCCCATGATCCGTTACTGGACCAATGGGCAGGTGATGGAACGCAGCAGTTTTGACAAGGGATTGAGTGTGGGTGATGCGGCGCGCTTTGATCAGAACGGCAAACCGCAAGGTGGCGAAGCACCGCGTATGGCGGAACGGTTCGAAAAACTGTTCAGGGGGAGCTGATGGGCAAACTGGTTTGTTCAGGTGCGATGTTGAAATGCTCATTCGGTATGGCACCGGGGACGCTGAATGTGCTACCGCTCAATTGCGTGATGTCGGGTGCGCCATCGGCCAACATCATGGATAACGTGCCCATGATGAACATCATGCCCTTTGGCATGTGTCAGTCCATGGCCAATCCCATGGTGGCGGCCGCCACTGCAGCCGCCCTGGGTGTACTCACGCCCATGCCGTGCATACCCATGACAGTCGCGCCCTGGGTGCCGGGCTCGCCCACCGTACAGATCGCCAACATGCCCGCGCTGAATGATGGCTCCAAGCTGATGTGCAATTGGGGAGGATCGATAGAGGTATCGATGCCCGGCCAAATGACGGTGGAGGTCGCATGAAAATCACACTGCTCATGACACCGCGTCTGGTGATGATTTGCACCGTGTGTTCCGTGCTGCTGATCGCCCTCCTGGTCATGCTCGGCTTTGAGCTGGGCCATCAATCGGCCAAGGCAGATTACGAAGCCAGGATGCAAGCCTCGGCAGAGCACAAGAGCGCAGTAACTTATTCGCCGGTCGTGCTGCCAACAGCCAGCTCGGTGATGTACAACGCGACTGCACCGGGGAAAGGCAAATAAAGATGAACGCCGCATTACCCCGCTGGTTGCCTATGCTGATGCTCCTGCTGTGTCTGGGCGGCTGCAGCATGGTGAAAAAAACCTTGTTCCCGCCGGGTGTGAAACTTGACTGGGATCTGGTATCGCTCACCACTGCGGCGAGCTCGAACCGGGATTTTCCGGTGGCCGTCGACATTGTGCTGGTCATGGATGAGGCACTGGCGAGAAAAATCTCCATCATGAAAGCCGCCGACTGGTTCGCCTCACGTGCCGGATTGATCAAGGCAAATCCAGGCGATCTGGACATCGAAAGTCTCGAGCTGGTACCGGGCGCAACGATCACCTTGCCCGGCAAACGCTTTACGGAAAAACGTGTGTTCCTTGCCGTGATCATGGCGGACTATTTCACCTCAGGTGAACACAATGTGCGAGTCGATACCTTCAAAGGCAAGCTCAGTATTGAATTGGGTGCGACCGATTTTTCAGTCAGCGCCTCGGAGAAATAAATGAATGATCCAATCCAGTTACACGGAGCAGACGCATGAAATGTCCTGATCGCATTCAGTGGCATGAGGGCATGCTGCTCTCGCCACAGCATTTTCAGCTGGAGTCAGCGCGTATTGACGCACTTATCGCCTGGCACACACTGACAGGTACGCCCTATGCGTGGGGCGTGAAACGCCTGAAATTTGACTTGGCGCTGCTGGCCTCAGGTACCGTGCGGATACTTGAGCTTGAAGCCATCCTGCCGGATGGCACCGCGATTGCGCTCTCGCATGACGAGACCCAGGGCATTGATCTGTCCATCCGTCTCGATGCGATCAAGGACGCGCTGTCACAAGGGCCACAAACAATCTGGCTGTGTCTGCCCGTTTCACGCAACATGAAAATGCCTGAAATGGCGCCGCGTTTCCTGTCGGTGAAAACCGATCCTGTCGAAGATGAAGTTTCAGAAGCCGCACCCGCAGATATACCGCGTCTGATACCCAACCTCTCGCTAGCCGTGGGCGAAACACCTCCCGCGCTGATGGTCAGCATGGCCATTGGCGCCGTACTTGAAGATGATGGCGTGATCAAACTGAATGACACGCTGCCCGCACTGCTCGATTTACATGCCGTCCCCGAGCTGCTGGAGCAATTTCGCGACATGGTGCATCTGCTGCGAAGCAAAGCCGCGTTTGTTGCGCGACAGGCCGCTGGCGTCTCGATTGCCGAGCAGCGCGCCGAGCGACTGGTGCTGTTACAGCGACTCTCCTGCATGGTGCCCGCCTTACCGGTACTGGAGGCGCATTTGCAGAGCCCGGTGATTTCACCCTACCCACTCTACCTCGCGCTGTGCAATCTACTGGGTCCCCTGTCGCTGCTGCGTCCGGGCGCGCTGCCAATCACGCCACCCCCTTACGATCATGGGCAACCGCATCGCACTTTGCTGCCACTGCTCAAAGAGCTTAGCGAAAACTTGTCCGAAGTCAGTCAGGATTATCGCGAGATCAATCTTGAATGGGTGAACGGCGCCTTCGAACTGGTACTGCGACCGGAGTGGATCAGCAAGCGTCTGATCATTGGCGTGAAGGGCGCAAAGCCGTCCGAGATCGAGCGATGGATGGACACCGCTGTGATCGGACCGGCGCATGTATTTGCCGAGTTACGCGAAAAACGCGTTCTGGGTTACCGACGCACGCGCATCACCGAAGCACCCGAGATGCAATTACGCAGCTTGCCTGATGTGATGCTCTATGAAATTCTGCCCGGCCCAGAGCTGAGTCAGGCTGACAGCAGACTGGTGATGGGTCCCTCTGGCCGTTCCGCCAGCACGAGCCGACCCGCCAGTGTCGCGCTCTTCATTCACACCCAGGGGTATTGAGGTCGGCATCCATGGGCAAGCTCACTCTTCCAACTCGAACACCGACGCCTGCGATCACGGCGCTGATCCCGGCGTCGGCGTCCGAGCCATGGACGTCGACGACGCAGGCAGCAAGCCTGCCCACCGATTCCTTGTTGTTGCGGCAGTTGCGGCTGTTTGTCGCCGAGGTTTTGCGCATTATCGAGAGCTACGACAATCATCGCATCGGGTCGGATGAAGAGACATCCATGACGCATGCTGCTGCCGAAGAAGTCTGCGACAAACTGGCACGAGAGATTGACGCACAAACCATGGAAATATCACGGATAGGCACGCCAGCGGACCGCGCCGCCGTGGAAGAATTGCGCTACCTGAAAGCCGCAATCGCAGATGAATTTTTGCTGTCTCGACGCTGGCCCGGACAATCACGGTTCACCGAGACGCTGATTGAAACACGACTGTTCGGTAGCAGCGTTTCAGGTGACAAGATATTTGCGCAAATTGACGCGCTGCTTGCAGAGACCAACGGCCCGCCACCGCAGATGGCGCCACTCTATCTGTTTGCGATTGCCATTGGTTTCGAAGGTCGCTATCGCGGTGATCAGGCGGATCATCATCTGCAGCCCTTGCGCGACGCCCTGTTCCGAAAAATTTATCGTCGCGAGCCTGCACTCGCACCCGGATTGGCAAACCAGCCCGCCAATGCCGACCGCGTGCTTTCGGCACAGGCCTATCGCTACCCACTCTCGAATATCGTACCCGTACGCTTTTTCCGTTTCAGCCGCGGCTTTGTCGGATTCATTGGTGTGATGCTGCTACTGCTGGTTTTGTCTCAAGTTTTATGGCGCGTCACCTCGGCGCCTGTTCGCAAAGCACTGGAGCCAGCGGCACCGGTACGCATGCAGCAAAACGTTCCCAATGGGGGCGATCGTGGATAACAGTTTCTCCATCGTCTGGATCGCAGTGCTGCTGGTGACAGTGCTGACAGTACTCGTCATTGCACTGCGCTACGGGATTGATCGTTCGAGCGACAAAGCCGGTGCGCGCCGTATCGCGCTGGATATCGGCCGACTGCGCTCATCTTTCCGCGCCGCGACCGGCAAGATCGAAGCCAATATTGTCAGTCATGAGAAACGCTACGACATTCCCTGGGTCGTTCTGCTACACGATGGAAGTAGCGATGCAAGGCCAGCGATTGAAGCCTGCGGCCTGTCGCAAGTCTTGCAGAGCGAAGCGGAGCCACCCGCCGAAGATGCACCGCGCTGGCATTTGTTTGATCGGGGCGTCATCGTTGAGCTGAACTCGGATCAACTTGATGATCCTGCAGGTGCTGACGCTCAGGAAA
>Ga0315903_10010567_pt1 | contig 10971 bp, 12 predicted proteins | sample LakEriMetagenome_7_FD_203524 | JGI IMG/M metagenome (GOLD analysis project Ga0315903, IMG submission 203524) | Freshwater fungal communities from buoy surface, Lake Erie, Ohio, United States - Buoy 2 MA119 | ecosystem: Environmental > Aquatic > Freshwater > Lake | place: USA: Lake Erie, Ohio... | reverse complement strand
CCTTACGTTGCATCTTTACGCATTTATGAGCCATTAACCGCCTTTAGCAAAGAAGATCAATCTAGATGGAGTCAAATTCTAGTTTCAACCCCAACAGGTAGGGATGAGCAACAAAGAGCACTTCGGCGGACAATTGTTACTGAACCACCTGCACTGAAACTAGATGGTGCACATGTTTTAGAAATTGATGAAAAGAGGTATATAGCACCTTGGTCGACAGCGGCAAGGTGTTGGGCAGCTTTAGATGATTTTAAATCTTCATTACCTGTTACTTTAAGTAAGTTTTTTCTACCTCAAAAAATAGAGGACGCAATTAATGTTAATTCAGAGGTAGTAGAAGACAAGGTCTCACACATAATTACTGCCACCTGGAGTATTCCTCCTCGTTGGTTTGCATTATTTGAGCCTTCAGATCGACTTCGTGGAAGCAATGATGATGGTGCCTACACAATACTTCGAACCTCGATTTCAAATGCCAAACAAAGATGTTTATTTGCCCATCATGCAGTGGTAAATGCATTTGGTAATGGTCCGATCGAGCAGGAGATTGCAGATTTACTGCAATGGCTTGCAATCTTTAATGATCAATCAATTGTTGAATGTGATTACGGAGGGTTGGCTGTTTATTTAGAAAAATCAATTGTTGAAAATGGTGAGCCTGGTTTAAACGCTGACACCTCAGTAGAGGATGTTGCCAAATCTCTTGCTGGACTCGCAGCCGGTGATGGGGCGCTAGCAGGACAAGGTTATGAGCGCTTAGTTTCTCGCTGGCGCAGAGTTGCATCCTTTGAGCAGGCGATGTGAGCAACAAATAGCATTTATTCTTCAAAACCATAATACTTACCCCATAAGGTACGAAATGGACATTTACAAAAAGATTTCTTTGGAAGGTTGTGATTGTGAGCTCTGATCAAGAAGTTCTATTAACACCTGCCGAGGTCGCCTCCCTATTTCGCGTGGATCCAAAAACTGTGACCAGATGGGCAAAGTCTGGAAAGCTAACTTCGATTAGAACTTTAGGTGGACATCGCCGGTATAAAGAGTCTGAAGTCAAGGCATTACTTTCTGCAACAACTAATAACAGCATAAGAAATAGTGGGAATTGATTATGAGTGAGAATAAAAATCAGCCAGAGGATGCCAAGGCGAAGATGCTGGCTGCGCTTGCAAAAAAGCAAAAAGGAAGTACGTCTGGAAAAAGTGTTGGACCAACATCTGGTTCAAAGGTGGGCTCAGGTCAAACAGGTGGGTCAGCACCTAAGATGCATAGACGCAAATCTGGTTCTGCCTAAAGAATATCTCTTGATAAAATGGGGATTACAAATAAGGAGTACTTCTTACTTTTCGTAACCTCCTATTTGCTAGTTGGTTTACTAACTCCTTTAATGCGCAAAATTGCACTGGCAACAAATGTTGTAGATAACCCAAATGCAGCTCATAAATCACACAAAAAAGCAGTACCTTATCTTGGAGGAGTTGCCATCATCATCGGCATCATCTCTATTTCATACTCCACATCCTTAATTTCAAATTTCACATCAACCACTTTTTGGTTAGCTACATCAATTCTTGGGCCAGCATTGCTCTTAGGTTTAATTGGACTTTGGGATGATCTAAAAAACCTAAAACCATTACCAAGATTTATAGCCCAAACGGTGGCAGGTCTATTTACTGCAGTCGTATTGATACTAGGAAATAACGTTGGAAACCCAACTGGATCACAGATATTTGATTCAATTATTACTGTTACCTGGGTGGTTGGAGTATGTAATTCAATAAATTTTTTTGACAATCTAGATGGTGGGGCGGCAGGAACTGTTGCGATCTCATCTATTGGTCTGGCCATATTGGCACTAAACGGCGATCAATATTTGATTGCAGCCCTTTCAACCGTCACGGCAGGAGCCACTCTTGGGTTTTTGGTCTGGAATAAAAGTCCAGCAAAGATATATATGGGTGACGCCGGAGCGTTATTCCTTGGTGTCCTGCTCGCAACATTAACGGTTAGATTTGAACCAAACGCTCAGACCCAGATCGGATCGTATTTAATTCCAATCTTGTTATTGGCTATTCCTATTTTGGATACAACTGTTGCGGTTCTATCAAGAGTTCGCAGGCACATTTCAGCATTTCAGGGCGGACAAGATCATCTCTCCCATCGCTTAATTCGTGCGGGTTTATCTCGTAAACAGGCAGCGTTTTGTCTTTGGTCATTTTCAGCTTTTTTTGCAGCAGTAGCAATATTGATTTCAACCACTAGTACATCAGTTGAAAGCTACATAGTCACTGGAGTAGGTTTACTTTGGGTAACAATGTTTTTATTATTTTTTAGAACAAGGGATTCTTAAGTTTTTTTCTTGAAAACTAACGTGTTTAAGACAAAGTAATTAATTGGCACAATAAACATTAGAGGTGCTAGCTTTGCAATTCTTGGATCAATATTTGCTGTAACTAGAGCTTGAATAATTGAGGTGGAGACAAACCACCAAAATGTGAGATTGAGTAAATATTTAAATCCAGAGCGTGAATGGTTCTGCTCACTTTTAAATGTCCAACGGTGATGGGTGTAGTAATTAATCGAGGTAGCAACACTTGCTGCTACTAGATTTGCTCGAAAAACTGAATTAGTTGGGCCATAAAGAGAAATAAAGAGAAGGTAATCAATTACAGTTGTTGTAACACCAACTGCACTCCAACGAAGCATTGAGCCCTCAAAGTACTTATCCTTCAAAGCTTTTAACCTTGTTTTCATTTAAGCCAATCCTTTTTACCAACCTTTAAGGAACTCTTTAATGGTGGCTGAGGCCGGGATCGAACCGGCGACCTAACGATTTTCAGTCGTTCGCTCATACCAACTGAGCTACTCAGCCATTCAAAGTGCAGTTAAGCACTTGCGACCCAGACGGGACTTGAACCCGCGACCTCCGCCGTGACAGGGCGGCGCGCTAACCAACTGCGCTACTGGGCCTTACCTTTCGAAGCTGAAACTTCTTTCAACCTCTTTGCGTCCCCAACGGGATTTGAACCCGTGTTAACGCCGTGAAAGGGCGACGTCCTAGGCCACTAGACGATGGGGACCAGAGGAAGAAGGGTATCGGTCAATTAGGACAGAACAAAACTACTTAAATGGGATGATTCACGTATGGAAACAATCTCGGGCTACATGCAAGGTTCTATCGAAAGAGCGTCAATGGCGTTAAAAAATGGCTCTCTAGTGGCATTTCCAACTGAAACTGTTTATGGATTAGGCGCTGACGCAACTAATGAGCAGGCAGTGAGCAGGATTTATTCTGCGAAAGGCAGGCCTATCGACCACCCATTGATCGTTCATATTTCATCATTTAATTTTTTAGATAAATGGGCAATAGATATTCCAGAGTACGCTCTTAAACTTGCACGAGATTTTTGGCCAGGACCCATGACTTTAATCCTTAAAAGAAGTAATTTAGCTAAAGATTTCGTTACTGGTGGACAGGAAAATATTGGGCTCAGAGTGCCAGATCATTTGGTTGCCCAAGAGTTAATTAATGAGTTTGAAAAGTTAGGCGGATATGGCGTGGCAGCACCAAGTGCAAATCGATTTGGTGCAGTTTCACCCACAACCGCTGATGCAGTTGAAGAGGAGTTGGGAGATTTTTTACAGACAAAGGACTTAATTCTTGATGGAGGCCATAGCAATATTGGACTTGAATCGAGCATTATAGATTGTACTAAAGATAAACCTGTTGTGTTAAGGCCGGGAGCGATTACAACTCAAATGATTCAAACTAGTAGTGGCTGTAAGACTCTTTTTTCTCAAGGCATCAGCGATGTAAGAGCACCAGGATTAATGAAATCTCATTACTCGCCCAAGGCAAAGGTAGAAATAGGCATTAACGCAGACCCTGGCGATGGTTTTATTGCTTTTGAAAATGTACCTAGCCCATCTGGGGTAATTAGATTGGCATCGCCTGCAAATATTGAGGAGTATGCAAGAGTTTTTTATAATGCACTTAGGTCTGGTGACCAAAAAGGACTAAAAAAAATAGTTGTTTGCGAGCCAGCCGGTGATGGTATGGCAATTGCGATAAGGGATCGATTAAGAAAAGCAATCGGTTTAGGTTAATTTGAATTCAGGTTAGACTTTTCAACTAACTCCAATACTATTGGTGTTGCAATAGGGGCCTTTAGCTCAGTCGGTAGAGCAACGGACTTTTAATCCGTGGGTCGTCGGTTCGATCCCGACAGGGCCCACAGCGATAGAGTAGTTGTCTTAGAGTGGAGGCTATATGCAAGTAGTAATTCTTGCTGGTGGGCTTGGTACTCGAATTTCTGAAGAATCTGATTTGAAGCCAAAACCAATGATTGAAATTGGCGAGAAACCCATTTTATGGCACATCATGAAAATATATTCGAGTTTTGGAGTAACCGATTTTATAATTTGTACCGGGTATAAAGGATATGTCATTAAAGATTACTTTAACAACTATCTTCTTCATAATTCTAATGTAAAGTTTAATCTTAAGGACAAAACGGTTCAATCATATGAAAGCAATTCCGAACCCTGGTCAGTAACTTTAGTAGATACAGGTTTGAGCACTGGTACTGCAGGCCGACTCTTATTAGCAAAACCATACTTGCAACCCGAACAAGATTTTTGCTTGACCTACGGGGATGGTGTTTCAGACATAAATATAGAAGAGGAGATCAAATTCCATAAGCAAAACAAGAAAATAGCGACTGTTTGTGCGATTCAACCGCCCGGTCGATATGGTTTAATGAAAATAAAGGATGGTTTAGTAACTTCATTTAGTGAAAAACCAACAAGTGAAGAAGAATGGATAAATGGTGGATTTTTTATCTTTAACCAAGAGATATTTAAAAAGATTGAAAAACTTGAAGATTCTCTCGAGGTCAATACGATTCCCAAGCTAGTTGCTGAAAATAGCATAAGTGCGTGGCAACATAGAGGTTTTTGGCAGTCAATGGACACATTAAGAGATAAAAGAACTCTTGAGGATTTATGGAAAAAAAACTTGCCACCTTGGAAAATTTGGTAATGACTCTAAGCTCTTTGAGAAGTTTAAAGGTTTTAGTCACCGGCCACACAGGTTTTAAAGGTTCTTGGCTTTCGCTTATGCTGAGTAAATTAGATGTTGAATTGCATGGAATTGCATTAGAAGCACAGGCAGAATCTATGTTTAACATATGTCGAATTAGTGAGTTGTATAAAACTTCTTCTATATTGGATATTAGGTCGGAAATATCTTTGTCTGAAAAAATTAATTCAATTAATCCTGACTTTATTTTTCACCTAGCCGCACAGCCTATAGTTTCACTTGGATATAAAAATTCCCTAGAAACCTTTTCTACTAATGTAATGGGTACAGTTAATCTACTCGAAGCCGTTAGAACAAATCCGAAAGAGATAAAAGGCGTAGTTGTTGTTACCTCTGATAAGTGCTACGAGAACAATGAAGAAAATGTTAAATTTGTTGAGGGGAATCCACTTGGAGGCGACGATCCATATTCTGCGAGTAAGGCATGTGCAGAATTAGTGTCTGCTTCATACTACAAATCTTTTTTTTCGAACATTGGGATTGGTTTAGCAACAGCGCGTGCAGGTAACGTGATTGGCGGTGGCGACTTCTCAACAGATCGTTTGGTACCTGACATTTATTATGCTTATAAAAAAGGTGAAACACTTAACGTTAGAAACTCAAAATCAATTAGGCCTTGGCAACATGTTATAGACCCAGTTTATGGATATCTAGTATTAGCTAACAACTTGATTAAAAATACAGGGTTTTACTCTGGATCTTGGAATTTTTCCCCGAATATTAATGAAATCTTCAGTGTTAAAGATATTATTGACAAATTTGCTAAACTCATTCCTATTAGGATTAACGAAGTCCCTTTACAATTTAATGAATCAAACCATTTGGCGCTTGATAGTACAAAATCAAAAAATAATTTAAATTGGCATTCAATTTTGGATATAGATTCCACCGTTAATTACACAATTGATTGGTACCTTAATTACTTACAAAATAAAGTTGACATGCGCGAATTTAGTCTTTCCCAATTAACTGAACTTAAGTTCTAATTTCACATGAGCCAAGATCTTAATTTAATACCCACTGATTTGCCAGAGGTCTTCATGGTTAAATCGAATCTTTTTGAGGACGATCGGGGAACATTTTACAGAGCATTCGATAAAGAATATTTCGCTCGAGAATTGGAGTTTAATCTATCTCAAATTAACATTTGCTTTACAAAAGATATTGGAACCATTCGAGGATTACATTTTCAAAAGGAGCCTTTCCAGGAGCAAAAAATAGTCAGATGTATCAGCGGCTCTATACTTGATGTCGCTGTAGATATTAGACCAAAGTCACCAACATATTTAAAAAGTGTCCAATTAGAATTATCTTGTGAAAATAATTTAGCACTTTTAATACCAAAAGGTTTTGCCCATGGCTATCAAACCCGGAAAAAAAATTCAATTGTTCAGTACTATACGTCAGAAATATATAAGCCAAGCCATGAAATGGGCATGAGATTTAATGACCCAAAATTGAAAATCAACTGGGACCTTCAAGTAAAGACTGTTTCTGAAAAAGATATGAATTGGCCATTACTTTAAATGTCAACGTTTGTGCCTAAAAAAATACTAGTAACAGGCTCTTCAGGTCTAATCGGAAGCGCAGTTACCAAGTATGCAACCTCTCAAAATATTGAGGTACTGGCACATTCAAGAGGAATCAACATAGATTTTGATAATTTTCCAAAAGTTAAAAAAATACATTTTGATCTTAGGGATTCCAACAAAATATATTTTGACGCAAATGTTGACACAGTTATTCATGCAGCTACTTCCAATGAAAACAATATTCCAAGCGTTGAAATCGCCTTACAAAATAGTTTCATTGGAACTTTGAATCTACTAAATAAGTGTGTCGCGCAAAAAGTACAAAAATTTGTTTATGTATCCACCGTTCAGTTATATACACCCAAGAGTGGATATATTAATGAATCTGATGAAATAGAATTCAAATCAATCTATACAAAGCAACATTACCTAACTGAACAGCTTCTGAGAATTTATGCTGACAAATTTGAGCAAGGAATAAATGTATTGAGGGTTGCAAATGTATTCAGTGACTCGCCTTATGCACTTTCTAAAAGATCAAACTTAGTCCCAACCTGTTTTATCAAAAACGGATTTGAGTCGAATAAGATATCTCTTCTAACAACTGGTGAACAGAAAAAGAATTTCATTTTTGACGCTGATGTTGGAAAAATCTCGATCATCACTTTATCAACTGAAGGTACTGCTTTTAGAATAATTAATGTTGCCAGTTTGTACACCCCTTCAATTATGGAAATAGCGAAAATAGTGCAACAAGAATTTTTATTGCGTGGTCGCAGAGTAGAAATCGAAATTACTAAGAATGAATTTATTGTGTCAAAATCCTTAGAGTTTGTTTCTAATTTCTATGAAATGCCAACTTTGCAAAGGCAACAAGAGTTAATGAGAGAATCAATCAAGAAATTGATTGACCTAGAGATTGGCCCAAAAATTTGAAAAAAGTTTTGATTTTAGGTGGTGGAGTATCAGGTTTGGCCTGTGATTTTTATTTAAAATCGAATGCCAAAGTTGAAGTTGTAGGATTTGAACAGAATCCCTATCTCGGTGGACATGCATATTCCTGGGCCGAAGATGAATACTTCTGGGATGACGGCCCTCATGTTTTTTTTGGAACAAAAAATGATGTTGAACCATTTTTCAACTTTTCGAACGATACTGAAGTTAATGCAACGGTATTAAATTTTGCAGAAGGTAAGTGGATTAATCATCCGGTGTATGTAAACCTTGTAGATCTTCCAAAAGATGAGGCAGAAAATTTGTCGAAATCTCTGATAAATTCTCGAGCACAATTGCTAAATTTCGAGAATGAAAGTTCTAATTATAAAAATTTCCTTGTAGATACTTATGGAGATGATTATGCCGAAAAGTTTCCATTGCGATATAATAATAAGTATTGGCGAAGTAACCTTTCGGAAATGTCAACTGATTGGATTAACTCAAGAATGTTTAAACCATCAATCACACAAGTTTTGGATGGAGTTAATTCCAGGCAAAATTTGCATTATATAAATAAATTTAGATATCCCATGAAAAATGGTTACTTAAGTTACTTGAAAGAGGCCGTTACTAATTCAAGAATTAAGAAAAATACAGTAGTCAAAGAAGTTAATCTTTCTGAAAGAAAAGTTACTACAGATTTAGGTGAATTTAATTATGATTATTTGATTAATACTATGCCGCTTAAGAGTTTTATTTCAATGTGTAAAGATGTTCCTATGGCTGTTAAAGAAGCAAGTAGTAATTTAGAAAACACCAGTATGTTAATTGTAAATGTAACTTTTGAAGGTACTGTTGATCCGTTTTTTCATTGGGCGTATATTCATGACAGTAGTTTATTGAGCACTCGAATTACAAATTATTCCAATCTAAATGACAACTTTGATGAAAAAATGTTTGATTTAAATAAATCTAAATTGAAAGTGTCAAGACTCCAGGTAGAAGTGTATGAAAGTAAATCACAACCTTTTGAACTCTCTCATGATGAAATTGCAAAAAAAGTTGTTGCGGAATTACTTTTAATGGGATTAATTCCCAAGAAAAGTATTGTGAAATGGAGTATCAGATATTCTGCAATGGCAAATGTTATTTTTAATCTTAAGCGGAGGAATTCATTGGAGAAAATATTTGATTATCTTGGAGAATATGGTTTAGGGCGAACAAAGAATGAATTTGATGCGAATCTCATTAAGTCTGACTCGACACCAATGAGTAGTCTTTTCCTTGTTGGCAGATTTGCTCAATGGAATTACTATTGGACTCATGACTGTGCAAGAAAAGCTAAAATTGTTGCAAACCAAATTTCTAAAGAGGCTTGAATATGAGTGATGAAAAAGAGTTTGAAATTGAAGTATCTAAAAGAATTAGCAAACAAATTTCGAACAACCAGTTAAAAGCTCATGCCGATGCATTTTTGACTGAAGGTTTAAAGTCTCAGTACATTTACAATTTTAGTTGGCTTGGCAGGCCAATTATTCAAACACCTCAAGACTTGATTGCACTGCAAGAAATAATTTTTAGGATTAAACCAGATCTTATAATTGATGTTGGAGTTGCTAGAGGTGGGTCATTAATCTATTTTGCCAGCATTTTGGAATTAGTCGCAATTTATGGCGGTAACAAACAGGCAAAAGTTCTTGGAGTAGAAATAGATTTAAAGGATCACAATAGGCAGGCAATTTTTGCAAGTCCACTTTCTGCGAAAATTAAAATAATTGATGGATCAAGCATCGACCCAAGTGTAGTGAGCTTGATACAGGATGAAGTTTCAAAGGTAAAAACTGTTTTAGTTTGTCTGGATAGTCTGCACACCCATAAACACGTTTTTTCTGAATTAATGGCTTACTCAAATTTTGTATCATTGGGTTCATATTGCATAGTTTTTGACACATCAATTGAGGGTAAAAAAGATGAATTATTCTCAGACCGTCCATGGAAGAGCGGGGATAGCCCAGGTTCAGCAGTTGAGGAATTCCTAAAACAGAATAAAGACTTTTTAGTTGATGAACAAATTGATGGTCAGTTAGTAATCACTATGAATAAGAGAGGTTACTTAAAAAGAGTTAAATGAAAAGGTACTCTGGATTAAAGGATTTAACTCTACTTATGCCAACCTTTAGCCGTCAAAAATATGCAAAAAGAGCTATAGATTATTGGTCAACTACGGATGTCAATCTAATTGTACTAGATGGTTCACCAATTCCAATTGAATCTGAATTCACAAGTAAACTTTCAAAACAAATTAACTATATTCAAAATCAAGAATCTTGGATTGACAGAATTGTTTTAGGTTCAAACCTCAGCGATACCACGTATACCATGTTGATTTGTGATGATGAATTTTATCTACCTAGCGCACTAAAACTTCTTATGAGTGAGCTAAATTTGAATAAGGAAATTAATACTACAACAGGGCTAGCGGTAGCATTTTATCCTTATGCAAAAACTCTTTTTTTTAGAAGAATTTATAGAGAATTCAAGAATGCATCGGTTCAATTAGATGATCCAATTGAAAGAGTTGTTCATCATATGAAACCATATGCCGTGACAAGTTTGTACGGCATGAATAGAACCGAAGTATTTAGAAAAAATATTGAAGTCGCAAAAATTTGCTCAGTGCTACCTGATCCAGCTTCATTTGAGTTAGGTTTTGAAATTGCAAATTCTTACCAAGGAAAAACAAAAGTGTTACCAGTAATCTCGTGGTTACGTAGTATGGAAAACCCGCCGATTTGGAATACTAAAGCTATGCAAACGCATACTTGGTGGATCGATCGGGATAATGATCAAGATTTAAAAAATGCCTCCTCAGCAACAGAGACTGCTTTAAGGTTACGAGGTGATCATAATGATGAATTAGAGGAACAGGTTTTATACATCGGCTTATCACGTTATGCTCGTAATTTTGTTCAGAGTGGCAAGAAAAAGAAAAAATATTCATTTTCAGGCCAAATCAAGAAATTCGTACCTTACAGATTTTATTTCTTTTTTATTTGGCTATTATTGGCAGTTTTTAAAAATTCGAAATCAACTACTTGGCAGTCAAGAAATGCACTTCTAAAGCAGCTGGAAATTGAAAAAATTAGTGTTTCAATTGACGATTTGAGTGAAATTGATGAATTCATGCAAACTAGGTAGTTTTTCAAGCAACCCCCAAGGGAGCAACCCCCAAGGGAGCAACCCCCAAGGGAGCAACCCCCAAGGGAGCAACCCCCAAGGGAGCAACATTCACCCCCTTTTGGTGTCTTACTAAGTAGAGGGGTCAAGACGTTGGCTCACCTGAAAGCGGGAAATCAAAGTGTCACTTCGTAAGAAGGCTCAGGCCCCAGCGACTGTTGCTGCGTG
>Ga0315903_10010566_pt1 | contig 10971 bp, 19 predicted proteins | sample LakEriMetagenome_7_FD_203524 | JGI IMG/M metagenome (GOLD analysis project Ga0315903, IMG submission 203524) | Freshwater fungal communities from buoy surface, Lake Erie, Ohio, United States - Buoy 2 MA119 | ecosystem: Environmental > Aquatic > Freshwater > Lake | place: USA: Lake Erie, Ohio... | reverse complement strand
CACGCAATAGCTTCATTGCGTCCTTGAGGTCGAGCCTGAGCTGCTCGTTTGCGGCCTGCTCGGCCTGCAGCTTGGCGTAGACCTCGGCTGCGAACTTGGCCAGGGTGTCGTGCTGCCAGGTGCTGAAGTTTGGTTGGTCGGCTGGTTCGGTCATGCGAACACCTTGTCTCCAGCATGCTGCCATGCTGCCTTGGAATCGTAGAAGCGCCAGGTCATGGTGTCTGCCTGGTCAAAAGTCTGGCGACCATTTGGCAAGCCGGTCAGCCAAGAGAAAAACTCGACCGTCACACGGCTTGGGCTGCGGCTCAAAAATACGCCCTGCTTGTCGATCTGGCCATCATTTCCGATGGTGTGAAAAAACTTCTGTCTCGTTTCAATCATGTAAGTGCTTCCTAACTTTTCTGTGGATAACTTTGTCCCTGACTTTCCGCATCCCGGTGCCCCTATTGCCCCTACCGTATACGGTTTAGGGGCGTTTAGGGGCGTTTTTCCGGGCTTTTGCCCCTATCGCCCCTGACCGCCCCAGGGGCACTTAGGGGCATTTAGGGGCGATCATTTTTTGCATTTTTCTGCATCAACATTGCGCTCGACTGTGCCTGGTTGATGAAAATCCAGCCATGCTCGAACGTTTCCAACGTGCCTGCGTTGAGCATCTGCTCGATGATCGAACCCGATCTGGATGCCTCGGTTTTGTTCTTCGCCGTGCGCTCTGAGTCGCCATCCTTGACCAGCAACTCACGCAGAGCCGACCGACTGACGTAGGGTAAACCATCGCGCTCTTCAGCACCTGATGCCCACCATGCACGCTCCAGCCTACGCATGTTCTCGTCGTGCTTTGTGGGTTTTTTGTGGGGTTTTGTGGTGGCTGCATCTTGGTCTGGCACAGCCACGCAGGTAGTCGCTGGGCCTCCGAACTTGGTTGTGCCCATCTCGATCACCTCCAGTTTGAAGTAGATCGTTTCGCCTTTGCTTGGCAGCTCGCGCTGCTTGGTGACTGTCACCGACCGGCTGCCATCCTTTTCTGAGACCTCAATTTCAGTGTCGATGTGCGCTCGGATGCCGGACCATCCGCGCGCGCCTTTGGCTGCGTCCTTGCCGTTGTGGTGGATGATCATCATGGCAGCGCCTGTGGCCGTGGCCACCTGGTCGAATCTGGCCATGACTGGACCCATGTCCTCGCCGCTGTTCTCGTTCGCGCCTGCGCTCATCCTGGCCAGGGTGTCGCCGATGATCAGGCGCACCGGCTTGCCCTTGGCCACCTCGATGGCACGCACCAGCTCGATCACGTCATGGGCGTCCTGGTCGCCAGAGTAGAAGTTCATGGGGACCGGCACCATCGCCAGGTTCTCCAGGCTGCAGCCGTGGAACTTCTTGATGGCCTGCATGCGTGACCGGATGCTGGCCGGGGCTTCGCTGGCCAGGTAGACCACCAGGCCTGGATCGGTCTTGCGGCCGTAGCAGTCCTCGCCACTTGCGATGGCCGTGGCCACCGACAGCGCCCAGAATGTCTTGCCTGAGTTGCTGTCGCCGTAGACCACCACCGAGCTGCCAATTGTCATCAGGCCTTCCACCAGCTCGTCTGGTGCCTCGTAATCGCTGCCGAGCTGGTCACCGAAGACCACCTGCAGTTTGTCGATCACGTCCTGGCCAGTGGACTGCACCAGCAGGGCTGACAAGTCGTGGCCGGCTTGTACATAATCGTTCGCATCCATGCCCTCGATGGGTGGGATAATCACCCTGGCACCGAACTTCGCGCTCGCCTGGTCGGCATACTTTTGCCCCACACCATGCTTGTCGTGGTCTGCGACGATCACAATGTCCTGGCCGATTCCAAACATCTCGCGCAGACTACCAGTGACCGGCACCAGGCTGCTGGCGCTGTAAGTGGCCACGCAGGGCCGCCCTGTGGTCTCGTGAATCGTGGCTGCTGTGGCAAACCCTTCGGCCACATAAAGCACGCCAGGCTCATCCAGTGAGCCTACCATCCAGAACTTCCCACCGGCCTCGCCGCCTGGGTGGTACAGCTTGCCACCTTCGCTGTCGATGTATTGCAGCGTGGCCAGCGTGCCGTCCTTGTCGAACAGCGGGACCATCAGCCGGCCATCGCCTGTGATCCTGGCACCGTGCGCTTGGATGCCTTTGCGCTTGAGGTAGGGGTGATCCGGGCTGGCTGCAGATGCCTGGTTCCAGATGGTCTCGACGGTGGACGCTGCGACCTCGTACTGTTTCTCGATGGCCGCCTCACGCAAGGCCTTGGCCTCTGCCAGCCGCCTGGCGTGTGCCATCTCTTCACTGGCCGTCAGCTTCCGGCCAACGTCTGCGCGCCAGGGTGACTCGAACCCCATGCGCCAGCAGCCGAACCTGCCTGCTGGGACGCCATCACCAAAGACCACATACCAGCCGGACTTGTCGCCAGCCTTGGCTGTTCCCTTGGTCCCTGACTTGAACCTGTGCAGCTTGCCATCGAAGATCACCTGCTCTGGAGGTTCCAGGCCGGCTGATCGGATGGCATCAAGGAGCTGCTCCTCTGGAGGTGCGACGCGCTTTTCTGGTGGGGGTGACCAAGGACCGCCAAAGACGTTTGAGAGATCAGCCATTGACGACCTGCCGATCTGCCTTGAGTACTCCTTCTGTCTTCACCTCCAGCTCGTACTGCCTGCCCATCGGCGGGGTCTCGCCCCATGTGTAAATCACCTGGGGCCAGATGCCCAGTGCGTCGGCCAGCTTCTTGGTGCTGCCGTAGTAGTCGATTGCCTCTTGCGTTTTCATTTCATTCCTTCCGGATAAGTTTTTATAGGGTGTTGACATCTTACCCGGAAAAGTGCTACAGTGCAACCACTGCGCAACCGGATGGTCCGAAAGCGCAGCAACCCAAGAAGGAGAGCCACTCATGGCAATCAACGTGAAGACCACCGGCAGCCTAGCTGCCAATGGTGTGAAAGTCCTGGTCTATGGCCAGGCAGGGGCTGGCAAGACCTCGCTGATCAAGACGCTGCCAAGCCCCATCGTGCTGTCGGCCGAAGGTGGCCTGCTGTCCATCCAGGACGCCAACCTGCCCTACATCGAGATCACCTCGATGACTGAGCTGCAGGAGGCTTACAACTGGCTGACCAGCAGCGACGAGGCCAAGGCCTACAAATCGGTGGCACTGGACAGCATCAGCGAGATCGCTGAGGTGTGCCTGAACACCGAGAAGAAGGCCACCAAAGACCCTCGCCAGGCCTACGGTGCGATGCAGGAGCAGATGGCTGACATCATCCGTGCATTCCGCGATCTGCCTTGCCGCCATGTCTACATGAGCGCCAAGTTGGAGAAGACGCAGGACGAGATGGGCCGGGTGCTGTATTCGCCATCGATGCCTGGCAACAAGACCGGACAGGCGCTGCCCTATTTTGTGGACGAGGTGCTGGCCCTGCGTGTTGAGAAGGATGGCGACGGAGCCACCCAGCGTGCGCTGATGTGCGACAGCGACGGCCTGTGGCTGGCCAAGGATCGCAGCGGCAAGCTGGACGCTTGGGAGGCACCGGACCTGAGCGCAATCATTGCCAAGATCGGGGGCAAGGCATGATGCAGCCCGACTTAAAAGAGCTGTCGCGCCAGTGGGTGCAGTTCAAGGCCGATGAGGAGAAGGCCACGACTGAGCGCCGCAATGTGGAGGATCAGATCGTGAAGATCCTGGCCATGGCCGAGAACTTCGAGGGCACTGAGACTGCGGAGCCCGATGGCTTTGTGGTCAAGATCTCTGGCCGCATCGACCGAAAAGTCGATGGAGACAAAGTGCAAGAGCTTGCCGCTGAGTTTGGTCTGACCGATCACTTGGCCAAGTTGTTTCGCTGGAAGCCTGAACTGAACATGTCGGCCTGGAAAGCTGCCGACGCAACGATCACCGGGCCTTTGGCTGGTGCTATTACGGCCAAGCCTGGCCGCCCTTCTTTCAAAATCATCCCCAAGGAGTAATTCATCATGGCTTTTCTTTCTGAATCTTTCGACGTCAACGAACTGCCCCAAGGCAATGGCAACTTTGCGCCTCTGCCTGCTGGCTGGTACACCGCCACCATCTCTCAGGCTGAGCTGAAGGCAACCAAGGCAGGCAACGGCCAGTACATCAAGCTGCGTTATGACATCACTGGCCCGACCCACCAAGGTCGCGTGGTGTTTGGCAATCTGAACATTAAGAATGCCAACCCCAAGGCAGAGGAGATTGGCAGAGCAGACCTTGGCAACATTATGAGAGCCATTGGGTTGGCCAAGGTCACTGACACTGACCAGTTGATTGGTGGCAATCTGTCGATCAAGCTGGAGGTGAAGCAAGACGAGCAGTATGGGCCTGGCAATGAGGTGAAGGGTTTTAAGTCTTTGTCAGGTAGTGCAGCTCCTGCTGCGGCCATGCCTGCTGCAAGCGCTCCTGCTGCCTCTGGCAAGGCTGCGCCACCGTGGACTAAGAAGTAAGCAAAAAAATGCCCCGACTGGTTAAGGTCGGGGCAAATCTCAACCCACAAGGGAAGCAACATGAAAATACCTGAAAAGCATTCTACAAGTTTTTATGTGTACTTGCATCGTCGCGCAACGGATGGCCGTGTTTTTTACGTTGGGAAGGGCACTGGCAACAGGATTAACAGCAGAAAACGAAATGAGCATTGGAAGCGAGTGTCATCCAAACATGGGTACGCAGTTGAAATTGTGCAGGACGGAATGCAGGAATGGTGGGCGTTAGAACTTGAAAAAGAGTTAATAGCCCATCACGGTCGAGAAACTTTGTGCAATATGACTGACGGAGGCGAAGGTCTTGCTGGTTTTAAGTTTTCAGAAGAACACAAGAAAAAAATTGGTGATGCTCACAGGGGAAAGCCAAAACCTATTCATGTAATTGAAGCCGCAAGGATGGCAAACATTGGCCGCAAGTTATCTGATGAGCATCGAAAAAAACTTTCAAAGGCCAAGGCTGGAATTCCTCATTCAATGCAACACATTACAAATGCTGCCGATAGTCGCAGGGGAAAACCAGTCACAGAGCAAGGAAAAATAAATATTCGAAAAAGTAAATGCAAAACAGTTGTTTGTGTTGAGACTGGTCAATTATTTGATGGGACGCATCACGCTACGGAATGGGTAAAAACTTTTAACCCGAAGGCGTCACAAGCTGCCATCTGCAAAGTTTGTATCCAAAAGAAGCGAACAGCATACGGATACACATGGAATTATCAAAATGAAAATACCTGAACAAACGAATACAATTGAAAGCCTGATCTACGCCGCCTACGAAGCAGATCAGGAGCCGCCTAGGCCTCACATGGGCGCATCTCAACTCGGCCACCCTTGCGACCGTTGGCTGTGGCTTCAGTTTCGCCATGCCGTGATTGAGCGACACAATGGCCGTATGCTTTTGCTTTTTAAGCGTGGACACGAAGAAGAAGCAAAAGTGGTGCAGCACTTAAGAAAAATTGGAGCACATGTCCAAAATGTTGGCAGCAATCAAATTGGTTTTGATTTTGGATCGCACGTCAAAGGGTCTGCTGACGGTGTTGTGTCTGGGCTGCCACAAGCGCCAAAAACAAAAGCCATCTTGGAGTGTAAAACACATTCAGACAAATCTTTCAAGGAGCTTAAAACCAAGGGCGTTAAGGAGGCAAAGCCAATGCACTGGATTCAGTGTTGCGTGTATGGCTATGGCGCAAAAATAGACCGCGCTTTATATTTTGCAATCAACAAAAATACGGACGAAATTTACACCGAGTGGCTTCATTTAGATAAAGAAGTAGCCATCAAGGCCATCGAGCGTGGCCAGCGCATTGCTTTGACCGACCGCATGCCCGAGCCGTTGAGCGCCGACCCAAGCTGGCATCATTGCAAGTTCTGTGATGGCCACGACCAGTGCTTTGGGAGCAAGACCACCAAGCATGTGAACTGCCGCACCTGCGCCCACAGCACGGCCAAGTCGGACAGCACCTGGCACTGCGCCAAGTGGGACGACACGATCCCTCTGGAGGCCCAACGCACGGGCTGCGAGAGCCATGTCCTGCATCCCGATCTGGTGCCTTGGCAGCGCAAGGACGGGCCGGACGAGTGGACGGCTGTTTATGTTGTTGGTGGCATGACCATCGCCAACGGTGACCCAGAGCAAGAAGGTGTCTACAGCTCCAGGGAGCTGCTGGCCAATGCCGCTGCCTGCGCCAGCGGTGATTCGTTCATTGCCGAGATGCGCAGGGACTTCGGTGGGAGGATTGTGGGATGATCGACTTTATTTCATCAAACCCAAACGCGCACCCACAGACCGTGGCCTGCGCTCGTCTGCTGGCCGCGATTATTGCCCAGGCCATCGAGGACGCATCGAGCAAGCATCCCACGGGGGCTGAGAACTTCGCCGCCGTCGACTGGCTGTTCAGCGAGACTTCCTCTTTTGAGGACTACGCTCGGATGATCGGCGCGGACGCAGGGCAGATTCGCGCCGCCCTGCTTAAGCCTCCTCCCGAAATCGAGCCCAAGAGCAGCAAGTTCGATGCAAGCAAACGCCGTCACCTGAGAGCCTCTTATACGAAGTGGCTGACAAGACGAGAAGCAGAGGAAGCAGCGCTAAAGAAGGCCTCAGCGCACAATTTTTAACATTAAACAAGGTCGTATATGGAACGCGAACAAATAACCCGCATGGCGCGGGAGGCCGGTTTTGTTGGACTTGATGGCGAAAACAAATGCCTTCGTGAATTTGCCGCCCTTGTCGTTGCTGCCGAGCGCGAGCGCATCATTGCGGCAAATGCGCCGGAGATAGAACGCTGCAACGCTTACATAAAAGAACTTGAAGAATCGATCCGAGCAAGGGGAAACACATGACTAAAGACAAATTGATCGAGACACTCAAGTTAGCGCAAGACGCTTTGCACATGGCAACGCTGCCCTTCCCGATTGATGAGGTCAAGACAAGACGGGCGCTGGAAGCGGTGGACAAGGTGCTTGATGACAAGCCCGGTGGGATGCTCTTCGACGATTGGGGAGGGTGGAAATGACTTACGAAGACATCCACTCATGCAGCTACCACTGCCAGCGACCTGCCTGTGCGTTACGCCAGCGCGATCAACTGTGGGAGCTGGTGCAAAAGATTTACATGGCAGTCAACGAGATCGAACCCAAGAACCGCTGGACGTTCGATCAAGCAATGGCGTATGCCTTGGATAAGATCAAGGAACACAATGCAACTGCGTGAATATCAGCAGCGCACCATCGACCAGCTGTATGCTCTACAATGCAAATATTCTCACTAAGTAAGGAAATTTACATTATGGGCAAGCCGACAATTAACATGATCGGACTAAAGTTGAACCGATGGACTGTGATTTCTGAAGCAACAAAGCCAGCCGATGCAAAACAGACTGGAAAGTTTTGGAATTGCATTTGCGACTGCGGGGCCAAGCAAGTCGTCTATGGGGTGACGATAAGAAGTGGAGGCAGCAAATCTTGCGGATGTTTCAAAGCGGAAAAAAATTCTATCGCTATGAAAGCAATGAGGCTGAGCCAGTCTGGTTCTCTGCAAGATCGTTTTTTCTCTCGTTTTGTCAAACTTGATAACGGCTGTTGGCAATGGAGAGCACACACGGACAAAGATGGATATGGGGTGCTTCCTGGTGATCGTCAAAATACGAGAGCCCATCGGCTTTCTTATGAGATTCACGCCGGGCCGATTCCGAATGGGTTGATTGTTTGCCACCACTGCGATAACCCTGGATGCGTCAATCCAGACCATTTGTTTGTTGGCACACAAAAAGACAATGCGCAAGACGCTTTAAAGAAAAAGCGTCATTACGTCGGTGAGAAAAACGGGCGATCAAAGTTGACTGAAGAAAACGTCAAAGAGATATTGAATTCAAATATGAATGGTCAGCAGTTGGCAGATAAGTTTGACGTTACTAGATCAACCATCAACAACGTCAGACGGGGTGAAACATGGCAAAAATAGAACTGAGAGAGTATCAGTCGCGCGCCTTGTCCATGCTGTATGACTGGATGGAAAAAAACACTGGCCATCCGTGTATTGTGTTGCCAACTGGCAGCGGAAAAAGCGTTGTCATTGCAGAACTTTGCAGGCAGGCAATCACCGAATGGCCAGAGACGCAAATCGTAATGCTGACGCGCAGTGTTGAGCTGATAAACCAAAACGCCGAGAAACTGCGGACGATCTGGCCTGGCGCTCCAATGGGTATTTATTCTGCAAGCGCTGGAAAAAAACAACTTGGAGAGCCAATCACCATCGGAGGCCCTCTTTCGATTGTTCGCGTCACAAAGAAAATTGGGCATTGCGATCTTTTGCTGGTTGATGAAGCGCACGATATTTCACACAAAGACGAAGGCAGTTATCGCAAAATCATCAACGATTTGATGGCAATCAATCCGTCAATGCGCGTGATTGGTTTTACCGCCAGCCCGTTTCGTCTTGGTCATGGAATGATTACCGACAAGCCTGCAATATTTGATGCTTTGCTCGATCCAGTCAGCATTGAAGAACTTATTTTTAAAGGCTACCTGGCAACATTGCGAAGCAAGCAGACTAGCTTCAAACTGGACACAAGCGGAGTTCATAAGCGAGGAGGTGACTTTGTTGAATCTGAGCTGCAAGCCGCTGTGGATACGTCAGACAACAACGAAGCCATGATTGATGAGGTAATCAAACGCTCTGATAACCGCAAAAGCTGGATGTTTTTTGCAACTGGAGTGCAGCACGCAGAGAATTTACGCGACATTCTTTTGACCCGTGGCATATCTGCTGTTTCTGTGACTGGAGATATGGCAAAGAAGGATAGAGAGCAGGCAATTGCTGATTTCAAATCCGGAAAAATTACTGCAATCACGCAAGTTGGATGCTTGAATGTTGGATTCGATCACCCGGCCATTGATTTGTTGGTGATGGCCCGACCAACTATGTCACCCGGCTTGTATCTGCAACAAGCTGGCCGAGGTATGAGGCCGAACGCTGGCAAGGCCGACTGCCTGGTGCTCGACTTTGCTGGCGTGGTGGCCACGCATGGGCCTATTACGGCAGTGCAGCCTCCCAAGAAGGCAGGCGACGGCAACGGTGAAGCGCCGGTGAAGGTCTGCGACAACTGCGGTGAGCTGTGCGCCATCTCTGTGGCCAACTGCCCTGCCTGCGGCCATGCCTTTCCAGAGCCTGAGCGCAAGAAGCTGGAGCTGCGCGACGACGACATCATGGGCCTGGAGGGAAAAGACCTCGAGGTGACAAGCTGGAACTGGCGCAGGCACATCAGCAAGGCCAGTGGCAAGGAGATGCTGTCCTGCACCTACTATGGCAGCCTGTCCGACAGGCCGATCACCGAGTATCTGCCAGTGCTGCACGACGGGTATGCAGGCGACAAGGCCATGCGCCAACTGCTGAATATGGCAACATCGTCCGGTGCCAATCTGTCAGAGGTTGGCCGCATGGAAGGCAGCGAAGGGCTGGAGTACTTGGCCGTGCAGATGAGCAGCAGCCAGCCGCCGATCAGCATTGAGTACAAGATGGACGGGAAGTTTCACCGTGTTTTAAAGAGGAGTTGGGCATGACCACCAGACCAGCAGAGCCACAGTTTTTGCTTGACTACCGCCAGTGGGTAAAGTCCGGACCACCGAAGTGCTGTTTTACTTGTGAGCATTTCAACCAAGAAGGCCACTGCCTAGTGTTCGACATGACGCCGCCCGAGGACTTTGCTGCCACGGTGGATGGCTGCGACAAGTGGGAGTTTGCATGTCCCTTCTGACCGACCGCATCCCAAGCGAAGATCATGAGCAGATGATCTTTGTGCAGTGGTTTAGACGCACTTACCCTGATGTGCGGATTTTTTCGATCGCAAATGGAGGCCATCGGCATCCTGCTGTGGCTGCGAAGCTAAAAGCGACTGGTGTCGTCAAAGGCGTGCCGGACCTGTTCATCCCTGCCTGGAAGCTGTGGGTGGAGATGAAGCGCACCAAAGGCGGCAGCCTCAGCCCAGAGCAGAAGGACTGGATCAAGTACCTTGAGGAAGTGGGCTATTGTGTTAAAGTGTGCAAAGGTGCTGAGGATGCAAAGAAGCAGATTCAGGCCTTTTTTAACCAACAGAAAGAAACACCATGACCGAGCAAACCAAAGACAAGTACATGACCATCCGACTGCCTGCCGATGTGGAGCTGGCGCTGCGCCGCCAGGCCGAGCAAGACACTAGGACGCTGGCCGCCCAGGTGCTGCACTACATCAAGCAAGGGCTGGCAAAAGAAAAAAAATAGTGTCGAACCTCTAAATAAGTGTGAGACTGTGGGATTTTGTGGTGTATAATTTAGCCATCAACAACCAAACAGCAAGGAGCTGACATCATGAACTTCATCAACGCAACAAAAAACGCTGTCTCCAAGTTGAGCACTTTTACCAAAGTGGCTTTGATCAGCGTTGCACTGATTGCCGCCTCTTTAGCATCTCAGGGCGACTTTACCCCCACCCCTCCGACAGCTGCCGAAGTTGCAGCCGCGACAAAAGACCGCGCTGACATGCAAAAAGCTTACATGGCCCGCGACTTGATCAAGGCTTCATTGCGTAACCCTGACTCTTTGAAGGTTACAAACGGCATCGTTACTGAGGATGGCGTTGTTTGCCTTAAGTACCGCGCTCAGAACGGCTTTGGCGGCATGAATGTCGAGTTTGCTGTCATGGATGCCAAATTGGTCATGCACCAGACTGATGCCGCATGGAACAAACTGTGCGCAGGCAAGTCGGGCAGCAAGTATTTCTAAATTGATAAGGACAAAACAATGAAGCACCACAAATATCACCATCACTACCAGATCAGAGCCGCCAAAATGCACTCTCGCGCTGAGGCTGCTTACGACTTCTTAGTCGCCCTTGTGATCGGCGTCGGCATAGCCGCATTGCTGGTCGCATGGTGGTCGTCGTGACCGAAGAATCAAAAATGCTCTTGCCTACTTTACCCCCAAAACACCCATTGGACGAGTGCCGAGCCAAAG
>Ga0315903_10010565_pt1 | contig 10973 bp, 5 predicted proteins | sample LakEriMetagenome_7_FD_203524 | JGI IMG/M metagenome (GOLD analysis project Ga0315903, IMG submission 203524) | Freshwater fungal communities from buoy surface, Lake Erie, Ohio, United States - Buoy 2 MA119 | ecosystem: Environmental > Aquatic > Freshwater > Lake | place: USA: Lake Erie, Ohio... | reverse complement strand
CGGCACGTGATCGAATCGTTTCGCCGCAAGCGATCGACCGATCCGTCGCTCGGCCTCACGCCCCGCGAGGAGGAGACGCTCATCCTGCTCACGAAGGGCTATGCCAACAAGGAAATCGCCCATCACCTCGACGTGAGCATCGAGACGGTCCGCAGCCACCTCAAGCACATCTACGAGAAGATGCACGTGCGCTCGCGGGCGGAGGCGGTGGCTCGCTACATGTCAGGGGCGGGGCGTGCGGGCGCGGGGCCAACCACCGGCAAGCCGTAAGACGAGTCGCGCGTGAGGAATACCGCGAGGAACCCCGCCAGGAAAACCGCCAGGAAGCCCCGATCGCCAGCGAGGGGATGAGGCGTGGCGGCGGCGAGCCACGCGTGCCGATCCGCAGAGCCCGTTCCCGTCGCTTCCGCTCCGGGCTTTGAGGGTTCCGTGGAACAACTCGCGGGGATCAAGTGGAACCCGTATTACCCGGTCGGGTGAAGCGGTATGCCCTCAAGGGGCGATAGGATACGACTGCGAGCTCGCATACAGTCCGGTAACGACTGCTATCCGCCGCCAATCGAATCAACTCCTCGCGACGGCGGTTTGTCCAGGACATCGCCCATGACGCTCTTCAGGGCGACAACCTGGCACCGTGCGTCAAGTCCGCGACCGGCTCACGGCACGCTCCGGGTGGCCGGCTGTCTGCTCGTTGAACTTCTCGTGGTGATCGCAACGATCGTCACCCTCGCCACGACGGGCTTGTCGCTCGCAGCCGGCGCGAGCGAGCCCAAGGGAGGTTCGCCACCCGCGGCCCGTGTCGCGACCCATGCCGAACTCGTCACCACGACGGACGATCCGGTTCGCTCGGTCCCTTGTGAGGACGGCGGCCTGTTTGTCGATTTCGGCCAGGCCACGTTCGGCTGGCTCAGGCTCGAGTTTCCGGAACCCCAGCCCGCCGCGGAACTCTCTGTCCACCTCGGTGAGAAGCTTGCCGGGCCGACGACGGTGGATGTCAGCCCGGGAGCATCGATCGCCTACCAACTGGTGAAGGTGGCCGTGAAGCCTGAGGCGAAGACAGCCGAGGCGGTTCCGTCGTGGGCGCCGAAGTACCCGCACTGGGTGCCAAACCCGGCGGGGGAGAAGGAGGTCATTCCGTTCCGCTACGCGGAGATCCACGGCCTGCCCGCCACTGCGCCGCTGCCCAAGGTCGTGCGGATGTCGCGGCACGTGCCCTTCGAGGAAACGGCGTCGTCGTTTGACTGCTCCGATCAATCGCTCGTGGAGGTCTGGAACCTGTGCAAGCACAGCATCAAGGCCACCAGTTTTCTCGGGCTCTACGTCGACGGAAACCGGGAGCGGGTGCCCTACGAGGCCGACGCCTACATCAACCAACTCTGCCACTACGGTGTCGATGCCCACTACGACACCGGGCGGCTGACCTATGAGCATCTCCTCGAATACCCGACGTGGCCCACCGAGTGGCGGCAGCACCTCCCGCTCATGGCTCTGGCCGACTGGCTCTACAGCGGCGACGGCGCCGCCCTGCATCGCAACTACGACGCGATCCGCGCGTGCCTGATGCTCGACCGCCGCCGGCCCGACGGGCTGTTTCTCGGGCAGGCGAAGGGCGTGCCTCGCGACATCGTGGACTGGCCCGTCGGCGAGCGCGACGGCTACGACATGGCTCACGACGTGAAGACGGTGACGACTGCGTTTCACGCACGGTCGCTGGAGGCGATGGCCGCAATCGCCCGGGCGACTGGCCGCGAAGCCGAAGCGGCAGAGTTTGAGTCGATGCGGAAAGTGACCGCTCGCACCATGCACGACAAACTCTTCGATGAACGGCGGGGCCGCTATGTGGACGGCCTCGACCCCACGAGCGACCAGCCCAGCACGCACGCCTCGCTGCATGCCAACATGCTGCCGCTCGCGTTCGGCCTGGTGCCGAAGGTCGACGTGAGCCGCGTGGCTGACTTCGTGGCCGGCCGGGGCATGGCCTGCTCGGTCTACGGCTCCCAATACCTCCTCGACGCGCTCTTCGATTCCGAACGTGACCGCGAGGCGCTGTCGCTGCTCACGGCGACCGGTGATCGAGGCTGGCTGCACATGACCAGGAACGTGGGATCGACGATCACCCTCGAGGCGTGGGATGTTGCCTACAAGCCGAACCTCGACTGGAACCATGCCTGGGGCGCGGTGCCGGCCAACGTGATCCCGCGAAAGCTCATGGGCATCGAGCCGTTGGAGCCGGGGTTCGGCCGTGTCCGCGTACGGCCGCGGATCGGCAACCTTGAGTGGGCGACGATCCGCCATCCGTCGCCACAAGGGCCTATCGACCTCTCCGTGAAAGCTGCGCACGGCAACTGGGAGGCTTCGCTGGATCTGCCCGATGGAGTCGTGGCGGAAGTCCACGTCCCGGTGAAAGACGCCGACCACCTGCGATTCCTGCGCGGAGGCACAGTCGAAGACTTGCGTCTGCTCCGCAAGGAAGCAGGTTGCTGCGTGGTCGAAATCCGAGGCGTCAAGGGCACGGTCTCCGCGAAATACGAGCGAGTCGCCCGCTCATCGCGCATCTCGGCGAAGGAGAGCCTGACCCGGTCGGGTCATTGAAGCCAATGGAGATTTTCGTGTCCGATAGAAGTTGTTCGGGGCGGGTGGAACTCGCCGCCTTGTGATGTTTCCGTTCGGTTTGCGCTGTCGTGAGGAGTGTTCAGTGATTCGGCTTTCGTACGTGTCGTCACTTCGGGCTTGGCTCTTCGCAACGCTGCTCGCTGCTGGAGCGTCACCCGCCTTCGCCGCCAGCTTCACCTGGAACGGCCCGAAGGTCGCCACGAGCAGCACGTTCGCGGGCGGCCAGCAGACCTGGAACAACTCCGCCAACTGGACCGGCGACACGAGCGGAACCTTTCCGAACGGTGCCGAAGACGTGGCCCAGATCCGGGTCAACTGGGGAGCGAGTCCGACGCTCAATCTCAACCAGCAGATCACGCTGAAGACGCTGTCGATCGGTGATTCGGCCACCCTCTACTACCCGGTCACCGTCGCCGCCGGGAGCGGCGGTTCGCTCGTGTTCAGTTCAACGACCGGCACGACGACCATCACGAAGAACAACTCCGTCAACGGCACGGCATCGACCGAACTGCGATCCGACATCGTTTCTGCAGGCATGAGCCTCCTGTCGGAAGTTTTCGAAAACCGGATCCAAAACACGACCGGCATCGGCCGGCTCACCTTCTCGGGCAGCGTCTCGGCCGGGAGCGCGGGCCTCAAGACGATCGTCCACTCCAGCTCGGCCACCGGCTCGGGCCTCAGCTACATCAACTACGCCGGGGTCATCAGCGACGGGAGCGGCCAGATCGGCATCACCGTAAGCCCGGCCTCTGCAGGCGCGATTCCGTTTCGATTGACAGGCACCGCGAACAGTTTCTCCGGCCCGGTGACGATCCTCACCCAGAGCGTGCAGGCTTTTCCGCTGACCGGCACGACCGGCGCGCTTGGTTCCGGCACGCTCCAGCTGGGCAATACGGTGGCCACTGGCAGTAGCGCCACGCTCTCCCTCGGCGGTTCGCTTGAAACCGTCACGGAGAGAAACCCGATCGTGGTGCCCGACGGGAGCAGCGGCACTCGCCGAATCGAGGTGATCAACGTCTATGGTGCCGACAACACGTGGGGCGGCATCTACACCTCGGGCGACCGCATCCTCTCCGGCGTGATGGACGTGCAGAACTCGGGTGGCGTCACGCTGGCGTGCTCAGGCACCAGCAGCCTCACCTTCTCAAATGCCATCAGGGGCACCGGGCCGATCACGATCAGCAGCACCGGCTCGGGCAAGGTGATCTTCAGCGGTGCCGGCTCCACCCACTCGGGTACGGTGACGATTCGATCCCGCGAGTTGCAACTGGCGGGAGGTTCGGCGCTCGCCGCGAGCGCGATCGTGCCGCTCGCCGGCGGCACCATGACGCTCACCCCCGCCCTGCAGGCGACGGTGGGCGGCCTGGCACCCAACGCGGGCGGCCTCACCGACGTCGGCTGCGGCTATGTGACGGTCTCCGCAGGCCTTCCCGTCGCCGACATGCTCACGGCGCTCCTCGCCGGTCGCGGCGACGGCACGTGGACCGGCACGAGCGGCATCACGTCCACCGTGGCGGCCGCCAATCTCACCGCCAGCATTCCGCGGACCGTGGGCTGGCTCGACAACGGCGACGGCTCGGTCACCTTCGCCTACGCCGCACCGGGCGACACCAATCTCGACTGGACGGTGGACATCCTCGACGCCGCCAACTTCCTGGCCGGCGGAAAGTTCGACAGCGGCACGCCAGCCACCTGGAACGAGGGCGACTTTGGCTACGACGGAGTGGTGGACATCCTCGACGCCGCCGACTTCCTCTCCACCGGGCTGTTCGACGCCGGTGCCTACAATGGGTCTTCAGGGGCGGCCCCACTCACCGCGGTCCCCGAGCCGTCGGCAACGTCCGCGGTGGCCGCCATGGCCGCGGCCGTCGCGTGGCAGAGTCTGATTCGTCGCAGGAAGCACCATGCTTGAAATGCATTCAGGTTTCGGTCGAGCGGCGTTCGCGGCCGTGTTCGCGCTCTCGTCGCTGCTGTCCGTCGAGGCGGCGACGCCCGCGGCCGACGTGGAGGCCGATGTCGTCGTCTATGGCGCCACGGCGACCGGCCTGGCCGCGGCGATCCAGGCCTCGACGATGGGCATGAAGGCCGTGGTCGTCGAGGCCTCCACGCACGTCGGGGGAATGACAACCGGCGGCCTGTCGAGCAGCGACGTCGGCAAAGCCTGGTCGATCGGTGGCCTCGCCTCGCAGTTCTACTCTCGGGTGGGCAAGACCTACGGCTCCGACGACCGCATCTTCCACTTCGAGCCGAAGGTGGCGGCGGCCGTGTTCGACCAATGGCTCCGCGAGGCAGGGGTGGACGTGATCACGGGCGAACCGCTCAACCTCGCCGACGGCGTCGTCAAGAAAGACGGGCGGATCGAGTCGATCAGGAGCGTCTCAGGCCGCGTATTCCGAGGCCGGATGTTCATCGACGCGAGCTTCGAAGGCGACCTCATGGCGAAGGCCGGCATCTCCTTCACCGTCGGCCGCGAGCCGGAGTCGCAGTACGGCGAGTCGCTCGCCGGCATCCGCCGCGGCGATCGCAAGCCCAGGCCGCACTACACGCAGGGCGACAAAGACCACTTCACCACGGCGGTCGATCCCTACGTGAAGCCCGGCGATCCCACGAGCGGCCTCCTGCCGTGGGTGAACAAGGTTGACTTCGCCACGTTCGTCAACGGCGCCGGCGACAAGGGCGTACAGGCGTACAACTACCGGCTCTGCGTGACCGACGATCCCGACAACCGGATCCCGTTCGAGAAGCCGGCAGGCTACCGCGAACTCGACCACGAACTTTTGATCCGGGTGTTCGAGTCGGGCGACGTTCGCCTGCCGATCCTGATCCACAAGCTCCCCAATCGGAAGTTCGACTGGAACAGCATGCACGCGGTGGGCACCGACCTGCCCGGCTTGAGCTGGGCCTACCCGGAGGCGGACCACGAGGAGCGGAAGCGGATCGCCGCCGAGCACGCCCTCTACGCCAAGGGGGTGATGTGGACGCTCGCCTACCACCCGCGGGTGCCGGAGTCGATCCGCAGCGTGGTTTCCAAGCACGGCTGGTGCCGCGACGAGTTCACGGCCACGGGCGGGTTTCCACCGCAGCTCTACGTTCGCGAGGGCCGGCGCATGCTCTCCGACGCGGTGGTCACGCAGGGCGTCTGCATGGGCAAGGAGCCCTGCGAGGATCCCGTGGCCCTCGGCTCCTTCGGGCTCGATTCGCATGCCGTGCAGTATTTCGTGAACGAAGAGGGCCATGCCCACCGCGAGGGCGTGTTCTGGCTCGTGCCCCCAAAGCCGTATGGCATCTCGTGGCGAGCGATCCGGCCAAAGCGGAATGAGTGCACGAATCTGCTGGTGCCGACCTGCGTGAGCGCATCGCACGCGGCCTACGGCTCGCTGCGAATGGAGCCGGTCTACATGGCCCTCGGCCAGGCGGCCGGCGCGGCGGCGGCGTTTGCGCTTCGCGCCGGGACGGCCGTGCAGGACGTGCCCTATGCGACGCTGCGGGAGCGACTGCTCGCCGATGGGGCCAAACTCTCGGGCGACGACGCCCCGAAACGGCAGCCGCAAGCCTTCACCGGCACCCCGCGGCCCGTCACGGCCGCGCCCTCTCCAGCACCAGCACCCAGTCCTGCGGTGCCGGCAGCCGTGGCGCCCTGAACTCCCCCTTCGGCGCCACGACCGGACCGAGGGCGAACCGCCGGCCGCGTACGGGATCGAAGTAGAACGCGGAGTACGGCACGTCGGCTTCGATGCCTTCGACGACCGGCCCCTTCCAGTCGTAGATCTTGCCCTTGGGGCGGTAGACGAATCTCACCTCACCGGGAATCCCGCCGCAGAAGCACCCCTTCTCGACCCACTCCGGATGCGGCTCGAAACGCCACCATTCATATTCTTCGAGAAGTCGCCGACCGATGCCCAGTTGCGTTGCTCCCGGATAGGCCATGCCCTCCCGCCACGTGGCCCAGTCATACACCGGATCGATGCCGGGATCGCCTTCGATGCCGGCCTGCCAGATTCCGGCCGCGCCATACGTGTGCCCCGCGGCGCCCCCGAGGATCAGGCTCCAGAACACGTGCCGCTGGATGTCCTCGAAGTTGGTCTGCATGTGCCGCTCGTAGCAGGCCTCGCCGCAGACGACCGGTCGCCGGGGCTCCTGCTCACGACAGGCCTTCACCAGATCGAGCGTCTTGGCGGCCGTGCTGAGCCCATCGTGACCGATGGCGACCATGTCGAAATCGAACGCCGTGCCATCCTTGATGGTGGTCCTGGGGTCGCCGGGCGAGTGGTGGCACAGCGGATGCCCGTAGGGGTCGATTCGCTTCACGAACTGTGCGAGTTCGGACCACGGCCCAAACGCATCCTTTGCCTCGCCGCCGACAATCCAGACCACCGGCAAGGAGGCATACCGGGCGACGAGGTGCCGCCAGTGCCGCTTGAAACCCTCGATCCCGACCTGCTCGAGCGTGCTTCTGCCGCCTGCCTGCGGCCGGCCCCAGCCGCCCACGATCGCCGGCATCATCCCCACCTCCACGAGGTGCCGCAGCCGGCGATCGACGGCGTCGAAGGCCCGGAGGTTGACCTCGCGAAACTCCAGATCGAGGTAGGGCATGCCTCCCTCGGTCTCCCAGCATGGCTGCAGCATCTGCTCATCCGGGTAGGGGCCGCAGACGATCTGCACGACGGTAAACCCCTTTGCATGCCGATCGGCCGCCAGTTCGCGAAAGTCGTCGAACGACATCCGCTTGGAAAGACCTTTCCACCATGTGTCACCAAGCCAGAAAAACGGCGTGCCGTCGGCGTGCGAGAAGTGCCGCCGGTCGTCTGAGACGCGGAGGAATCCGTGAGCCAGAATCCGATTGCGGCCCTCGTAGGGCCGCACCGTGAGCGATCGCCCGCCGGCATCGAAACCGCCGTTCTGTTCCCCTGTCGCCTTGATTCGGTAGCGGTAGTCGCCGGGTCGCGGCGGTGCAAACCGCACCGTCCAGCTGTCGCCGCCGGACCAGAACGCCGGCACGGTCCAGGCCTGCGTGCCGCTGGTGAAGACGACGTCGACCTCGATGTCGGTGAACGCGTTGGCAGGGTGACCCGCCGACGCAAACGACGTCTCGAAGACAGTCCCGACAGTCGCCACGCCTGCAGGATCCGCGACCGCGCTGCTCGCCATCACGGCCACCACCAGCGCCGCACCGATTCCGCGCATGGTCACAGCCCCCGAGCCAAGAGAAAGAAGAAAAGAGGAACGAGCACAGAACGTCTACGACGCCGGGCTCTGGGTTCATGATGACGCCCGCCCGCGCATCAACCACACCCGTTCGGGTGACACCCTGGCGTGGTGATCGCAAGCACGACCGACGTGAACCGCACGGGTACACTGCGGATGACGAGCGGCACCGAGTTCGCAGGTCGCTTCCCCCCACGCGATCCGATGCGGTTCACACGTGATCCTTTTTATGGTTTCCACTCGATCCTCGCGGGTTTTTCCACGGACCCTGAAAGCCCGGAGCGGAAGCGACGGGAACGGCTCCGCAGATCGGCAAGCGTCGCTCGCCACCGCCACGCGTGATCCCCTCGCTCCCGCTCGGGGCTTCCTGGCGGAGTGACACCGCCACAGAAACGCCTCAGGATCACGTGTGAGGCGTATTCCCTTCGAGCAACTCCCAGCGGGCATACCCTTCCGCGAGCCGCCGCTCGGCCTCGTCGAGCCGTGTCTTGTCGGTCGCCAGCGCGTCTCCCGCCCGCCGGTAGTAGCCCTCCGTGGCCATCTCGGCATGGATGCCGGCGATCTCGGCCTCAAGTCGCTCAATCACGCCCGGGAGCGCGGCCAGTTCCTGCTGCTCCTTGTACGAGAGCTTCTTGCGGGGCGAAGCGGCCGGCACGGCCGCCGACTCCGCCGGACCGCGGGCCGGAGCCTCCGCCCTCGCCTCCACCGGCGGCGGCCGCTGCCGGAGCCAGTCGGAATAGCCGCCCACATACTCGCGAACAACGTGCGTCGGCCGCCCTGGCCTCGCCTCCTGCGGCTCGAAGGCGAGCAGGCTCGTGGCGACGTTGTCGAGAAAGGCGCGGTCGTGGCTGACCACGATCACGGTCCCCGAGTACTCCATCAGCCGCTCTTCGAGCAGTTCCAGCGTCTCGGCGTCGAGGTCGTTCGTCGGCTCGTCGAGCACGATCAGGTTGGCGGGCTTGGCGAAGTGCCGCGCGAGGAGCACACGGTTGCGTTCGCCCCCCGACAGGAACTTCACTGGCAGGCGGGCCCGCTCGGCATCGAACAGGAAGTCCTTGAGATACCCGAGCACGTGCCTGGGTGCGCCGTCGATCCGCACCGTCTCCGAACCCTCGCTGACGTTGTCGGCCACGCTCTTCTCGTCGTCGAGCTGCTCGCGAAGCTGGTCGAAAAACGCCACCTGCAGATTGGTGCCCCGCCGCACCGACCCAGACGTCGGCTCGAGCGTACCGAGCAGGAGCCGCAGCAGCGTCGTCTTGCCGGCGCCGTTGGGGCCCACGATCCCGATCCGGTCGCCCCGCATCACCGTCACCGAGAGGTCGGCGATGATCGGCCGCGCGTCGCGGGCGAACGACACACCGTCGAGTTCGGCCACGAGCGCCCCGCTCCGCTCAGCCTCCTGAATGCGGACGGCCGCCCTGCCCTGCCGATCGCGGCGATCGGCCCGCTCCCGCCGCATCGACTCGAGCCGCCGCACGCGGCCCTCGTTGCGGGTGCGGCGGGCCTTGATGCCGGTGCGGATCCACACCTCCTCCTCGGCAAGCCTCTTGTCGAAGAGCGCGGCCTGCTTCTCCTCCGCCGCCAGCGCGTCTTCCTTGCGGGAAAGAAACGTGTCGTAGTCGCACGACCAGTCGAACAGCCGGCCGCGGTCGATCTCCAGGATCCGAGTCGCCATCCGTCGCAGAAAGGCCCGGTCGTGCGTCACGAACAGGAGCGTGCCGCCCCAGCGGCCGAGAAACGTTTCCAGCCACTCAATCGCGTCGAGGTCGAGGTGGTTGGTGGGCTCGTCGAGCAGGAGCACGTCGGGCTCCGCGACGAGGGCCCGCGCCAAAAGCACCCGCCGCTTCATTCCCGACGAGAGCGGCGCAAAGACCGCGTCGGCCGCGAGGTCCATGCGTGAGAGGATCCTCGCAACCGCGTGTTCCCGCCGCCAGGCGGCGTCGTGCTCGTCGTCCACGGCGGCCGCGAGAGCCTCGCCATCGAGCCCCGTAGCCACCACGTCGGCGATCGTGCCGGCCACGTCCTGCGGCACGTCCTGCCGCAGCATCGCCACCCGCGCGCCGGGGGCGAGCAGCACCTCGCCGCCGTCGGGCGTGAGGTCGCCGGCGACGAGCCGCATGAGCGTGGTCTTGCCGGCGCCGTTGCGGCCCAGGAGGCCGATCCGCTGCCCCGCCTCGACGTGGCACGACACGCCGTCGAGCAGCGGCGGCCCACGAAACCGCACGCGGACATCGCGAAGCGTGATCAGAGGCATGGGGTTTCTCCGCGATCGGTCAGCATTGACGGAAAAAACGTGAGGCATCGCCAGTCGCCGCGCTGCGTCACCGCGGGCGAACAGCCCAGGACGCCGGCAAAGGCTTGGCTGACGCGGCCGACATCTCCTGCGAGCAGACCCGAAAGCACCACGCCACCGGCAAGGCCACCATCCGGAGCCCGCCGTATCGCGGTGGCGAGTCGGCCTGCATGAAGCAGCAGCACGTCGGCCACGATGTTGGCCACGACGAGGTCGTGCGGCTGAGCGTCGCAGGGCAACTCGCCCGTCACCACCAGCCGGCCGGCAACCCCATTGCGGGCCGCGTTGGCTCGGATGGCGTCGTGCACGCGGGAGTCGATCTCGACGGAGTCCACGTGGGCGGCACCGAGGACGGCGGCGGCGATGCCGAGGATGCCAGAGCCGCTGCCGAAGTCGAGCACGCGATCAATGCAGCCTCCCTGCCAGGCCCAGCCGGCGATGGCGGCCAGGCAGAGTTGCGTGGTCTCGTGGAGGCCCGTGCCGAACCCCGCGCCTGGCTCGATGAAGATCGTGCTGCCGTGAGGCGAAGCCTCCGCCTCGCCGCGATCCCAGGCCGGGTGAACCGTGCCAAACCCCGGCACGGCGATCGCCGCAAACCCCTCTCGCCACGACGCGTCATCCGCACCGCCGCATTCCCGCCGAACGCCAAGCACGCTGCAGCCTCCCACGGCGGCGAGATCGGCAGCCGCGCGTCGTGCCGCCGGCTCGTCGGCAAACCAGCAGTTCAGCGTCGCTCGCTCGAGCCCGGCCACCCAGTCGCGATCGGCGGGCGCCTCGGCAGCATCGAGTACCCGTGGCGACTCGATCAGCCCCGCAGCCGCGGCCGCCTCCACGTCCACGGCTCCCTCGAAGATCCCGGCGA
>Ga0315903_10010561_pt1 | contig 10978 bp, 11 predicted proteins | sample LakEriMetagenome_7_FD_203524 | JGI IMG/M metagenome (GOLD analysis project Ga0315903, IMG submission 203524) | Freshwater fungal communities from buoy surface, Lake Erie, Ohio, United States - Buoy 2 MA119 | ecosystem: Environmental > Aquatic > Freshwater > Lake | place: USA: Lake Erie, Ohio... | reverse complement strand
GTAAGACGGGAGCTCGAGCGGCCACGATTTATCGGTGGAAGCCCTATATTGGCCCCAAGCAGCTTACCAGCCTGCAAGCTATCCCGGCCTGAGATGGGGAGGCGCCCTCTTTTACCCCTGCCACTGCGATGTGTGATGCTTATCTCGGGATGGCCAGCGCCTCGCCAGACTGCGCGCTACCGACTCCTCACCGGTCGAAGTAGTCGGCATCGAGCTTCTTGACCTCATACCGGGACACCGGTGTCACCCCGACGTCGTGGCCCCGCCCCCATGCGAAGTCAGATCGCGGCAACCGCCCCGTGTGTCATAGCCCGGTTGCGATCGACGGCCAGGCGGACCCACGGTGATCGGCAGCCTCACCTGGGAACAGGCTCCGGACCGGGGTTCGCCGATTCCTCGAGGAATCCCCGCCACCAGAGGAAGTCGTAGGCATGGCGGAGCGCCAGATGCTCCGCGGACGGATCGTTCGGCGCGAACAACCCTCCATGCGTCTGCAGAATCCAATGCCGCATTGCATTCAGAAGGGTCCCACTGGAGGCCTGGGTGTGGATCGCCCCGGAGTTCTGGCTGAAGAACGTGCAGAGGCGATCGATCGACCCGGGGCCCAGCTCCTCGGCCATCCGGGCCGCATCCTGGGGCTGGCCCCGTGCGAACACGCGTCCCCGGGTCAGGCCATCCAGGAGGAACTCCCGCAACGTCCACTGCCCAGCGTGGGCCTGCCGCAACCCCTCCGTGACCGAGGCAAGGATCGCATGGCCCTCCATCCCGGGCCCATAGGTGCTTCGGATGAAAGAGGGCCAGAGCGGCTGGGGAAGTTCCACGGGGCGCTGGAGCAGGATGCGGCTCGCGAAGCGCTGCTCGGCACGGGCTCCCTCCAGATCGGTGCTCAGCATCCCACAGACCAAAGGGTGGGTTGCGGTCGCGGCATGGCCCATCGCCATTCCCAATCGCCAACAGGTCGACGGGGGTGTCGCGGTGTCGGTGGGAAGCCACAGGGTTGCCCAGCCGCGCAGTCGATGCAGGGGATCGGGACCGGACACCGAGCCGATCGAGGCGGCCATGGAGGCCGCGTGGGCCTGCAGGTTGTCGGGCACGGGATCGAGGACCTCTTCAGGGATCGGAACTTCGCGCAGGGCGCACTCGGCCCCCTGGGTAAATCCCATCGCGAAGACCCGAGGCCCATCGACCATGCCATCGGGGAGCCCCACAAAGCGGCGAAGCCATGCGAACAGATCCTCCAGATCGAGGGGATGCGGCGGTTGAGAGTCCCGCAACCAATGCCAGTAGGCCGCGGCCTTGAGCGGGCGGGCCCAGAGGCCACCCGGCGCCAGCTCGAGGCCCAGAAATCCCTCGGCTACCGTTTCCCCGGGAGTCCTTCGAGGACCGACATCGGGGCAGAAACGAGCACCTGAGTGGGGTAGTTCGGACATGGAAGCCATCGCCACCCTGCCCTGCCCTTCCATTGCCAACAACGCCGATCAGGGCTCCAGTCGGTAGAATCCGGCGTCCACTCCGGGGATTGTCTGATAGCCACTGACCGCACCGGCAACGGGGGTGAAGGGTCCAGCGAGCTTGGAAGACCAGGTGAGGCGGGCCGCGCCGGTCCAGCTGAGCGTGAGGCGACCGTTGGTCTCACGTCGGAGATTGAGCCGCGGCAGGGTCACGGGATTCACAGTCAGGACCGCTGGCTTGCTGATCACCTCGCCCGAGGCATTCCGCACAGCGGCCGTGTAGGTGCCTGCATCCGCCAATGTCACCGAGGGGATCGTGTAGGAGGCAGCTGTCGCCCCTGCGATCGGGGTTCCATCGAGGCGCCATTGATAGCTCAGTGGAGAGGATCCGGCCGCCGCCACGGTGAACGTCACGGCCTGTCCGACGGTTCGGACCACGCCCACCGGGTTGGAAGTGACCACAGGTGGAGGCCCGGCAGGGGTCGAGTCTGAGAAGTCGGGCACGCCATCTCCGTCGCTGTCAGCGGGGTCGATCAGCTGCAGGGTCCAGCGACGGAAGTCGGGGTAGTTGGTGTCGACCGGGTTCCCATCGACGAATTCGACGATGCAGCGGTAGGTCTTGCCGAACCGGGTGAAGGTGACCGGGGTCGAGATCAGTCGGGGACCACTGTCCAGTTGGAAGACGATGTTGGCCATCGTGACGCTGTCCTCCGAGTCGATGATGTAGGTACCGGTCATGGTTCCGGGCGAGAAATAGCTGGAGGAGGTCCGGAACCGGAAGGAGCGCTGTCCCCTGTCATAGGTTCCGGCGACGTCCATGTGGGGGAGCATCCACGTCCCGCTGAACACCGCGCCGGAGTTGAAGCGCGTGACGGAGTTCCCGCTGACCTGTCCGGCATTGCGGGTCAGGGTGATGGTCCCGGCATCGGATCCTCCATCGATATCGGAGATCGCCACGAGGGTGGCCACGACGTTGGCTGGGAGGGTCCGTTCGGCGAAATTCGGGATACCATTGGCGTCCGAATCCGCCAGGAGGCTGTTGCCGCCAAATCCAACGATGCCGAGGTCGATGGGTGTTCCCCCCTGGTACATGACCCAATAGGACAGGTACTGATAGGCGTTCCCGGGAGCGTACTCGAATTCGCCGTTCAGCGGGAGCTGGGGGTTCCGTGAGGAGATCGCCGAGGGTGTCGTGAACCCAACGGAATAGCTCGCGGGGCCCGTGGCGACACCAATGGCCAGCGACTGGCACTGGAATGTGCCCGAGAGATTCTGAGCCAGAAGGGAGACGGAGGCGGTAAGCGGAAGCACCAGTAGGCGTTTGATCATGGAAGGAGGTTTTGTTCTGAAAACAGAACAACCAGAAGCCCGTGATGTCTCAAGATCAAGTTCTGAATTTGGAACATGAATGCCGATCAGAACATGGTGGGTCCGCAGCTGAGGCGCCTGAGGGAGAAGTCGGGACTCACACAGGCTGAGATGGCGGCGCGGCTCCAACGGGAGGGCTGGGACATCAGCCGTGAGACCCTCGCCAAAGTGGAATCCCAGGTGCGGTGTGTGACGGATCACGAGCTGGTGCGTTTCGCGGATGCCCTGGAAGTCGAACCCTCGGAGCTCCTGCGTCCAACGCGGTTTTAAGGGTGTTGGATTCCGGGGATCCCTTGTCATGGGTGCCTTCCCTGAGGCACCACGCGGGCGACCGGTTTCAGCAACTGCTTGGGATCCTGCTCGAGACCACCCTGCCCCGCTGAGACATGGTCCATGGACTCGACCTCTTCCGTGGGCATTCCCAGAACCACCCGGAATTGCTGGTGCTGATCGGGGGTGCCGCGTGCGCCGAGTGGTTTCCGGGATGGGCATGAGTTTCCGGGCCACCCGCGACCCGGACATCCTGCTGATTCTGGAGGCCGTGGATGCCGACTTTGTATCCGCGATGCAGGCGTTCATTACGGAAGGTCGCTCCGAGATCCAACCGCGGAGCGAGGGCGGTCCTCGATCCCTCCGCCAGGCTCTGATCGGATCGGGATCTGGTTTGGGTACTCGACTCGCCAAGGAGACTGGCAGCGCGACAGGTCTTCTTCAGCCTCGTGGTCCAGATGGGGAGGGCAAGGACGGCATCCCTTGATCCGATTCGAGTTGCGTTGCAGAGAACCGTGGCACTTCAACTCTCCCGTTCGCAGGGCACTGCTCACCCACCGCCATAGATCTGAGTGACTCTTGCTTGAACCGCGGCCTCTCCGCCGCCGCTCCGCTCCCTCTGCTGTTAGCTCACCGAACGGAACTGAGGGCGGGGCGGAAGCCGAGGTTGTTGTCCCGAGCGCCCGGGTCGCGCCCGTCCCGGTTGGCCGAGCGCGCGTACCTGGCGACGTCGTACCAACAACCGCCACGGTACACGCGGACGGAGCCCGAGCCGGGACCTGGCGGGTCCGTCACAAGCCCAGTCGGATACGACCCATACCAATCCCCAGACCACTCCCGCACGTTCCCAATCATGTCGTAGAGGCCCCACGCATTGGGCTGCTTCTGCTTCACCGGACGGGTTTGGCCCCCAGAATTGCCACCCAACCACGCAATCGCATTCAACTCCCCGTATCGGGCTCCAGTAGTCCCAGCCCGCGCCGCATACTCCCACTCGGCCTCCGTCGGCAACCGGTAGGCCTGCTGGACCGTGATCCGCCCTGCCGCTCGTTCCCGCTCCGTCAGCTTCTGACAGTACAAGACCGCATCGTCCCAGCTCACCCGTTCCACCGGCAGAGTGTCTCCCTTGAACCCCGAAGGGTTGTTCCCCATCACCGCACGGTATTCCGCCTGCGTCACCTCGTGGTCACTCAGCCAGAACCCCTGCGTCAGCGTTACGGAGTGTTGCACCTCGTCGGTATCTCGGTCGGGCTCGCTCGTCGGGCTCCCCATCACAAACGTCCCGGGAGGAATCCACACGAAGCCCTCCGGTCCAACCGGATTCGGATCCCCCACCGCTCTGTAGAACCGGCTGACCGCCCCTGGGGTCAGGTCCACCAAGACGTTGCCTCCGACGCCGATCGTGACATTCGTCCACACCGTCCAAGGGCCACCCATCGACACCGACCACTCGACCCGGGCTGGTTCCCCCGCGGGACCTTCCACTGTCAGCTTGGGAACCAGTTCCACCTTTACCCCAAGCTGCTTCGGAGGAGCCTCGATCGTGACTGCAGGCGAAGTCGTGTACCCGCTGCCCGAGGTCAGGACCACGACCAGTGACACCGTGTCCCCACTCACGATCGCCTTGGCCGTCGCCCCAGAACCTCCACCGCCGCTCAAAGTCACCGTAGGTTCACTGGTGTATCCCGAACCACCCGAGGTCACCGTGATGGCCGTGACGTAGCCTGCGGTGACTGTGGCAACTGCTGTGGCTGTTTCTCCAGCAATGCAGCGGCAGGCCATGAGCCAAACCAGTGAAACAAGTGCCGTGATGTGGGCTGAGTTCATTGTTGGAATCAGGGAATATGCAGAATCGCAAAACACGAGCGCTGGACCCTATCAGGGAACGATTGCGTAGAATCCACTGATACCTGATGGGAAAGCCGTGTAGCCGCTCTTGGCGGAAGGGACCTCGAGAAAAGGACCCGCTATGGATTGTGCGTACACCAACTTGCCTGATCCGTTCCAAGTAAGAACCAGCGACCCATTTGTGTTCCGCTTCACCTCGAGTCGAGTCGCCACAGGCTGCGTCACTGTGAGATTGGCTGCTGCGCTTTGGACCGATCCAGCGAGGTTCGTTACCCTGACAGAATAACTACCAGCATCACCAACCGTGGCTGCCGGAATCGAAAACGATGAGGTATTGGCTCCAGCCAGTGGAATCCCATCGAGCAACCATTGATAGGTAAACGGACCGGTACCCCCGACTGAGACTGTGAAGGTGACCGACTGACCTGGGGTGCGGGTAACACTCGCAGGGCCCGATACGATCAGCGGCAACTCACCTTGAGGGGTCTTGTCCGAGAAGTTGGGTATGCCATCCGCATCGGTGTCGTTGGGATCAGTCAGGGCAAGACTCCACCGCCGGAAGTCCGGGAAGGAGTTGCCAACCACGACGCCATCGTTGAACTGCACAATTGCCCGATACTGTTTGCCGTACCGTTGGAACGTGATGGGGCTAGCGACCAGAACTTGGCCCGAATCGAGCCGGAACTCTTGGGTTGCGAAGAGGATCACATCGTCCGACAACCTGCTAAAAGTCCCGGACACGTTTCCGGGAGTCAGGTAATCTGATGTTAATCGGATCTGGAAGGTTTTCGCCGCCGTGTTGTAGGAACCTGCTACATCAAAAAGAGGCAACTGCCACTCACCAGTGTAGATTCTCCCCGAGTCAACGCGTGCAGATACCAAACCCTTGGTCTTGCCCGCATTCCTAGAGAAAACAACGCTCCCACCTGAGACGATACCAGTCTGAAGTGATACCACCGTCACAGTGCCCGTCGCATTAGCCGCAATAGAGCGCTCTAGGAAATTGGGTATTCCATTGGCATCTGAATCAAGCGCGAGCGAATTCCCGCGGAACCCCGTTAATCCGTAGTCAACAGGTGTGGTACCGCTGAATAGGATAAAGCAGGATTGGTAGGGATCGACGTCGTTGGGGTAGAATTCGAATTCGCCATTCAGGGGCAACTGTGGATTGGCGCTCAGGTTTGCAGCTGGAGTCGTAAACCCCAGTGCGAAACTTCCTGAGTCCTGAAGCCAATTCATGACAAACGAGGTCGACTGAAATGTCCCGGCGATGTTCTCGGCCTTGGCTGCAGGGATTGCTGCTACGAGGCAACCGGCTAACGCGACATGGAAAACAGAACGACCTGAGATCATGCGGTGAGCAGACCAAAGGTTAGTCCGCAGATCAACTGACCGAATAGTGTTGGGTAGGGAATTCTCGCCTAGGTCAGCTGATGGGTTTACCCGTTACCAATAGTGGGCACCAACACCACGACAGTGGGCATTTGCGGCCTTACTCCTCGCCTTTGAGCCATCCGCGCCCTAACTCGGGGAAGGACAACTATCGCGCCATGCCCGCCCGCAAGCACACCCCGGTCAAGATGCTCGGACGCTTCGGTGATCTCGTTGCCCTTGGGCTCTCTCGACAACAGATCGACAACGCCGTGGCCTCCGGGGAGCTCCGCATCCTCAAGCGCTCGCCCAAGCAGGGGCACCGCTACTTCGACATGATGGATGCCTACCGACTTATGGGATACGGCGGCGTCAATGGACTGATCCCCGAGGCCCACCTGACACCACGGATCACCGAACTGGTCAGCCAAGCCCTCCGCAAGGTACTGCCCGCCCTGACCCGCGAGATCGTCTCCGCCGAGGTCCGCAACACCCTCAACACCGTCAGCCCGATCTGGGGTAAACGCGCCGAGGAACAACTCGCCCGAGCCGCGACGGCCGCCCAGGACCAGACCACGTGGCAGTGTCGAGGTGGAGGCACCTACTGAGGGACTCCCAGATCCTTTTCCGAAGTTTTTTCCGCTGGCGAATCCGTGGTGCCGACGACCCCGCCGACGACGGCAACCCCCTCCCCCCGGGGGACGTCCATCTAACCGTACTGAACTCCACGAACCGCACCGGCCAATTGCTCGAACTCGGTGTGGGTGTAGCCCGAATGGCTCTTCAGGTCGGCATGCCCACTCAGCTTCATCCGCAGCTCAGAGGAGACATCTGCAGAGGCCAACGCAGAGATGAAGGTGTGTCGCAACGAGTGAAACCCCCGTTCGTTCTGCCGTCGGCGAGTTCCCTGACTTGTCTTGCCCTGTGAAACCCCAGCGTCCTGCATGATTTCGGCGAACTGCCGGGATAGACCATGCGCACCGCCCGTCTCCATCTCAGCCAAGGAAGGGGTGATCCATTCAGCTGGTCTGTCGCCTACAACAGAGGCTCGATTCTCGAGGTGAGCTTGGAGGTCGGGGTGAAGCGGCATCTCGATGGAACGACCTGTCTTCAGTTGATGAATTACGAGGCGATGGGCAGCCATATCCACGTCTTCCCAGCGGAGCCGACAACAGTCACGCAATCGGGCACCCGTGTAGCTACCGACCACCACCACCGTGTGCCAGTCAGGGGATAGCCTCGCAGCGGCATCTTGAAGCATGCGGACCTCTTGGCCGGTGAATCCCCTGCGCCGATGAGTCGCGGATGTCGCCTTGGGTTTGCTGACCGAGCTGATGGCATCGAACGGATTGTTGGGGATGTATCCGTCCAGAACCGCCTGCTTGAACGCAGCACGAAGCACCTTGGTGTAGATACTGACAGTTTTCGGGGCATAGCTCTGATTGTTCAGGGCCGCAGCGTACCCTCGAGCATCGACAGGTTGGACCGCCCCAATGGGTCGACCCGTCTTGGATTCGAGATACTCGAGGAACCCCGTGATGGCTTTGCGGTAGCTCCACGCTGAACCAGAGGCGATGCCTGCCAGCTTGGACTTCAACCACTGGTTCAGGAACTCGCCAACCGAGGGTGGTTTGACCCCGTGGGTGCCAAGATTGGCCCGTCGCAGGATGCCGGCGATGACCTCCCGCGTCTGGGACTCCGTGTACGTTCCTGCCGTGGTCTGCTTGGCAATCTGCTCCCACTCATCGGCGATGCGCAGGGCGACGGCCCTATCCGTGGTCCCCGTGGACCTGAGTACAAGACGACCCTCATGCCGGAAGGCTCCATGCCAGTAAGGCGACCGAGGGCGGCGATGAATGCTAGCCATGTGATGAATGCTGGTGCTAACGCTAGTGCTAACGTTTACAGATGTCCAACGATGTCGCATACGTCATTTTCACGAGTCTTTTCTATATTTTCTTAGCGTGTACTGAATCGGAAGTTCGATTCTTCCCGCTGGCACCACCCTTCCCCATCAACGGGTTACGCAGATTCTGAAGGGTTAGTGCTAACGCCTAGTGCTAACAAGTCCATCAACATCCCCCTACGTCACCCTTGTCGGAGATGGATCTGCTGACCAGCGTTCGGCATGGCGAAAGGGAGGAAGACCCCGCTGGTACTCGAGTTCGAGGCGTGGCGGGAGAAACAGCGGGAACAGCTCAAAAAGGGCCGCGGTCGTCGAGTTGAAATCCACGTTCCCGCTGACGCCTTCACTTTGGACGCTCCTTTCATCGAGTCGGCTATCGAAACAGCCGAGTCAGCGGCAAGGAAGAACAGCCAGTCGAGCCATCTCCAAGAATCCTCGAAGGAGCTTGTTCGGATTTTCTGGGCTGGGCTTGAGTCCTACAAGCTAGACGCCAAGAGCTTCGAGATTCGTCAGGGAATTCAGGCGCTTTGCGAGACAAGCATCGACACGATGGCGACCATACCCTCTGCGTCAGCATTCCATGCCTACTTCAAAGCGCATGCAGAGCTCGTCTTCGAAGTATGCTCCCGAGTGTCACATTGGAGGAGTCTTCAGCACGACAAGATGTCCATTAGGCTGCTGCGTTTCTTGATGACGACCCCGGTTGTCCGAACATCTGAAGGCTCGCATGTGAGCCTACTTGATGGTGACTCCTCGATACCCAAGGCAGGCAACTATACCTCAGTCTTGAAGGCGTTTGCGGAGCGCATTGGGCAGAAAAACCTGCAGGACCCCCAACTTTTGGCGGCTGTGCGTCATCGATACCTTCAGAACGGAGCTTTTCGGAGGTCACTCGAGCAGCGGACACAGAAGCTCGGAATTACTCACAAACGACCGCCACGCCAGAATTAAGAGATGGCATTGGAGGGAGGCAAGATGCGCCCCTCATGTCATCTGACAAAGACAAAGCCAGCAACGCTACTGGCGAAAAACTAGCGCACGCCAACCAGATCCAAGACCTCTTGGCTGATCGGGACGTAAACATCCCGGTCTGGATCCGAGCCCCGAGGAACAACTCGCTGGAGCATTATTCTGGGCTCAGCCGGGCCAAGCTGTACGAGCTCGCCAGCGAGGGGTTCATACGCACGGTCTCGATCCGGAAGCCGGGGCAGGTCAAAGGTACACGCCTTTTCCACCTCGGTTCACTCCTCGCGTTCATCGCCAAGCACGAAGCCCAGACCGTCACCGAGGAGGTGGGTGTCATGAGTGACAAGCTACTCCCCGGGGCGGCAGGTTTCCAAAGCCAACGACCAGCATCATCATCCTCATCAAGCCGGGCGGAGGGATACCCGATATGAAACGCAATACCGTTTCGGGATCCGGCCAACACAAGATCCGCCAGATGCAAAGGGGCGAACTACGTGATCGCCTCTTAAAGCTGAGGCCGCTGGGCTGCCTCCTGCCACGTGATGAGCGACCGCTTCCGATCCCGGCGGGAGGCGGTACCCATGGATCCTGAAGTATCCTTTGGCCCGAAGATCCAAGCTCCCCCTCAGGCCGTTCGTCGGCTCTCTGATGTCCTCCAACCGATCAAGGATGGAAAGTGGAGGGCTGAGGTGGAGGAATGCCGACTCAATGTGGCACGCAGGGACAAACAATCTGCCGACAGGCTTAAGAAAAAGCTCCCGTGGTTCACCCCAAGTGGAGTGTTCACCCCGAATAGGAAGGCGTCTGACCTCAAACAGCATTCCGGTCTATTCGTCTTCGATTTCGATGACCTCAAACCCGATGACCTCCCCGAGCTTAAGCAAAGGTTGATCCAGTCAGGACACGTCAGGGCAGTATTCATCAGCCCCAGCGGTACCGGCCTCAAGGTCCTGATCCCGGGTGAACCCGCCACGACCGAGACTAGCCATAAGGAAGAGTTCCAGCGTCTGCGGATTTGGATCGAGGAATTCATCCCCCACCACATTGACGAGTCAGGCAGTGATGTAAGCCGGGCCTGTTTCGTGAGCTACGACCCGGATCTTCAAGAGAACGAGGATGCGAAGAGCCCCTCTTCAAACCTTCAATGTGACACAGAGACACAGATACCCAGAGACACAGATACCCAAGATGTCCTTGGTTCTTCTTCTTCCGATTCTCTCAGTGAAAACCACCTCATCTCCCTGTCCTCAGAGGTTAGCCTACAAATCTTGGATCGTCGGCTGGTCCCCTCGGAGAAACATGCCACCCATCGGCCACTATTTGATCTGGCGAGACTGGGGCTTTCACTGGAAATGAAAATCGGAACCAGACTGTCTGTTATGGAACAGAAATACCTCTTTGGTCTTTGGTACAACACCGTCTGGGCCTCCCATAGAGACGCGCTCTCAAGGCCTTATGAAGAATACGAGCTGGAGTTCCTCGGCCAGTATCCCAAAGCCCGGGTTCCCATCGACAAAGGCGGCATCGACGTGGCGATCGAGTCGGCGCGGAATGCGGCCATGCCCCCTCTGCCTCCGTCCGTCACCCATCTAGAGAAAAACCCTCGGATATCCCTAACAATCAAGCTCTGCTGGCAGCTCTCGCAAAGGTCACACGATGGGACCTTTTACTTGTCGTGTCGGGACGCTGGTCGGGTTCTAGGTTTGGACCGGCAGACCGCACTCAGAATCCTTGATGGCCTGACGGCTTACGGTGTTATCGAGCGGGTTTTAAAAGGGGGAAATCACATGGTTGAAGG
>Ga0315903_10010560_pt1 | contig 10980 bp, 12 predicted proteins | sample LakEriMetagenome_7_FD_203524 | JGI IMG/M metagenome (GOLD analysis project Ga0315903, IMG submission 203524) | Freshwater fungal communities from buoy surface, Lake Erie, Ohio, United States - Buoy 2 MA119 | ecosystem: Environmental > Aquatic > Freshwater > Lake | place: USA: Lake Erie, Ohio... | reverse complement strand
CTGGAAGCCAACAGCAGATCCGCATCTGGCCGGGTGGAAGCCGTGAAGATTGTGGAGGCCGTCAACGCGGCTTTGCATCGTCAGGAGGCAAGCGTTACTGTAACTGGGTTCACGTTGGTCGAATTGATTTTCGAGACCCACAATGTTACAAGAGACCCTGATGGCCGTGGGTATACGGCTGTGATCGCGCTTCGGGCTTTGCTCGAAACAGCCTAGAAACGGGCCTTGGGCAAGCCCTAAAACGGAGGCCATCATGGCTAAACAACTTGGACGCGCCCTGCTCGTTAAGATCGGCGACGGCGGCGGCACTGAAGTCTTCGCAAATCTTTGCGGGCTGAACAGCAAGACGATGACGATCAACAACTCTTTGATCGACGTGACCACGCCAGACTGCACCACCCCGGCGGGCGCACTCTGGACCGAAAGTCTGAACGGCGTGAAAAACGTGTCGATCTCTGGCGATGGCTTCTTTGAAGACAGCGCAACTGAACTTCGCATGAACACCGTGGCAATGGGCGCTGATCCTAAGTGCAACTTCCAAGTCGTTGTCCCGGCCTTCGGAACCTATGCTGGTGCGTTTTACATCGAGTCGCTGGAATTTGGCGGCGAGACTGAAGGCGGCGTGACCTATTCGCTGACGCTTTCCAGCACTGGCGCTGTTACGTTCACGGCTGCTTAATGACTATCACGGCAGAAGCGCCGCGTGGGGGTGTCGTCGAATATATCGGCGACACCTCATACGTTTTCCTGCTTCGCAACCGCGAGATTGAGCGGTTCGAGGACAAGCATCGTGGCATTTTTGATTTCTGGGAGGGCATGTTCGGACGCGGGACAAAGCCAACCAGCACAGAAATCCGCGACCTGTTGGCCTTGGCGCTTGTCGGCGGTGGCATGAAAGATGCCGAGGCTGATCGCGTCCTTGCCAAGGCAACCCCGGCTGATCTCTTGCGGCTTTATCAGATCGCGCAAGCTGTTCTCGGCGTGGCTTTCATGCCTGACACGGTTGAAGAAGCCTCAAAAAAAAAGACGACCGAGGACCAAAGCCTGATCGCCTGAACGTGCGCGGCATGATCAAGAACGGCATCGTGATTGGCTTACGTCCTCAAGAAATCCGTGATATGATCCCGAAAGATGCGTGGCTTGTGTTCCAAGGGTGGCATGATGCACACTCGCCGAAGAAGCCCGGATCAGAGGCAATGACGGCGGAACAATTCCGCGCCCTTGTGGAGCAAGTTGATGGCGATCAGCGCAGAACAGCTTAACATCATCCTCGCTGCCAAGGATCGTGAATTTGCCAAGGCGATGGCTGCAAACTCCAAGCGAGTTGAGAATTTTGCAAAGAAAGCTGACAAGGATTTGTCAGGCGCTGGCGCGTCATTTGACCGCTTGGCGCAGGCCGCAAAGGGACTAGCCGCCGCCGCTGTCTTTCAGCAACTTGCATCATCTGTTCGATCTGCGGCAGACAGGCTTGGCGATCTTGCTGATGCAGCAGACTCAATTGGCGTCACGACAACGGCTTTGCAAGAATTGCGGTATGCGGCTCAACTGAGTGGCGTCCAACAAGATGTATTGCAGCAGTCTCTTGTCGTGCTTTCCAAGAACCTTGGCGATGCAGCGATGGGTGGCTCTGCCGCTCAGAAATCGCTTGAGGGTCTTAATCTTTCTGCGGCGCAACTTTCTGCCGTTCCGCTTGAAGAAGCATTGGGCATCATTGCAGACAGGATCGCGGCTGTTGAAAACCCAATGCAGCGGGCAACTCTTGCCGCTGATCTGTTTGGAAAATCTGGCATCAAGATGATCAACATGCTCTCTGAAGGGTCTGCGGGCCTTTCTGCTTTGCGCGAGGAAGCGCAAGCAATGGGCGTTGTGATTGACCAAGACGTGATCAAAAAAGCGCGAGAAGCTGGCGACCAACTTGATGCCATGTCCATGGTGATCACGTCAAATCTGACGGTTGCTCTGATCACGATTGCGCCGCTTTTGATTAGCGCAGCACAAGCCATTGCTGGGCTTTCCAGCGCAGCACGCGAGTTCCTGACGATCAGTGCTGGCGGCGGGATGCCAAGGCTTCTGGATGCGGACGAAGTTGCAGCCGCAGCGGTTGAATACTCAAAAGTCAAAAAAGAAACTGACAACCTTATTGAGGCGCAGAACAAGCTAAACGCGCTTGAAGCGCAGGCAGAGATGGGCAAGCTGCCCACAATTACGCAGCTTGATGATGCCCATGAGCGCGTTAAAATTGCTAAGGAAGAACTTGAAGCGGCCAAGGCTGCTGTTGTTCAGCGTGAAAAAGCTGATGCCCAGCGCGTTGCTGGCTTTAATGCCTTTCAGGCGGAAACGGATGAGTTGCAAGATCAAGTTGACTTGCAAGGTCTGAGCAACGAAGAACGCGCTAAGGCCGTGGCGCTAAAAGAAAAAGAGGCATTTCTGGCAAATCAAATTGCCCTCGCAAATGCTGCTGACCCATCTGGCACGGCATCGCCTGAAATCCTAGCTGGTATTAACGCGCTTGCCGAGGAGCATTACAACCTTGCTGTTCAGGCTGAGTTGTCAAAGACGGCTCAAAAAGGCGCAAACGGCGCAATGTCTGAAAGCAAAATAAAGGCGCTTGAGGCAAAGCAGTCTCTGGAAGCATACAAGGCACAGCTTGAAAGCCTTGGCCTGACGCTCACAGAATTCGAAAGCATCTCATCGACCATTCAATCGTCAATGGAAGATGCTTTCATGGGCATGGTTGATGGCACCATGAGCGCAAAGGATGCTTTTAGGTCTATGGCTAAGGACATCATCAAAGAACTGTATCGGGTTCTGGTGGTGCAGCGCATGGTTGGTTCTTTCGCAACGGCCACCAAAGCAGGCTCTGGCATCCTTGGCTTAATCGGTGGCGCACTTGGCATCACAGGGAATGCGGCTGGCGGCATGGTGCAAGCTGGTCAGCCGTCTATCGTTGGCGAACATGGCCGCGAACTGTTCGTGCCATCCAGCGCAGGCCGCGTGCTGTCCGTGCCGCAGGCCAAGGCTGCTGTGAACGGCGGCAGTTCTGTTGCTGTCACTCAAAACATCAGCTTTGGCGCTGGCGTTTCGCGGGCTGAAATCCAAGCTATGTTGCCGAAAATTGTTGAAAGCACTAAAGCCGCCGTGTTTGATGCACAGCGCCGCAGCGTTAACGGGATGGGCTACTAATGGCGATCACATATCCTTTGGCTTTGCCTTCGCACACTGGACGACGCAGCATTGAACTGCGGGCAACCAATGCGGTTGCCTACAGCCGCTCACCGTTCACCTTCGCTGGACAAGCCTTCGCCTACCCCGGCCAGATGTGGCAGGCTGATGTCACTTTGCCGCCCATGAAGCGGGCTGATGCGGAGCAATGGGTGGCTTGGCTGGTGAGCCTGCGGGGTCAGCTTGGCACGTTCCTTATGGGTGATCTTCTGGGCTGCACTCCGCGTGGGACGGCGCTGGCCAACCGCGTCAACCTGCTTGACTACAGCGAACAGTTTGACAATGCCGCTTGGACCAAAGGCAACGCTACGATCACCGCCAATTCCATCGCGTCACCTGACGGGCTGACCACTGCTGACACGCTTGTGGAGAATACGGCAACAGCCGCACATAACATGACTGAGGCTTTTGCTTGGGTCGCAGGGACAATCTACACCCTATCCATTTATGTCAAAGAACAGTCCGCGAGAAACTTCCGCATAACTTTCCCGACCACACAGTTCGGTGGGGTGGCTTCGTCTGCAAATTTTGACACCACAACGGGGTCTGTTCTTTCGACTTTTGGTGGAGTTGTCGCGAGAACTGAATCTGTCGACAATGGGTGGTTTAGGTTCTCAATCAGTAAAGCTGCGACAGTTACATCCAGCGGATCGCTTGATGTAAGGCTTCTTGATGGGACAGCCACTTCTTACTTGGGAGACGGTTCTTCTGGCGCATACATCTGGGGCGCGCAGCTTGAGGTCGGCTCTGTCCCGACCACATATCAGCCAATCTTCAATGGCTATGGCCCATTTGTGAATGGCGCAAGCCAGACAGGTGCATCACTTGTGATCGACGGTGCCAGCCCAGACGAAGTTGGATACCTCTTGCCGGGTGACTACATCCAACTTGGCAGCGGCTCGACGGCAACGCTGCACAAAGTCCTTGAGCAGGTTGATACAGACTCGTCTGGCAACGCCACGCTGACGCTCTGGCCGCACATTCGCACAGCCCCGGCAGACAATGCCGCTGTGACCATTGGCAACACTGTCGGGCGCTGGCGGCTGGCATCTAACGAGTCGTCTTGGAGCGTCAACGAGGCGTCGATCTACGGCATCAGCTTCAGTTGCATGGAGGCCATCGGATGAGCCGCACTGTTCCAGCCGCGATCCTTGCCGCTCTGGCTGGCGAGAGCGTTGAACTGTTTTATGCGGTCGAGATGAACTTCAGCACACTGCCCGTCAGGCTTTGGACGGGCTTAGGTGATCGTGCCATCGGAGATACGATTGCGGCGAACCAAATACAGATCGGCCAGAAGTATGTGATACAGTCGGTCGGAACCACAGACTTCACGTTGATCGGGGCGGATTCAAATACTGTCGGATTGTCTTTTGTGGCCACCGGGGTGGGGACAGGTACGGGGACTGTCAAGTTCGCATATATCGGCTCAGGCACCCTGCTGTCGATCAGCGGCATTGAAGAAGTGGCCGATCTGAGCGCCAAGGGCATCACTCTCACGCTTTCCGGCGTCGATACATCCTTGGTCAGCTTGGCAATTCAGGAGCCGTATCAGGGCCGCTCTGCGCGTGTTCTTCTGGGCGTCACTGGCGTCAACGAGTTCGTTGAGGTGTTTGCTGGCCTGATGGACGTGATGACCTTGCAAGAGGACGGATCGTCGGCCACCATTGAATTGACCGTCGAGAGCAAGCTGGTCACGTTGCAGCGGCCAAATGTTCGCCGATATACGTCGGCAAGCCAGAAGCTGCGCTACTCTACTGACACCTTTTTCGACTATGTCGAAGAGCTTCAGGACAAAGAAATCGCATGGGGCCGCAAGATATCCTGATCGGCTATGTGAAGGCGCAGCGTGGCAAGCCCTTTGCCATCGGCGTGCATGATTGCTTCACCTTCACCAACGGCGCTTGGGCCGCCATGCACGGGCGCGGATACGCTGATCAGATCATGGGCAAATATGCTGATCTCGGCCAGAAGCAGTTGGCAAGGCTGCTTTTCGACAACTTCGGCACGCCCAGTATGATAGACGCCCTCGACGCTGGCTTGACCCGCGTGAACTCTTTCCCGCCCAAAGGTGCGCTTGTGGTCATGAGATCTGAGCGCCCCTATTTCACCGGGTATGCCTTCGGGCTTGCGATGGGCGTCACGGCTGTTTTCCTTGGCGACAGCGATGTGATATACCTGCCGATAGAACAGATCGAAGGGGCATGGGTATGACGCTGAAGACGCCGTTCAATGTGATGCGTCGTGCCGAATGGGACTTTGCGCCGCGTGATCCTATCACCGTTGGAAATGCAATCCTTGCTGCCATCGGGGTGCAAACAAGTTCCATCGCCCTGATTTATGCCGTTGGCTATTTGTCCACGACTGCCCTTACATCCTTTGCCCTCCGCAAGCTGGTCCCTAGCGCAGGGGCTGCAAATCGCGGCACCCTGATCAACTCCCGCCAAGCGGCGGCGGCCCATGAATATGTCTATGGTCAAGTCCGTAAGGGAGGCATCATCACGTTCTTGGAAACCACGGGAACGTCGAACAAATACCTGCACATGATCATCGCCCTCGCAGGGCATGAGGTTGAAGCTATCGGCGACATCTATGTCAACGATGAGGTCGTCACCATCGACGCCAACGGCTATGTGACCGGGACACGCTGGAAAAGTAAAATCCGCGTCCTGAAGCACCTTGGCAACCAGACAAGCTGGACCACAAACTTCGCCAACGCGGCCACCAACCTGCGCGACACCATCAGCGACGAGTGCGACCTGCCAAGCACCTTTGTCGGCCTTGGCATTGCCTACATCTATGCGCGTGTCGAATACGATCAGGATGTCTTCAGCGGCGGTATGCCTACCTTCACAGCCGTCGTCAGTGGCAAGAAGGTCTATAACCCTGTCACCGCCACCACCTCATACAGCAACAATGCTGCGCGGGTGATCCGCGATTACATCACCTCGTCCTATGGCCTGAATGACACGGCTGTAAATGACACCTATTTCGCATCCGCCACCAATGACTGCGATGATGCCATCCCGCTGGCTGCTGGTGGCACTCAGGCCAGATACACGATTGATGGCGTGATCAACGCAGACAGCACCATCGGCACCGCGCTGGCCGACATGATGGAAGCCTGCAATGGCGCTCTGTTTTTCTCCGGCGGCGAGTGGAAGTGCAAAGTCGGCGTATACAACGCCAGCGTGAAGTCACTGACGCTGGATGACTTCCGATCTGCCATCACGTTTTCAACCAGAATGCCGCGCCGTGAAAACTTCAACAGGATCACTGGCAAGTTCATCGACGCATCCAGCGATTGGATCGAAACCGACTTCCCGGCCATCACCAGCACGGTCTTTCTTGCCGAAGACGGCGGGCTGGAGAACAGCATCGACGTGGGCCTAAACTTCGTCACCAACTCTGCCAGAGCGCAGCGCCTCGCCAAGCAAAAGCTGTTCAGGTCGCGTGAGCAGAGGACGATCAGTGCCGAATTCGGTCTGGCCGCTCTTGGCGTTGAGGTTGGCGATATCATCGATCTGACCATTCAACGCTATGGCTGGGCCGCTAAGGAATTCGAGGTGGCGTCTTGGCGGCTTGTGATCGCTGACGGCGGCGGCCTGCGGGTTGCATTGGTCTTGCGCGAAACCTCGTCAGCAGCGTTTGATTGGGCCGCCAGTGAGGTTGCGATCATCTCGAATGACACGACGCTATTGGATTACACCAGCGTGCCGACGCTTGGCCTAACCGTCAGTGACGCTCTGAGGGTCTATCACGAAAAGCTGTCTAACGTGGTGTCGCTGACGACTACATCTTCGCTGCCCGGCTTCATCGACTATGTGCAGGTCGAGTTCAAGAAGTCCTCTGAAGCAGCTTGGCGTGACGGCGGCTATGGCGAACTTGGCCTGTTCGAAATCAATGACATTGAAGACGGCACCTATGACTTCAGGGTTCGCTCGGTCAACCCTTTCGGCATCAAGGGCGACTATACAACGCGCACCGGGTACAAGGTCCAAGGCTTGTCTCAGCCGCCGCAGGATGTCACTGGCTTTGCCGCCGAGGTGAACGGTGACAGCATCAACCTATCATGGACCGCTGTGCCTGATCTCGACTTGTCCTACTACATCATCCGGCACGCAAAAGAGACGACAGGTGCCACTTGGGCGGATTCGGTGACCTATGTGGAAAAGGTCGCACGGCCATCCACCGAGGCCATCGTCCCCGCCAAGGCTGGCACATATTTGATCAAGGCTGTCGATAAGACGGGCGTGCAGTCCACCAACTCGACATCTGTCGTCGTTACTGCTGATGAAGTCGTCGCCAGAGCCACCGTCGTGACGGTCACAGAGCATCCCGGCTTCGTGGGCGTTAAAAGCAATGTGGTCGTGCAGGAAGCGGAACTTCGTCTTGGAACCGCCCTGAACTTTGACAGTCTGGCCGGAAACTTGGACAGCCTTTCAGGGCAGTGGGACGCGCTTGGCATCTCATATGACCAGACGAGCGGCACATACTTCTTCGCCAACATCATCGACCGCACGGTGCCTGAACAGGGCTTCGTAACTGTTGATATGCTGACACGTCGTTTTGATGCTATTGGCGGCGGGTTTGATGCACTTGCTGGCCAGCTTGATGCGGTTTCTGGCCTTTGGGACGCCATGACGGGAACGGCAGACTTCAACGACACCACCGTGACGGCCTATGTCAGCACCACGAATGATAACCCGGCAGGGTCGCCAACGTGGTCTGCATGGCGCAAGATCAGGGCGGCAAATGTCTATGGCCGTGCGTTGAGGTTTAAGGTAGAATTAAACTCAGAGACGCTTGGCATTTCGCCCGCGATTGGTGAACTGAGCGCAACGGGCAATTATGTCTGATAGGGGACAAGATGGCACAGCATGACTATGTGATCGCCAACGACACAGCCGCAAACGTCAGAGCGGATATCAACAGTGCGCTGGCCGCTGTTGTCTCAAACAACAGTGGGGCCACCCAACCGACAACCATGTATGCCAACGAGTGGTGGTATGACACTGCCACCGACACGCTGAAAATCCGGGCCGAGGCCAACGACGCTTGGATCAGCGTTGCGCTGTTGAACCAGACGACTGACCAATCATTCCCGATTGTCGGCGGCGTCACTGTGACCTCGACAGGCACGGAATTGAACTTGGTTGACGGCTCTGTCGCTGGCACGATTGTGAACAGCAAGGCTGTGGTCTACGGGGCCGCTGGGCAGGTCAATGCCACGACGCTCCAGATCGCCGGAACCAGCATCACCTCGACGGCGGCGGAACTAAACATCCTAGACGGCGTCACAGCGACCGCAGCCGAGATTAACTATCTCGACATCACGACGCTCGGCACCTCGCAGGCGTCAAAGGCGGTTACAGCCGGGGCTGACGGGACCGTCAAGTTTTCTAATGCAATTATGGAAACGGTCTACACGCTTGCGGGGACAGATATTGACCCTGTAAACGGGACTATCCAAGTCAAAACCCTTGCGGCGAACACTACCTTCACCGAGGCGCTTGCGGCAGGCGAGAGCGTCATCGTGATGATCGACGACGGCACTGCGTTCACCGTGACATGGCCGACGACGACATGGGTCAATAACGGCAAAGTCGCGCCGACGTTGGCAACGACAGGCTACACCGTGGTCGCTCTCTGGAAGGTCAGCACGACGCTTTACGGCGCGCTGGTCGGAAACGGCTTCTGATGCTGGGATCAAAACTCAAATGGGCGGGAGATGCGGTCGGAGTTGGCCTAAAGTGGACGACAATCGACACGACCGTGCGGACGAACAAGGGCGTTGCCACTGACGGCGCGCAGAACTGGATCATCGCATCCAGCGCGGGGGCGGTTGTCTTTTCTACGACCAACGGCGCGCTCTTGTCCTCGACGACGGCAGGCGCAGCCGCTCATTGGGGCGCGGCATACGGCGTGAGCAAGTTCATGGTGAACCAAGACGGCGGGGGCGGACTATACACGGCCTCGGCGGCGGGCGGAGCCTACGCTCTGGCCTTTAGCGCCGGGCAGATTTTGCGGAACTCCGGGTTCAACGATGGATACTTCATCATCGGGGCGAACAACGGCGTGACCTACTTCTCGACGGACGGCGTGACCTTTACAGCGCAGCCTGCAATCGGTGCGAACTCGGCGTTCTGCGGGATCTATGTAGCGGCCCTATCTCGCTCGGTGGCACTCGGCGTGGCAGCGCAATCTAAATATAGAACAGGCGTCCCAAGCACAGCAGCTTGGACGGGGTCTTGCACTGGCCTTACGGGGACGATCTACGATGTCACTTGGTCGCCTGTCATGTCGAGGGCAGTATGCGTCGATGGCATTTCTGGTGGGATCTTCTATAGCACCAATCTGATCGCATGGACCGCAGCAACGAACCCGGCAGGCGCGGTTGGTGTCAGAGGCGTATGCTGGGCGGGAGATAAATTTATTGCGGTGGGGGATGGGGGTTTGATCTTGACCTCAAGCGACGGCATAACGTGGACCCAGGGGACCAGCGGAACCTCGGCACAGCTATGGGGCGTCTCTTATGGCGCGGGGACGGCAATCGTGGGTGGCGTCAACGTCATCCTGCGCTCAAACTAAGGAGGCGGCGCGATGTATGTGAAAGTCGAAGACGAGGGGGCGCGGCTCTACTCTCTGAACCAGCTTCGGGAGGACAACCCCAACACCTCTTTCCCAGCGTCTCCATCGGACGAATTGCTGGCAGGATACGGTGTGCATCGGTGCGAGGTCGATCCGACCCCGGCCTATAGAGAGGCAACTCACTTTGTGCAGATCGGCCCGTTGGCCGAAAGATCCGGCGCATGGTTTCAAACGTGGAGTGTCGTCCAGCTTCCAGCAGATGTCGCAGCCTCTAATATCCGTGCAGTTCGCAATGCAGAGATCGCATCCTGTGATTGGACGCAGGTCGCGGACGCGCCGGTCAACAAGACCGCGTGGGCAGCATATCGCGCCGAGCTGCGCGACATCCCGGAGCAGGCGGGCTTCCCGTTCTCTGTCGTCTGGCCGACAAAGCCATGACCACCGAGATGCTCTGGAGCGCAGGCCTGTCAGCGATCCTCGCCCTCGTCGGCTGGATTTTGAAGGGCCACTCTGATGAAGTTCAGCGGCTGCAAATTCTGCTCAATCGCACACGCGAGGAGATGGCACGGGATTACGTCACAAAGACCGACGTGCAGGCCAGCATCAACATGTTGATCGCTCGGATCGACAACCTTGACCACAAGATCGATGCGCTTTTGAGAAGTCTGGCAAAGTGACTGTGCCGTTGATCTGGGTGGCGTACACGCACATCTGGATCGACGGGCGCATGGTATTTGTGAAGATTTGCAGGTATACTGCGGACATGGCATTGGCGGTTCATCCCGCCTTTCCATGCCCGCCGTTCTGGAGCCTGTGATGTTTGACCCAGTTTCAATCAGCATGGCCATCAGCGTTGGTGGCAAGGCCTTCAGCCTGCTGAAGCAGGGCATCGCCGCTGGCCGCGAAATCCAAGACATGGCGTCTCAACTGTCTGAATGGGGCAAGGCCGTGTCTGACATTGCCTACGCGGCTGAGAAAGCCAACGAGCCGCCGGGCGTGTTCCAAACGCTGTTTGGCGGCGGCAACCAGAAGAGTGCCATCGACATCTTCGCCGCCCAGAAGCAGTGCGAACAGCAGCGCAAAGAACTGCGCCAGCTTATCAGCTACACCTACGGCAACGACGCTTGGCTGGATTTCCAGAACATAGAGCGCAGGGTTCGGGAGCAGCAG
>Ga0315903_10010556_pt1 | contig 10985 bp, 8 predicted proteins | sample LakEriMetagenome_7_FD_203524 | JGI IMG/M metagenome (GOLD analysis project Ga0315903, IMG submission 203524) | Freshwater fungal communities from buoy surface, Lake Erie, Ohio, United States - Buoy 2 MA119 | ecosystem: Environmental > Aquatic > Freshwater > Lake | place: USA: Lake Erie, Ohio... | reverse complement strand
GGCAACCAGATTACTGTGGCTCAGCATGGCGCCTTTCGATACGCCGGTGGTTCCGCCTGTGTACTGGAGGAAAGCGATTTCATTCGGTTGGATGCTGACATGCGGCAATTTGTGTTTGGCGCCCTTGGCAAGCGCTTTGCGGAACCGGATGGCTTCAGGAAGATCGTAATCGGGCACAGCCTGTTTTACGTGGTTCAGAACGAAATCGACGACCAGGCCTTTCGGACCGAGCATCTCTCCGACGCTGGTGGTGATGACCTGTCGCACTTTTGTTTCGTGCAGGACTTCCTCGGCCGTGCAGGCAAAATTATCCAGAACCAGAAGCGCAACGGCCCCCGAATCGTTGAGTTGGTGTTTTAGCTCTCGCGCGGTATACATCGGATTGGTATTGACCACGGTCAGGCCGGCGCGCAGAACCCCGAAAATGGCGATGGGATACTGGAGCACGTTCGGCAGCATGATGGCAACGCGTTCGCCTTTCTTCAGTTTCAGTTCGTGAATCAGATAGCTGGCGAATTGCGCGCTCAGTTCATCGACTTCCCGGTAGCTGATGGTTTTTCCGAAATTACTGAAGGCCGGACGGTCGGCGAATTTGGAAATCGCTTTTTCCAGCACGGAAACGATCGAAGGGAATTCACTGATGTCGATGTCATGCGGAACATCGGAAGCGTAGCTGTCAAGCCAGGGACGGTTCATGCTCATGGGTTTCAGGTGTGCATCGGGATTAGCCCATTTGAGCATAAGCTCTAAATACTGGCAAGCCCGCACGAATGAAAAAAGCGGCCGGAGCTGCTTTTTTCATCAGGCGTTCACGCGGCTCAGCCGGCCTTGCGCGCTGCCAGCTGGCGCAGCACATAGTGCAGGATGCCACCGTGACGGAAGTACTCGACTTCCTTCGGCGTCAGCAACAGCACTTTGGCCTGGAAACGTTTGACCGATCCATCAGGCGCGGTGGCCTGAACGTCGGCAACTTTTCCGGCGCCGTCCTTTAGGCCGGTGATGTCGAAGCTCTCGTCACCCTTCAGTCCATGGCTGGCAGCGCTTTCACCATCGAGGAACTGCAAGGGCAGCACGCCCATGCCGACCAGGTTCGAGCGGTGGATACGCTCGAAGCTTTCGGCGATCACGGCCTTGACACCCAACAGGGTAGTGCCTTTCGCGGCCCAGTCACGCGAGGAACCCGTGCCGTATTCCTTGCCGGCGATGACCACCAGCGGCACACTCTCGGCTTTGTAGCGCATGGCGGCGTCGTAGATGGCGAGCTTGTCGTTGGACGGATAGTGGATGGTGTTGCCGCCTTCCTCGCCGCCCAGCATCAGGTTCTTGATGCGGATGTTGGCGAAGGTGCCGCGCACCATCACGTCATCATTGCCCCGGCGCGAACCATAGGAGTTGAAGTCGACCGGCTTGACACCTCGCGACTGCAGGAACTGGCCTGCCGGCGAGCTGGCTTTGATATTGCCGGCCGGCGAGATGTGATCGGTGGTGATCGAGTCCCCGAATAGGCCCAACAGACGGGCTCCACGGATGTCAGCGATGCTGCCGATGGCCATGCTCATGCCGTCGAAGTAAGGCGGGTTCTTGATGTAAGTCGAGTCGCCGCTCCAGGCGAAAATCTCGCCTTCGGGCGAAGCAATCTGGTTCCAGCGCGAATCGCCTTTGAATACGTCGGCGTAGTTCTTCTTGAACATTTCCGGACCTATTGAAGCAGCAATCGCATCACTGATTTCCTGGTTGCTCGGCCAGATGTCCTTGAGGAACACGTCAATGCCGGAAATGTCCTTGCCCAGCGGTTCACGGCTCAGGTCGATGTTCACGGTGCCGGCGAGGGCGTACGCGACCACCAGCGGCGGCGATGCCAGATAGTTCATCTTCACTTCGGCGTGAACGCGGCCTTCGAAATTGCGGTTGCCCGACAGCACCGAAGCGACGGTCAGGTCGCCTGCGGCGATGGCGGCGCTGACTTCCGGCGGCAGCGGGCCAGAGTTACCGATGCAGGTGGTACAGCCGTAGCCAACCACGAAAAAGCCCATGGCTTCGAGGTCCTTCAGCACATCGGCCTTCTTCAAATAGTCGGTAACCACCAGCGAGCCCGGTCCGAGCGAGGTTTTCACCCACGGCGCCGGTTTCAGGCCGCGTACCGCCGCTTTGCGGGCGAGCAGACCAGCACCCAGCATAACGGCCGGATTTGAGGTGTTGGTACAGGATGTGATGGCGGCAATCACTACCGCGCCGTCCTTCATTTCCACCGGCTGGCCGTTGATTTGGGTTTGGACCGTTCCTAATGTAGCCGTGACATCGCCACCTTCATTTTCGAACTTCGCGACATCGCCGTTTTTCGGTTTGCGGTTAACGGTCAGGGCCACCAGATTATCCGTGTAGTTCTGTTTCATGTCGGTCAGCAGTACACGGTCCTGCGGGCGTTTCGGGCCGGCCAGAGACGGTTTGACTTCGCCCATGTCCAGATGCAGTACCGCGCTGTACTCGGCTTCGGCATCGGTTCGCCACAGGCCTTGGACCTTGGCATAGGCCTCGACCAGATTGATCAGTGTTTCTTCTCGGCCGGACAGGCGCAGATAGTTCAGCGATTCGGCATCAATCGGGAAGATGCCGCAGGTCGCACCGTACTCCGGCGCCATGTTGGCGATGGTGGCGCGGTCGGCCAAGGGCAGGTGGTTAAGGCCGTCGCCGAAGAACTCGACGAACTTGCCGACCACGCCGTGCTTGCGCAGCATCTGGGTCACGGTCAGCACCAGGTCTGTCGCGGTCGCGCCTTCCGGCAGCTTGCCGGTCAGCTTGAAACCAACCACCTGAGGAATCAGCATCGAGCTCGGCTGGCCGAGCATCGCCGCTTCGGCCTCGATACCGCCGACACCCCAACCCAGCACGCCAATGCCGTTGATCATAGTGGTGTGTGAATCGGTGCCGAACACGCTGTCCGGGAAGGCGTACAGGGTGCCGTCGATGTCACGCTCCATGACTACGCGTGCGAGGTTCTCCAGGTTGACCTGATGCACGATGCCGGTATTCGGCGGTACGACCTTGAAGTTGTTGAAGGCTTTCTGGCCCCAGCGCAGGAAGCTGTAGCGCTCGCCGTTACGGGCGAACTCAATCTGGCCGTTTTCATCCAGCGAACTGGCCTTTCCGAAGGAATCGACCTGCACCGAGTGGTCGATGACCAGCTCGGAGGGAATCAGCGGGTTGATATTGGAAGCCGAACCGCCGAGCTTGACCACGGCATCGCGCATCGCAGCAAGATCGACCACGCAGGGCACGCCAGTGAAATCCTGCAAGACGACCCGTGCCGGCATGAAGGCGATTTCGGTATCCGGCTCCTGCTTGGCATCCCATTGGGCAACGGCTTCGATGGAAGCCTTGGTCACCGAAACGCCGTCTTCACAACGAAGCAGGTTCTCGAGCAGGATTTTCATTGAGTAGGGCAGTTTGCTGATGTCGAAGCGCTGGCCGAGCTTTTCCAGGCTGAAAATGGTGTAGGTCTGACCGTTGACGGTCAGGTGTTCGCGCGTGGCGAAGGAGTCGGACATGGGAGGCTCCTGAATAAGGGGGAAATGCAGACGGCATGGGACTTCGTCAGCCCAATATTATGCCCGATTCCGACCTGTTTTTGGTGCTTATTTCTCGACGAAAGCCCGCTCGAACACGTAATGACCGGCCTGTCCGATCTTGCTGGAGGCGATGAATCCCTTAGCGTCCAGAATGCGACGGAAGTCTGCCAGCATGCCCGGACTGCCGCAGATCATCGCGCGGTCGGTTTCCGGATTGAGCCCGGGGAATCCAAGGAAGCGGGGAATCTCGCCATTCTCGAGCAAGGTGGTGGCGCGGCCGTGCAAGGCAAACGGCTCACGCGAGACCACAGGGATGTAATGAAGCTGACGGCTGATTTGCTCACTGAGGTATTCATGACGAGGCAGCTCGTTTTTGAAATAGTCGGTGTAGGCTAGGTCTTTGGCATAACGTACGCCATGAACCACGACCACATGTTCAAATCGTTCGTAGGTTTCAGGGTCTTTGATGATGGCAAGGAAAGGCGCAAGACCGGTGCCGGTGGAAAGTAGATAAAGCACCTTGCCGGGATGCACATCGCTGATCAAAAGGGTGCCGGTCGGCTTGCGGCTGATCAGCAGGCAATCACCGGGCTGAATATGTTTCAGACGTGAGGTCAGCGGGCCGTTAGGTACCTTGATGCTGAAGAATTCAAGATGCTCTTCCCAGTTGGCGCTGGCAATGGAGTAGGCCCGGACCAGAGGCATGCCGTCAACTTCCAGCCCGATCATCACGAACTGGCCGTTGTTGAAGCGGAAACCGTCATCACGCGCGACCGTGAAGCTGAAGTACTGATCCGTCCAGTGGCGGACGTCCAGCACGGCTTCCTTGATGTAGGGTGATGTCATTAAAGTCTTTCCGATCAAAGGGATGGCGGGCCTATGTTGCGTGCAGACGAGGAAAAACCCTGGTGTATGATACGACGATTGCTGAACAGAGGGGCTTGATTCGGATCAAGTTCAAAGAAAATCAGATATTTATTGGTATTTGCTTGCGTCTTGCTGTATAGTGCGCTTACTGATTTTGCTTAGGGCCAACATGGCTTGTGGCCCGGTGCGGTAGATTTTGTGGTCCGCTTCATCGTTACATCGCGGTATTCCTAGCAAAACAGTCCTACTTTCGGGTGGGTTTTTCTCGTTTTATCTAGGAGTAATACTATGTCAGATCGTCAAATCGGTACCGTCAAGTGGTTCAACGATGCCAAAGGCTTCGGCTTCATCACCCCGGAAAGCGGCGAAGATGTGTTCGTGCACTTCCGTTCCATCCAGGGCAATGGCTTCAAATCGCTGAAAGAAGGCCAGAAAGTGAGCTTCAAGCTCGTGAAAGGCCAGAAAGGCATGCAAGCCGACGAAGTCAATCCTGAGTAATAAAAGACGTCCGCGTCTTACTGAAAACCCCGACACGTCGGGGTTTTTTTTCAATCATTCGAGGAACCCAGAGTAATGCAAATCAGCGAAAACAGCGTGGTCAGCTTCCATTACACCCTTACTGACAAAAACGGTCAGGTCATCGACAGTTCGGCTGGCCATGCGCCGCTGACCTATCTGCATGGCGTCGGTCAGATCGTGCCGGGACTGGAAAACGCATTGATCGGCAAGCAGGCCGGCGACAAACTCGATGTCGAAGTGGCCGCTGCCGAAGGTTATGGCGAACATCACGACTTCATGGTGCAGCAGGTGCCGCGCGAAGCCTTCCAGGGCGTCGATGACATCGAGCCGGGCATGCAGTTTCAGGCGCAGACGCCACAGGGTGGCATGACCGTGACCGTGACTGCCGTCGATGAAACGATTGTCACCGTGGATGGCAACCATCCGCTCGCCGGCAAGAATCTGTTCTTCGCGGTTGAAATCGTGACCGTACGCGACGCCACCGATGAAGAAAAGGCGCATGGACATGTGCACGGCGAGGGCGGTCATCATCATTGATGGGCCTAAACTCCCATTCAAAAAAAACACCGCCAAGGCGGTGTTTTTTTGGGCATGAAAAGTTTAAAGGGATTCAAAAATTCCTGCGGCACCCATGCCGGTACCGATGCACATGGTGACCATGCCGTATTTGGCCTTGGTGCGTTGCATGCCGTGCACGATGGTCGCGGTGCGGATGGCGCCAGTGGCACCCAACGGATGGCCGAGCGCGATGGCACCTCCGCAGGGATTGACCTTGGAAGCATCCAGTTTGCAGTCGCGGATGACCGCTAGCGCCTGCGCGGCAAACGCTTCGTTCAGTTCAATCCAATCCAACTGATCCTGATTCAGGCCGGCCTGCTTCAGGGCTTTCGGAATGGCGGCAATCGGTCCGATGCCCATGATTTCCGGGGCAACGCCGGCGACCGAGAAACTCACGAAACGGGCAATCGGTGTCAAACCGTAATCCTTGACGGCCTGCGCCGATGCCAAGAGTACGGCGCCGGCGCCATCCGACATCTGCGAACTGTTGCCTGCCGTGACCGATCCGCGGGCTTTAAATACCGGCTTGAGTTTGGCGAGTCCTTCAAGGCTGGTGTCCGCACGCGGACCTTCATCGTTGGCCAAGGTTTTATTGCGGGTAATGATGCGGGACCCTGCCAGATCGGCTGATTTCACGACCACGTCATAAGGCGATATTTCGGCGCTGAAGTGCCCGGACTGGATGGCGGCAAGGGCTTTCTGATGCGAACCGTAGGCGAAGGCGTCCTGATCTTCGCGCGATACGTTCCACTGCGCAGCCACGTTTTCGGCAGTAATGCCCATGCCATAGGCGATGGCAATATGGTCGTTCTCGAATATCGAGGGCGCCATTGCGATCTTGTTGCCCATCATCGGCACCATGCTCATCGATTCGGTGCCGGCGGCGATCATCAGATCGGCTTCGCCCAAACGTATGCGGTCGGCCGCCAGGGCAACGGCTTGCAGACCGGAGGAACAGAATCGGTTGATGGTCTGGGCCGATACAGATTGCGGCAAGCCGGCCAACAACGCGCCGATGCGTGCGACATTCATGCCTTGCTCGCCCTCAGGCATGGCGCAGCCAACGATGACGTCATCGATGCGTTCGGGATCGATTCCGGGGGCCAGCGCAACGACCTGCCGGAGGCAGTGTGCCAGCATGTCGGCCGGATGTACGCTCTTGAAAGCGCCACGCGGGGCTTTGGCCACTGGGGTACGGGTGGCAGCGACAATATATGCTTCTTGGATATTTTTCATGGCGGGTCCTGATTAATTGCGCAGCGGTTTGCCGTTCTTCAGCATGTAGGCGATCCGTTCCTGGGTTTTCGGCATCATCGCCAGTGCCACGAAGTGTTCGCGCTCCAGATCCAGCAGCCATTGTTCGTCAACCAGCGTGCCGCGGTCGACATCGCCGCCGCAGAGCACCGTGGCTATGCGGGTCGATACTTCCAGGTCGTGATCGGAAATGAAGCCGCCGGCATGCATGTTGGTTAGCATCATCCTGAAGGTGGCGATGCCGATGGATCCGGCAACGGGTATGGCTTTCGGCGCCACCGGCGGACGGTAGGCGGATTCGGCCATGGCCCGGGCCTGGGCCTTGGCGACATGCAGCAGCTCATAGGCATTGAATACAACGACATCGCCGTCGCGCGCCAACTTCAGTTCTTTGGCTTCCAAGGCGGATCCGGAAACCTTACCCATGGCGACTGCTTCGAAGTAGGGCTTCAGACCGGCGTGCACATCGCCGTTCGGCGGATTCAAACCGACGCGTACCGCGATTTCCTTGAGGCCGCCACCGGCCGGCAGCAGGCCGACGCCGGCTTCAACCAAGCCGATATAACTTTCCAGTGCGAACACCGTGCGTGCGGCATGCATCTGGAATTCGCAACCCCCGCCCAGCGCCATGCCGCGTACCGCCGCCACCACCGGAATCTGTGCATATTTGATGCGCATACTGGTGGCCTGGAACTGACCAATCATGGTCCGAAAGTCCTCGATACGGCCTTCCTGCAATGATGCCAGCACGCCAGACAGGTCGGCCCCGGCGGAGAACGGTTCCTTGGTCTGCCAAACCACCAGGCCTTGGAATTGCTGCTCTGCCAGATCGATGGCCTTCTGTACACCGGCAAGGACACCGTCACCGACGGTATTCATCTTCGATTTGAAACTGAGCACGCCGATGCCGTCGCCATCGTGCCATAGGCAGACGAAATCGTCTTCATAAGCGGTTTCGCCGGGCGCGAAGCGTTCACCGAGCAGCGGATCGGGATAGCGCTGGCGCGCATATACCGGATTTGCCGAGCGCGGCAACATCGTCGATTGCGATGCGCTGTAACTGCCGTCCTTACCATGCACGCCCTCCACAGCGGATACCCAGGCTGGCAAGGGCGCATGGCTCATGCTTTTGCCGGCGGCGATGTCTTCAGCGATCCAGGCGGCGACCTGCTTCCAATCGGCCGCCTGCCAGAGTTCAAGCGGCCCCAGATTCCAGCCGTAGCCCCAGCGTATGGCAAAATCGAGTTCGCGGGCACTGGCCGCGATATCGGCCAGATGGTAGGCACAGTAGTGGAACAGATCGCGGAAGCAGGACCAGAGGAACTGCGCCTGTGGGTGCGCCGAGGCCCGCAGCGCCCTGAACTTGGTCTGTGGATTGCGGTCCTTCAGGATGACAAGCACCTCAGGATCAACCTGTCCGGCACTCGGACGGTACTGCTTGCTGGCCAGATCCAGCACGTGGATTTCCTTACCGACTTTTTTGAAAATTCCCGCTCCGGTTTTCTGGCCCAAGGCCTTGGCGTCAATAAGCGTCTGCAGGAAATCGGGTACGGTGAAGTGCGGATGCCAGGGATCGGCGGGCAGGGTGTCGGCCATGGTTTTGATGGTCAAACCCATGGTATCGAGGCCGACCACGTCGCAGGTGCGGTAGGTCGCCGATTTCGGACGTCCGATGAGCGGGCCGGTCAGCACGTCGACTTCGTCGAAGCCCATGCCGAACTGGTCGGTGTGGTACAGGGTCGAAAGAATCGAAAACACGCCGATGCGGTTGGCGATGAAGTTCGGCGTATCCTTGGCGGTGACGACCCCTTTGCCCAGCGTGCTGACCAGAAAGGCTTCCAGCGCAAATAGCACAGCCGTATCGGTTATGGCGCAGGGAATCAGCTCCACCAGATGCATGTAGCGCGGCGGATTGAAGAAATGCACGCCGCAGAAGCGATGGTGCAGGGATTCATCGAGCACTTCGGAGAGCGCGTTTATCGAGAGCCCGGATGTATTCGAGGCCAGAACCGCCCGGGGACCGACAAACGGCAGAATCCTCGCATATAGGGATTTCTTCCAATCGATGCGCTCGGCAATGGCCTCAATGATCAAGTCGCAGCCTTTCAGGCGCTCGAGATGTTCGTCATAGTTGGCAGGTTCGATGTTCTGTACAAGGGCTTTGCTGGCCAGCGGAGCAGGGGACAATTTGCCCAGATTGGCCAGTGCCTTGCCGACCACGGCATTCTTGTCGGCAGCTTCGGCCGGGAGGTCGAAGAGGATGACCGGCACACCGGCATTGGCCAGGTGGGCAGCAATCTGCGCGCCCATGACGCCGGCGCCGAGGACGGCGACTTTCTTGAAACGGTAATCAGACATCGGAATACTCCATTAATCAGGCTCTGAGGCCGGCTTGGGCAAAGGTGATGAGGTGCTGCGCGGCTTTCTCGCAGTGGGCTTTTTCGGTCACGCCGGGCTGACGCCGGATGAGACCGAAGTCCGCCATCGCATAGGTCAGTGCCCCGGCGGTGAAGTCCATTCGCCAGTAAAGCTCTTCTTTGCTCAGTTGCGGTAAACAGTTCGCGATGGCTTTGGCGAACTCGCGCAGGACCTGACCATAGTTCTCGGACAGGAAATTACGCAGGCCATCATTCTTCTCCGCATAGGCGCGGGCAAGAACGCGAACGAAGGAGGCGCCGTGCCGGTCGAGGGTCAATGCCAGCGCAGGCTGGATGAAGGCAAGCAGGATACCGTTCAGATCGGCAGGATCCCTGGCGATGCTCTCGGAAAGAGCGCTCAGGCGTTTTTCGCTCATTTCATCCATGCGGTGCTTGAACACTTCATGCACCAGATTTTCCTTGGAACCGAAGTGGTAGTTGACCGCAGCGATGTTGACATCCGCTCGGGAGGTCACCTGCCGCAGGGAGGTGCCCGCGAATCCGTGCTGCGCAAACAGGTCTTCAGCCGCATGCAGAATGCGTTCTTTCGTGTTGAAATGGTTTGTCATGCCTTCCTCGGAACGAATTAAACGATTGTTTCAATCGTATGCTTGTAAGAGTTCGGGGTCAAGTCAGTACGGTAGATGCTTGAATTTCCATTGAAAGCTGGTGTTGTCTGCGGGCGCTCAAGGCTAAAAAATGCTAAAATAACCGTTTCACCGACCCCCAAGAACCGGAGCAGCCCCATGGCCATCGAACGTACCATTTCCATCATCAAACCCGACGCCGTCGCCAAGAACGTCATCGGCCAGATCTACAGCCGTTTCGAGAACAACGGCCTGAAAGTCGTCGCCGCCAAGATGAAGCACCTGTCCCGCCGCGAGGCTGAAGGTTTTTATGCCGTTCACCGCGAGCGTTCGTTCTTCAATGCGCTGGTTGAATTCATGATTTCCGGCCCGGTCATGATCCAGGTCCTCGAAGGCGAGAATGCCATGCTCAAGAACCGCGAGCTGATGGGCGCCACCAATCCTAAAGACGCTGCCCCGGGCACCATCCGTGCCGATTTCGCCGAGTCCATCGATGCCAATGCCGTGCATGGTTCCGACAGTCTCGAAAACGCCGCCATCGAAATCGCCTACTTCTTCTCCGCCACGGAAGTCAGCGCGCGCTGAGCCATGACCGACGCGGCCAAAGTCAATCTGCTCGACCTGGACCGTGACGGTCTGGAACGTTTTTTCGCCGACGAGCTCGGCGAGAAGCGTTTCCGTGCACATCAGGTGATGAAGTGGATGTACCACCGCCACATCTGTGATTTCGCCGAAATGAGCGATCTTGGCAAAGATCTGCGGGCCAAGCTGGAGGAGCGAGCGGTGGTCATGCCGCCACCCGTAATCCTCGACAAACCCTCCGCTGACGGCACTCACAAGTGGCTGCTCGGGATGGATCAGGCCAATGCCATCGAGGCGGTGTTCATCCCCGACAAGGGCAGGGGCACGCTCTGTGTTTCGAGCCAGGTCGGCTGCGGCCTGAACTGCCAGTTCTGCTCAACCGCGACCCAGGGATTCAACCGCAACCTCAGTACCGCCGAAATCATCGGCCAGGTTTGGGTCGCCGCCAAACATCTGGGCAACGTGCCCCACAGACAGCGCAAACTCACCAATGTGGTGATGATGGGCATGGGCGAACCCTTGCTCAATTTCGATAACGTGGTCCGGGCCATGAGCATCATGCGCGATGACTACGGCTTCGGTCTGGCAAATAAGCGCGTCACTCTCTCGACCGCCGGCCTGGTTCCCATGATCGA
>Ga0315903_10010555_pt1 | contig 10985 bp, 17 predicted proteins | sample LakEriMetagenome_7_FD_203524 | JGI IMG/M metagenome (GOLD analysis project Ga0315903, IMG submission 203524) | Freshwater fungal communities from buoy surface, Lake Erie, Ohio, United States - Buoy 2 MA119 | ecosystem: Environmental > Aquatic > Freshwater > Lake | place: USA: Lake Erie, Ohio... | reverse complement strand
AGAGAAGTACCCACGTATCTCCGTGGCGACATTTACAAAATTAGTTAATGGTGATTTTACACCTACAAAAAAATATTTGGAATATATGTTAAAGATTTGGACCTCTAAGATTGAGGGTATCCAATCATTACCATCCGCAGAATCCTTATTAAAAGAAGTTAAATTGTTTGACGAGTTATTACCTTATAATACCGTTAATAAAGATATCTACTCAAGTGAGTATAGGTTATTTAACGGATTAAAAAACCATAACCAAAAACATTTTGAGATTAAAGAAGAGAAAACCTTCAACAGAGATGAGCACGCTAGAGTTATCTATGAGGACGATGATATTTTATACTTGGAACCTAAAACTCATAAAGGTTCGTTAAAGTATGGTTCAAACACTAGATGGTGTACCGCTTCAAAAAATAATCCTAGTACCTTTACTTCATACTCAGGTAGAGGTTGTTTGACGTATTTGATAGATAAGAAAAATTCTAAGGGTGGTACGTATTCTAAGATTGCGATTTATAATTCAACTGGTCATCAATTGACAGGTGAGATTGAAATTTATAATCAAAATGATTCTCGTGTTTCTGAAACAACATTGATTAATAATGGATGGGACGAAAGTTTAATTGTTAGAATGTTATTAGAATATAGAATTCACTCTGTGGAATGGTTAAGATTGAAAAGGTCAAGAGATGAGGTGAATAAGGTTATGGTGACTTTGAAAAATTTAAACTTAGATAACATCTTAAATCATTTAGAGGTTATTAAGGGTGTTGACAAAAAAGAGTACTCCGAAGCCAAATTGTTAATTAGTAAGTTTATTTCTTCAGTTGAAAAAACTTTACCTGTTTTTGAAAAATAATTTGTAAAATCAGAAATTATTTGTATCTTTGTATTCTAAAACGGTAACAATATGAATATGTCAACTAAAACTATCAAGATTCAACACGAGAAATTCGGTGTACTATTGAATGAAACTTTTGTTAACCCAACTCAATTCAAGTTGTTCTTGAAGATGGTTAATGGATGTTTGAATAATGATGAGGCTTTGACATTCTTCAATGGGGAGGACTTCTTGGTAAACATCCCAAACAAAATATTGAAGGACTCTGTAATCACTACTAACGTAGATGCTTACACTTTGACTGACCATATCCTTACTAAATCTAAAATTGAACAACCAGCGTAATGAAACCATTAACTAAAGAACATATCATACAAAACTCAAAGCCACACGGGATGGCTTCGAGCGGTCTTCAAAACTATCGTAATGCTCGACAGTACACTGAGAAGGTTGGTAACTATACCTTATCGATTGTTGGTGGATGTGATGGTTTGTACGGTAATTTCAAAAACACTTTTGAGGTTGCATTGATTGACGATAATAATGGTGAGTTTGTTACTGGTAAGTATAGTTCTAGTACCAAGAGTGATGATGTTTTAGGATACGCAACAATCGATGAGATTAACGATTTGTACTTTAACATCCCAAGGTAATGTTTCCTTGTTTAGAAAAACAAGGTGGTGGATGCGACACAATCCTGTCGGCCCTAAGTGGAGGAATAAACCCCTCCACTTTTTTTAATTATAAAGTATTTATATTTAAACATTATTATGAGTAAAAATATTATTATAACTGAAGAACAACTTGCTAAGATTGTTAGTAGAATAAAGACAATTAATGAAAGTGAAGTGTCGGAAGGTTCAGATGGAAATTATATGGCGAAACAACAGTTATTTACTATTGCTACTTTGGCCTATAAAATGTGGGAATTACTTGAGGAAGGTGAAGAACTTGAAGATTGGATGGAAAGTAAAATTGCACAGTGCGACCAATCGATAACATCGGTGGTTAAATCATTTATGTACGGAGAAGTTAAAGATGGTCAGAAAGGTACTGACACGTCTATTAACTATGACGATTTGTTAATTGGAACTTAATACTTAATATACAATGACTGGAGAAGAACACGTAGAAGAAATGCTTTGGATAGCACACAAAAAAGAATCATACACTGAACTAACAAGGTTGGCATCACAGTTAAGACTTGAGAATGTAAAACTATCATTTTCCGATTCAATATATAAAGCGTTTTATATGATGGAATTGGATTTTAATGAGGTGGAAATATAATATATTACCTATTTAAAAATATTGGACCTTTACCTATCATTAGGTAAAGGTTTTTTTATTATGACAAAAATTAAATTACAAATGAACACAAATGATATGATTCTATATCATTTAATACAAAGATTCGTATATCAATACCATTCTTTATTCTCCAAATATAAAACACATCCAAGCCTTGATGACCTAACCCAATTATGGTTTCTTAAAATATTTTACGACAACCCTTACTTTCAAAATATGCCTAACTCAGTCTTGGTTAACTATGAAATCCAAGAGAACAAAGATTTATTGGTTGTGGTTAGAGCTCCATTATATTACAAAAGTTTTTTGGTATCATTAGATAAAGAGATTACTACTTGTGTTACTTATACTGATAATGAAGGTAGTGTTTCAGACGTTAATTTATTTTCAATAGAATATGAGTAAAAAACCCGATTTAGTTGTTTGGGATATTAATGAAGGATATAATTCAAAGTTAAAAAAATATCCAACAAATATTGGTGCTCCTAAATTCGAATTACCAAATGTGGGGTTAGTTAAACAGGAATCCTCAAAAAAAATGTTGGAAGTATTTGAGAGAGAGCGAGATGAAATTATTGAAAAGATTAATAAATTGTATGATGAATATAATGATTCAATTATGGTTTGGGAATCAAAAATATCTTTTGAACCGATTGTTGGTAAGACTTATTTTTTATATGAATTTGAATCAGGTAGGACTTTGTCTTTGATATCACCAGAAGAATGGAATAACTCAAAATATTATATTGGGACTTTTATATTAAATTCTGATAGGAAGTGGATAAAATTAAAATAGTGGATATTTATTAATAAAATTATTTAACTATGGCATTTATTCCTAACAAAATTAAAATGAGTAATACTTACGAACCTGGTTGTGTTATAAGTAATTCTATGTTACTTGGTATTGACGAAGCAGTAACATTTGGGCCTACATCAACTACTGGTTTTTGGGCAGGTATTACACCACAACCTGCAGGATGGACCGTTTACCTAACTAAAGTTTCCCAAGGACCAAGTATATATAATACAACTGATATTGTAGATTCATTAAATCAAATTTCTGGACTTGGTAGTATTACAAATATGGCACAAGCATATGATTGGATTTATAATCAAGCTGATAAAATTGCGGTATATAGAGATTATCCTAGTTTAAGAACTGATGGTCTTAGAATGGCTTTTGACACATCATTTCCTCCCTGTTGGAACACCTCTAATGGTAATAATAACGCTAAAGACATAAGTTCTAGTGTTGCTCCCGTCGATGCTAATGCTACTTGGTTAGAATCGTCTATTAATGATAGCACACATACTATGTTGTGTGATAATAGTGATTTTAATGGTGGTAATAATATCCAAGGTATAAAATTTAATGGAAGTTTTCCCATACAAACTATTTCACTATGGATTAAAACGTATATTCAACCGTCTCCTGATTACGCATTGACGGATAGTCAATTAGGTGAATTTGAAATCAGCTCCTATGGCGGATTAGGAAGTGCTTTTGTAGGGGCGTCAATAAAAGTAGATAACACAACTAGTGGCGCATTTACAACCGTTAATCAAGCGGTAATACAGGATAATCAATGGCATAATATTGTAATTAGACTACTATCGGGTGTGGTAGTTTCAAATGATTTTTTTGTTGGATTTAGTAGACCAAAAATTAACGGTTTAAAATGTGAAATTGGTGAAGTATATGCGTGGGCTGATTTACTTGATAATAATGAGGTTGCTGACCATTGGAGTGAATTTAAAGGTAAATACGGACTATAATATTAAATCTTATTTATATAATAAATCCAACTTAGGTTGGATTTTTTTTTGGAGTAAAGTTGAGATTTTAATTAAATAGGGTTATACTTCTATATGAATAATATAGATAAAAAATACCAAGAGTTACTTCAAGACATCTTGGATAACGGTATAGAGAAAAAAGATAGAACAGGTACAGGAACCATTTCAGTATTCGGAAGACAAATCCGTCATAAAATGAGTGAAGGGTTTCCATTACTTACAACTAAGAAAATGGCTTGGAAAACAATGGTGACTGAGTTACTATGGTTTTTACAAGGTAGTACAAATATCAAGTTCCTTGTTGATAATGGTTGTCATATTTGGGATGGTGATGCTTATAAGAATTATTGTAAGCACTTTATGGATGAATACTTAGAAAAAAATGAATTAGGTGAGTTTTATAGAAATAGTTTAAGACCATATCCAATAGAAGAATTCATCAACAAAATCAAAACAGATGATGAGTTTGCTAAGACGTGGGGTGAATTAGGTCCAATTTATGGTAAACAATGGAGAGGTTGGACTAAAAAGAAAATGTATCTATCAACTGATGGTTCATATGAAAACATTTATGATGAAGTCAACCAAACGGTTATTGACCAAATATCTATTTTAATCAACGACCTTAAAACAAACCCAGACTCAAGACGATTAATGGTTAATGCTTGGAATGTCGGAGAATTGGATTCTATGGTACTCCCACCTTGTCATTATGGATTTCAAGTTTATACAAGAGAGTTAAGTGAACAAGAACGAATGGATTTATATAACAAATCGAATTGGAACAAAGATATATTTCCAAGTGATGTAAGTGGGTGGAATAGATTACTTGATACTTACAACATCCCAACTAGAGCAATCTCTTTAATGTGGAATCAACGTTCAGTAGATACATTCTTAGGTTTACCATTCAACATTGCATCTTACGGATTGTTGTTACTAATGTTAGCCGATGAGGTGAATATGGTTCCTGATGAATTAATTGGTAATTTGGGTGATACACACATATATTTAAATCATATTGAACAAGCGAAAGAACAGATTGGTAGAGAGTTAACTGATGAGGAAAGATATAACATATGGTTTAATAACAACTACGAAACGGGTATGGAAAGATATTTTGACCCTAATAATTTACCTGATTTTGATAATGAATATTATGTACCAACACCGAAAAGAACAAGAGAACCTTTTGAATTACCAACAGTCCACGTTAGAGATGGTATATTCTGTAGTTCTATTAGTGATGTTATTTTAGAGAACTATCAGGCTCACCCAACAATTAAAGCACCGTTAAGTAATTAATTATGGAAATAAAAACAAAACCTACCAAAGGTAAAACTAGTAAGGTTATAACTCCTAAATATAAAAAAATCATAAAGGAATGGAATGAAGCTACACCATATGAAGTATGGGAAGGTTTTAGAGATAACTTTGTGTTTGCATTTATCGGTGCGACTTTAGTTGTTTTTATTGCAACTAAAACCGATATTGCGGTATTGTTAGGTTATTTATTTTATTATTTTTTTATGGGTAGAATTTTGAACAGACCAAAATATGTTACGGACTTAGGTAAACTAATTGTTTTCCCAATCCCATCGGCATTAGGTGCTTTTACAGGATATAAATTATCATATTTTTTAATACAACTATTATCATAATGGAACAACCTATTTTTATGTACAATCCGTGCTTTAGAGACCATAGAGGTACTTTCGCGCCACAACCACTAATATTTGGAGAATCTAAAAGAGAAGAACTTAGAAAAAAATGGATTCAAAGTAACGTTAGTTTTAACGATAAAAAATACACATTCAGAGGTATGCACTACCAAGAAGGTGAGAACGCTCAGACAAAATTAGTTAAAGTAATTAACGGTACAATATTAGATTTCTTTATTGACTTGAGACCAGATTCAATGACTTATGGGACTTGTAAAGTTGAAGAGGTTAAACCTAATTATGAACTTTACATACCAAAAGGATTTGCTCACGGGTTTATAACAACCGAGGATAATACAGTTGTTCAATATTTGGTAGACAATCATTATAGTCCAAGTTCTGAAGGTTCAATCTTATGGAGTTCGGTTCCTTATATTGTTAAAACTATGGAAGAATTCATTCCTGATTTTGATATAAATAAGATTATTATTTCAAATAAAGATAACGTTTGTCAAACACTTGAAGAATACCTAAACAAATAATTATGGAAAATAACAAAGATATCTTAATTTGTGGTTGTAATTCCACTGAACACCAAATGATTATTTTATATAGTGAAGACGATGGGTACCCAATAGTTTATTCACACATCCATTTAAATAAAAGACCATTTTGGGAAAGAGTTAAATATGGTTTTAAATATATTTTTGGGTATAAATGTAGATATGGAGCTTTCGATGAGTTTTTATTCAATCCCGAAGACGCCGATAAATTACAGGAAGTTGTTGATTATTTAAATCAAATTAGAAAATCCTAATATTTATAAGTAAAATATTTAAAATGGGTAGAGTTATAAAATTAACTGAGTCTGACTTATATCGAATAGTTAAGAGAGTTATCTCAGAACAAAAAACAACTAATAGTGGAACATTAACCGACCAACAAGCAGTAATAAGTCTTGAAAAGGAAATTAATAAAATTATTTCCGAAAAACAAAACGAAATTTTTTCAAGTCTAACATTAAAATGGAAATCAGGTGGTGATGACGAACCTGTTATTTTATCAGTTTTATTTGATGGTAAAGTTAGTGGTAAAGATATTGTTATGAACTATGAATCTGATAGAAGACAATGGGTTACAGAAGTAGCTTACATTGATATGGGGGATAACTCAATATCAGAATACTTAGGACCTGTGTATGAAAATCCTGACTACAAAATACTTTTTGAAAGACATCCTTATATTAAGGAACAAGTAGATGCTGCAATGGCTAGTTGCTTTATGGTTCCTCAAAACAGACAATTTGGATACATTAGTATTGTTGGAGGACTTTCCAATGGTAAAGATGGTTACGGTATTAATGAACAAATTCCATTTGGTTCTAAACTTACTACTGACGGACAAGGTTCAAATTTATTTAGTATCCAAGTTGCTAAAAAAATGATGTTCAACTTTGAAGTAGGAAACTCAAAATTATATTTAAAAGCTTTTAAAATTGGGAACACTGGTTCAATATTCAAACAACCTGTATATACAGGTGATACGACTACAGAACGTGTTGTTAGTATTACTTTGGATAATAAAAACGCAGAACCATTTATCTTTGACACCATACAATTACAACAAGATTCTATTGATAGTATTAATATGTTTGTATCCCAAATTAAAGAAGTTAGTTCTACATACGGTGAAGATATGTATAATAAATATATTAATTTCTTAAAACAAAATCCAATTACAGTTTTAGCATACTCATCAATTGATGGAGACCCTAAACAAAAAGTACAAGGTAAGTATGGTCCTTGTAGAGGTTATGGTGATGGAACTAGGGGACAGTATAATTTATGTTTATCTCAGGGTAGAGCGGATGAAATTGCTAAGATACTTAATGAGAAGTTACCTGAAATTGGTAATTTTGTTGGTAAAGGTATGGGAGAGACCGATGAGTTTGACCCTGGTAAAAAATGGCCAAATTCTAAAAGTACTAATGAGACTTTAAAAAACAGACGATTTATGGTTAACTTACCAACATTCAAATTAGATAACATTAAAGTTGAAAAATAAAAAAAAGGAGTCTTAGGACTCCTTTTTTATTTTCTGTAGATTTCTACAAAGTTAAAGATTACATATAAGTCATCAGTACCTTTTACAAATCCAATAGTACAAGACGCCATACCAGGTTTACCTTTTTGTAGTAAGCTAGCGTATTGTACCGCATTGTGTGATGGAGATTTTTCCCAAGCGTTGATGACCTTTTCGGCTAATTGACGATAAGTCATATCAGATTTGATAGTCCAATAAACGTTTTCAAAGTAAGTGATGAAAGGACCTGTAGTTGAACTAACAAAAGTTTTACCACCAATAACTTTATCAGACTCGTTAGCCAATAATTGACGAACACGTAAAGAATCCCAAGCCGCACTGAAATCAGGGTGGTGTAACTTGTTAGTCTTTGTGATGATATTCATATTATGAACAGAAACCTCTTTGTACAAAACTTTAGACCAAACCAAAGTATCAACACCTTTAGATTCACGTCTTTCGTTAAGAACCTCAAACAAAGTATTCTCGAACAATTTTTTATCAAAGTTACTGTAATCGATGTTTTGACCGAACAAAGAAACTGAGACAAACAAGAATAATATGGATACGATATATTTCATATAACAAAGATACTACTTTTTTTCTTATTTACAAATATTTATTACTAAACAAGAAACAAAATGGAATTTACAAAAAAAGAAATATTAGGTGGTACCTCTAAAAGTACGAACGTTGTTACAGAACAAAAAAATAACAGTGAAAAAAAATTAGTTGAGATGGTTTCTGAACTATTCCACTCAGAAACACAAGTACATATGTTTCATTTACAAACTAAATCACAGACCTCATTTGCTGAACATATGGCACTTGGAGGATATTACACTGAGATAGGTGGTAGATTAGATGGAATTATTGAAAGTTACCAAGGTAAGTACGACTTACTTAAAGGTTACAAATCTTATGAGTTTAAAGATTATAAAAATGTAGAACAACTTATTAAATACTTTAAGGACCTTGGAGAAATGGTCAGTAGTAAAAGAGACTGTTGTAAAGATTCTTACATACAGAACCAAATTGATACCGTTGAGGAGTTAATATATTCGACACTTTATAAATTAAGAAATTTAAAATAACTAAAACCCCCACTTGTTGGGGGTTTTTTATTATACTTATTAGTATGAGACACATTCTATTACTAATCTTACTCCTAACAAGTTTTAATTTATACTCACAAATTAAGATTGATGATATAGGGGACAATTGGAAGTCAAAAGTTGATTCCGCATTAATTGTTATCAAAACCTATGACCCTAAAAAATATGACAGTTTAATGAGTAACTGTAAACATATTACATTTTGGAACGGGGACTTTTCAACGTTGGAGGATAAGACCACAATTATGATATCTCAAAAAGATATGAGATTAAATTCTATTAATAACATTGCTGCGGTTATTGTTCACGAATCATTTCATATGTTTAGATGGAGACAATGTAAAGAAGGTGACGTTGTTAGAGAAGAGATATTAGCCTACGAATATGAATTATCATTTCTATATAAAGTACCTAATGTTGAACAGTCTTTAATCAATCACGCAAAAGAAATGATAGAATTTTACAAATAGTTTTGGCAGTTCGGAAATTTATTGTATCTTTGTATTCTAAACGATAAAGATATGACAACTACAAACACCACCACCCCAATCATCAAAGTAACTGAAGGAACTATGGCAGGAGACGTATTCTACGGCTCATTCAAGACTCGAATCAAAGATAAAGTCATCAACGTAATGGTATCTAACCATTTGAAAGATGGCGACAAAGAATACGAATTCCGTATCGCAGGAAAATGTCAAGCAGGATTCGTATCTATTCACGATACCAAAGGAACACCAGCAAGTGTTATCCGTGGGTACAAGAAAAACACCCTTGTAAATATCCAAGCTAAGAACGAGTATGGTCAATGGATGAACGTGTTCACAACCAAAGGTGGTAAATGGTACTCAATCGACAAAGGTTTCTTGGAGGCGTTGACTGTAGGAACTATGAGAGAGTCATTCCCTGAAATGTGTGATATGCAAATTTGGGAGCGTATGGGAGCTAAAACTTGGGCAGACAAAGCCTTCACTCAAAACTAATATGAATATAAAGAACGGTATAACAAAAGAACAGGTTGGGTTAATCCTCGGGTCGAGGGAGACCCAACTTGCTTTCTTATTGTCTATGAAAGATGTATGGAATGTCCCTACCAAGTTAAACCGTAAAGGTTTGGAGGTGATAGATAACAAACAACTTACTGATGTAACGCAGTTTATAATTGACAACTGGGAATATGAGTCGGCTAAACAGGTCCTTAGAGATATGTTTAAAAATACTGAGAAGTACTTGAGAGGTAAATCGGCTAAAAAAACATTTAACCAATTCAAGAAAAAGTATTTTGATATGGGTTATACCGATTACAAGTGGCCGTTCGTATCTGGACAGTTTGATGCTTATGCGGTTAAGACCGTTGTTTATCCGTCAGTATCTGACGAAAGTAAATTTGAGGAGGGTTTAAGACGAACTCAGAAGGACGTTGAAAAGTTCTCATACCTAAAGATATTCAATACACTTAGGAACGATTACCTTGAATATCTAATCTTCAATGCCGACCAAGATATTATCCCAACATTCTCACATAGAGGTGGGATTGATTTCTATATACACGGTATTGGATTCGACCAAAAGGTCTCAAGGAGTGTTACTAATCAGTTTATGGATACCTATGGTGATAATTGGAGAGAAGTTGCTTTAGAACAACCGTATGAGGTTACAAGATATCTTATGGAGTTGGGTGATGAAGCAAGATTCTCTAATGTACCTAGGTTGTTTATAATAGATGTTGATGGGTCATATGAATTGGAAGGAATAGAGGAAAAAGTTAGTGAGATATTGTTTGACGAACCACATACGGTTGCTTACACTTACAATCATAGTAGTACAGGTCCTAAGACTTATAGTTGTCCTGTAATATGTTTAATGTTAACTCAATAATTAAAACCCTCTTTTGAGGGTTTTTTTATTTCCTGAATATTTATAACATATGAGAGAAATAATCCGTAAAATATTAAGAGAACAAAATACTGGTACGAATCCTTTAAGTCGTACTGAGATTATGTTATTCAAATATATTAATAGTAAAAAGAAGGACGCTAAAACAAAACCAAAGTTAATGGAATTAATTACCACAACTTTGAAAAGTATGGGATTAGACCCTGCGTTAGCGGCGTTTTACTATGAGATGTTTGCTCTTAACTATAGAGAAGACGGAGACTATGAGAACTTAACTCACGA
>Ga0315903_10010552_pt1 | contig 10988 bp, 10 predicted proteins | sample LakEriMetagenome_7_FD_203524 | JGI IMG/M metagenome (GOLD analysis project Ga0315903, IMG submission 203524) | Freshwater fungal communities from buoy surface, Lake Erie, Ohio, United States - Buoy 2 MA119 | ecosystem: Environmental > Aquatic > Freshwater > Lake | place: USA: Lake Erie, Ohio... | reverse complement strand
TCGTTTAGGATTAGATCGACACATCGTTTCCACCAAATCCCTCTTAAAGAAATTGGGGTTTTAGAACTCAATCAGGAGTGTTAGCAATGGATTGGTTAAAAAGAATTTTTGGCTTAGATAAACCGGCAGATGCCGCTAGTGCGATCGCAGGTAAAGCCGCTGCTGCGGGTATTCCCCCCGAAAGAGTCGGATTAGACGGAAAATACGACGAAAGCGGACTAGCTAAACGAGTAGTTTTAGCTTTTGACGAGACACCGGATTTAGCTGATGAAGACAAATTGTGGGTCGCTCAAACTGGTGGTAAAGTTGTACTAAAAGGCAGGGTTTCCAATCAGGCGACTTTAAATAAAATGGTAGCAATTGCCAGTAAAGTCCATGGGGCAACCAGCGTCGATACCAGTCAAGTAACTATTGGGTGAAGTCGAACGGCTGTATTCCCCGTGAAAATTAACCACTGAGTAGGTGGATTGGCATTTTTTTTGTCCCTAGGTTGTTGTTAGGTGATTGCCGGCTGATTAATAATGGTTGAATGTTAATCGGCTTTTCCTTTTAGGGAGACGAAACCAGACCTATGGGAATTACTATTGTTACCATTTTGCGGGGTATGAAAACGATTTCTAACTTCGGGGGGAGTGGGTAAACCCTGTTTCATTTCCGCCACTTTTAAGAGGATCAAATACTCATAAAAAGCTTGCAGAGTACACCAAGCAAAACCAGCTTTACCATCGAGAATTCCTGCTAGGATAAAATACATATAAAACCAACGAAGCAAGGGACGAAAAGGCAATCGTAGGGATAAATCTTTTAAAGCTCTCCGTCTATCTACTTCCGTTTCACCAAAAAATAAATTTTTCCAACTAACACCCCCGTTAGCCAACTGATGTAGGGTTTCTGCTGCTTCATCGGTAGAGTAACGATTATGTTTTTCAATCCAACGACTTAAACCTTTACTACAGGTATAGTGGGGATAGGTTTCTTCTAAAAAAGAGGTTTTTCCCCGACATTCTTCTCTTTCCGTATGACCATAATCGCTAAACCAGACTTGATCTTTTCTAAATAGACGCATTTGATAACGAGGATACTGGGTGCTGCGACGGATCCAAGTTCCCATAAACATAACTCTTTCGGCCACATAAAAACCAGTAAATTCTGTCTGTTGCGTGGCACGCAGACATTCTGCATACAGTTGGGGTGTTATCCTTTCATCTGCTTCGAGAATATAAACCCAGTCGTATTTAGTCTCGATATTTTCTAACATCCAAGTTCTTTGTTTACCATGACTCTCGAATTGATGCTGAATCACGCGCACTGGATAACGAGAAGCTATCTCTACAGTGCGATCGCCACTGTAGGAGTCAACCACAATCACATCATCGGATAGAAGTGCTGATTCTACACAGGCGGCAATATCAATTTCTTCATTATGGGTGAGAATGTAAATGGAAAACATAGATATGGTATGGTGTTTGATTATACGCAACCCGATCGGGCAGTAGTCCTATTTTGTACCGGAAAAAGCGGAATGAAAACCAGTTTATAGAAGAGATTTTCTCAAAACTATCAGACTGCGCTCATTCTACCCTCGATCACCATTTTGTCAATATTCCTTAAGTATTACTTGAAAAATTCTTTACCTGAGCTTGCGGCGGCCGGCGATGAGCTATTCCCCGCCATGAGATAATAGACGGTGCTTTATGTCTCCAGTAATTTTCGATGACTGCTGTTTCCGAGTGTTTTCGTTCTCTCCGTTCCCAGGGGAATTGTGCCTTAATTCCCTTTATTACTGCCGGTGATCCCGATTTGTCCACTACTGCCCAAGCTTTACGCATTTTAGACCGGGCAGGGGCCGATCTGATCGAGTTGGGGGTTCCCTATTCCGATCCTCTCGCGGATGGTCCGGTTATTCAAGCGGCGGCCACCCGCGCTTTAAATCGGGGTGTCAAGTTGGAAGATGTGCTAGAAATCGTCAAAAATGCCCAGGGAGAGGTGAAAGCTCCGATTATTCTCTTTACTTACTATAATCCCATCTATCATCGCGGGATAGATGTCTTTTTAGACCAAATAAAAGCAGCCGGGGTGAGTGGTTTGGTGGTTCCCGATTTACCCCTAGAGGAAGCGGAAAGTCTGCTGCAACCGGCTGCCGCTAAGGGAATTGAAGTGATTTTATTGGTAGCACCTACCAGTCCCCCGGAACGAATACAAGCGATCGCCCTGCAATCCCAAGGTTTTATTTATCTGGTTAGTGTCACGGGAGTGACGGGAATGCGGAATCAAGTGGCCACCAGAGTGGAGGAATTGCTCGATTCTATCCGTTCTGTCACCGATAAACCCGTCGGGGTAGGATTTGGCATTTCTGACGCGACACAGGCGCTACAGGTGAAAAAATGGGGTGCTGATGCGGTAATTGTCGGCAGTGCCATGGTTAAACGTCTGGCCGATAATTCCCCCAGCGATGGTTTAAAATCCCTCGAAGAATTCTGCCGCAGTTTAAAACAGGCGATTCAGTGAGGGGTTAGAGGTTGTTCTAAGGGAATTCCGGTTGCGGGGCGATCGAGGTAGAATCTCTCTGGGATTCCCTTTTCTGCTGGTTTTAACGCTCGGTGGTGGCAGTGGGGATTGTTTCCCTAAAAGAGCATTGTACCTTGTTCTACGGGTGGCGCTCACGAATAACACTTTTCGTACTCATCATGATCGCCAATGCAAAACCAGGTCACTGTATCCCCTGACAGCACTCCCAAAGCTCGATGAATCTTGGTTGCCGAAAATTTGGGTTTAAGGTTCCCCGCACGACCCGGCGGCGGGGTAATGAGGTGGTGATTCGGTAGTAGTGATGGCGGCTTAATCCTTTGTTTTGCTGTGCATTGTAGTCATGGATAAAATACCAAAGGGTTCCCCAACGTGATTCTCCATTTTTTTAGAGAAAGATAGACTCTCCCTCACCAGCCGAGAAATCCTTTGTAGAAAGGTATTATTTAATCTTTCAATAGGATTAGTTTAACCAGTTTCTTTTCCGACCAGTCGATGACGTTTACTGGGAAAGTGATACAATGATTGCAGTCATACTAAATCCAGTTATTAAAAACTGATTATCTATTCCCTCTTTTGCCTTTTGCCTTTTGCCTTTTGCCTGTCCTGATATGTATCCTATACTCAAGGGATTTAGTATCAATCATCTAGGAGTTCTCGTTACTCATGTGGACAAAGCCTCGAAATTTTTAGTAGCAGGATTAGCCAAAAACAAAACCGCATCGGAAATCAACCCTTGTCACAGAAAAACTGTTTGAAAAACTATTGGCTTTTTTAGTGGTCGTTTATTTCAATTAACTATTCCCCAAAGAATTTGTATCGCCATCGAAGTGGGTATTCAAAGCGGCACTTTAGCTATTGCTATCACTGCCGGTTTATTAAAGAATCCCGATCTAGCCATTCCCGCAATTGTCTATAGTTTATGGATGTATGTCAGTGCTTTTATCGCTGTTTATTATGGTCGCAAAAAAGCCGCTTTGGCAAAATAGCTAAATCAGGTGATAGGATATAGCTAAAAAACTGATCACTGATTATGTTAATTGGTAAATATTTAACCCTAGAAGAATTATCTACCTGTTCCCAAACCTATCAAAAGTACGCAGCACAAATCGACCCCTATCCAAAAAATCCTGAAACGATAACCGCTTGGCAAAATCTCGCTCAATTTATTATCGATCCAATTATTGATAATTTTGGTCGAGAAAGATTCCAATTAACCTACGGATTTTGTTCTAATGATCTGAGAAAATTTCTCCAAAAAAAAGACCCGATCACCGGCTTAAAAAACGGGAGAATCGATCCCAGTCGTGATCAACATTGCGCCCACGAAATTAATCAAAAAGGTCAATATTATTGTCAGCGATTGGGGGCAGCCTGTGATTTTCGGATTATCGATTTAACGAGCGATCGCCTAATAGATTGGATTTTAACCGCAAAATTACCCTTTGATTCTCTCTATTTTTACGGAATTAATCGCCCAATTCATATCAGCTACGGATCCCAACATAAACGAGATCTATGGACTTTTACCCCTAGAGGAACACCGACTAAAAAAGGTTTACAATCATGGTTAGAAGCCGCTAAATCTATCGATTCTGAAACCAAAAAATCCCCCGAAACTGGGGGATAACCAAGACCTAAAACCTTCTTCTTTTAGATTTCTGGTTCCTCATCGTCCCCCTCGTCCTCATCGGCCGGTTCCGTGGGGAAAGGAACCGAACCCATGTCTAATTTATCCCGCAATAACTTCTCAATTTCCGCCGCTACTTCTGGCTTTTCTTCAAGATATTTAACGGCATTATCGCGACCCTGGGCAATATTTTCGCCATTATAGCTATACCATGCCCCTTTACGAGTAACCACGTTAGTTTGTTCGGCGATATCCAGCATACAACCTACTTGGGAAATGCCTTTACCGAAGATAATATCAAATTCAGCAATCCGGAAAGGAGGCGCGACTTTATTTTTAGCCACCTTAACTTTAGCCCGAATTCCGTATTCTCCTTCCGTGCCTTTTTTCAAAGTTTGAATGCGACGGATATCTAAACGCACCGAGGCATAAAATTTTAAGGCCGTTCCCCCAGTGGTGACTTCAGGATTGCCGTAGGTGACACCGATTTTTTGCCGCAGTTGGTTGAGGAAAATCACCACACAACCGGATTTACCAATATTACCGGCAATTTTTCGCAGGGCTTTACTCATCAAACGGGCCTGCAAACCCACCTGATTATCCCCCATTTCCCCTTCAATTTCCGCCCTCGGCACTAAAGCGGCCACCGAGTCGATGACGACGATATCCACGGCCGAAGAACGCACTAACTGGTCAACTATTTCTAAGGCTGCCTCCCCCGTGTCCGGTTGTGCCACCAGTAAATTATTGATATCTACCCCTAAAACATCCGAATAGGTCGGATCTAAAGCGTGTTCCGCATCGACAAAGGCCGCCACTCCCCCAGCTTTCTGCACTTCTGCGATCGCATGGAGGGCTAAAGTGGTTTTTCCGGAACTTTCCGGCCCGTAAATTTCGACGATGCGGCCTTTCGGTAAACCGCCACCCAAAGCCATATCTAGGGTTAAAGCACCACTAGGCACGGTTTCCACCCGCATCCGGGTGGCGTCTCCCAAACGCATAATCGAACCTTTGCCAAAGTTGCGCTCGATTTGATTTAAGACTAAACCTAAGGCCTTATCTCGATCAGAATTATTTGTCATTGTCGCCATTAATTTTGTCCCCAGTTTTCTTAAGTAGTACAGCAGTATGCAAAGATTGTAGCCTGTTTTAATCTTGATCACCAAAAAGTTAGAGACTTTTTCCAGAATGGTGATCAAAAATCAAAAGTTTTGATTTTTACAGCCAAGGCCGGCTCATCTGTTCTAATTGCGTCACCTCTTGCGCTTCTAAACTCCATCCTAAGGCCCCGGCATTTTCCCTCGCTTGGGCCGCAGTTTTTGCCCCCGGGATGGGAATTACATCCCCTTGGGCGATTAACCAATTGAGGGCGACTTGTGCGGGGGTTTTTTGGTATTTTACGCCCAATTCTTGCATTACCCTTAAAATTGGGGCTATTTTCTCCAAACCTTCTTTTTTGAACCGCGAGTCAACTTTTCTGGCTCCATCGGGCAAATTCTGGCTTTCTGGGCTATATTTACCCGTCAGTAGTCCTTGAGCGAGGGGGCTGTAGGCGAGGATGGTGACACCTAATTCCTTGGCCGTGGCTAAAATTCCCTTAGTTTCTATTTTGCGATACAAAAGCGAATACTGCACCTGATTGACCGCTAAGGGAACCTCTTTTTTCGCCAAAATCTGGCTTGCTTGACGCATTTGCTCGGCGGAATAATTACTTACACCCACTGAACCAATGCGGCCGCGTTTTACTTCTTCCCCTAGGGCATTCATTAGGGTTTCTTGGCTAATTAGGAAGGTGAAGGGCCAATGTACTTGGTAAAGGGCCATTTTATCGGTTTTTAGACGGTTTAAGCTCTCGGTAATGGCATTATGAACCGCATTCGCCCCCAATCGCCACGGTACGGGGGCAAATTTGCTGGCAATATCGATGGGAATATCAGTCTCTTGCGTAAATTTTCCTAAGAGTCGTTCCGATTCCCCCAGTCCATAGACTTCGGCAGTGTCAAAAAAGGTGATTCCTGCCTCTACTGCCGCTTTAAAGGCCTCCTCTACCTGACTAGCTCCGTATTCCTTGCCATAGTTCCAGAATAGTTTATCTCCCCATGCCCAAGTCCCGATTCCCAAAGCACTGACGGCAATTCCTGTTTGTCCGAGATTAGCGGTTTGTCTAGTCATATTCCCTACAAAGGTGGCAATTTTAAAGTTTTACAAGTCAATGACAGCGTTTCTCATCAGTGCGAAATGTTTAGGCATCAAACAGGGTTGTAATAGCTGAAATAACTGCCTAGTAAGGTTGTCAGCCCCTCGGAGCCTAATGCAAAGGTCAAATAATGACTAACCTTATAACTGTTTATTGGTTCCGACGTTTTGTATCAAATAGACAGCAAACCAGGCGAGGGGACTCAAGGTTAATCTACTTTATAAGTAGGTAGGCGTTAAAAGTTTTCAGATCCCCCCGCCTATCGGCACCCCCCTTATCAAGCTATCCCTATAAGGGATATTTCTTAACAATTTTTTCAGTAAGCACTCCAACCCTTATCCTGACTGGATTTCAGTTTTTTCCTTGTCAGTAAGGGTGTCAACAAGGAATATTACAGATTGTTAACCGAGTCTTGAAAGCCTTGTGCTACAAAGGTTTGAAACGTTAAGAAAGATGTGACTAAAGGACAGCTTATCAAGGGGGGCAGGGGGGATCGAATCTAAAATCCATCTCTAACTTAATTATAACCAGCTACTTAATAGATTTTAACAACTTATTACAAAGGTGAGAGTAACGGCGATGGCCACCCCCAATTTCAGAAATCACAACTCTGAGATTGAAGCTGGGAACGGAAGGCTCCGAGGTGTAACCGGCTCTTCTCGACTTTGTGTGATAAGTTTAACTTACTATAGAAGCGATCAATCTTTGTGTCCTCTGTGTCTGGAGTGGTTCCTTCCACTCCCTCGCCAGCAGGACTGTATCTTAGAATACATTTTACCCACCAAACCTAAGAGATCCGCCAAAGTTTGGGGGTCGGAGTGGGGGGAGATTGTCAGGATATTTTGCGAAAATTTGGGCTTAAGTTAGTAAAGTTGGGGATTTTTCCCAAGTTAAGGATTTTTGTGGGAGAAAGGATTTGAGGAATTTTGGGGACTTTTTTCTTAAGTTCCTAAACTTCGGTTGTGTTGGGGAGCAGGAGAAAAATATAGTGGGCTAGAAGTTATACATTGTGAAGTTTTTCGGCTCTTCTGGTTTCTGTGTGGAAACGAGGTCTATGCTGATAGTTTCTTCCGCAAAATAGCCCTAAAAGTTTTGCCCGATAAGCATTTCACGACTATATAAGCAAAAATTATCACACAAAGTCTAGAAGAGCCGTTTTTCTTAATGTATAACTTCTAAGTACCATAAATTATTGAGGGTAAATTCAATGATATTGAATCCGAACTCCGAAAATCTGAACAAGAAAAAGTTTGCATTTCTAACGGGGATGATTGTTTCCGTTTTGGCAATCTTAGTTTTTACTGTTGGTAATTCTGCGTTTGCTCAACCTGTTTTTACAGACAAACTCGATTTAGGTTTAACGAGCTTTTATCCAGATGCGGCTTCTCAACAGAAGAAGGTTGATATATTAGAGCAGCTTAACTACAACATCTCTGTTCCGCTTAATGTGGAAGATATAAAAGATAAACTAGGTGATGGATCATTTCAGAGTGCCGACTTAGATTTTAGTACAACCCAGCCCACTGTTCCAGGTACTAATACCCGTATTTCCTTCACCGGTCCTATTACCACAACTAACGGAGTTGCTGAAACTTCTAAACTTTATGCTGTTGTCGCAGGAAAGCCCAAATTAAACACTTGTCCCGTTGAAGTTCAGGAAACACAGATTGCATTCTTTAATCAGAAAGATGATGCAAATACAAAAGCTCAGGCTCTTTCCGATGAAGGATATCTGGTTTATGTTACTGCTAATGCTGCTGTACAAAACGAAGCCAGAGATAAAATTATAGAACTCAACTGTAAACCTAATGCTCAAGGAGTAATTGTTAATGGTAAAACACAGAAAGTTACTGTAGATTTTACAGATATTTTCAACTTACTACCGCAAAATTTACAGCAGCCTGCAAAAAATTCACCTTTTGTTTATTCACCAAAAAGTGATTCCATTTATTTAGTCAATGCCAGAAAAGAATATGATCCCAGTAACCCTACAAAATAAACTTCTATAAAACATCTCGTCTAGGAATGGGAATTCAATAAGTCGTATTACTGTGGAGAAGATATCTGATGATAAAAATATCTTCTCCACAGTTTGTTTAATGCTTGACTATAAATTTAAACGAAATTACCGACAATGACTGTCTAAATGTTTTCTAATAGACTTTCTATCACCTAATATTATCTCAAGACTAAAAGTCTTTCTAGTTAAAGAATTTACCTGGATCAAAATTATTTTAATTGCCTCATATTTTTTCAGTAAAATTGAATTAGCAACAATAGATATATAGTGCGCCTAAATGATATGTAAAATAGAATGCCGACAACAATCCCGAAATATTTTAGAATAAAAGGAGGACAAATATAAGTGTTTGGAGAATCAAATGGAAGCAGAACTTCAAATTCTCGAAGAGTTCATCAAAACTAATCCCGACTCCCGGGAACTGAAAAGAGTCTTAGCGGTTAAGCTGGCTTTGTCGGGATACGCTTATAGAGCAATTCAAGAAATTATTGGAGTGACCCCCGGATTCATTGCTAAATGGAAAAAGGAATTTATTTCAGCAGGAATTGAGGGGATTATCTTGAAGTATAAAGGTTCGAGACCCTATCTAAATGCCGAGGAAAAACAAGAATTAATTCAATGGATTATCAACCAGAGTCACTGGGATATTTGGCAGCCAGAAACTTATGTACTAGAAGCTTATGAGGTTGTGTTTAAATCGAGACAGAGCTACTACCAATTGCTGAAAGAAGCGAGAATTAGCTGGCAAAAGGCGGAACAAGTAAACCCGAAAAAATATCCAGAAGATGTCAAAAAAAAGAATGAAGAAATAAGTCAATTATTGGAGAGCAAAAAAGAGGAAATTCAGTCGGGAAAGCTTGCAGTGTATTTGCTTGATGAATGTCATCGGGTCTGGAAAGATGTTCTAGGCTATCTCTGGAACTTTATTAAAGAAAAACTAAAAGAAGGTCAAAATCCCTCAGAGTTACCCGAAAGAACTTTGGTAAAAATTGAGAATGAAAAAGAGAGACAAACTTATTATGGAGCTTTAAATTTAGTGGGCAAAGAATTTATTTTAGCTCCCTACAAAGCTGGCAAGGTCGAGAATACAGTAGATTTCTTAAAAAAAATAATTCAAAGCAACCCTGGGCGAAAAATACTGATTATTTGGGATGGAGCTTCCTATCATTCGGGAGAAGAGATGATCAAATTACTTACTGAACAAAATCAGGGTTTATCTCCGGAAAATTGGCAGATTACCTGTCATAAATTTGCTCGATACGCTCCCGAAGAAAATCCAGTAGAAGCAATTTGGCTACAGTGAAAAAATCTTTTGAGAAGATTTTATTGGTTGGGCAAAAATTTTCGAGTGGTTAAACGCTTGTTCAAGTTTTTTGCCAAATTTCAATTATTTAATTTTCCTAAACTTAAGAAATACGATGCCTTTTCACAATTCATTTAGGGGCACTATATGTAGAAAGACATTGCTTCGATTTTTGCCAATTGTTTTCAATCTAGAACGAGTTAATCAATTAAGTCTCTTGCCAGATAAGGATTTAGTCGATTTATACCCCCTTATCGAATCATACCAAGTAACGAAGAGCCTCTTTCTTCTGGTGTCCCCTAGGTCTGCATACTGTAATTCTTGGGCTGCCCATTTCTCCATTTTTTTGCTTACCTTCACCTTGATTCCTTTTTTCAAAACTATACCTATCAATCGTTTCCCCTTTTTTTAAGTTTCCTCTCTTTTTGTTAAGAAAGATCTGACTAATGGATAGGGGAGAACTGAAAGTTTTCAATACCTACCTACTTAGTTTTTACCCTTCTTTTTAGGTAGGAGAATTGCCAGATTCTTTCTTGTGCATGAGTGCCCGTCGCCCCTGGCCTTCAGAAACTGATAACTAATTCCAGGCTGATGGCTTTTTGGCTTAAGATAAAGTTTAGCCCTCGATCGAGTTCTAGTGTTTTCATGGTTTTACAACTGCGCGTCTATGTTCCCGAACATCCTCTGGTTAAGCATTGGCTGGCGATCGCCCGCGATCAAAATACCCCCTCGGTACTGTTTAAAACAGCGATGACGGAACTAGGGCGCTGGTTAACCTACGAAGCAGCCCGGCAATGGTTGCCGACGCTGGAAACTAGCGTTAAAACCCCTCTAGCGGAATGTCCGGCTACTTTTATCGATCCTAGCGTACCGATGGCCGTAGTCCCGATTTTACGCGCAGGATTAGCCCTGTTGGAAGGGGCGCAAAGTCTTTTACCCCTAGCTAGTATCTATCATCTCGGTTTAGCCAGAAACGAGGAAACCCTGGAGGCGAGTTGTTATTTAAATAAATTACCGGCTAGTTTTGATCCAGCCACGAGAGTGTTAATTCTTGAACCGATGTTAGCCACGGGGGGATCAATTTCAACGGCAATGGCAGAAATTACTGCCAGAGGCGTTGATCCTGCCCTAATTCGCGTGATTTCCGTGGTGGCTGCCCCACCGGCTTTACAGAAATTGAGTCAGAATTATCCCAGCTTGAACATCTATACGGCTATTATCGATGAAGGACTAAATAGCCGCGGTTACATCGTGCCGGGGTTGGGCGATGCCGGCGATCGAGCTTTTGGAACCTATTAGGAGAAAAACGGAT